>Ga0335073_10008840_pt1 | contig 14127 bp, 9 predicted proteins | sample Lox_Sample_22_FD_207093 | JGI IMG/M metagenome (GOLD analysis project Ga0335073, IMG submission 207093) | Soil microbial communities from Loxahatchee National Wildlife Refuge, Florida, United States - Lox_Sample_2.2 | ecosystem: Environmental > Terrestrial > Soil > Wetlands | place: USA: Florida... | reverse complement strand
GATCTGCGGATCGTACCCGCCGGGACGGCGCGCGGGCTCTCCCAACTGGTCCTGCGAACGGACATCGCCGGCATGCCGCTCGAGTGGATCGACTACAAGGAAGCCGCGCGGCTCTACCACCAGGAGCAGGTGGCCTATACCTGTGGCTCGCCCCTCTTCGAGCTCTACGGCGGCGTGAACGCGCTCAGCGGCCGGCGCACGGTGCTGGAAATCAATTCCATCGTCGCCACCATCGGCCACACGGGCAATCCCGGCAATACGCGCCACGACTACGTACCGCCGCTCAACAACCAGACGCTCTTCCGCCGCGACGCATATCTCTGCATGTACTGCGCTCTGCGCTTCCCGTCCCGCGAGCTCTCGCGGGATCACATCAGGCCCTTCAGTCAGGGTGGCCTCGACGTCTGGACCAATGTCGTTACCGCATGCCGGCGCTGCAACAACCAGAAGGCCTCGCGCACGCCTGAGCAGGCGAAAATGCAGCTGATCGCGGTGCCTTTCACGCCGACGTACGCGGAATATATCTTCCTCAAGGGCCGGCGCGTGCTCGCCGACCAGATGCAGTATCTCCTGGCGCACTTCCCGCGCACGAGCCCGCTGCACGACCGTATCCAGCAGTGGCTTGGTTAATGCCACCTGCGGCGGCGGGGCACGTCCGTGTGCCTGCGTTGCTCAGTCGTGCTGCTGGGTGTTTTCGGGATGGGAGTTTCTTTGATTTTCCTCGTTGACGCTTCGGTCTACGTCTTCCGCGCATACCACTCGCAGCTGCCGGACATGGTCGACGGCGACGGCAATCCGGTGCATGCGGTCTTCGGGTTCGCGCGCTTTCTGGGCGATCTGATGGAGCGAATCCGGCCGCGCTACATCGGCGTCGCCTTCGATCAGCGGCTGAGAACGTCGTACCGCAACAGGATCTATCCTGCCTACAAGGCCAACCGTGAGCCGACGCCTGCGGGCCTGCCGCGGCAGTTCGAGTATTGCCGGGAACTTTGCCGGCATCTTGGCGTGGCTGCGTTCGTCGACCCGGAATTCGAGGCTGACGACATCATCGGCACGCTCTCGTGCCTGATGCGAGCCGCAGGCATCCGCTCGGCCTTCATCACACGGGACAAGGATATGGCGCAGCTCGTGCGCGACGGTGACCTGCTCTGGGACTTCGGCGCGCGCACCCAGCTCGGTTATCGGGACGTCGCGCGCTACTTCGGCGTGGCACCCGAAGGCTTCGCGGACTTCCTCGCCCTTACCGGCGACACCTCGGACAACATTCCCGGCGTGCCGGGCATCGGACCGAAGATCGCGGCCACGCTGATGCGCAAATTCGGCTCGCTCGACGAGCTCTACGCCAATGTCGGGCGCGTCGCCGCCCTGGGGCTGCGCGGCGGCGGCGCGCTCGGCGAGCGCCTGGCTGCGCATCGCGAATCGGTCTTCCTGGCGCGGCGCCTCACGCGGATCGTTTGCGACATGCCGCTCGGCGTATCCGCCTCGGACCTGCGGCCGAGGACGCCGGATCTTGCGTCTTTGGGCGCGCTCTATGACCGCCTGGGCTTCGGACCGCTGTTGCGCCGCCAGGGCGCACGCCTCGCTGCGCAGTGCGGCGGCATGGCCGCCGCGGCAGTCTAGTCAGGCACAGGGAAGTGCCCCGCCGCCGCAGGTGGCGGCGCTTCGAGCAAAAACCACGCTTTTTGCGCGAAGCAGCGCTGGGCCGGGCAGGATGCCCGGATCCAGCGCTTCAACAACACGGGAGATTCGGCGTTTGAGCGAAGACGTGAGCGAGGACGGTGGCTTCGAGATGATCGCACGCGAGATCGCCGCGCAGCTGGGCGGCGATTGTGAGCCGGAGCCGCAAAGCGCGGTCTCCGGCGGAAGCATTCATCGCTGCTACCGCTGGCGATGCGGCGACACAGAGCTCTTCGTAAAGGTGGCGGACCGCAGCGGAAGCGCTGGACTCGAAGCCGAGGTCACGGGACTGCTTGCGCTGGCAGAGGCACACGCGGTGCGTGTCCCGCGCATGCGGGCTCGCGGCAGCGCCGGGCGCACCACGTTCCTCGCCCTCGAATGGATCGAATCCAGGCCGGCCGGCCGCGCCGCGGAGCGCAGGCTCGGCGAGCGGCTCGCCGTGCAGCACCACGTGACCGCGACGCAGTTCGGCTTCGGGGCCGACAATTTCATCGGCCGGACGCGCCAGCCGAACGGCTGGCTGGCGGACTGGACCGAGTTCTTCCGCGACCGGCGCCTGCGCCATCAGCTCGCGCTCGCGACACAAAACGGTTTCGCGCAGCTCCTCGAGCAACCGGGCGCGCGCCTGCTCGAGTCGATCGCAGCGCTGCTTGCCGGGCACGAGCCGCAAGCCTCGCTCCTGCACGGCGATCTCTGGGCCGGCAACTGGCTCGCGGACGAGCAGGAGGAACCGGTGATCTTCGACCCGGCGGTCTACTACGGTGACCGCGAGGCGGATCTGGCGATGACTCGGCTCTTCGGGGGTTTCGGCCGTGCGTTCTACGACGCGTACCTGGCGGCGGCGCCTCTGCCCGCGGGGCATGCGGTGCGCGCCGAGCTCTACAATCTCTATCACGTGTTGAATCACGCCAACCTGTTTGGCGGCGCCTACGTCCGCCAGGCGCGCGCGAGCATCGATCACCTGCTGGCCGAAGTCAGAGGGTAGCGCGGAGACCCTTTGATGCGCACATGCTGTGCCTGAGGTGTTACCCTCGCGCCGGCGCGCGTGCGGGTCGATAATGCGTAATTGGCTGGTACCTCTGCGAGGGGATTCACTTATGGCGAGCAAGAACATCGTGTCCGTCCTGCAGGAGGAGCGCACGTTCGCCCCGGCCGCCGGATTCGCCGCCCGGGCACGCATCAAAGCCGCGGACCTCGAGCGCATGCGCCGCGAGGCGGCGGAAGATCCGAGCGGTTTCTGGGCTCGGCTCGCCCGCCAGGAGATCGCCTGGCACACGCCGTTCACGGTAACCCTCGATGACTCCGCCGCTCCGAACTATCGGTGGTTCACGGACGGCCGTCTCAACGTCTCGTTCAACTGTCTCGACGTGCATCTCGAGCAGCGCGGCGAGAAGACAGCGATCATCTTTGAAGGCGAGCCGGGCGACACGCGCAGGCTTTCCTACCGCGAGCTGCACAGCGAGGTCTGCAGGTTCGCGAATGCCCTGAAGGCGCAAGGTGTAGGCAAAGGTGATCGCGTGGCGATCTATCTGCCGCTCGTGCCGGAGGCAGTGGTCGCGATGCACGCCTGCAACCGGATCGGGGCCATCCACTCGGTGGTCTTCGGGGGCTTCTCCGCGCCGGCGTTGAAGGACCGGATCGAGGACACAGGCGCCAAGATGCTGATCACCGCGGACGGTGGCTGGCGAGGCGGACACCCGATAGAGCTCAAGGCGGCGGCGGACAAGGCGCTAGCCGACGGCTGCAAGACCATCGAGCGCGTCATCGTCCTCAAGCGCACCGGCCGGCCGGTATCGATGCAGCCGGGGCGCGATCTCTGGTGGCACGCGGCGCTCGACGGGCAGGCGCCGGTCTGCGAGCCCGAGTGGGTCGAGGCGGAGCATCCGCTGTACCTGCTCTATACCTCGGGATCGACGGGAAAGCCGAAGGGAATTCAACATTCCAGCGGCGGCTATCTCCTCGGCGCGAAGCTGACCACGCAGTGGGTGTTCGACCTGCGCGACGACGACGTCTTCTGGTGTACCGCGGATGTCGGCTGGGTGACGGGCCACAGCTACGTGGCCTACGGGCCGCTCGCCGCGGGAGCGACCGTGGTGTTGTATGAGGGCGCGCCCACGACCCCCGACGCCGGACGTTTCTGGAAGATCTGCCAGGACCAGGGGGTCAGCGTCTTCTACACCGCGCCCACTGCGATCCGCGCATTGATGAAGCTGGGAGACGAGATACCGGCGCGCTACGACCTCTCGCGCCTGCGCCTCCTGGGCAGCGTCGGAGAGCCGATCAATCCCGAGGCCTGGATGTGGTATCACCGGGTGATCGGCCGCGGCCGCTGCCCGATCGTCGACACCTGGTGGCAGACGGAAACCGGGGTCATCCTCATCTCGCCGCTCCCGGGGATCACACACACCAAGCCGGGCTCGTGCACGCTGCCGCTGCCCGGCATAGAGGCGGATATCGTCGATGAGCGCGGCGAGTCGGTGAAACGGCCGGACGCCGGCGGCTATCTCGTCATCAGGAAGCCCTGGCCGTCCATGCTGCGCACCATCTGGGGCAACAACGCGCGCTATCTCGCCGCCTATTGGGAGAAATTCAACGGACGCTTCTACGTGGCGGGCGACAGTGCCCATCGCGACGAGGACGGCTACTTCTGGATCATGGGCCGCATCGACGACGTGCTGAACGTCGCCGGTCACAGGCTCGGCACCATGGAGATCGAGTCCGCGCTGGTCTCCAACCCACGGGTCGCCGAGGCCGCCGTCGTCGGCAAGCCGCACGAGGTCAAGGGCGAGTCGGTCTTCGCCTACGTCGTCTGCCGCGGACAGCGCCCGACGGGCGATACGACTGCGCTCGTCAATGAGTTGCGTACGTGGGTTGCGGAGCACCTGGGCGCTATCGCCAAACCCGACGAGATCCGTTTTGCCGACAACCTGCCGAAGACCCGCTCCGGCAAGATCATGCGCCGCCTGCTGCGGGCCGTCGCGCGCGGTGAGGAAATCGCGCAGGATGTCTCGACGCTGGAAAACCCCGCAATTCTCGATCAGCTGCGCGGCGTCGACGCGCCTGCCGCACGGCCGCAAGCCAGGGCGGCCGCGGGAAAGCGAACGGCGCGCAAGCGCGCCGGGGCAACGGCGTCTGCGGCGAGAACCAAGACCCAAGCGAAGGCACGCCGCACGGCGAAAGGCAGACCAAAGGCGCGTGCTCGCGGTGCCAAGCCCGGAGGCCGGCCCGCGAAGACGGCGGCGCGCCGTGCTCCCATCAGGCGCGTCACGAAGTCAAAACCGGGCCGGCGCGGAGGAAGAAAGGCTGGCGCGAAACGTCGTTGATGTCGCGACGGCGGTCAGTCGCGGGAACTGCCCTTACCCTGCTCCCGCAGCAGCGTCTCCAACTGATCGGCGGGCACGGGCCGCGAGTGCAGGTAGCCCTGCGAGTGATCGCACCGCAGCTTCCTGAGCATCTCGAGCTGCCCGAGCGTCTCCACTCCCTCCGCCACGACCTTCAGTCCGAACGCCGACGCCAGCCCGATCACGCTCGACACCAACGTGACGCTGGCCTTGTCGTCGGGGAGCCCCGTGATGAACGAGCGGTCGATCTTCACCAGGTCCACGGGCAGCTTGGAAAGCAGTCCGAGCGAGGAATAACCCGTGCCGAAGTCATCGAGCGCAATGCGCAGTCCCGCCGCCCGCAACTCCCGGAGCTTGCGACTCGCTCCCTCGACATCGTGCAGCAACCCCGTCTCCGTGATCTCGAGATCGATGCCGCACCCCGCGCCGAGGCAAGGCTCGGCCGCAGCGAGCACGTGCGCGGCGAATGTCCGGCGCCGGATCTGCTGCGCGGAGACGTTCACCGCGATGCGCAGACACGCGACCCCGGTGCGCGACCAGCGCAGACAGTCCGCCGCCGCCTGACGCAGCACCCAGTCCCCCACTGCCACTATCATGCCCGAGGACTCGAGGACCGGCAGGAACTGGCCGGGAAAGACCAGTCCCCGTTCCGGGTCCTGCCACCGCAGCAGCGCCTCCACTGCCTCGATCCGCCCCGTGGCGAGGCTCACCTGCGGCTGGTAGTGCAGGGCGAACTGGCGCTCGTCGAGCGCGGCGCGCAGGCGATGCTCGAGCGCCAGCCGCTCGGCGATGTCGCTGTGCATCTCGATCTGGTAATGCAGGTACTGCTCACCCGCTTCCTTCGCCTGCTTGAGCGCCGCCTCCGCCCGCTGCGCCAGCGTGTTGCCATCCTTGCCGTCAGCCGGCGAGCGCGCGATGCCGGAGCGGAAGGAGGTGCGCAGCACCCGCCCTTCGATGCCGAATGGCTCGCGGAACACGGTGTTCTCGAGCAGCGTCGTGACACTCTCCGCCGAGGTTTCCTCCTGCGGCAACAGCAGCACGAAGGTTCCACCGCCGAGGTATCCGAGGCGGTCGTCGTCCGCGATGTGGTACTTGAGCCGCTTCGCGACCGCCTGCAGCAGCAGGTCACCGACGTGGCGCCCGAAGCTGTCGTTGACCTTGCTGAGATGCATGACGTCGAAGGCAACCACCGTGGGAGTGCTTTCGAGCGTGGCGTGATCACTCAGCCGCTGGTCGAGCCGCTGGCAGAACAGCGCACGCTTGGCGAGCCCGGTCAGCGGGTCGAAAGAAGTCAGGTACTGAGCCCTGTCCTCCTGCTGGAGATAGCGCAACGCAAACGACATGTTGGCGGCAACATCCTGCAGCAGCCTGAGCTCTTCATCGCTGACGGCGTGGGTCTCGCGCGAGCCGAGCGCCAAAGCGCCGATCCGCACGCCGCCGACGATCAGCGGCAGCGCCACCAGCGACCTCAGCCCCACTTCCAACAGCCGGTCGCGGCTCGCAATCGGCGGCTCCGAACGCGCGAGATCCGCGCTGAGTGCGATCTCCCCCGTGCGCAGCGCCTGGCCGGTCAGCGTAGTGTCAGGCTCCGTGCCATCGCCGATCGTGATCACCGGCAGGGTTTGCCCGCGGGGAGGTCCCACGCCGAGCGAATACCAGGGAGTCGCGGTGCGCCCGTCGGCGGCCACGAGGAAAATCGCGGCGCGATCGTAACCTCCCACCTCATAGGCGAGCCGACAGGCCTCGCGCAGCAGCTCCTCGCGGTCGCGGATGCGGATCACCGCGCTGTTGATGCCGCTCTGCATCCTCAGCCTGCGAGTGAGGCGCGCTATCTGGCGCTCCGCGGCGCGGCGCCGCGCGCGCTCCTCCACCTCTCGCAGCGCGCGGCGGACCGCCGGCACGAGCCGCGCGGGATTGGTCTTCAGGACGTAATCGACGGCGCCGCGCCGCAGCGCTTCGATGGCGCGCTCCTCGCCGATGGTGCCGGAGAGGAATATGAAGGGAGTATCCGGCGCCTCCTCGCAGGCAATCTCGAGCGCCGCAAGCCCGTCGAAGTCGGGCAAGGTGAAGTCGGAAAGAATGAGATGGGGGCGGAACAGCTTGAGAGCCGCGCGGAACTGAGACTCATCCGCCACGGTCCGGGGCACACAGGAGATTCCGCCGAACGCGAGGCGCCTGACCGCAAGCTCGGCCTCGGCCGCGACGTCCTCCACGATGAGTAAACGCAGACCCTTGCCGGCGGTAACGCCCTTCCCCGCCGCCACCGCCGCGGACTCGTTCCGCGCTCGGGCGGGTCCCCCCTTCCTCTTGCCTTCCCCAGCGGCTGTCAGTTGTCACACTCCGACAACGTCATCTGCGACAGGATACGACAATCGCACCATCGCGGCCATCTGCGGCGCAGGGATGTGCCCCGCCGCCGCAGCTGGCTGGAAACGAGAACCTACAAGCTAATCTTCTCCTATGGAACGGAAGTCGAGACCAAGCGAGCGGAGCTTGCGGTAGAGATGGGTGCGCTCCATCCCAACGCGCTTCGCCAGCTGGCCCACCTTGCCGTTGCAGAGCAACAGCTGTTGCTGCAGGTAAGCGCGCTCGAACTGCTCGCGGGCCTCGCGCAGCGGCAGCGCCAGCAGGTCCTGCTTGACCAGCGGCTCGCCCGGGGGCGCCTGCACGGCAAGCTCCCGCTCGATCTCATCGAGACTGATTTCCTCGCCGCCCCCCTGAATCAACAGACGGTGGACCAGATTCTTCAGTTCCCGCACATTGTCGGGCCACGGATAATTGCGCAGCCGGTTCTGTGCCGCGACACTGAAACGGCGGAAGGGCAGCCCTTCGGTATCGACTATGCGGTCCACCTGTTGGCGCAGCAGCTCCGGGACGTCCTCGGAGTAATCGCGCAACGGCGGCACCCTGACGATGAGGGTGTTGAGATGCGCGAGAAGGTCCCGGCGCAGCCCGTCCGCGCCGGCCCTGCTCTCCACGCCCGGCTGCGCGGAGGACACCACGCGCGCGCGCAGCTCCACCGGCTCCGCGCCGCCGATCGGCGAGAAGCGGCCGGACTCGAGGGCCCCTACCAGGAGGCGCTGCGCGCCGGCAGGCAGATCATCGATCTCCTGCACGAACAGCGTGCCGTCGGCCGCCTGCTCGATCAGTCCCGGATGCCGGTTTGCGCCCTCCACGCGGCCGAAGAGCCTGCTCTCCGCCTCCGCCTCGCGCAGAGTGCTGGCGACGAGCGTGACGAAGGGCGCGCCGGCGCGCGGCCCCCGCTCGTGCAGGTATCTCGCGAATGCTTCGCGACCGGAGCCAGGCTCGCCGATGAGCAGCACGGAGGAGGAGTGGCTGGCGATCTGCTGCAGATCGGTGCGCAACTGTTGCATCAGCTTGCTCTTGCCCGCCGGCACCATCAGCGCCGGCACGAGCAGCTTGCCCGACTGGCGCCGCCGCCTGCCGGCATCGAGCGCCCGCTCCACCGTGCGCAGCAGCTTCGCGAGCGAGAGTGGCTTTTCCACGAAGTCGAACGCGCCAAGGCGTGTGGCCTCGACCGCGGTTTCAACGGTGCCGTGACCGGACATCATGACGACAGGACAGCCATCCGTCATTGATGACGACCACTCGCGCAGCAGAGTAATCCCATCGACATCGGGCATCCAGATGTCGAGCAGCACGAGGTCGGGTGTCTGCCGCGCGCGCGAGGCGCGCGCCTGGGCGGCGTTGGCTGCGACATCGACCTCGTAGCCTTCCTCGGAGAGGATCTCCTTCAGCAGGCCGCGGATGTCCGCCTCGTCATCGACCACCAGAATGTGTGGAGCGCTCATGCCCTCTCTCTCCGCAATTGCTCTCTTCGGTCACGCGCGCCGGCCGCCGTCCGGGTGCTATCGACGACCGGCAACAGCACCCTGACCCGGGCGCCGCCTTCCGGGCGGTTGTCGGCATCGATCCGGCCACCATGCTCCTCGACGATCTTCTTCACGATCGCGAGACCCAGGCCCGTGCCCTTGGGCTTGCTCGTGACGTAGGGGTCGAAGACCCGGCCCAGGAGCTCACGCTGAAACCCGGGCCCATTGTCACATACGGCCAGCGCGGCGTACTGGCCGTCATCGGCGCCATCGAGCCGGGTCGCGATCTCGAGCCGCGGCTGTGGCGTGCCCTCGAGCGCCTCGAGCGCGTTGGTGACCAGATTGTTGAGGATCTGACGTACCCGGCCGCGGTCGGCCTCGATGCCCTCGAGCCGCTCGTCGAGGCTCAGGTGGATGGCGGCGCGCGGGGCCTGCGAGCGGTAGAGCTCCGCAACCTCGGTCACGAGCTGATTCAGGCTGAAGCGGCTCACCTGCATCTCGGGCGCGCGCGCGTACTCGCTGAAGGCGTTCACCATCTGCTGCATGCTCTCGACCTGCTGCACGATGGTGTGGGTGGCCCGCTCGAGGATCTCCGCATCGCGCGGTCCCATGCTGGCGAGCAGCCGGCGGCGCAGGCGCTCTGCGGAGAGCTGGATCGGGGTGAGCGGATTCTTGATCTCGTGCGCCAGCCGGCGCGCGACCTCGCCCCAGGCGGCGTCCCGCTGCGCCTGCAGCAGGGTCGTGATGTCATCGAACACGATGACATAACCCATGTCGCCGCTCTCTCCGGGCAGCGCCGTACAGGCGCACATGAGATTGCGCCGCCCCATGGTCCCATGCGCCGGCCCGCCTTCGAGATCGAGCTGCTCGCGCCATTCCTCGCGGCCGCGCGCGAAGCGCACGGCGAGCGCCGCGACGAACTGCCCCAGTCGCTCGTTGCTCGCCGAGAGCTCGGGCAGGGAGCGGCCGGTCGCCGCGGACAGGTCGGTGCCGAGGATCGCGCCCGCCGCCTCATTGGCCATGCGCACGGTGAGTGTCCGATCCACCGCGAGCACACCGGTGGAGAGCCGGGCCAGGATGATCGCAAGACGCTCGCGCTCGCGCTCGACGGCCTGCTGGCTCCGGGTCGCTTCTTCGTGCGCGCGCCGCAGGCGCTTGGTCATATCGTTGAAGGAATGCACCAGGAATCCCATCTCGTCGCGCGAAGGCAGCGGCAGACGCGTATCGAAGTCGCCTTTGCCGACGGCACGGGTGCCGGCAATGAGGTCCTGGACCGGACGGGCTAGCCGCTGTGCGGAGAAAATGGCGCCGTAGAACGCCGCCAACATCGCGAGCAGCAGCACCAGTGTCAGCGTCAGACTGAAGCTGTACTTCAGCGGCTCGCGTAGCGCGGCGAGATTGCCGTATTGGGAGTAGGACCGCTGCACTGCATCGGCAAGGTCCGCAAGCTGCATTGGTACTGGATAGAGCGCCATGACGTAGCGATCGTCCGGACTGTCGGGCGACTCGCTGAGTGGCGCACCGATCCGGATGACGTATTGGCCGCCCGGCTGCGGCTCGAGGCTGACATAGGGGCGGTGCTCGCTCACCCGGCGGACGAGGTCCGCGGGCGGAGCCAGCGGTACGGTGGCCAGCGGGTTGTCGAGACTCGCGGCGAGAATGCGCTCGTCACCGCCGAAGAGGACGATTTCCGAGGCTGCCGTCGCGCGCCGCTCCTCGTCGATGCGGGTCTGGAGCTCCATGCCCGAGCGCTCAGTGAGCGCGCGCGCGAGCGCCTCCGTGCGCCGGGAGCACTCCTCCACGCGCAGGTCGAGCGCCTCGCGCGAGAGGACCAGCGCGTCCTTGAGGCCCTGGCGGACCTCCACCCGAAACCAACTGTCGATGCCACGGTTGAGAAACTGAAGCGACGACAGGTAGACGATGAGAAGCGGCGCGACCACCAGCGAGCCGAAGATCATCACCGTACGGGCCGTCAGGCGCGAGCCCGGCACGTGATTGCGGTAGTCGCGCACCAGTTGCCAGAGCTTGCGCACCAGCAGCACGACGAGAGTGAGCACCCCGGCGAAGTTGAGCAGGAGGATCCAGGGCTGCAGGCGGCCGAACTCGGCAGAGTTCTGCACGCTCTTGGCGAGCAGGAGCAGCAGCGCGCCGAGCCCGAGGACGCCCCAGAGCGCAAGCCACCATGCGCCGCGGCGGCGGGCACGCAACCGCTGCGCCGCGTCGCGATCGTCGCTTACACCGGCAGAGACCATGAATACCACTTGCTCACGCGTTGCCAGTCATCCGTCCAGAAGAGCAGCGCGCGCAGTGACGAGGGAAGCTTGCCGCGCCGCACGCCCGCGCGCACGCTGATGATATAGCGGCCTCCATCGAGCTGTGGCTCGACGAGAATGGGCCAGCCGTCGACCTTGCCGAGGTAGGCCAGCGCCTCCTTGAGAGTGTCGAAGCTCTTCTCGTCGCCACTGCGCACGTCGCGGACCACGAATTGATCGGTGACTACGTGGTAGGCAAGCTCCCGCTGAAGCGTAAGGTCGACCACGTTCGCGTCGAACCAGAGATGCCGCACGCGGTCGACTTTCGCCTCGAGATCGAATGTCAGCGTGACCCCGTCCTGCAGCGCCTTCCGGATCGCCGGATTCAGCGGGTACTGGACTCGGGCGTAGAGCTGGATGACGCCGTTGTCGAAGTTGACGTAGGCGGAGCTGACCTGCAGCACCCCGTCCAGGGCATTCGCCAGGGCCAGCGTGCTCGAGAGCACCATCAGCAGGGCCCCGGCCAGGCCCATCAGGCTCAACCAGATGTCCGTGCCTGGGTGCGCGCGTGCGTGGCCTGGTGGTGGGAACCGTCGTGGCATGAATGCAACGGTAGGTAATTAAGTCTCTCGGACCTGAACACTATACTCAGGTTCCACACGTTGTCTTTTCGAGACAAGCATAATAGAAGCCGTCGCTTCCCGCCGCTCCTCCGCAGAGAAGCTGGGTGCCGACCCCGGCTGTGATGCCGCCGGGGGCAAGGTCTTCGCCGTGCGGCATCGGCGCCGGACTCGCCTGCGGCTGCTCTTCCAGGAACCGCGTGGCCACGGCCTCATTCTCGGCCGGCAGGACGGAGCAGGTCGCGTAGACGAGCCGGCCCCCCGGGGCCAGCATCCCGAAGGCCGCCCTCAGAATCTCGAGCTGCGTTCGGGCGAAGGCAGCCACATCCTCGGCGCGGCGCAGAAGCTTGATATCCGGATGGCGCCGGATCACGCCCGTACCGGAACACGGGGCATCCACCAGGATCCGCTCATAAGGCCGGCCATCCCAGAAGGCGCCGGGGTGGCGTACGTCCCCTGCGACCAGGCGTGCGGTAAGGCCGAGCCGTTCCAGGTTCTCGGCGATGCGGCGGAGGCGGCCGGCATCGATATCCACGGCGGTCACCTCGAGCCGGCCGGCGGCAGCCTCGAGCAGATGGCTGGTCTTGCTGCCGGGGGCCGCGCACGCGTCGAGCACCCGCATGCCCGGCTGCGCCTCGAGCAGCAGCGGCGCAAGCTGTGCGCCGGCATCCTGCACGGATACCCAGCCCTCCTTGAAGCCGGGCAGCGACCCGACGGGGACTGGCCGCTCGAGCGCCACCGCGGCCGAACCGCAGCCGGCGGAGATCCATTCCAAGAGCGACCCGCGCAGTCCGGTCGTGGCCAAGTCGGACAGATATTGCGCCGGCGCGCGGCGGCGCGTGTTCAGGCGGAGCACCATGGGAGGATGGGCGTTGTTCGCTTCCAGGATGCGGCCGACGTGATCGGGCCAGGCCTCGGCCAGCGCGGCGACCAGCCATGCCGGGTGCGCCGTGCGGACGGCTGGATCAGAATCCGCGCCAGGAAGAAGTGCCCCGCGTTCCCGGACGAAGCGTCGCAAGACAGCATTGACGACCGCAGCCGCACGGGGCTGGCCCAGCAGTCGGGTGGCGTCCACCGCCAGATTCACCACCAGTGCCGGAGCGTCACGCGAATACTCGATCTGGTGGGCAGCCGCGACCAGCAGCGCGTGGACCTCGCGGGCCAGCGTTGCCGGCGAGCTGAGGAGCGCATCCACCGCAGGCCGCAGCCGCAGATACCAGCGCAGGGTGCCGAGCGCGATCGCACGAACGGCCGGGCGCTGGGAACTGGCCCCCGAGCCCGCCAGCGCTTCGTCGGCCGATCGCCCGCGCACGACAGCGGCAACGGCGCGAGCGGCCTCGGCGAGAGCCTGCGCGCCCGGATTCGCTGGCGCGCCGCTCAATTCACTCCGCCCAGCACCATCGATGGCTCGAGCGCTCGTGGTCCCCGGGTGAACAGCGCGGCTGGGAGACGCTGCCCTCCGGGACGCTGCAGGGCCAGCAGGTCCACTGCACCGTCACCGCATTGGACGCGGATATATCCCTCCTGATGACGGCCGTCCGTCGCGATGATGGAGCCGGGTCGGAGCCCGGCCGCTGCGCTGCCAGCGGGCGCCACCCGGGCGGCATAGATCAGAAGGCGGTCGGCTGCACCCGTCCGGGGGTCGGACAGCGCCGTCTCCGCCACCGGCCACGGCTGCAGCGCCCGGACCTGCCGCTCGACCTCGACTGCGGGCCGGCTCCAGTCGATGGGCGCCTCGCGCTTTTCCAGCTTGCGGGCATACGTGACACCCTCGGCAGGCTGCGCGCGGGGCTGCAGACTGCCGTCGGCAAGCCCCTGCAGCGCCTCCAGCAGCAGCAGGGCGCCCGCAGCGGCGAGCTTGGCGCGCAGGCTGGCGCCGGTGTCGAGCGGACCGATCGCGACCGCTCGTTGCAGGAGAATGGGCCCGGTGTCGAGGCCTGCATCCATCTGCATGATCGTCACTCCGGTCGTCTCGTCGCCCGCAAGCAGGGCGCGCTCGACCGGCGCCGCGCCCCGCCAGCGCGGCAGCAGAGAGGCATGCACGTTCACACATCCCAGCCGCGGTATCTCGAGAACGGCCTGCGGAAGGATGAGCCCATATGCGACGACCACCAATACATCAGGCTTCCACGCGACGAGCTGCGCCCGGTCCTCTGCTGATCGCAGAGTCGCGGGTTGCGCCACAGGTATCGAGGCGTCGACCGCCGCTTTCACGGGCGAGGGTGTCAGGAGCCGCCCCCGGCCCGACGGGCGGTCGGGCTGCGTCAACACGCCGACAAGCTGGTGCGGCGAACTCATCAACGAGAGCAGTGTCGGCACCGCGAACTCCGGAGTACCAGCGAATGCCAGGCGCATATTCGTTCAGTTGCAGAGCGGGCCCGGGCCGTTCCCGGGCCCGCGGCGA
>Ga0335073_10008839_pt1 | contig 14128 bp, 14 predicted proteins | sample Lox_Sample_22_FD_207093 | JGI IMG/M metagenome (GOLD analysis project Ga0335073, IMG submission 207093) | Soil microbial communities from Loxahatchee National Wildlife Refuge, Florida, United States - Lox_Sample_2.2 | ecosystem: Environmental > Terrestrial > Soil > Wetlands | place: USA... | reverse complement strand
AAATAAAAATAATAAAGAAAACAACATTTTGAACATTTGGGACAATGTTCCAAATAAAGAAAATAAAAATAATAAAGAAAACAACATTTTGAACATTTGGGACAATGTTCCAAATAAAGAAAATAAAAATAATGTTCCAAATAAAGAAAATTAATTTACAAAACAAACTTTGGTAAAAGTGTTAAAGAATATTTATACAAAAACACATAAAGCTTTGTTTCATCAACAACGCCATGCGACTTTGTTAGATTAAAATTTGTCAACAAAAAGATTGTTTCAGATAACGCTATTCTTGCTTCTTTATCATTATAAAAGAAATTAAGCATGTTACACGATTTTGATAGAGTTAAGGGTTCAAGGGAACGAATAAATCTGTGGGCCATAATAAATAAAGTCAGATTGTCGAAAGATAGGTATATGTTGTTTACGATAAGAAATAGACAAATAATAATAATTTGGTTTACTATAAACATATCTCCCAAATTGTGTGCTATTTCCATTTAAGTAGAAATAGAATATTTTTGAATTCTAAAGTTACATTGGATTCTAAACATGAAATAAGATTAAAAAAATAGAAATTTACGACGACAAAGAGGTATTAGATAAAATTTAAAAAAATGTTTAAATAGATTAAACGTAAAAATCACTCAGATATATTCTTGATTCAGAAATTAATCTAGTGCCACGAAAGAGAAATAATCTGGTTAACTAAAGTTGAGGATTCATTGAAAGAATAAAGAAGGATGCCCCAACTTGATTTTTTATTATATCCTGATTTATCCTGGCAAGTAGCAGGGATTATATTAATAACAGCAAATATTACTTTAACTTTGTTACCTGAAATATTATTTACAATCATCAGAGATGAGGCATACTTCTTTAACCTAAATCTAAAAAATAATTTGGAAGTTTTAGGTTATAAGTTATCTGGGGAAATTCCTGAAAATAACATTTAAATTTAACTGACAAAAAATGACGAATAAACAATTTGTAAAAAAAATCTTAATAAGACTAAAGACTTTCTTGGGGGGTAAAGATCAAAAAAAAACCCGGGATGAAGTTCTACTTTTACCAGTGAAAGATAAAGTTCATATTAGACCTAAGTTGATCAGTTCTGGAAAAGATATTTTTGGTATATATAGATTAAGAACAAGTTATTATAAAAAAAAGGGAAATATATTATACTTAAAAAAAGTTTTACAGTTAAAGTATAACTCTTATTTATATCGTAAGAGTTATCAAAATTTTATTAACTCAGTCAAATATCTTTCAAAGACTGAGGTTCCTTCGAAGGAATTTGAATTATTTTTAGAGGAATATAGAAAAAGACCACAATTAATTGGATCTAGTAAATCTCCTGTAAAGGTATATAAATTAAGAACGGGTTATTATAAAAAAAAGGGGAATATATTATACTCAAAAAAAGCTTTACGGCTAAAATATAAATATTATTTATTCATTGAAAAACTATACAAAAAACAGAAAAAAATTCGTTACAATATAAACTTAGCAATTACCGTGATCGCAGTGTTAAGTTTATATATATGTTTGTTTGTATGTTTTCTGACTTTAATTTCATACGTGTGGAGGCATAAATTAAAAACTCTCATAATAATTGTGATTGCTAGTCAGATATTAGAGGACCAAGAGGATTGGGATACTACAAACTATTTAGAAGATGAGGGAACATTCGATGAGGTGGAAGATGAAGATGAGTCTGTGAATGAACCTTCTCCAGGCGGAACCGCAGCAGATAGTTGGCAATCAATTGTGTTTCAATGTGATTTGATAACGACTTATAAGTATGAATTTTTGTCTCAGGCTGGTAAAAAAATGACAAGATATCAAGAAGATTGTGATTGGTTTTTGTTAAACGAGATTCATATTGATCTTTTAGATAATATAGAATGGCGATTGGAAGACCAGATGGAAGTCTTTACCGAGGATTGGGAAACACCTTTGGAGGACGACGAAGGAATGGCAAAACATTTGGCTGAAGAAGAAATGATGGAATGGCAGAGTTATATAAAAAAAAAGAAAGATAGAGACTTAGAGTTTATACAATTTATTGCGCCATTGATAGAAGATGAGGAGGAAGATGAGGATGAGGAAGATGATGGTGAAGAACCTCCTGATTTTGACGAGTTTGCTTCACGACTTTATGGGATAGGTGGTATTGCTTTTGAAGCTGATTTTCATCATTTAGATGCAAGAAATTGGCCAGAACATAGTCTTGAAGATAATATTGAATGGAATCCAGAAAGAAGATGGACTTTACAAATTCAAAAAAAAACATTTTCTCCTATGTTTAATGAACGTTATTTTGTATGCTATTATAAACGTAATAAACTCTTTTATTTACTTGAGGAATATACGGAAGCGTTGTTAGAAGAAGAAGTTATAATGTATTTTAATCTTTTTGAAGAAGAAACGGCACCACGGATGATACAGTTTATTCGATTCTTGGTTCGTCCGTTTAGCTCGGAAAATTTGAAATTTCCTATAGAAGACATAGTTGAGGAGACTGATACTGTTCTTCCATATGAACTAAAATATCCTTTATGTGATATAGATCCCGTACGCCAAATTTGTCCAGAAGACCTCTTACTTGATGAGTTCATTTCTAGCATGTTGATGCCTAGAGAAATGAAAATGTTGAAAAAGAAAAAGGTGCGTAACCCTTTGGCTGACGATGAAGTGGAATTTTTGAAAAATTGGATCGAACTGTATTTTCCATGGTTATACGGAAATGATACAAAAGGTGATCCAGTTACTATGCCCTCTCATATTTTAAAAAGTCTTTGGGTCCCTTCTAGTCATTATCGTGCTAATCGAATCATTGAACATTTATGGACAATTTTATCAATGGATGAAGATTCACGAATAACTTTTATTGATATGGATGATGATTCCTATCCAAATCTTAAGTCTGAGGTGTTATTCAAACCATTAGAACTTTTAGATTTAAATGTATGGGAAGATGAATTTTGGCCTAATCTAGTAAGTTTTACTCCAATCATAGAAAAAAAAGCTTCTATTGGTTTTTTTGATTCGCCTAATGGTCGAGGTTATTTTCTTAAAAAGCAAGAAAATATTGATTATGATGCTTTTGCAGAATATCATGATCCTCTTTTTGTTTATTTTCAAATAGAAGATAATCATGATATTCAATTACCTGTTGGGTTAATTGAAGGGAGAAAAGGAATTTATTTTTTTACTGGGGCTAAAGATTTAAACTTAGAAGTTGGTAATGGAAATAAAAATCAAAAAAATGATAGACCTCATGAAAAACGATTATATCACTGTTACTGAATATAAAACTAAGGTTTTCCCTTTAATAATATTGTTGCAATCAAAGCTTGCATATGACAATAAAGTCAGTCCCAATTCGAGGCGTCAAAAAGATTATATAACATTTAAAGTTTTAAAGGAATTTTTGAAGTCTTCGTTACCAAAAGCACCGAGACTTCAAGTGTTATCACTTGACTCTGGAGCTGTTAAAATTTTACTTTTTTTTGAAATTAATTTTGGAAGAGAAATCACCGATTATGTTTTAACGAGATTATTATAAAAAATTATAACATCACCTGAATCTTCTAATATGTGTATAACATTCGATAATTACTCAATAAACTTAAACAATATGCTAATAGAACTGTTTGAAGCAGTTAAAGAAATAACGGCGAAGTCTTTCTTCAATTTTTATGAAATAAAAGAACAAATTTTGTTCTTTTATCTCATAATTTTGGTTAATAGACGAAAAAGAAATGTAGCTATGATGTCACTAGTAAACCCAAGGATGTTTCATCATATTGTCTGGGACGCATTTGTTCCACATTTTAGTTTGTTTTTTATGGAAATGAACCGAATTCGTGTGGCAAATTATTTATTAAAAGATTTGGTTCACAGTAGTTTTTCTCTGTTAATCCTTGAGGAAAACAGCCAGGTACCACATAATAAAAGAATGAAAGACAATTTCAGTAAACTATTGGTTCTAATGAATATTTATAATGTTTTTTTAGATCCGTGCATAACATGCTCTCAACGTTGGGAAGAAAGTCTTAAAATAATAAAGCAACTTATTACGGATCTGATGGACATAATGAAATTGGTTGCTGTGTTAAACAATTGTTTTTATAAAAAGATATCTTTAAATTCCCTGAGAAATACCTTTCAGATCAAAGGTTGTTATTTCAATTTTGTTTGTGTATTTGCCAAAATCCATTCGGATTTTGGATCTGATATAGAAAATTTGATTGACTTATTAATTAAAATAGATCCCAAAGATTTGACACAAGAACTAAAAGTGATTCGAAAATTTCTTTATTCCATTACGAACGACGAAAAATTTAAGAATCTTAGTTATGAATTAAAGGTTGAAGATCTACAAAATATCGTAGATTTTCCAGTAATAACACTGAATAATCTTAATTATATTTCAAATCAATTTCTTCAGTTATATAATTTAATAAGCAGTGTACAATTTCCTGAAGTAATTGAATTAGAGAATGATCCAGTGATCCCTGGTAAGGAAATATTAATTGAATACAATTGTCCCGAATACTGCTACGTAACTTATGATGGATTGATGACTTATATTTCTGAAATTCGATTACCAAGCATATGTGATAATACAAATTGCAACTTTCCTGAAATTCAAGAGGTTAAAAAAGCTCGAGACATTGCGTCGAAACATTTCAAAAACAGAGTAAAAACCATTGATATGTTTAAAAAATATTTAAGTAGGTCGTTTTTAAAACAATTAGACTCTCAACTTGAAGCTATGATTGCAGACTTTTTCAAGAACTTAGTCTAAAATTTATCGTTTTTATAGTTCAAGTTCATTTGATCGATTTGTTTACTTTGTTCATATTTAGCGACGAACGAAAAATTTGTCTCTTATCTCTTAGAGCGTTTGTGGTGGTGGCCTTAATGAATTTATTGCTTTAAATTTTTTGGATAAATTCTTGATATTGTTATTGTATAGAAAACAAGTTGTTTGATGATGATAAATGTTCGATTTAATCATAATTCTAAATGATTTTCTTATTTTTCATTAATACTTTTTAATACCTCAATTGTTTAAAAGTGACATCTTTGTACTTACAAATATCATTTCATTCACCAGATATAGTTCAATTCACATATATTGTAATCAATAGAATAAATCTTATGAAGCGTTTAGCTAATACGGCCGACCGTTTATTTGTTACAGATATCCAAGGTAAAACTATTGTTTCAGAAAAAGCTATCCGTCATGCCCTCCTTCATAAAAGTGACCGCGCATATTTTGCTATAGCAACTACAAAACCTTATAATGCATTTAAGACTTATTTTGCAAGTCGTGGAACTATAGTTAATCCAAATGCTAACATGTCTCAGTCATATCAAGTAAGCAATTTACGCTTGATCCAGATACAGAGACAAAGTTTTTTACTTCTATTCCTGAATCTAAGTTTACCAATGAGAATAATTAGGGGCATGTAGATGGGTTAGCAATAGAATTTCCCGAAACACTTGGTCCGAAGAAAAAAGGTGTCCTTGGAACGATAGAATCTACATTTTATAATAACGATAACATTTCAAAAGCTCATGAGTATCACGAAGCTCTTATGAATTATGAAAACAGGTAATTTTGGCAAAATATCCCTCCTATTTGCCCTATTGTTAAACATAATACAAAAAATAATAATGATAACAAAAACACAATGGTATTTACATGCAAATTTTTATGGATTAATTGGAGAAACTATCGTTTACATATAGAAGATTAATTATGGAAAGATTCCATTTAAATGAAGTAAGTAGTTGGAGATGGATTTTTATTTATTTTTTTGTGGTGTACGCTATGATGTTTTACGCTCATTTTAAATATGAATTTAGACTTAGTTTTCGAAGAAAAAGAGAATTAGGTTCTATCGGCAGTATTTAGAATATTTAAAATACCATATCGTCCAATATTCTGGTTATAAATCAAAAAAATTTTCAAATTTCTTCTTCGAATTATATAATTCATTAAAAGTTACCGACTTTTATATTAGAATGCTTTTATGTAAACTAAATATAAACACAGACGATTTTCTTGGCGAACGTTTTTATAGTTATTATAACAAGGGTTTGCGTCGTATAAAAGAACTGCGAACTGCGAACTGCGAACTGCGAACTGCGAACTGCGAACTGCTGTTGCCTGATCAACCAGCAACGGCTTCGGTTATATGGAGAATACAAGCTAAGTATTATGAATTTTGTGAAGTTCGAGATCAAGCTAGATATTGCGTGTGGGTCTTTGTTGAATTACCTAAGTGGATAATATTATTTTGTTTAATGGTGGATGTTTATATATATGAAAGATTATTTTATTTTTCACTATGTTTGTTTCCTGGACATTTCAGTATATTTGCTATAGATTCTCTGATATTGGAGTGCAAAATTTAAACAATATGAATGATTTTAATTGAATGGAAAAACCCTTCTGATTGTTCATCTTACTGCATTTGAATATATCTATGTATTTCTCAGAGAATGGAATCGTTGGAAGCTTTCACCAAACACTTCGGGAAGTTAAAATTTCTGTGACCTATAACACAGACCGCCCAGACCCAGACCCAGAAATAATAACTAAAGACTATATTATGAATACGCTACATCAACCATAGCCCCATATTGATGTAGCGTATTATAATAAGCATAAAATTAAAACTATGGGAGCACAACTGCGATTTTATGACTTTATCTATTATTTGATTGGAAATATTTGTAGTATGTTACAAAACTTTTTACCTATACTTGTATAAATTTTTGTTGCATTTTTTCTTTCCATATACTTTGGCATATATTAAAGTTAAAAAAATAAGTTTAAGTTTTGTATTTTTAGCTAAAAAATATAATGATTATTGCTATCTTACCATGATTATAAGTTGTTATATTTCATTAATAGGTATAATTTTGTGATTGAATCAAATTGAGTAGTATAATTTTGGTTTAATTTTTTAATTTATAAGCCCATCTATTGTACTATTGTAACTTTTACCATTTATTGTGATTAATTCTTGTAATGCCTATGTTGAATGGATCTGCCATAGTTAATGCAACAAAAAAGGTTCTTACTCAATTCAATAACAAAGGATATCGACGTTCTTTTATGATTTCCGCTGACAACAGAGACCCTAATTCTGTGTCAACAAATAATGTTAAAGTTGGAAATAGTTTTCATACGGAAGTTTCAGGAAGATATTGTGGTAATAAGGACTGTTCAGAAAAATGGTGTAAGGGTTTATGTGGGGATCCAAATAAAATTAAAAGTTTTGGTCATTATTCTTCAAAAAATACAGATAACTTTTCTTCTAAAGAAAAAGAAACTAAGACCGCACATTTTATAGATAATTTCAGGTATGATGGGAAAAATGATTCACAATACTTCATTCAATATGAAGAACCAGAAGAGATGAGCTTTGAAAAATTTAATGAATTATATACTAATAATCCGGAAGCTAGTAAATATACAGAAAATCGTATGGCTAAAATTTGGGAAATTGTTAACAATAAAGATAAAAAGAAAGAAAAAAATAAAAATAAATAATGAAGAAAATTTTAAAAGGTATTTATTCTTTTATCAAAGATTTTTATATTTATGATGATGTTACGAGAAAAATTAGAAAGCCAAATTTTATTATAACAATATTAACTTTCATTTTTGCGTTATGGTTAGTGAATGTTGCTTTTTTATCAAGGTTGTTAAGAGTAATTTTTCCTAGACAGGTTTTTCCTACGGTGATAGAAGGAGAACCTTTTACTATTTGGTTTTGGTTTGTGCTAATTTCATGCTTAATGTCGATATATTGGACAATCAAGCATATATATAAAATACTAGATTTGTACCAAAATAATCAAGTAGAAAGACGAGGTTTCGTATATAACATAATAAAGTCTACGATAGATCATCCAATTAGTCAAGCAATATTGCATGTCTTACATATTTATGTCATTTATTTTATTCAAGCTCCTTTGAATATATGGAGACAGTTTGATGCAAAGATTTGGGGAGGACCACAGAATTATGTTCAACAAGATAGACTTTTTTGGCTTCATAAAAAATTTTTGCCAACGGACCCTCAAAAGTTAGATCCTAAAAAACGCGAATTTAGACTAGTCATGTTTATAATGATATTTTCGAATTTACCAAAACTCATCGTCGCCATAGTATATTTTTATGAAGTGGTGATAGTAAGAGAATTATATTTGTTTTATAGAATGTTTCCATTAATTTTGATAACAATAACCTTTTGGAATTTAGTGACACTATTTCGTGACCGGAATATTGCATCTGGACACTATATTCGAACCTTCGTGATAGAAGTAGTTCAGTATATACCTGAAAAAGACGAATATATTATTGCACGCAGAGATAATGTTAATGAAGAACTCCATGAACTATACTGTTGGCGATTTGTTAAAGCAATGTCTAATTTTGATTTCATGAAAGAAATTTATAAGCTTTCTAGTAAATATTCGTGTATTACGGGCTTAGTATCAAGTATATTATATGGAACGACTTCTGCAGTATGGTTATTAGTAATGTTAAAAATATTATGAAAGACTTTGCCTGTATGGCTTATGAGTGTCAGTGTCAGAACCTAAATTTTAATAAAATATTGGAAACCAAAAATAATATGTGCCATGGCACCATGGTGCCATGAATTGAAACTTACAAATTTGTAAGAAGACAAAATACTTAATTAGCACTAAGGACGACTTGTAAGATGCTAAATTTAATAATATTGTTCATTTTGTGTAATACAATTTCAATTACAGGGATACCTTTTTTTATTCCAATGATTTTAATGATTTTAAGTCTTTTAAATATTATAGAATTCAGAGGATTGCCAAATAACGTGCCGAAGGAATATCTTTTAATTGAAAGTTTAGTTATAAATAAAGAATATTATGAAAAATTTTTACTTTTACGAAAGAATTAAAAATAGACAATATAAAAAATTTATAAATTTATCCAAAAATTCTTCATGTGTGTTTTTATCTAATGTAATAATTACAAACTAATAGGGTTATAAAAAAGATTAGTGTTTTATGTTATAATATTTCATTTGTTTATACTTTTCAGTAGACTGAAAACGATTCGCAATTCTTAAAAATTTTTGCTTTGCGATTTTTTGAACATTTATGGGCTCTTTATATGTACACATGTATGTTTTTTTTTGATTGGAGGTTATAGCCTAGCTCATCATGAAGAAAACTTCCATAGGGACATAGGAAGTAGGGAGAAGAACAAAATTAAAATCATCATGAAAAATATGAGAAATTTCATAGTACGTAAAAATTTATTAAAAATCTAATTGAATTTTTAATAAAGTAATTCCGGATGACATTGACTGAATTTAATGATAAATGACAGAATTTAAAGAATTATATATTGATTCTCTTCAATTAATCGGAAAAAGCTTAGGCGGTGGTCTTGCAACAATTGGTTTAGCCGGTGCCGGAGTAGGCATTGGCGTAGTCTTCGGAAGCCTAATCGTGGCATTAGCCATGTCTCCTGAATTAGAAAAATTTTTATTTAAATATGCGATGTTAGGTTTTGCTTTAACAGAAGCTGCAGGATTATTGGCTTTGATGGTAGCGTTTTTAATTTTATTTTCTTAAATTGAAATTTATTATATGTAAAATTCACCAAAAATAAATGAATATTTATTGTAAGAATAACTAGTAATTATGATTACGATGGATAAACTATTATGTAACTCTGACTGAATATAAATTTACGATTTTACTTTTGTCGTTGACAAACACAAACGGACTTCTGACTTCTCCTTCGACGTTTGAAACCAAAATTAAATGATTGTCAACAAGCAAAGTAATGAAAAAGAACAAATACAAAGTTTATTCCATGACAAATGACAAAAAATTTAAGAATTTTAGTTGTTAATTAAAGGTCGAAAAACTGCAAAATATCATATATTTAATAACACTGAATAAGCTTAATTATATATTGGATCAATTAATCCAATCATATCACTGGCTAAAGCTAAAGCGGCGGCGGCCAGTGTACAATTTACTAAAATAATTCAATCAAATTATTACTGGTAAGGAAATATTAATTAAATACAATTGCGCTAAATACTTCTTACTAAATTATGAAAAAAGCGGAATGTTATTTATGAATTTCTATTACCAAACATATTCTTAAATATGTAAAAAAAGCTTGAGACTCTCAGTCAAAACATCTAAAAGACAGAGTAAAAACCATTAAAATGTTTAAAAAGTATTTACATTATTAAACGAAATGCCATGAAAATATTTTTCAAATAAATATTAAATTTTATTTTAACTTATCCTAAGTAACCCTTAAAGGTTATTTTTATTGATGCAAAATAGCTTTGTCAAGATTTACGATAGTTTATTTGTTCAAAAATACCAGAGAATTTATTAAAATATTGGAATAAATTGTTAGAATTATTGCTACTTTGAGTTTATCTTAAGATTGTATGAAAATTCAATCTCTCAAAAGGAGACGTTTGGTATATTCATTTCTGATTATACACTTTTACTGATAGGTTTGCTGAAGAGTTATAAACAAATAATTGAAAAAAGAACAAAGAATGTATTGACATGTTATTATCTGCTGTACGGGGTTTAGGATGCTGAAGCGCTTATGACTTTTGAGACTCGAATTTCTATAAGTCGATATCTCATTAGAATTGTAGACTTTTTGAAAAAGTGAATCAAATTGTTAATGAAATGCCAAATATTGTTTGTTTTTATATGCTTTTTCCAACAATTTTTGTAGGAAATTTGTATAATCGCAAAAATAAATTATTAGTCCGGATTCAGAATAAAGAATTGTTTGATAGAAAGTATGAAAAACCTAATTTATTCTTGTTAAGCTGGCGATTTAGGTTAAAGTTATATAAATACTGTTAAGCATGGCAGCCAAATAAATTTAAATTTTATACCTAAACGTCATTATTCTAGAGCAGCCAGCAGCCAGCAGCCTTTCTATAAACGTCATGGTTACGGATAAAATTAGACTAAGGCTAACATAGAAGCTAATCTACAAAAAAATTACCCGAAAATTCAAAAAAAATATGTTAATAAAATAGAGCGCGAAATAGAAAATTCCAGTTTAAAAAGGAAACCTTTGGTTTAATGTGTTATATTCATGTGTGTTGTCATTGTTGGTGAAGTGAAGAAGTATATGAAAATATGAGAAAATAGATATCAATGCTTTATTTTGGGGAGAGAATTTGATAATAATATAAAAATCTGCTGCCAAAACGCTAGTGAAGCAGTTATTTATTTTAGAGATCACGATACGATCGAAAAAAATAAAGTTACATTCAATGGAGAATTGTTTATAAAAAACATAAGATATCCCAAACAAAAATTCATCTTGTTACTACGCAGCAATATACGGAAGATAAGATAATCGAAAAAATAGAATTGAATCTTAACTTAATTTGATATAATTCAGCGAAATGATTTTGGCCTAATCTAAAGGCAGTAAATTTTTGTTAGAAATAACAATTGATAATGATAACATTGAAATCTCCAGTTTTTAATGAAAAATTCGAAAGTCACTATAGTACGATTTTATTAGGACTGCTAATGGGTAATTTTTGATATGTAAAAATATTGAAGGAAAATAGGGAGACAATTTGGTAGCAAGAATTAAGTATTATTCGATGTCATGTTATATCAAACGATAATCTTAAGTTTTCTTTTGTGGTTGGCTAAAGGTAAAGAGTTAGTTTGATGAAAAGAAGTATACAATTAATTCGACTTAACGTAATTTGATTGAAACACTTGTAGAACGCTATGAGAATTTTAACAGGAAGTTAATAAATGATTTATCATAAACATATGATTATCAGAAAAAAGGAAAAGGAAAGCCTTTAACAAGATTCTCAAAGAGAGCTGGAAAATTTAAGAGCACAAAAAAGACATTTTTAAAAGTTTTTGAAAGCGAAAAAATTAATAGAACAATTGGCAATGAAGTAGTGTTAATTGTAGTTTTAATGATATTTATTAAGATTAAAATTAAACTAAAAAAAATCTTGTGATGTTTCTTTCAAATTAATAAATTCATGACTTTACCAATAAAATTTATTAGAAATATAATAGTATACTATTTAACTCCAGCATCGTTATCAAACATGTGGAGTTTTGGTGCGGCGGCCTTTTTATTTTTAGCTAGCCAACTAATCACGGGAATTTTGTTAGTAACTGTATATATACCACATATTGATTTTGCAGCACCAAGTATAGAACATTTACAACGTGATATTTTAACTGGATGGCTTGTAAGATATTTACATATATCAGGAGCATCCTTCTTTTTTTTTGTATTGTATGCACATATAGGACGTGGAATAAATTTTGGTTCTTTTAGTTATCCTCGGAGAACAGTGTGGTTTAGTGGAAGTATAATATTTTATTTAGGGATGTTAACTGCATTTACAGGATATATATTGCCATGGGGTCAAATGAGCTATTGGGCTGCGACTGTAATAACAAATTTGTTAACCATTTTTCCACGTGGTACGGAATTAGTACGTTTAGTCTGGGGAAGTTCAACGATTAATACCGGAACATTGAGTCGTTTTTTTATGATCCACTTCGCAACTCCTTTAGTGATAATCTTTTTAGTATTATTACATATTGTATTTTTACATGCATATGGTTCAGGAAATCCGAATAGTCGATCAGCTGATAGTTACGATGCTTCTTATTTTAGCCCATTTTATATTGTAAAAGATATTGTGGCTTTAGGTTTATTAGTTTTACTATTTATCATTTCTTGTATTTATTATCCTTTAGCCTTGGCTCATCCGGATAATTATGTTCCAGCCAATCCTTTTGTCACCCCCAATCATATAGTACCAGAATGGTACTTTTTGCCTGTTTATGCAATTTTAAGATCTTGTGCTACTAAATTAGAAGGAATTATTGCTTTTGCTAGTGCAATCTTAATTTTGCTTAGTATGGCATTTCTTGCATCTACTTTTTACAAAAATGGTTTTGGAGGAACCGCAAAATCTAAAATATTTTTGAGTGTAACTCTTATTTGTAGTTATTTACTATTAATGTATATAGGAGCTTGCTCTGTTGAATACCCATTTGTCGATTTAGGTGAAAAAATAAGCGTAATTTATTTCTTTGTTTTAGCTGGTTATTTATTTAATTTTGATTCAAAGATCATTAAGTTCTTAAGTGTAATATCATTCCCAAAGGAATTAGTAATTCCAGTAAATTACGATTAGACCGTCAGAATGCCCACAACCTTACAAATACTTAAAGATTTTTTTAATTCCTCGACAAATTCTAGAGGATACTATACACAAGCAGGAAGATTAAATCAAACTACAATCAACATCTTAAATAAACCTTAACTTCAAAATCATGATGTGGTTATAATTCAACCATGTGATGAACCATATTGTCGTGTAGGAAATCAATTGTGTAAAAATGGCTTTCATCCAAATGGGCTTCCATGTGGAAAACCCACAGCCGAAGAACTTGTACTACATTACACTAAGGGATACGAGGTAAAACCATATGAAATGGATGAAAAAAAAGAAAGTCATCTTACTGATTATCTGTATAATGGAAATTCTGGAGCTCAAAAAGCAATAGTCTATAAAAAATTTATTTCCGTAGATGCTTCTAAAATGAATATCAATCCAAAAAGTACGGAATATACGGAAGATCACTGGGAGCTAATCCGTAAGGAGCTTCCTGATAGAAAATAGAACTGAATTTAGACTTAATTTGAACTGGTGTGCAATTAATTAGGGTTTAGCCTAACCTAAAGGCAGTCTGCAGACTGCAGTCTGTTAACAAAAATAGAAATTTATAATGATAACACTGAAATCTCCAGTTTTTAATGAAAAATTTGAAAGTCACTATGGTACTATTATTTTAGGACTACTAATGGGTAGTTTTTGGATATGTTTCATAATTTGGAATAGATTAATAAGAGAACGTTTACCTAGAGAAATTACAGGAGAGGGAGAGTCTTACACGATCTCATTTTGGGTAATATTAATTTTTAGTTTGCTTTACAGTTATAGTGTAATATATGAAATAAATAGATTACAAAAAAAATATAGGGGCA
>Ga0335073_10008838_pt1 | contig 14129 bp, 11 predicted proteins | sample Lox_Sample_22_FD_207093 | JGI IMG/M metagenome (GOLD analysis project Ga0335073, IMG submission 207093) | Soil microbial communities from Loxahatchee National Wildlife Refuge, Florida, United States - Lox_Sample_2.2 | ecosystem: Environmental > Terrestrial > Soil > Wetlands | place: USA... | reverse complement strand
CGCAGCGAGCAGACCCAGCCGAGGTGGTTCAGCCCGCCGTACGAGGCGGAGAAGCCCTCCGCGTCCCCGAGGAAGGCCGCCAGCCGCTCGACCGTGCCGCCCGGGGTATCGCAGACCCCGACCGCGCGGACCTTGCCCTGCGCCGAGATGGCCTGGGTAATCAGGCCGGCCGGGTTGGTGAAGTTGATCAGGACCGCGCCCGGCGAGCAGCGGCTGAGCAGGTCGCAGTAGGCCAGCACGACCGGGATCGTGCGCAGTGCCATCGCGCAGCCGCCCGGACCGGTGGTCTCCTGCCCGACGATGCCCCGCGACAGCGCGACCTCCTCGTCGATGACCCGGCCGCGGTCACCGCCGACCCGGATCGCCGAGAACACATAGTCGGCGCCGGTGAACGCCTCGGCGGCGTCGGGGGTGACCGTTACCACGCCCGGCTGGCCGAGGGCGACCGCGATCTGGGCGGCGAGCCTGCAGATCGTGTCGCGGCGATCGGACGCTGGCTCGAACAGGCAGATCTCATCGAACGTCCCCGGCCTGCTGGCCAGCACCGCCCTGACGAACGCCGGCATCCGGACTCCGCCGCCGCCGAGAATCGCAAGCTTCACAGGTCGGGCTCCGTTTCTGTTTCCGCCGCCGCGGCGGCCAGGTAATCGGGGTCGCCGCCCGCCGGAGGGACCGGGCGGCGGATATCGCCGGCCGCCGGGGCGGCCAGGTAATCGGGGTCGCCGGCCGCCGCAGAATCCGGCCGGCGGATGTCGCCGCCCGCCGCGGCGGACGGGTGGTCGGGGTCGCCGCCCGCCGCGGCGGCCAGGTGGTCGATGTCGTTCGCCGCCGCGGCCACCTGGTCGATGAACCGCGCGCCGAGGGTCTGGCCGGCCGTGCTGATGCCGGCCACCTCGACCTCGCCGACCGCGCCGAGGCGGCCCACGGCCTGCGAGCCGGCCGTGTTCGCCGCCACCACGGCGTCGCGCAGCGTGGCCCCGCGCAGCAGCGCGGCGATCATCCCCCCGGCGAAGGCGTCCCCGGCCCCGGTCAGGTCCCGCACCCTCACCTGCCGGACACCCTCCGCGACCTCGGTCGTCCCCTCGGGGCCGGCGATCACGGCGCCGGCCGCGCCGCGCTTCACCACCAGCCGCGTGCCCCAGGGGGCCGCGGCCGCCAGCGCGGGCCCGATGGCGTCGGTCCCGGTCAGGCGCTGCAGTTCGGCCTCGTTGGGCAGGAACACGTCGGCCAGGCGGACGCATTCGATGACGACGTCCCTGTGCCGCTCGTCGCCCAGCGAGATGTCGAGCGCGATCTTGATTCCCAGCTCGCGGGCATCGCGCAGGAGGGCCGGCACGCCCGCGCCCGCGTGCAGGTAGCACCAGCGCGGCCTGGTGCGCGCCAGCACGCGGCGCCAGCGCTCGACCTCCTCCGGGCCGCGGCGGGCCTGGGCCGGGACGTTGGTGACGAAGGCCCGGTCGCCGTCGAAGTTCAGCACGACCGTGATCCCTGCCGACCGGTGCCGCACCCGGGCCGACGGCGAGGTGTCAACACCGATCCTGGCGCAATGCTCCATCACGACGCGCGAGCCCAGGTCGTCGCCGAGCACCGTGCACAGGCCGGCCAGCGCGCCCGCGCGCGCGGCCGCACTGGCGCTGTTCACCGCCCCGCCGCAGGAGACGGCGAACTCGTCGGTGAACACCTCTTCACCCGGTCGCGGGAGTTTGGGCACGTGGCCGAAGACAAGCTCGAGGAAGACCGTTCCGAACGAGATCACGTCCACAGCCAGCCATCCTCCCGCGCCGGGACCGTGGTCACAGTTCGGCCACGGGCCTGGGACTCCCAGAATAGTTAGGATACTGTCCTAACTATCTTTGGTGGCGGGCGGACGCACGCCTCGGCGAACTGGCGGGTCATGGTGGCAGCTCCCCCTGTCGTGCTAGGGATTGACTTCGGTGGCACGAAGATAGCCGCCGCCGTCTGCGACCTGGCAGGGAACCGCCTGGCATCGGACACCGTGGGCAGCGACGCGGGGCTCGGCGCGCTGGCCAGCTTCGGCCGCGGCATCGGCCTCGCGCGCGACCTGCTGGAGACGGCGGCGCCCGGCAGCGAGCTGGTCTCGGCCGGCGTGGCCACCTTCGGGATCCCGTTCGACGACCGGGTGGAGCTCGCCCCGGCCATCGACGGCTGGGACCGGCTGGCCATGGGGCAGGAGCTGCGCCTCGCGTTCCCCGGCGCGGCGATCCGGATGGCCACCGACGCGAAGGCGGCGGCCGAGGCCGAGGTCCGCTGGGGCGCGCTGGCCGGCTGTGATCCGGCGGTCTTCCTGAACCTCGGCACCGGGCTGGCCGCCGCGGTGGTGATCGGGGGCGAGGTCGTGAACGGGGTCAACGGGGCGGCGGGCGAGATCGGCTACAACCTGCGCTCGGTGACCGACGTCGGCCGGCCCCTCGACCAGCGCCAGCTGCTCGAGCACATGGTCAGCGGCCAGGCGCTCGGGCAGCGGGCCGGGGACGCCGGGCTGCTCGGCGACGAGCTCACCGCCGCGGACGTGTTCGCCGCCGGGGCAGCGGACAGCGAGCTGGACGGCCTGATCGACGATTTCGTCCGCGAGCTGTCGTTCCACCTGGTCAACCTCGCGATCCTGGTGAACCCGGCGCGGATCGCGGTCGGCGGCGGCATCGTCAGGTCCTGGGCCCGGATCAGGTCGCCGCTGCAGCAGGCGCTGGCCTCCGGAGCCCCGTTCCCGCCCGAGCTCGTGGTCGCGCATTTCCCCTACGACGCGCCGCTGCTGGGCGCCGTGGCGATGGCGGTGGACGCGGCCCAGGGCCGGCCGGGGACAGGCTACGACGGCCGCGCCACGGCCGGCGAGACCGCCGCAGCCGCCACGGCCGGCGAGGAGGCAATGCATGAGCACACGATCACCACGCGCTCGCTGTCATGACACCACGACGACTGCGGTGCCATACCGGCCGACGGGATCAGTCGGCCATCCCCATCTATCGCTCCTGCGTCTGGCCTGCAGAGGTGGCCAGCTCCCGGTGCACAGAACACTCCTGGAGGGCTAAGCAATGAGACGCCTTAAGGCAATCGGGGTTCTCATCGCGGCGGGCGCGCTGGCGGCCGCCTGCGGCACCAGCTCATCGCCGCCGTCGTCGTCATCGGGCCCCAGCGGCGTGCTGACCATCGACAACGAGAGCGGCGGGACCTGGACCTGCGACTTCAACCCGTTCAACCTCACCTACATCTCCTACTCGCTCGGCCCGGTCTACGAGCCGCTGGCGTTCGTCAACACGCTGCAGAGCGGCAAGGCCACGCCCTGGCTGGCCACGAGCTGGACCTGGGGCGCGGGCAACAAGACGCTGACGTTCACCATCCGCAAGGGCGTCAAGTTCTCCAACGGCGACCCGCTGACGCCCGCGGACGTGGTCTTCACGTTCGACATGCTGAAGAAGTATCCGACCCTGGACATCAACTCCGTCTGGTCGGTGCTGTCCAGCGTCACCCAGTCCGGGTCGGACCAGGTGCTGATGACGTTCAAGACCGCGGCGGTGCCGTACTTCTACTACGTCGCCGACCAGGTCGCGATCGTCGACCAGGCCGTGTGGTCCAAGGTGGGCAACCCGGTGAACTACCCGGACAAGAACCCGGTCGGCACCGGCGCGTTCACGACCGGCAGCAGCGACTGCACGCCGCAGAACATCAAGTACCTGGCCAACAAGCACTACTGGCAGAAGGGCGAGCCCAAGGTCGGCACCGTCAACTACCCGGCGTTCCTGACCAACGACACCGCCAACACCTACCTGGCCAACGGCCAGGCCCAGTGGGGCAGCCAGTTCATCCCGAGCATCCAGAAGTTCTACCTGGCCCGGAACCCGGCCTACAAGTACTGGTTCCCGCCGGTGGTGAACGTGACCATGTTCATCAACCTGACCAACCCGCTGCTGAAGAACGTGGCGGTGCGCGAGGCCATGGCGTACGCGATCAACCGGCAGAAGGCCTCCACGATCGGTGAGTACGGCTACGAGCCGGCGTCGAACCAGACCGGGATCGTCACCCCGACGTTCTCGAGCTGGATGGACAGCTCGCAGGCGGCCGCCTACGGCAACAACTACGCCTACAACCCGGCCAAGGCGATATCGATCCTGAAGGCGGCCGGCTTCAAGATGGGCTCGGACGGCATCTTCCAGAGCCCGTCCGGCCAGCCGCTGTCGTTCAACATCGTCAACAACGGCGGATTCTCCGACTGGGTCGCGGCGGTGCAGACCATCCAGCAGAGCCTCAAGGCGGTCGGCATCGCGATCACCCCGGAGAACCTGTCCGCGACCACATTCGACAGCGACATCTACACCGGCAAGTTCGATCTCGGCTACTACGCCGAGACCGGCGGCCCGTCTCCGTACTACGAACTGCGGCAGTGGCTGTACTCGGCGAACTCGGCGCCGATCGGCACGGCGGCCGGATCCAACTTCGAGCGGTACAGCAACCCGGCCACCGACGCGCTGATCAACGAGTACGCCACCACGACCAGCCCGGCCACGCAGCACTCGATCGTGGACCAGCTGCAGAAGGTCTTGCTGGCAGACGTCCCGGTGATCCCGATCACCGAGGAGGTCGACTGGTACCAGTACGACACCGGCAGCTTCAGCGGCTGGGTCACCCAGAGTGACCCGTACGCCCAGCCGGCCGCCTACAACTACCCGGACTGGGGGCAGATGCTGCTGCACCTGGCGCCGAAGTAAACCTGGCGCGCCCGGCGGGCCGTGGCCTTGGGCACTGTGCCCGCCCACGGCCCGCCGGGGCCGGCCGGGGCTCCGGCGGCCGTGGCAGGCCCGCGGGCCCTTGCCCCGCCACGGCCCGGTGGGCGAGCGTTAGGGGACGATCGGGTGAACATCGGGAGGAAGGCATGGGCCTGACGGCGCCCCGCGCGCGGACGGGAGGCACGGCATGAGGTTCGTGCTGCGCCGTCTGGGGTTCTTCGCGCTGACCCTATGGGCGGCGCTCACGCTCAACTTCATCCTGCCGCGGCTGATGCCGGGCAGCCCGGCGCTCGCGATCATCGCCGACCACCGGGGCTCGCTCAGCCCGCAGGCCCTCAAGGTCGTGGAGGCGCAGTTCGGCATCGGCCATCAGAACATCCTGTCGCAGTACCTCAGCTACCTCGGCAACGTGGCCACGTTCCGGTTCGGGGATTCGCTGACCACCCAGCCGGGGGTGTCGGTCGGCCGGATCGTGCTCGACGCGATCCCGTGGACCCTCGGCCTGGTCGGGCTGACCACGGTCCTGGCCTTCATCCTGGGCACCTTGATCGGCATCGTGAGCGCGTGGCGGCGCGGCGGCCGGCTGGACAGCATCATGCCGCCGATCTTCGTGATCATGACGGTGATCCCGTACTTCTGGCTCGGCCTGATCCTGATCCTGATCTTCGGCGTGAAGCTGCGCTGGTTCCCGTACTTCTTCACCTACAACATCACGCTGACCCCGGGGTTCAGCCTGGCGTTCATCGGCAACGTCCTCGACCACGCGATCCTGCCCGCGTTCACGCTGCTGATCACCACGATCGGCACCTGGATCCTCACCATGCGGAACACGATGATCACCACGCTGGCCGAGGACTACGTGCGGATGGCCCGCGCCAAGGGCCTGCCCGGGCGCCGGATCATGCTCGACTACGCGGCCAGGAACGCGATCCTGCCCAACCTCACCGGCTTCGCGATGTCGCTGGGCTTCGTGGTCGGCGGCGCGATCCTGATCGAGTACGTCTTCAACTACGAGGGCGTCGGCTACCTGCTGCTGGCGGCCGTCAACAACGACGACTACCCGCTGGAACAGGCGCTGTTCCTGCTCATCACCGCGGCCGTGCTGGTGGCGATCCTGCTCTCCGACGTGGCGACCGCGATGCTCGACCCGCGGACCAGAGGGGCGAGATAGCAATGGCAACGCTCAGGGCACCCGGCGGGTCCGGCGGCCCCGGCGACTCTGGCCAGACCGCCACGCCGCTCGGCGGGCCGGCCGGCGGGCTGTACCTGCCGCCGCCGGGCGCCGGGGTATCGGGCGCCCGCTCGCTGCGCCGGATGACCCGGGCCATCAGGTCCAACGGCAAGGCCAGCGTCGGGCTCGGGCTGCTGGTGCTGTTCTGCCTGGTCGCGCTGTTCCCCGGGGTTATCGCGCACGACGACCCGAGCGCCGAGATCTACGGCCGCGCCCTCGGCCCGTCGGCCCAGCATCTGCTCGGCACCACCGCGTTCGGCCAGGACATCTTCGCCCAGGTGATCTACGGAACGCGCCCGGTGCTGCTGATCGCGCTCGGGGTCGGGGTGAGCGCTACCGTGATCGCGATGCTGATCGGCGTGGCCGCCGCCTACCTGGGCGGGACCTGGGACGGCGTACTCAGCCTGATCACCGACGTGCTGCTGGTCATCCCCGCCTTCCCGCTGCTGATCGTGATCGCCAGCTACCTGCACGGGGCCAGCACCGGGGTGCTGATCGCGGTGGTCACCGCGGTCTCCTGGTCCTACACCGCGCGCCAGTTGCGCGCCCAGGCCCTGTCGCTGCGCAACCGCGACTTCCTTGAGGCCGCGCGGGTGCGCGGCGAGCGCTCCCTCTACATCATCGTGGTCGAGATCATCCCCACGATGACGTCCCTGCTGGTGGCCAGCTTCCTGACCAACGCGCTGTACGCGGTGCTGTTCTCCTCCAGCCTGCAGTTCATCGGGCTCGGCAACCCGAACACCGTGAGCTGGGGCACGATGCTGTACTGGGCGGAGAACGAGGAGGCGTTCCAGACCGGCCAGGCCTTGTGGATCATCGTGCCCGGGCTGTGCATCGTGGCCCTCGGGGCGGCGTTCGCCCTGCTCAACTACGCGTTCGACGAGATCGGCAACCCGGCCCTGCGGCCGGTCCGGAGCATGCGGGGGAAGCGTGTCAAGCGCACTGGGTAACGGCAACCTTCCGCGATCCCCGGCCGAGCGCACCGCCGGCACGGTGCTCGAGGTCCGCGACCTTTCCGTCGAGTACGCGATGGAGGGCGGGACCATCCGAGCGGTGGACGCGGTCAGCTTCGACCTGGACCCGGCCGAGTTCCTCGGCGTCGTCGGCGAGTCCGGCTGCGGGAAGTCCACCCTGCTGTTCGCGATCGCCCAGCTGCTGGCTCCCCCGGCCGCCATCACCAGCGGCAGCGTCGTCTTCCGCGGCCAGAGCATGGTGGGGCTCACCGACCGGCAGCTGGCCGCGGTGCGCTGGAAGGACCTGTCGGTGGTCATGCAGAGCGCGATGAACGCGCTCAACCCGGTGAAGACGATCGAGGCCCAGTTCAGGGACGCGATGCGCGCGCACGGCGTGACCTCGAAGCACGAGATCGCCGACCGGTCGGCGCAGGTGCTCGCGATGGTCGGGATCGACGCGGTGCACCTGAAGAGCTACCCGCACCAGCTGTCCGGCGGCATGCGCCAGCGCTCCATGATCGCTATGGCGCTGCTGCTCACCCCGGAGCTGGTGATCATGGACGAGCCCACGTCCGCGCTTGACGTGGTCGCGCAGCGCTCGCTGATGGTCCAGATCAAGGAGCTGCAGGAACAGCTCGGCTTCGCCGTGATCTTCGTCACCCACGACATGTCGCTGGTCAGTCACTTCTCCGACCGGCTGATGGTGATGTACGCGGGCCGGATCGACGAGTTCGGGCCCACCCGGGAGCTGTTCGACGCACCGCAGCATCCGTACACGATCGGCCTCATGGAGGCGTTCCCGTCGATCAGGGGGCCGCGGGTCCCGCTGACCGGCATCCCCGGGAGCCCGCCGAACCTGGCCAGCCCCCCGCCGGGCTGCCGGTTCGCCCCGCGGTGCCCGAAGGTCATGACCCGGTGCCAGGAGGAGACCCCGGAGTTGTACCACGTGAACGACACGCTGGTCCGCTGCTTCCTGCACGCTGAGGACGGCGCCGGCCATGACTGACCAAGCCGCGGTCGTCGCCGGCGGGCTCGGCGAGGCCGACGACTCCGCGATCCTCCGGACCGAGGGCCTGACCAGGCACTTCCGCATCGGCAACGCGATGTCCCGGGCCACGCTGCACGCCGTCGACGACGTGAGCATCTCGATCGGCGAGCGGCAGATCGTCGCCCTGGCCGGGGAGAGCGGCAGCGGCAAGAGCACGGTGGCCCGGCTGCTGGCCAAGCTGTACCGGCCGACCCGCGGCGAGATCTACTTCGAGGGCAGGCCGCTGTCGGCCATCCGCTCGCGCCGGGACGTGCTGCGCTACCGGGGCGAGGTGCCGATGGTCTTCCAGGATCCGTTCGCCTCGATCAACCCGGTGTTCCGGGTCTCGCACGGGGTGATGCGCGGCCTGAGGCTGCACCGCCCTGACCTGTCCGCGCATCAGCGCCACGAGGAGGCCGAGCGCGTGTTCGAGGCCGTGGGACTGACGCCGGCCGCCGAGGTGCTGCAGCGGTTCCCGCACGAGCTGAGCGGCGGCCAGCGGCAGCGGGTGGGCTTCGCGCAGGCCCTGGCGCTGCGGCCGAGGCTGATCCTGGCCGACGAGCCGGTCTCGATGCTCGACGTGTCGATCAGGATCGGCCTGCTGAACCTGATGGCCAAGCTGCGCGACGAACAGGACGTGTCGATCCTGTACATCACCCACGACATCGCCAGCGCCCGGTACGTCGCGGACCGGCTGATCATCATGTACGCGGCCAGGATCGCCGAGCAGGGCCCGACCGAGGAGCTGCTGGCCAGCCCGAAACACCCCTACACCCAGCTGCTGCTGTCGGCGGTGCCCGACCCGCGCGCGCCGCTCGGGGTGGGGGCCGAGACCGACCGCGGCGAGCCACCCCGCGTGATCGACCCGACCCCCGGCTGCCGGTTCCGCGCACGCTGCCCGCTGGCGGTCGAGGAGTGCCACACGGTGACGCCGGAGCTCACCGAGCTTGCCCCCGACCATTACGCGGCCTGCCACGTGGCCGCAAGCGGAGCGGAAGTGAGGGCCTTCGGGTGAAGCTGAGCGTGGTCGGTGGCGGGTCCACCTACACCCCCGAGCTGGTCGACGGCGTGGCCAGGCTGGCCGACAGCGTCAAGGTAACCGAGCTGGTGCTGGTCGACCCGGACCAGGCCCGGCTGGACGTCGTCGGCCCGGTCTCGGCCCGGATCATGCGCCGCTACGGCCACCCGGCCCGGCTGCGCTGGACCCGCGACCTCGACGACGGCCTGGACGGCGCGGGCGCGGTCGTGCTCCAGCTGCGCATCGGCGGCCAGGCGGCGCGCCAGCGCGACGAGACCTGGCCGCTGGAATACGGCTGCATCGGCCAGGAGACCACCGGCGCGGGCGGGCTCGCCAAGGCCCTGCGCACCGTTCCGGTGGTCCTGGAGATCGCCGAGCGCGCCAGGCAGCGGGCGCTGCCCGACGCCTGGATCATCGACTTCACCAACCCGGTCGGGATCGTCACCCGGGCGTTGCTCGACGCCGGCCACCGGGCGATCGGCCTGTGCAACGTGGCCATCGGCTTCCAGCGGGGGTTCGCCCGGCTGCTCGGCGTGCCGCCGGAGCGGGTCGAGCTTGACCACGTCGGGCTGAACCACCTGACCTGGGAGCGGGCCGCCCTGGTCGACGGGACCGACGCGCTGCCCGGCCTGATAGCCGCGCACCAGGAAGAGCTCGCCGTCCACACCGGCATGCCGCCGGCCGTTGTGAATGATCTCGGGGTTGTCCCGTCGTACTACCTGCACTATTTCTACGAGCATGACGCCGCGGTGGCGGCGCTGCGCGGCCAGGAGACCCGGGCCGAGCAGGTCGCCGCCATCGAGCGGGAGCTGCTGGCGATGTACGCCGACCCGGCCCTGGACCGCAAGCCCGAGCTGCTGACCCACCGAGGCGGCGCGTTCTACTCCGAGGCCGCGGTGGCGCTGCTGGCCTCGCTCGTCACCGACGCGCGTGACCGGCAGGTGCTGAACGTGCGCAACGCGGGCACGTTCGCGTTCCTCGACGACGACGCGGTCATCGAGGTACCGGCCGTGGTCGGAGCGGGCGGCCCTGAGCCGGTGCCGCTGGCACCGCTGGAGCCCGGAATGCGCGGCCTGGTCGCGCACGTGTCGGCCTATGAGGAACTGGCCGTCGAGGCGGCGCGCAAGGGCGGCAGGGACCGGGTCAGGGCCGCGCTGCTTGCCCATCCGCTCGTCGGCCAGTTCGAGCTGGCCGGCAAGCTCACCGACCGGCTGATCGCCGAGAACGCGCGGTACCTGACGTGGGTCAGCGGCCCGTGAGCGACTCGTGTCGGGGGGTTGAAGGGGGGTCGTCCCCCCCAGGGCCAGCAGAGCCCGCGGTCCTGGCGATCGACGGCGGCAACAGCAAGACCGACGTGGCGCTGGTCGCCGCCGACGGCGCGCTGCTGGCCAGCGCCCGCGGCCCTGGCGTGCCCGGGATGCTGGCGCCCGCGGAGACGCTGCGCGTGCTCGGCTCGCTGGCCCGTGCCGCGGCCAGGCAGGCCGGGCTGCCGGCGGCCGGCTCGCCGGTCGCGCGGCACCTGTCGGCCTGCGTGGCCAACGCGGACCTGCCCGAGGAGGAACGCCAGCTCGGGGAGGCCCTGCGCGCGACCGGGTGGACCGGCAGCACGCACGTGGCCAACGACACGTTCGCCGTGCTGCGGGCGGGCCTGGACGGGCCCGGCCCGCACGCGGGGGCCGGCGTCACCTGCGGCGCGGGGATCAACTGCGTCGCCGTGGCGCCCGACGGGCGCACCGCCAGGTACCTGGCGCTGGGCCCGCTGACCGGGGACTGGGGCGGCGGGCACGGCCTGGGCCGGGAAGCGGTCTGGTGGGCGATCCGCGACGAGGACGGCCGCGGGCCGCGGACCGCGCTGCGCGAGGCCGTGGCCGCCCACTTCGGCGAGGCGAGCATGTGGGATGTCGCGGTCGGCTTCCACACCGGGAAGATCGCCGGGGACGCGCTCTTCGGCCTGGTCCCGGTGCTGCTGCGGGTCGCGCGCGACGGCGACCAGGTCGCGCTGGACCTGGTGCGCCGGCTGGCCGGGGAGGTGTGCGTGATGGCGCTCGCCGCGCTGCGCCGCCTCGGCCTGGATGACCAGCCGGTGCCGGTGGTGCTCGGCGGCGGGGTGCTGACCGCCCGCGACCCGCTGCTCACCGCCGAGATCGGCCGCCGGTTCGCCGACGAGGCGCCGAAGGCCGAGGTCCGCATCGTCGACATCCCGCCGGTGGCGGGCGCGGCGCTGCTCGGCCTGGACCACATCGGGGCGCCGCCCGGCGCCGAGGCCAGGCTCCGTGACGCCTACCGCCAGGCTCCCGCGCGCACACGCTGACCCGCGGCCGCCGCCCGCCCGGCGCGCCGGCCACCGGGGCCCGCCCGGTCCGCGCACCGCCTCGGTTACCCTCGATCGTCATGGCTTTCATGCCGTCCGATGACCGCCCGATCGAGGTCCCCGGCCTGCCGTTCGCGCTCGTCGCCGAGGGCGCCCCGCGCTGCGCCGCCGACATCGACGGCGAGGCCCTCCTGCTGGCCGGCGGTCCCCGGTCGGACCTGTTCCTCGACCCGGCGGGCGACGGCAGCGGGCCGGACGCCGGGCGGCTGCTGGGCGAGCCGCCGGCCGGGGACTTCACCCTGCGGGCCCGCGTCGACGTCGGCTTCCGTGCCTGCTTCGACGCCGCGGTGCTGTTCGTGCAGGCCAGTTCGTCGGTGTGGGCCAAGCTGTGCCTCGAGTACTCGCCGCAGGAACGCCCGACGGTGGTCACGGTCGTCACCCGCGGCCGGTCCGACGACTCGAACTCCTTCGAGGTCGACGCCACCTCGGTCCGGCTCCGCGTCACCCGGTCCGGGCGCGCCTGGGCGTTCCATGCCTGCACCGACGGCGCCTGGTGGCGGCTGGTCCGCTACTTCACCCTGGGCGAGCACGAGGCAGGCCTGACCGCGCGGGTGGGTTTCCTCGCGCAGTCCCCCATGGGCGAGGGCTGCCGGGCGGTGTTCGATGAGATCGCGTTCTCGCCCGGGGCACCGGCCGACCTGCGCGACGGAAGCTGAGGCTCCGCTCCGGGCCGGCCGGCGGATGTCACACGCGTCCCGCGCGGCGGGTCAGAGGGGAAAGCCCGTCCCACCGAGGGAGCACGCCATGCGAGTTTTCGTCGCCGGAGCCAGCGGCGCCATCGGTACCGCGCTCGTTCCCCAGCTCATCGCCCGCGGCCACGAGGTGACCGGGACCTGCCGGTCGCCGATCAACGCCGAGCGGGTACGGGCGCTCGGGGCGAAGCCGGTCGCGCTCGACCTGCTGGACCCGCCCGCCGTGCGCCAGGCGGTGCTCCAGGCCCGGCCGGAGGCGATCATCCACCAGGCCACGGCCCTGGCCGATTTCAGGGTCGGCAGGAACCTGGACCGCAGCTTCGCGCAGACCAACCGGCTGCGCACCGAGGGCACCGACGCGCTGCTGGCCGCGGCGCGCGAGGCCGGCGTGCGCCGGTTCATTGCCCAGAGCTTCGCCAGCTACCGGTACGCGCGCGAGGGCGGGCCGGTGAAGTCCGAGACCGACCCGCTCGACCCCAGCCCGCCCGCCAGCGCCCGGCAGACCAACGCCGCCATGACCCACCTGGACCGGGCCGTGACCGACGCCGGCGGGGTCGCGCTGCGCTACGGCGGCTTCTACGGCGGCGCGAAGGACGGGCTCGTCGGCCCGGTACGCAAGCGGCAGCTGCCGATCGTCGGCGACGGCGGCGCCGTCTCCTCGTTCATCCATCTCGACGACGCCGCCGCGGCGACCGTGCTCGCGCTCGACCACGACGCGACCGGCATCTACAACATCACCGACGACGAGCCCGCCCCGATGCGCGACTGGCTGCCCGTGCTCGCGGCCGCGCTCGGCGCCAGGCCGCCGCGCCACGTGCCCCGCTGGCTGGTGCGGCTGTTCATGGGCGAGGGCCTGGACATGATGACGCAATCCCGGGGCGCCTCGAACGCGAAGGCCAAGCGGGAACTCGGCTGGACGCTGCGCTACCCGAGCTGGCGCCAGGGCTTCCCTGCGGCCTACGGGACCACGTAGGTGGGGTCGGTGAACTCGCCTCCGTTGCCGGCCGTGCTGTAGTCGTTGTTGGTGTCCAGGCCCGCCGGCGGGATCTGTCCCCCGCCGCCGGCCTGGAAGAACGCCTGAGCGCTCACGGGCGCGTCGGCGGCCACGCCGACCTCGATCGTGATCGCGTCCTGCTGGCCCGCGGCCAGGCTCACGCCGACGCCGGTGACGCACGTCGCGGTCGACGGCGAGCAGGACCAGCCGGGCGGCGCGCTGATCGAGACCGCGGTCAGCCCGGGCGGCAGGTCCGCGCCGAAGCTGACCTGGCCGCTGGTGGGCGCGTAGCCGTCGTTGGCCACCGTGACGTGGTACACGTCGGCCGCGCCGCGCCCGCGGCCGAACGGCGCGTACGGCACCCCGCCGGCGGACGGGTAGCTGAACACGGCCAGGGCCGGCAGCTGCCGCACCGTGGTCGGGTCGGTCCCGGCGCCGGCGACGGCGCTGCCTCCCCCGTAAACCGTCGCGCTGTTGGTCACCGACGGCTGAGTGTTGCCGGCCACCGCGACGTCCAGCGTGATCGGCGGGTACGACGAGCCCGGGGCCAGGACGTCGGAGCGTGAGCAGGCCGGCGCCGGCTCGTAGGTGTTGGTGACCGGGTTGCGCCGCGACGACGAGGTGGGCGGCAGCGTCGGCGGGGCCAGCGAGCAGGTCCAGCCGGAGCCGGTCATCTCGACCGGAGTGATCCCGGGCGGCAGCGAGTCGGTCACGGTCACCGTGCCCGATGTGGCGCCGGCCGCCGCGGCGTCGGACACCGTGAGCGTGTAGCCGTCGGACGCGTCGCCCTGGGCGAAGCTGCCTGTGTGCGCGCTAGCGACCGTCAGCTGCGGCGGCGTGGCCGATGCGGGGCCGGTGGCAGGCGGGGCGGGGGCGGGGGCGACCGCGGTGGTCGCGCTCACCGAGGCGGGCCCGCCGACGTTCCCGCCGCCGTCGACCGCCACGGTCTCGGTGGCCGTGGCCGGGGCGTCGCCCGCGACGCCGACCACCACCGTGATCGGCGGTTCCTCGTCGTTCTCGCCGGCCAGCACGTCGCTTCGGTAGCAGGTGTCCGCGGGCTCGGCCTGCGGCGCGGTGATCGCGGCGAGGTTACACGTCCAGCCG
>Ga0335073_10008837_pt1 | contig 14129 bp, 15 predicted proteins | sample Lox_Sample_22_FD_207093 | JGI IMG/M metagenome (GOLD analysis project Ga0335073, IMG submission 207093) | Soil microbial communities from Loxahatchee National Wildlife Refuge, Florida, United States - Lox_Sample_2.2 | ecosystem: Environmental > Terrestrial > Soil > Wetlands | place: USA... | reverse complement strand
GTGAGCTCGGCGCATCCTCGGAGAATGGCCTGGTCGGTGCTGCTGAGCTGGCGGCCATACCCGGTCAGGAAAGCCTCTTGCAGATCTGGCCTGGTCCTCCAGATGCCAAGGTGCAGCCGGGACAGGTCGGCGAGCGCCGCGTCCAATCGCGCAAGCTCGAAGTCGACGACGTGTGGGACGCCGTCACTCACCACCCAGTTGCGGGGCGTGTAGTCGCGATGGCAGGGGACCCGATCGGGACAGGGGAGGGCGGTCAGCGCTTCGACCTCAGCGCGCGCAAGCGCCAGCTCTCGTTTACCCAGCAGGGCAGTAGCTGGCGGCGCGAGAGCGTCGAACTCGGCGAGCTTGGTCGCGCCGAAGCTTTCCCACCGAACCGGCGGCTGGGCCTGGTGAAACCGGAACAGCAGCCTTCCGGCTTGGCGGTGCAGCGCCAGCTCCGCCGCCCGGGCAGTTTCGGACAGTGCCTGTGCATCGGTGCCGGGCCACGGCGCTGGCTTGCCGGGAACGGCCGTCAGGATGATGGTGGCCAGCGAGTCGTTGACCGCCCTGAGCCGCGGTGCGTTCGCGCGCAAGGCCGGAACCCACTGACGGTAGGCCAAGACCTCGGCGGAATGGCGGTCACGATCAGCGTGCCGCTTCACGAACCATGTGCCGCCCGCGACATCCCGCAGGCGCAGTACGACGGACAACCCGTGGTCCCAGGAGAGGTCCTGCTCCACATCGCACGGACCGAGAATCTGCTCGGCGTACTCCTTCACGGCAACGTGCACGGACAAGGTCAGCCTCCGGTGAGGTGACGATGGGGGAATGGGCCGCCCCGAGCTTTTCGGACAGCGGAATTGGAGCTAATTCACGCTGCACGCTGCCGGTTCAGGTACTCGTTGTGGACTTCCTGCGGCGTCCTGTAGCCGAGCGCTGAATGGAGGCGAGTCCGATTATAACGGAGCTCAATGTACCGCGCAATGTCCTCTCGGGCTTTCCTGATCGTCGGGTAGGCGGTACGGTGGACCCGCTCGACTTTCACCGCCGCATTAAATGACTCGGCGAGAGCATTATCAAAACATGACCCGGTCCGGCCGACTGACTGGCGGATTCCCAGCCTGTCCAGCACGGCGCCGAACTCGGCCGAAGTGTAATTGCTGCCGCGATCGCTGTGGAATATCGCGCCGTCGGGCAGGTCGAGATTCCGGGCAGCCATCTGAATCGCGCTGGTGATCAGCGGCGTCCGGTAATTGTCGTCAACCGCCCAGCCGATTACCTTGCGAGTCGCGCAGTCAATCACGGTCGCCAGAAACGCCCAGCCCTGCCACGTCGGGATATACGTAATGTCGCCCACCATCTTCTGCCCCGGGACCGCCGCCGAGAAGTCCCGGCTCACCAGGTCGGGGATCGGCCCGGCCTGACCCTGCCTGGTGGTGGCCGGCCGCCACGGCCGCGGCTGGCAGGCCACCAGGCCCAGCTGCCGCATCAGCTTGCGGACCAGCTCCGCGCCGGCCACGATGCCCTGCCGGGCCAGCTGCGCCGCGATGCGCCGGTACCCGTAGGTGGAATCGGAATCGTCGAAGATCTTCTTGACCAGGAGCCTGAGCCGTGCCTGCCTTTTCGCCGTGGCGCTCTCCGGGCGGGATTTCCAGTCGTAAAACCCCGACTTTGATACTTCCAGCCATGCGCACATCCGTGTGATGGTCGGAGCATTCTCGCAGGTGGCGTACTCCGCATCGATGAACTCGTACACGTCGGTCACCGATGCTCCGCCGCGAAGTACGCCGCGGCTTTTGCAAGGAAGTCAGCCTTCATCCGCAGTTCCCTGACTTCCCGTTCGAGTTCCCTCAGCCGGGCCCGCTCCGATATCTGCAGCGGCGGCTCATCATCGGCGTGCTTTTCCCGGTACGCCTTTACCCAGCTCCCCAGCGACGTCTCGCTGATACCCAGCTCCCGCGCAACCTCCGCAATCGCCCGAGAGGTCTCGACGACCATGCGCGCCGCTTCCTCGCGGAACTCAGGAGAGAATTTCCTGTTCTTCCCTGCCACTTCGTCCCGTCCTTTCCGTTGGAGATCCTATAAGGATCCGCAGTCCGGAAAGAAGGAGGCACCCTACTGCACAGACCTGGGCATCCCGGCCCCCGCCCACCACGACGGCACCGCTGCCACCCAGGACCAGCGGTGGGCACAGGTGGCCCGGCTGCTGCACGACGACACCCTCGACCTCACCGACCGGGCCGCTGGCTGCCTGCTCCTGCTCTACGGCCAGCAGCTGTCGCGTATCTCCGCCATGACCGCCAGCCAGGTCACCCGCCGTGACAGCAGCGTCTTCGTCCGGCTTGGCCAGCATGACCTGCCCGCGCCCGAGCCGCTTGCTGTCATCCTGACCGAGCTCGTCCGCACCGGCCGCTCCCACACCGGCACCGGATCTCCCGCCGACACGCCATGGCTGTTCCCCGGCGGACTGCCCGGCCAGCCGATCACCGCAGCCCGGCTTGGCCAGCGCCTGCGCAACCTCGGGATCTACGCCATGGCGAACCGCAGGGCCGCGCTCACCGATCTCGCCGCCCAGCTGCCCGCCGCCGTCCTCGCCGACCTTCTCCACCTGTCACCGCGAACCGCGGTGCACTGGGCACGCCAGGCCGGAGCAGACTGGTCAGGCTACGCGGCAGACATCGCCCGGACCAGCAATCACCAGCACTGACGAATACCTCCCACGCAACCGCCATCACAGCAGCTATTCGACACGGCCGGAACAACGCTCTCTACCAGTTGATGCAGGGGTGGACCTGCGGGATGTGCAGATCGCCGCCCGGCACGCTGAACCCGCGCACCACGATGCGTTACGACCGGGCACGCAACAACCTCGACCGCCACCCCAACTACATCCTGGCCGCGTACATGGCCTCCGGCACTTAACGGGCCGTCCAGCGCGGAACCCGCGCCTTGTTTATAGCATTCGATGCATATACCATGGGGTGCATGGCAGGGCTGTACGCGGTTGAGGTCGAGCCCGAGGTCCGGTCCTGGCTCGAGCGGCTCAGCGACCGAGAGTTCGGCCGCGCCGACTTCCTCGTCGGCCTGCTCGCAGAGCAAGCCGACAGCCTCGGCGAGCCCTATAGCCGCCACCTTGGCGGCAAGGTCCGCGAGCTCAGGTTCCATCTGCTGGCAAGGCAGCCGCGCATTACCTACTGGCTTGCGCCCGGCCGAAGGATCATCCTGCTTACGGTGTTCTCGAAGACCCGCAGCGCCGAAGCGGCCGAGGTGGCCCGTGCGTTACAAGCCCAGAAGACCTGCGAAGCCGAGCACGGCCCCGCCCACGACACCTTCGACCGGGAGGCATCCTGACATGACCAGTGACCATACCTCCTACGAGGACCTTGCCACCCCCCGACGCGGCAGTGACGAGTACCGCCAGGGCCGGGCCGAAGCAGAGCGCGCCTACCTGCTCGGCCGGGCCGTCCGCGAGCGCCGCCTGGCACTGGGCCTGTCTCAGGTCGAGCTTGCGACCCGAGCCGGCATGACCCAGCCCGCCCTGTCCCGCCTCGAAGCCGGCGGCGTCATACCGACCATCCCGCTCCTGGACCGGATCTCCACCGCGCTGGACGCCGACCTCATAGTCGAGATTGCGCCACACGCCGCATAGCACTCAGCGCCCAGACGAAACGACCATGCCGAAGAGAGGGCGTTCATGCCCCCAGTACAGCCTGATCCCCTGGCATTGTGAGCCGATCCTCGATGGTGTCAAGGCAACCCAAAAACTGAGCGGCTGTCGGCAAGCAGCGGCTCGCCCAGCTGCACCACGGCCTGCGGTTGAAGTACTTTGCAAGCGCGGTTTCCCGGAGTGATGACGTCACTGCGCGAAGGCGGGTAGGCGGCGCTAAAGACCGGGTTCATACAGAGAGGCTGCAGCGGATGTGGAAGGGTTGTTAGCAGGATCACCTGCCGCTTTGGTCCCTGTTAGAGGTATCGGATGAGCTTCGGCCTGCTGATCGGCACCTTTGGCGCCCTTGCAGGCGTTGCCCTTGGCTCATGGCTCGGCGCGCGGGCGCAACGTGGACTGCTTGTCGAGACGCGCCGGCAGGCAATGCGACAGATGCAGTTAGAAGCATGCATCGCCTTCCTCGAGTGCCATCGGAAGGTAACGAACTTCGTCCTGATGGAGGCCCAGAAAGTCGCGCTGGTGACACGAGAGGATGGCCAGCAAGCTCAAGGCCGTATCGAGGACCAGACTCTGCTGTTCGAGGAAGTGAGCGCGGCTGAGGCACGCCTGAGAACTGTGATCAGCAAGCACTCTCCGATTCGGCCGGCTGCTGATGCCCTTGACAAGGCGTTCGAGAACCTCGCTGCCGCCAGAGCCATGTACGGGAAGGGGCGCGTCCCAGACGAGATCGTGACGGCCACTCGAGTGGCCGAAGAGGAGTTCTCCCAGACTGTCTACGAGCACCTCGTCGCCAATCAGATCAACGACAATGCCGCGCTTCGCGCACGGACTCGCAGAACACCAACCGTGCCGCAGAAGAGGAGTTCTACTCCAGAAGCTATCCAGGAGATTGCTTCACGGGAGACATAGGCGGCCGCAATCGATGATCACTTTGGACCACACTGCAACACACTCTCGTGCCGCGGACGGGAGGGTGTGTCCGGAATGGCGATCTTGCCGCGATGAACGCATGTCGGGTCGGTTACTAGGCTGTACATTTGACCGAGGCAGGGAGGATCGCGGCTGACATCGCGGGCGTTCTGCCGGACGTGAAACGGGGTTCTCTTGTCGTCTTCGGCGACATCTTTGGCGGGCGGATCGACAACGTCCACGTCGTTCGGTCAGCCCAAGCCGTCGGAACGCCCGAGCGGCTCACTATCGAGTTTGACGACGACGAGGTCCTGGAAGTCTGGGACCCGAGCGGTGGCAGCGTCAGCGCGACTGAACTTCGTATCGATCGGGCCACGAAGGTTCGATGGGAGTGGTTCTACTACGGGCGACCAAAGACGCCCGAGAATCGCTACTTCATCGAATACTCCAATTCCAGAGGGGTGGTCACCGTGACGACCAGCCTGGACTGGGCCCCGCCCGCCTTTAACCCATCAGCGGAGCGCCCAGCGGTCGAGGTAGTGAGCGCCTTCTGAACGCGCGCTCATGCCGCATTTCGGCATTCCCGCGACGCCGGAAGGCAGGTGCGGGACCTGACCCAGCCGCTATCAGAGCGCGATTGGGGGGATCGGCGGGCCTGGCGGCGGGAGGTGGATCGGCTGCAGGGTGAACTGCGCGAAGTCACCCGGCGCGAAGTAGAACATTATCGGCATTGGCCCAGATTCCGGGTTGCCTGCGGGGTAGGCGTAAAACCCGCAGCTAGGAACCAGGTCAGCCGAAGTGGTGAGGATCTCTGTCCACTGGTTAGCCCAACCAAGGTCAGCCGACCCAACCAGCGCCGAAACCGGCACCACAGTGCTCGTCCCGTTGTTCGGGCTGACGAGCACCTCGTCTTCATAGGTGGGCGTGTTCTGGAGCGTAGTCCAGATCTGGATCCGCGCTGTCTGGCCAGCGATACCGCGGTTCACCAGGTAGAAGTTCACCTGGGCGCTAATCAAAAAGTCGTCCCCGTCCGGAACAACCGGAAGACTAACGATGCCACTGACGTACTGCAGGACGTAGCTGGCTTGCGGCTGCGACATAGCCGAAGCGTAATGGCGGGGGTGGCCCACGTCACGGGGCTTGCCGCGCCGTCTTACCGCCCTCCCGCCCGCGTCAGAGATGCCCTGACCGGCATCGACCACCAGCCCCGGCGACTACAGCGGCGACACCCGGATCCGGACTTGAGATAACGACGGGTACGTGCGCGGGTGGTCGCTCTCTACCGGTCCTCGAATGAGGCTAAGCGCGCGCAGCCGACCGAATGAATACTCATGCGACACTGCGGGCTCACAGAACGCGCGCTCTTGCCGCGATCGGCGCGGCATTCTGCTTGGGCGCCGCGTGACATCTGGGTGCGACCGTAAGGTGGCGTACGTAGCGAACATCGTGTCGGCAGTGACCATCGACTGCGTGGACCCGCAATGGGTCGCGCGCTTCGGATGCGACTTGCTCGGTCGCAAGCCGGGCCGTCGCAGGACGGCTTGGGCCACCTGGGCCATCGCGGCGATCCCCATCCGCACCTGGTATTCCGGCGGTTGCCGAGGGCAACTGGACGGTATCCAGGACTTGTGCCCGTGCCTGTACTCGGGCGCCTTCGGCGAGTTCCTCCGCGACGCAGTGCAGGCGAGCGGCCCGCAATCAGCTCTGTACGGCAGCTCGCGCGGACCTCGCGTTAGTTACTGCGCTAGCCGCCATTACGGCGGCTAGCACGGAGTAGACGCGGTTGGGATTGACCGGTCCGTCGCTTTCGCGAGCATGCCGTGTTGGTGCCACTTTCCTGCGGGGCGGAACAGCGTACAGTCGAGATACGCAGTGCGGAGCCAGAGGGCGGAGGATGCGATGAGCCCGCAGAGGCGTGGGCGGCATCTGGTGGTGTTCAGCTCATCTGTCGGACCAGCTGATAGATACGGCACGTCGGCGGCAGTACGGACCAGACGCAAGGGCCGAGCGCGAAGACTGGTCCGCATCACCGGGCTGCTGGCGGTTATCAGCCTGATCGGCGCTTTCCGCGTCGCACGATCCCGGCGCCGGCTGTTGACGGGACTGGTACTCGCGGCGCTCGTTGTCATCCTGCGCAACAGCATGTGGGGAGTGCTTTTCTTTCTGGCGTTCTTGCTCTACTTGCCGCCGTGGTCTCCACAGACGGCCTAGCGCGCGAGCCGACCCTCGCGGCGCGGTACTCGGCCTGCGGCCAGGCCGGCTCTACTTCCTGAAGCTTCTCTTCTCGAACCCTCGCCGGACGACCCGACCCTTGCCTTTACCGCCTGGCTGGGGCGACCCGCACACGTAGTTCGTCGTTGTGCCCGAGCCGATGCGGGGAAGGTCCGCACCCATCTTGAAGTGACGGTCGATGACGTCGAGGGGGCCATCGATCTCGTTGCGGACCTGGCCGGGCGGGCCACCGGCGAACGACACGACTACGACGCGGGCGCAGTCGTCGTGATGACCGACCCCGAGGGCCACGAGTTCTGTCTTGTGCAGTACTACTCAGAGGCGTCCGCTCTTGCCGCGAGTGGCTTCTTCCGACAGTTGCCGCCCTCGTCGTCACAGGCCGCGGGACAATCAGTGACGCGGCTGACCTGATCACCAAGCTAGTGCGGATCCTATACGTCAAGGACCCGGACGCGGAGCGGCGTTTCTACGAGCAGAGGGTTTGCGCACGACCTACGAGTGTCCGGAGTACCCAGGCTTCATCGCCGTCGGCAACGACGAGGTCGAGTTCGGGCTCACCCGGCGTGCCGACGCTGACCCGGCCGCCGCGGGCATTATTTGGCAGCTGGGCGTCCGCGATACGGACGCAGTGATCGCGGCGTGCGAGAAGTCCAATCTCAGTTTCAAGGTAGATGTCGAGCGGCCGCAAGCAGACCGGACCTACCGCGTCATAACGGTCGTCTCCCCGAACGGGATGACGGTGCTGCTCGAAGAGCAGACCCCTTAGCCTGAGTGGCCGGCTGCGATCGGGTTCCCGCGTGATGGTGCGTGCCTAGTACGAGCGCATGAGTATGCATAATTTCTCGGCACCCTAAACGCGCTACTTCGCCGCCCCCTGGTGCGCACGGCTTTGACCGGGTTGCGAACGCCATGACGCTGGTGCGGGATCAGTGCTCGGTTTCGTACTTGAAGGAGAGCTGAAGCTTGGTGCGATAGGTGATCGCGCCGTTCTCGTCGAGGTGAATGTCTTGCTTGACGACCTCAGCTACTCGAAGATCGCGGATCGTCCCGGCCGCGGTCCTGATCGCTTCCGCTGCAGCGTCTTCCCATGATGTGCCGCTTGTCCCGATGATCTCGGTCACTCTGTACACGGTCATCGCGCTCTCCTTTGAGGACTACCATTTCAGACGACGCCCAGCGCGGGCGATCCGCTTCCGGCTGGCCATAAGGCTCGCATCGTCAAGTACAACGCCCGCCGGCAGATCTGAGCCTGGCACTTAGCATCGGCGGCGTCCAGCCGCTTGCCCGCAGATCAGCGATCGCGCTCAGAAAAATCGCCCCGCTGACTAGAGCAAAGGTTGCGCGCTTCTATCGCTGCCAGTGCGGTACCGCGAGGCTAGCTCGCCGCCGGGCAGCTGTGACGTCGCCAACGCTCGCACGCGCTGCCGGACCGGCCGGTCATGGCGCGGTCATAATCGATGGGTGACGTTCCCGAAGATCGAGCTGCACGTCCACCTAGAAGGCACTGTACGAGCCGCGACGCTCCTTGACATAGCCAAGCGGAACGACGTCGCGCTGCCCGCCGACACCGTAGAGGCCCTCGCCGAACTGTACGAGTTCACCGACTTCGCTCACTTCACTCAGGTGTGGGCGACCACCACGTGCGCGCTGCGGACCGCGCGCGACTTCCGCCAGACCGTGGTCGACTATGCCGCGGAAGCGGCCACACACGGGGCCGTCTACATCGAGGGCATCTTCGGCGCATCCGACCATGTCGCCAGGGGCGTCGGCTGGGACGAGGTGTTCTCCGGCTTCTGCGATGGCGCCGCGGAGGCCTTCGAACTGCACGGCGTCCGGGTGCGGCTCACGCCCGACGTGAACCGCAGGTTCCCGGCTGAGGTGGCCGAACTGACCGCCCGCTATGCGGTCGCCTACGCCGAGCGCGGCGTGGTCGGGCTCGGCATCGGTGGCAGAGAGGCCGAGTTCCCGCCCGAGCCGTTCGCGCGTGCCTTCCAGATTGCCAGGGACGGCGGCCTCGGCTCGGTCCCGCACGCCGGCGAGGCGGCCGGGGCCGCCTCCATCCGCGGCGCCCTGGACGCGCTGACCGCCGACCGGCTAAGGCACGGGATCCGCGCCGTCGAAGATCCCGGCCTGGTGCGCGAGCTTGCCGATCGCGGGATCGTGCTAGATGTCTGCCCGATCTCGAATGTGCGCACCAGGGTCGTCCCATCGCTGGCCGAGCATCCGCTGCCCGACCTGGTGTCGGCAGGGGTCGCCTGCTCGGTGTCGACCGACGACCCGGCCATGTTCGACACCGACCTGAGCGCTGACTACGCCGCGGCTGGCAGCCTGGGCGTGTCCGCGCGGCAGTGCTTCGGCGCAGGACTGCGTGGCGCGCTCTGCGACGAGGCAACCCGCGAGAAGCTGCAGCAGATCGGCGAGCAGTTCGACTGGCCGGCCGCCAGCGCATTCGCCGCGGAGCCGGCGTGACCTCCATCGCCGCTGCCCGAGGCATCCGCGGGCGACATGGTCTTTGGAAGTAGCCTGGCCTGCTCTGTCACTCCGTAGCGCAGGCGCTGGCCGGTAAATCGACGCTGCTTCCCGGCTCCGCCGTCTAGCGGATCGTCAGCCAGATTGTCTTGAGCTGTGTGTACTGTTCCAGGGCCTCGAGTCCATTGTCTCGGCCACCGAAGCCTGACATCTTGTAGCCGCCGAACGGCGTACCGATGTCTCCCTCGCTGTAGCCGTTAACCGCGACGGTCCCGGCCCTGACGGCGCGCGCCATCCGAATAGCGGCATCGATGTCATGCGACCACACCGTGGCGGCCAGGCCGTAGTCCGTCTGATTGGCCAGGTCAGCTGCTTCGGCCTCGCTCGCGAAGCTGAGCACCGACACGACCGGGCCGAAGATCTCCTCGCGCGCCACCGACATGGCGGGGCTGACGTTGTCGAGGACAGTAGCGCCCACATACCAGCCGCCTGATTCCTCGAACAGCCGGCTGCCGCCGGCTGCTATCGCAGCGCCATCGCTCGCGGCCTGGGAGATGTACCGGAGCACGCGGTCCATCGCATCCGGCTCGATGAGCGGCCCCATCACCGTCGCCTCATCGCTCGGGTCTCCCACGACAAGGTCGCAGGCCTGCTGGGCGAGCTTCGCGACGAGCTCGTCCTTGATCGACGCATCGGCGAGAATCCGCGATCCGGCGCTGCAGTTCTGGCCGGCGTTCCAGAAGGCAGCCTGAGCCAGGTCAGCAGCAATCAGGTCGAGCTGGTCCCGGCAATCCGCCATCACGATCTGCGGGCTTTTGCCGCCGCATTCCAGCACTATGTTCTTCAGGTTGCTGTCGGCGGCATAACGCAGGAACTCGCGGCCCACCTCGGTCGATCCGGTGAACGTCACCATGTCGACGTCGGGATGGAGTCCGACCGCCCGCCCAGTGACCTCGCCGATGCCCGGCACCACGTTGAAGACGCCGTCCGGGATGCCCGCTTCCGCGGCTAGCTCGGCGATCCGCAGCGTGCTGAGCGAAGCCAGCTCCGGGGGCTTGACGACGACGGAGTTGCCAGCGGCGAGTGCGGGTCCGATCTTCCATGCGAGCATGGCCGCCGGGAAGTTCCACGGCAATACGGCTCCGACGACTCCGACCGGCTCGCGCACGATCAGCCCGAGATGGCCGGGCCCGGTGGGAGACACCTTGCCGAAGACCTTGTCGATGGCTTCGGCGTACCAGCGGATCGTATTGAGCACATCGGGAAGGTCGAACGTCCGGCAATCGGTGATGGGCTTGCCAGCATCGGCCGACTCGACGGCGGCCAGCTCATCGGCGTGAGATTCGATCAGCTCGGCGAGGCGCAGCAAGACCGCCTTGCGCTCCGAGGGGGCGAGCCTGCTCCACGTGCCATCGTCAAAGGCAGCGCGGGCCGCGGCAACCGCGCGGTCCACATCAATCGCAGAACAGGCGGCCACCTTGGCGACGACCTCGCCAGAGGCTGGGGCCAGGGAGTCAAAGGTCGCTGCGTCGGCGGCATCGACGAACTCGCCGTTAATGAAGGCCCTGGTTCGAACAGTTGATGGCAGCACGACGGTCATGGTTCAGCTCCCTGGGATCTGCTGTCGGGTTCAAGCGTCAGCAACGTTCCGGACGCCGCGATGGCCTGCCAGTCGTAACGCATGGGAACGAGCTGACACTGCGACCAGGCCTCGTGCTGGTCGCTGTAGTGGGGGCTAGCAGGGTCACCGGAGGCGCCCGCCACGACGACCCACGAGCAGCCGTCCCAGTTGCCGACATCGAAGACGTATCTCGCCACCGCGCCGTAGACGGCTGCGGTGCCGGACTCGGCCCGGCATCCGTTGGCCCATACCGTCTCGTTGTCGCCGCCGACTCCCCCGCCGACCAGGCTCAAGCCAGCCGCCTGCGCGGTCTTCAGCAGCGCCGTCAGGGGATGGGCCAGCATCGCGGGATGGATGTCCTGCCATCGTGAATCCGCACCATCGCCAGCTATCTCGTCCAGGGCCTCAGTCAGGAGTTCCGGCCAGGTCCGGCCACCGGTCAGGCCCAGATCCGAAGATCGCAGCAGGCTTGGCAGCACCCACCAGAGCTGACTGGCCGCGGACGGTGCTCCCGGCAGCCGCAGCGCCGAGGTCTCCTGGGCAGCCGCGAGACCGGACCGCTTCGCCAGGATCCGGGCCACCGCCCAGCGCAGGCGCGAATAACAGGCGGCGCCCTGGGAGTCCGGTGACATCCGGGCGTCCCAGGTGATGATCAGCTCGCGGATAGCCGCGGCCTCGGCGCTGGGCGGAGTCACGCCCGCCAGCGCGGCCTGGAACAGCGTGGCCGGCGTGCTCAGGTCGTCCTGATGGATCGCTGCCATGTCCTGCGGTGACGCCGGCGTGTGCAGTTCTAGGAGGTGCTCGATCCGTCGGGCGCGGTAGGGCGGGTGAGCGTCCGTGGCAAAGTAGTCGCCGGTGTCCGGGATATCCGTGACTACCCGGTTGTTCGCCGTCACGATGAAGCCGCGGACGGGATCATCGAGGCGCGGCATGTGCTCGGCGGGCACCATGCCGTCCCACTCGTAGTCGCCCGTCCAGCCTGGTACGGGCAGCCAGCCGTTGACAGCCGGACGCCTGGGAATCGTCGCACGCACGAGGTGACCGATGTGGCCGCCGGTGTCGGCGGCGACCAGGTTGTGGTCGATGAGGCCCCAGCCGCGGGCGGCCTTGAACAGCTCATCGACAGATCCGGCGGTGAGCATCGGGAGCAGGCAGTCGAAAGACCGGTCCACGTCAAAGAACTGCACCGACTTCAGCGTGATTGCAGCACCGCGGGCAGGATCCCCCGCGACCACCGGGCCGTGAATGGTCCGGCATACGGGAACGGGCACATCGGCCTGGCCCCGTACCGCGATGTACTCGGTTGCCGTAATGGCCTTCAGCCACTGATCCCGATGGCGGTACTGGCCGGCGTTCGCGGAGTCGAACTGCTCAACATAGAGGTCGTGAATGTCGGCGAATGCGTGCGTCACGCACCAGGCGACGCTGGCGTTGTGCCCGAAGTGCGGGAAGCCGGGCACGCCCGGTACGGAAAGGCCGATGGCATCGAACCGGTCGCAGGCGACGTGGAGCTGTGCGTACATGCCAGGCAGCTCGAACACGCGATGCGGATCGCCGGCTAGCAGCGGCCGACCCGTCGTCGTGCGTGACGGCGCGACGGCCCAGTTGTTGCTCCCGCCCTGGGTCTGGTCGCTCGCCGATAGCAGGGCCAGCGCGCGGACCGGCTCGCGTAGCTCGGCCAGGCTCGCCATCCATCGGACGCCATCCGCGCCCGGCGGTATGCAGAGCCGGTCGCTGCCGCCGTCGTCGTAGCGCAGCTTGAGGATGTCCTCTGCGTCGATGACGCCCACAGCGGCAGCGCGCCACAGCTTGAACCACAGCGAGCCCATGAGGTAACCGCGCTGCCGCATGGCAGCAATGCAGTGCCACCCTTCCCAGGGCTCCGGCGCACTCTCGAGCAAGCCATACTCGGCAGGCAGCGAATGAGCGTTCAGGCACGCGTTGACACCCGCAGCGTACGAATCCACCATCGCCCTGGCGTCCGGGCTCATGGCCCGATAGTCGCGCTGCGACGCGGCAGCCGCGCCGAGACGTCTGGCCAGCTTGTCCGCTTCGAGGCCCGATGGTCCGACCCACTCGGCCCACCTGCCTTGCATCTGCATCCGGCTCGCGTCCATCTGCCAGAGCCGGTCCATGGCGTGCGCATAACCCTGTCCTGCGAAGGCATCGCGCACGGACTGAGCGCGAACGTGCGGTATCCCCCAGTCATCGCGGTAGATGTCCACGGGGTGATCAACGCACCCGCTGCGGCGGAGCACGCGCGCTGGGTCAGGCTGAATCATGATCGGCCTCTCAGTAGCCCTTAGCCCAGTCGACGATGCCGGAGAGCGGCAGCCCGGATCTGTACCGCATCAGGTTGGCGAGGAAGACGTCCGCCTTGCCGTCAAGCTCGCCCGCTGACCCGCCTGCTGTGTGCTGGGTAAGGATGACATTCGGCGCTGTCCACAGTGGGCTGTCCGGCGGGAGCGGCTCGGCTTGCGTCACGTCGAGCGCAGCGCCCGCGAGGATGCCACTAGCAAGGAGCCGCAGCAGTGCGTTTTCATCGACGACACTGCCGCGGCCGAGGTTGACGAGGATCGCGCCAGGCTTCAGGCGGTTCAGCCTCTCCGCCCCGAACATCCCCCTCGTGCGGTCGGTCTCCGGCAGCGCGAGGAAGACAATGTCGGCACGCGGCAGCGCGTCGTCCAGCTCCGGGAGTGTGCTCCAATTCGGTGCCGACGACGGCGAGCCAAAGGTCTGCACGATAGAGCCGAACGCCGTCAGCCTGGATTCCAGCGCATGGCCGATGGCGCCGTAACCCGCGACCAGCGCGTTCGCGCCGGCCAGCGTGCGCAGCTGCGACCGGAGCTCCGCTTGGCGCCAGGACCTGAGCCGCCGCAGCTCGACCGCTCGGTCGATGGCCCGGTAAAGAGCCAGTGCGCTGGCAATCCCGGTCTCGGCTACCGGCACAGCGAAGAAACCGCGAAGGTTCGTGACAGTGAGACGCCTGCTCAGCCGTTCCCAGTCCAGTCCTCGGTACTGATCACACCCGACTGAATCGAGCTGCAGCCACCTGAGTTCGCGAGCTGGCATGAGCAGGTCGGGCGGGCAGGAGCCGAAGGCTATCTCTGACTGCAGCAACGCGGTCCTGTCCGCAGTGCTGAGCTGTTCCGGGTCACCAAAATAAATCTCGTCCGGAGCCACGTCAGACGTCAGCCCCTCGCGGTGAACCGCGCCGAATTCGACGTTGGTAAAGATCTGCATGCGCCGCCT
>Ga0335073_10008836_pt1 | contig 14131 bp, 7 predicted proteins | sample Lox_Sample_22_FD_207093 | JGI IMG/M metagenome (GOLD analysis project Ga0335073, IMG submission 207093) | Soil microbial communities from Loxahatchee National Wildlife Refuge, Florida, United States - Lox_Sample_2.2 | ecosystem: Environmental > Terrestrial > Soil > Wetlands | place: USA: Florida... | reverse complement strand
CTAAATATAGTCGCTAATTTTAGGGCCCTACTCCGTAAATTTAGTGGGTGCCGCGTTTGTTAGTGAGTCCAGAACGTTTTCCCAATTATCTCCACATATACCCCATTTGTTACTTCCCAATTCAAGTTAGACGTTTCCATTATGTGCTTAAAGGTGTATCATAAGTTTGGAAATTTCTCGTGCACTTGTTGTGGAGATATTGTGGTCTCAATTTCGTGATTTTTGGTGAGAAAACGGCTGCGCGGCTCGCTTGTGAAATACGTTACTCCGTACGCAACCTTAAGATAGGTACGTTATGCAAAATAGATAGAAAAACAACATATTCAGTCATGATCTCAGATACCAATCAATCGTCGGTGCTATCCATTATAGTTATAGAACACCTTCGGCGCAGCAGAAACAGAAATGGCCTTCTTTAGTCACGTGAAAACCGGTGGGTACCGTTGCATCAATCTCTATGGAATCGCCGCCGTTGCAGCGCCTTCCCTCACAATGGAGGCCGAGAGAAGCCGTGTATGTATACATGGTCATTGGCCGACCATACACCTCAGCTGACCCCGCGATTTATTTAAATCTATCACTCATACGTAAATCTACCACTTCCAAATTAGGCGAGAAATAGGGGGAGCCTAAGTTTAGCGACCCCCTACTAATATTCGCTGTATACCCCACTAATTCTAGGTGGTTCTCCACTAATTTCAAGTGGTTATCCGCGAATTTCAAGTCATTTTCCACGAATCTCAAGTGGCTCTTCACCATCGTTACTTTCAACGAATTTTAGGGGATATTCAACGAATTTTAGGTGAGTTTCCGCGTATTTCAGGTGGTTATTCACTAATTCCAGGCGATTATTCGCGAATTCCAGGTGAGTATTCACGAATTCCAGGTGTATTATCCATTAATTCCAGGTGATTATCCATTAATTTCAGCTGGTTAGGTGGTTTTCCACGAATTTCAAGTGGTTTTTCACGTATTTGAGTTGGGTTTCCACGTATTTCAGATGGTTTTCCCTCGAAGTGAAGGCGACTTAATATATTTCGAATACATTCAAAGTTTAGTGGGTAGCTGCGTAAAATTAGTGAGTTACCGCCTAAAATTAGTGAGTGTCCAGTAAATATTAGTGGGTGCCACTAATTTAAATCTACCGGTCTTGGCAAGCCACGCTAATAGATTTGCGCGTGAGTGATAGATTCCCTTAATAAATCGCGTGGTCAGATGAGCTGTACACTCGTCGAAGGTGTTTGAGACAGCCCTCGGCATTTAGTATATAACTGAGAAGTGTCCGTAAATTCTAGGTGAGTCCGATCGCTCAGTACCTACCAATTCTTGCGCTTAGTAGAGAGCCATTCGTATAAAAATCACCGATCACTCACACGTTAAACGGTCAAATACTTAATCTCACTACTATGCGCTAACAGTCAGCGATGACGGTCCTATAATGTGGAATACTTAGCTGTTTTCGGTCTCGAATCTGCGGATACCAACGCTCGTAAGAGCCCGAATAAGATCTTGAAAGCGCCCGAATAGGAACTAGGAGCTATTTAAGGCGCTCGGAGGGGGGTTGATTCTGCTTCGTGAAGATTGAGATACATATAAGCTTGCAAAAGTCGGCTTCACCTTCACATAATTATGAGACGCTCTTCAGTTTTCACACTCAGCCACTATCCTAAACCCTGTGGTCTCATCGAAGATGGACTAGCTGATAAACAAGCTCTGAATAGCACTGATGACCTAAGGAAATATTACGGGGACTTAAAAATGGAAAATGAAGGAAAAAAAAAAAAAAAAGAAAACGTACAGCAGGCAGGATTCTCCACAGAGTCACTCACACCTGTACTTCATGGTCGCAAAATAGGGTGTTGCATGGTCTCTAAACGGGCATGGTTCTACTTCCAACGTATTGAAAACATAATTGCGCTTATCTTTGAGCGGAAGCCTCGTACTGCATCAGCTTGCCAAAGATCCTAGTCGTCTCTGAGAGCCATTTCGGGCTCCACGCCGTAAATAGCGTTAACCTCCTCAAGTAATCTACAGCAGCCTCCTCCCTGATGCAAGAGTAACCTCCCTCCCGGTGTGGCGGAAACCCACCGTGCCTGAACTACTTAGACTGATAATCGGATCAACATTTCTCAACATTCAGCTCCGCGTGGTTGGTATTCGGAGAATTTACAAAGAGGGAGCAGGTACTTCTTGTTCTCCGCGTCTCTGTTAGCGTGGTTTACGTTTTATATTATACATGTTTCGGTACATTTGATGTCCATCACGTAAATAATGTTACAGTAAGATTCCACAAGTATCCATGGCGATCGGCAACGTATCCTCTAACTCGTATGGCTCGCCGTGAAGATATGGGTTTTGGATGTACTTGAGCAGAAGTCACGAGCTGCTCTGATGTTCAAGAAGAGGCCATGAGAAGAGGGAGTTTAATTCTGCTACTATAAACTGTTGAACGGATAGGGAAAGCCTCCTGTTTACATACTGGCTATGCCATTATGCCTGTCTCAAATTCAGCTGAAGATGAAATATGGAGGTGTAATGACTTTCATTATTGTAGTTGTGATGTTCTTAGGTACAAGTGGTGGGAAGGGTAAGATATAACCGTCACCAGCTAACTCCACCGCGCCTGCCCTAACAGGAGGGCAGGAATCATTTCGATATTCAGGTTGCAATGGAAGTTGAAATCATGGCACAACTACTTCAATTTTATCGCACGGCTGTGATTTCATTCGTGATGGCTCTGCCATTTCTACCTACTCGAAACCGAAACCTATGCTCCAGTATTCTTCGCTGCTTTAGGGGGCAAGACTTCGATATGAACCTTTCCCTTGGCGACCTCACCCAAGCTTGTGGCGGCGTCGACTTGCATGAATGCAACTTGTTTCGCATTCTGAGTTCCGCACTTCATCACCACCTCATGCTCGGTCATGAGCTCGTGAATCTGATCCTTTTTGATCTTCATCACCTTCCTGCTGACTGCAGAGCAGATCGCGCCTCGAATAATTTGGGCGCTTCCTGGTCCTGTCTTCCAGAGCGAATCGTACTTTGATGGTGGCGGCGTCCGAGTTCGACAGTGCCACACATATTCCCTCCATTCTGGTCCGTACCAAAGACTCCTAGTTGACAGACTGTTCAAGAATGTCTTTGGGACTTGAATCCGAATGAGCCAGGTCTCGGAGTTCTCATGTCTCCGTGCCACGTAGTTTCTATACTCCTCAGCTGTCTCTCTTTCAGGGGTGAAATACCAAGCGGCGCTGCTGAAGTTGAAATCGCCAAAAGGCGAGCTTGTGAGAGCCATCATGTTAAGAGTGCCATCGTCTTGAATCCACTGGAACTCATCGATCATTTCAGCTGCGGCTTTGCCTTTGTACAGAACGATGTGATCCTCTAAGACTGGACCAGGCTCTTGGACTACAACGCAAGCCTTTGGAAGATGCTTACTGCTTGAAGCGGCACTGATTGTGGCTGTAGGTTCGAAAGATGGCGATCCAGCTGCAGGGAACACATCTGAGATGCTGCCGCGCTTTGTCCTTTTGGCTTCCTTCCTGGAGACATGCTTCGCATAGTCTTTGAGACGTCCTTGTAGTCCGACGAGTGTCCAGTAGTTGATTCGGAGCGAATCCTTGACCCAGAAGAGCAGACTTTGAGTTTCGAATATGTGGCGAAACTTGGGATCGAGGATGCCATCTCGGAGGGATTCTTTGATGCCAAGGCGTGTCAATGCTTCGTTTGGTGAGAGATTGGATAGTACTGGTAAGTTGAGAGAATCTGCGTGCGCATAGGCCCATTCAAGGATATCGTCGTCGATCGGCGCATTTTGAGGGCGGTGACTAAAATTGGCGTGAACTTTCTGTGCAACTTCGGCGACGAAGCCGCAAAACTCCAAAGCCTCCGGACTTTCTTCTGCGAGTGGAATCTCGAGATTGATGTTTGGGTCCAGAACATAATGCTTGAAGCTTACTGACGCAGTAGAACCGGAGCTAGAGCTGGAGAGACTGCCATGGGAAGTTGGAGGAGTAAGAAAGCTGCCACTGATCTTTCGTTTACCTGCAGGGTTGGACGTTGCAGGGAGTAGAATGCGCTCCTCCTCAAGGATCTGTATTTCATCTGCGCTGAAGAATATTGGTTGAGTCATGTTGAAGTTGGAGCTAATGGTTTGTTCTGAGCAAATGGAGGATGAAAATTTCTGTCAGCCGTGGGAATATTTATGTACCTGGAGTCTGGTACTGATGAGGTAGCCTACCGAAGGTAAGGTACCTAGTACCACAATAACCTAACACCGTGACTTCTTCCCAAATCAGAAAGACAACGGGCGTCCGGCCAGCTTCGGGACTGCATCGCCACAAAGTCAAGTTCGCTTGTCACAGCTCATTTTAATAAGTTACCCAGTATGCCCGGATTCAAAAGCGGAAATGGACTTTGGTGGGCCAGCTTTCCCCCTCAGAGAACATCGCTTATAACACTGGCTTCGCCCTGCGCCTGTTTAAATGCTCTTTAGACGGACATCGCCGCTAAAAGCTGTGGCCGTCAAATTTGGTCTAGCAACATGGCGGATACGCGCTAGTTCTAGCTCTGTAAATAAGGTATCAGCGGTCATGAAAAATATTAAACACAAAAAGAAAAAACGTACAGCAGGCAGGATTCTCCACAGAGCCACTCACATTTGTACTTCATGGTCGCAAAACGGGGCATTGCATGGTCTCTAAACCGGCATGGTTCTACTTCCAACGTATTGAAATTATATACTAATCACAAAGTGGTAGGTAGGTAGCGGAAGCTGCTTAACTGATAAGACTAGTCGTCTCTGAGAGCCATTTCGGGCTCCACGCCGTAGGTGACGTAAGCATCTGCAGCGGCCGCCTCCTCGATGTAAGAGTAACGGAACCTCTGGTTTGGAATGTTTTTACAGTAGCCAGCGGAATGGGTCTCCGGCAGAGCAATTCGAATCCCTTATGTTCTCTCCACACGGAGTTCTTGGCATACGTACGCTTAACCTAAATTGTCTTCGACTCCAAGAAGTGGCGCTCTCAAAGGGTCCGAGTAGACCTTCATAACAGCAGACGTGACTCACCAGTGCGTGGCAATGAGAGGCAACCTGTCCTCTGATCTAGCCCTCTTCCCAGCTGATCATGACACTGTAGATAGGTATGAAACGACGTAGCAAGAGGTTAGGTTTTTCTAATGATTTAAGAATCGGTGAAGGTCAGCCTTGTGAAAAAGCCCCTCAATCTGTGGCGCGAGTGTGACGCCAACCAATTATCATGCTGCCCATACGTATCGATCTAGAGCTCTCCTAATTGCGTTCGTGAAACATCAAGCCTCCAAACTCAACACATTCCATCCTCTACAAACCTTGTGCCTTCCATGCCGACCGTTGTACCGGATGTGGGACTGACCTGCTTGGGCGGTCCTGAGGATGCGGTAATCGAGTAAGTTTCGAACGCCCTCATCTCATTTAGCTGACACAGGAACTGACGAACTATCAGCATAGTCTTCGTCCATGGCCTTCAGGGCCATCCGCGGAACACATGGACTTGGCGCTCGTCGTCGAAGTCCGAGAAAACAGCTTCAACGCCGCAAGACGATTCCAAACGAGAAAAGAAGCGAAATTTTGGCCTCTCCTGGCGCGTCTCTTCTCCCCATAGAGGAAAAGAATGGGCTGGACCAAGTGATCCTGACAAAGAAGAGGAAAGAACCGGGAGAACAAAGCTTCAAGAGATTTTCTGGCCAGAGGACCTTCTCAAAGTGGATTTCCCCCAAGCCAGGGTATTTACATTCGGATATGACACGGTCGTCACGAAAGGCTTCCAACCAGTAAATCAGGGCACCATCTTCACGCATTCAGGAAATCTTTTGTATGATCTGGTGCGAGAGAGGGGAAACGCTCCAGATCGCGATTTAATCTTCATTGCGCACTCTCTAGGTGGAATAGTAACGAAAGAAGTCCTGAGGCGTTCTCACATGAGCTTCGATGAACAGATCAAGAACATCTCCAAATGTACCATAGGAGTCTTTTTCTTCGGCACGCCTCACAGGGGCAGCAAGGATTGGGCATCTTTCGCAAGAAACTTCACCATAGTTGGACGAATCTTGGGCATGGATATTAGCACCGCCATTATTAACGAGTTAGTGCCTGGAGATAAGCTTGACGAATCACAAAGCTACTTCATGACCCTATGGACCGAGAATCCGCAGAGACTCACTGTGAGGACTTTCCGAGAATCCAAGGCAGTATTGGGCACCGGTCTGGGCGGATTCAACAAACTTGTACTGTAGTCTTTCTCCTTAATTATCCCAGCTAATGAACCCATAGATCGTTCCACGAGAATCTTCCACCTTGGGTCATGATGCCGAGCGAGCTCAGGACATAGCGGCAGATCACATCGGAATGGTCAAGTTTACAGGTAGAGATGACGATGGATATAAAAAGGTGAAAGTCGAGATCGAGAATCTCATTCAGAAGGCAGAAACACGAAAGGCGGAAGAGGAAGCAAAGGCAAATAGAGCGGCTCCGGTTTCAAATTTCGGTACGTGAGCCCATCTCAAGCACTCAGTTGTTACTTAGATTCAAGATATAGAATTGACTCAAGAGCAACGTGAATGTCTACAATCATTGCGGCCTTTGTCAGACGGGCGCCCTTGGTCCTACGAGAGGTCCAAAGACAGGAACCCTGAGAGACTTAAAGACACTTTCAATTGGGTTTTCGATGACCCCGATTTCCAAGGATGGGAAACTAGTGATCGCTCTGCTCTCCTCTGGTTGTCTGCGGATCCTGGATGTGGAAAATCAGTGCTGTGCAAGTCCCTCGCTGATAACGATCTCGAATCCACCTCATCTCGGACCACTTGTTACTTTTTCTTCAAGGATGACGACGACATAGCCAAGAGCAACTCAACCGCTCTGTCGGTATTGCTGCACCAGCTATTCCAGAAGAAACCGTCTCTTGTCCACAATGCCATGGACGCTTACAGAGCCGAAAAGGCGTTCGCACAATCATTTCACCAACTTTGGAAGGTTCTCAAGAAGACCGCAACAGATCCTGAAGCTGGCGAAATTGTTTGCATTCTAGATGCTCTCGACGAATGCGCACAATCAGATCGAAATGAGCTCATCAGTGCACTCAAGGCATTCTACAATCCCGAATATTCGGAGCGAAGCCGGTGTCGGCTTAAATTTTTTGTCACCACCCGCCCATACCGTGACGTTGTGCAGCAATTTATACCGACGAAACACTTTACTGCGCTCCATGTATTAGGCGAGAAAGCCTTAGAAGCCATCAGCCATGACATTGATATTGTCCTCAAGGAGAGAATTTCAGAGCTCTGTTCTGAGCTGCGCCTCACGCCTGAAGAGCAGTGCGCCCTCGAGAAGGGGCTTCTACGCATAAAACAGCGGACATTTTTGTGGGCGAGACTCATTGTTCCTTATATTCGCGAAACATTCGATTCTCTGAACAAAGACCTTGAAGCCATCATCCGCACCATTCCGCCAACAGTGGAAAAGGAATATGAGGCAATTCTGTCAAAAATCAAGGACAACAAGCGACCTTTTGCACGGAAACTACTCCATATTCTCGTCGCAGCAACCAGACCGCTCAGCCTCAAAGAACTCAACATCGCTGTAGCTATTGAAGATCAGCACAAATCCTACGAAGATCTCCGCCTTGACTTTGAAGAAAGATTCGAGATAACAATAAGAGATTATTGTGGACTCTTTGTGACTGTATTTGACCAGAAGGTTTATTTGATCCACCAAACAGCAAAAGAATTCCTCGTTGGGAAGAGCGGGGTTTCCGCAACCGGATGGCAGCATTCTCTCGAACCGGTAGAATCAGAGCTTGTTATAGCAAAAACCTGTATTGCCTACCTCATGTTCGACATTTTCGACAAACAACTCATTGACCCAAAGAGAAGCAGCAGGTCTATCAACAAGCGACTGATAGATGATCATGCATACCTGGAATATGCCGCTAGTTTCTGGGCTGCTCATTACAAAAAGTCGCAGAGAATAGCAGGTGACGCAATGGTGCAATCGATTCTCGAAGTCTGTAAAACTCAATCCCAGCGATTTCAAACTTGGTTTTATGTGTACTGGATAATGGCTCATCGGTTCGGGTCTGTTCCGCAGAACAAATGCACTCTAGTGGTAGCGGCTTATTTTGGGCATGAGGTTGTAGTCAAGCAACTGCTCGAGGCCAACTCCAAGGCCGACATCGAGCCAAAGGACAGCTACGGCCGGACGCCGCTGTCGTGGGCCGCCGAGCGAGGGCACGAGGCCATCGTCAAGCAGCTGCTCGAAGCGAGAGCCAACATCGAGTCGAAGGACCGCAAAGATCGGACGCCGCTGTCATGGGCCGCCGAGCGAGGGCGCGAGGCCATCGTCAAGCAGCTACTCGAGGCGGGAGCCAACATCGAGTCGAAGGACCGCAACGGTCGGACGCCACTGTCGTGGGCCGCCGAGCGAGGGCACGAGGCCATCGTCAAGCAGCTACTCGAGGCGAGAGCCGACATCGAGTCGAAGGACCGCAACGTTCGGACGCCGCTGTCGTGGGCCGCCGTTTTAGGGCAGGAGGCCATCGTCAAGCAGCTACTCGAGGCGAGAGCCGACATCGAGTCGAAGGACAGTCTATTCGGTCGAACGCCGCTGTCGTGGACCGCACATGGAGGGCAGGAGGCCATCGTCAAGCAGCTGCTCGAGGCGGGAGCCGACATCGAGTCGAAGGACAGTCTATTCGGTCGGACGCCGCTGTCGTGGGCCGCCGAGTCAGGGCAGGAGGCCGTCGTCAAGCAGCTGCTCGAGGCAGGAGCCGACATCGAGTCGAAGGACAGTCTATTCGGTCGGACGCCGCTGTCGTGGGCCGCACATGGAGGGCACGAGGCCGTCGTCAAGCAGCTGCGGTCCTCTTCACACTCTTCCCCACCGCCTCACCCACCTCCTGATAACCCAACCTCCCTTATATAGACTTAAAATGGGTTTTCTTGAATGTTCCTTACTGTAAAAGCAATCTATGCAGATTCTAAGAACTTTCTCGAAACCTCCTTCAAGCTCTACGCCTCTTTGGGTAAGCAGCATGCTGCGTATGCACGCGAAAAAGCGGAAACCGATTTTAAGTTATAAGTTTGACCCTAGTAATCGCCTAAGACAACTTACGAAAAAGCGTACGCCAAGAATTCCGTGTGCGAGAACAAATCGAAGTGCGAGAACCGGAAACCACTCGATTGTATCGAGCTACGGTAAGCGTGTTACGGATGACAAGGCATACTAATTAGGCACCCATACCGCATGTATAGTTGCGTCCTAATGCTTCTTAATTGTTTGACGAGTTACTGCGCTGTCAACCTCAATATTTACGAAAGCAGGCGTACGGCGTGGCTGGTATTAGAGAAGGGTCACGTCTGCTTGTACGATGTGACTTGTAATCTCTCCGATAGCACCGATATTATTCCTATCCCGTAAATTCACATCTGACGATACGCCTTCTGAAGCTTCACAGCGACGGCCGCTTTAGTCTAATATGGCTTCCAAGGATGAAATACCCGACAAAACTAATACACTCTTACTCTGCAAATATTACTGGTCATGAAAATAAACGCAAAAAAAACAAAAACGTACAGCAGGCAGGATTCTCCACTGGTCACCCACGTGAATACTAACTGCCCGGCAGGTTGCTTAATTGCAGTGAGCAGACGGGTACTGATGCATTCAACCTCCTATGGCCGTACGTGAAAGTATGGCGTTAGAATTCTCACATATAGTTAATCATCCATCCTTTCGGACTACCCACATCTCCGCTCACCATTTCGTTTTGGCAAGGGCAACTTGTCTCGCACGAGAGCCAAGACCGTACCTCGATCTTAAACCATCAACCACCCAATCGCATTTGTGACACGGGACGCTCTGCTTTATCGTACGAATTGAACGGCGCAGCTTGCCTCTCACCGGCTCGCAATCCCGACAATCTCCTTCCAATTCTCCCCTACCGACTCCATCCCGCCTCTTGTTGCACAGAAACAGCTCTACAGCGGATCCTGTGATTGGTCGCCATTCGGCTCATAGCTCGGACTAAATCTGGTTGGTATCGGACGTTGCCGGACAGCTGCATCAAAGCTGCTCTCCCGGCTAACATCTTTGCCTTTCACATGGTCGGATGATGTGAAGGCGGAATGTTGTTCAATTGCGTTTCAAGAGCTCTGAGATTGTTATTCTGAAGCCAATTTCTCGTAAAATCTGCAGCCGGTGCAATAATTAGGAGCTTTAATATATCCAAACGGCAAGCTCCTAGCTGCGTCACAAGCTTGGCTGAGGGGCCAGGCGTGCCGATGATGATCCTGCGCATCAAATCCCTTGCTCCTCTCACCCGAGAAATGATCCATGGCGCATCAGATCGCGGGGACTCTTCGAAAACTGTCCCATGTCGACTGGTTGGGCCCGTTAGCTACGAGAAAGCTTTCTCGTTCGAAAATCCCTCGGCAAGATGGCAGACCATGACGTGAACTGCCTTATATACTCGAAGCTCCCCATTGCTGTCCGTTTATCATCCCATCTCCCTCGCAAACATTTTTAGAACAATTCTTTTTCCTACATAAGAGTGAACAATGGTCGAGACATCGCTTGCAAACAATCCTGAGGAGGTCCTTCGGGATGTCAAGATCCTTGGCACTCTCAATGATCAGACGCGCAAGATTCTGAGTAAGGATGCCGCAGTATTCCTTGCCTTGCTGCATAGAACCTACAACAAGACCCGGAAACAATTGTTGGAACGGCGAATGATCAGACAAGCCGAGCTCGACAAAGGCAACCTTCCAGATTTCCTTCCAGAGACCAGGCATATCCGTGAAAACGATGCCTGGAAGGGAGCCAGTCCAGCACCAGGCTTGGTTGACCGCAGAGTGGAAATCACCGGTCCAACTGATCGAAAAATGGTGGTGAATGCGCTGAATTCGGATGTTTGGACGTACATGGCGGACTTCGAAGGTTTGCGAAGCGTTAACAAACACGGATTCACCAGCTGACTTACTCCGAACAGATTCAAATGCGCCGACATGGGATAATTTGATCAATGGCCAAGTGAATTTGCACGATGCCATCCGCAGGCAGGTAGACTTCAAGCAGGGCGACAAAGAATACAAGCTCCGAACCGACCGTACCCTCCCAACCCTCATCTGCCGAGCTCGAGGCTGGCACCTTGATGAAATCCATTTCATCGTCGACGGCGAACCAATCTCAGGTAGTTTGTTCGACTTTGGTCTATACTTCTACAACAATGCTTGGGAACTGGTCAAAAGAGGCTACGGCCCATACTTCTATCTGCCGAAGATGGAATCGCATCTTGAGGCTCGCCTCTGGAACGACGTCTTCTGCACCGCTCAAGACTATATTCAAATGCCGCGTGGCACGATCCGAGGCACAGTCCTGATCGAAACCATTCTCGCCGCCTTTGAGATGGACGAAATTATCTACGAGCTCCGAGAACACAGTTCTGGTCTCAACTGCGGTCGCTGGGACTACATCTTCAGCGTGATCAAACGATTCCGACAAAACAGCAACTTCGTGCTACCCGACCGTAGCTCCGTTACGATGACTGTGCCATTTATGGAAGCTTACGTCAAGTTGCTCATCAAAACGTGCCACCGCCGCGGCGTGCACGCTATGGGCGGTATGGCAGCGCAGATTCCGATCAAGAATGATCCCGAAGCGAACGCGAAGGCCATGGAGAGCGTGCGCGCGGACAAACTGCGCGAGGTGCGCGCCGGTCACGACGGCACCTGGGTTGCCCATCCTCAACTCGCATCCATTGCCACCGAAATCTTCAACAAGCACATGCCGACGCCCAACCAGATGCATGTGCGACGCGCAGAGGTCAACGTCACCCGCAACGATCTGCTAAACATGAATGTTCCCGGTAAGATCACTGAGGACGGCATCCGTAAGAACCTGAACATCGGTCTGGGATACATGGAAGGCTGGCTGCGAGGTGTGGGCTGCGTACCCATCAATTTCCTGATGGAAGATGCAGCAACGGCAGAAGTGTCACGTTCACAGCTGTGGCAGTGGTGCAGACACGGTGCTACAACTGCTGAGGGAAGAAGAGTCACCAAGGACTACGCTCTCAAGCTGCTGCGCGAGCAAGCCCAGGAACTGGCCTCTAAGGCTCCAAAGGGCAACAAGTTTGACCTCGCCGCTAAGTATTTCGAGGGACAGGTGACGGGTGAGGATTACGCCGAATTCTTGACTTCGTAAGTTCACCGATGCTGTTTCTCACAAATCAGAAACTAACGAACTGTCAGGCTGTTGTACAATGAGATTACAAATGTGAGCACGAACCAAGCTGCGTCGAAATTGTAGTTGCATTCTTGTTATCTGGCTTGCTACTAAATGACTGGCTTGTATTGCGATGACACGCGTCGTGAGCTTAAAAAGTGACGGCACTGGAATATGTACGCTACCAGGAATGAGTTTGAAGTAGCATTGTTATGCCATTTAATGCCATTATTGACTCGTTCCAAGCTTGCTTTTGTGTTTCTGCGTGTGATTTCGCCTACTGTTGAATATTGGATGACGAAGGTGGGCAGACTGACTCAACGCAGACACTAGCAACGAAGCTCTGAACAACCACGATATTCTTTCTTGTATCCATTTCTCTCATCAAATTGATTGTACAGTATGGGTAGGATCGTAGGGAGATCATGAAGACCTCGGGAATACATAGATGGATGCGACGCTTAGACCTGTGTTTTCAATCAGCATATTTTGGAACAACTTGAATGACTGAGAACATACTACATGTCATACAGCTGAAAATTCGTCGATGGAACATTTCGTTGCAGTCTTCTCCACTTCTCATCCTAATATTGCTTCCTAGAGTTACACCAGCCAACCTATACACCATGCCGGTGCGCGATTGATGCGCTAACGTACTCTTGGCTTTAGGAAGGCCACTCTCCTTTCATATGCTGCTGGATCACGTTATAACCATCGATGAAGAGTCATTGGAGAGGGATAGTATCGCAGTGTCCATCTTGCATCAATTTACGCAACCATTGTTGATTCACTTGAAGAGGTCCCACTTTGGCCACTCTTCAACTTCCGCGAGAAGTCTGTCCATCAACGTCTTAAGATCGTAACCGCCGTGAAATTGCTCGTTGTTTGGAATTTCTTTATTGACAACAATGGCAAAAGAGGTCTTGTTGACAAAGTTGATCTCCAGTATCGAGTTCGTCCCAGAGTAATCGCCGTCTTTGCTCGCTTCAATTGGTTGCCCATCGGTGACTTTCACCCTCCAGCCTTTCGCATAGTCGGATCCTTGTACTGGTGTCGGATCGTACATCACTGCTCTCGTCGTCTTATTGAGGAAGTTCTTCCGCACTGATAAGCCATCTATTGCTGTCGCGACCTTCACCAAGTCAATTGGTGTTGCGATCCACGCTCCAACGGAGTCGCGCCGTTCCACGTGTAGCTTGTAAGGACCTTCTGGATCGTCAAAGTCGTAGTATTCAACTTCGTGTTTCCTACTTTCGTTCAATGCAATCCTCATATCCGTGACATCTATCTTCGCCAGCACTTCTTCGCGCACATACTTCTCATAAGGGTAGATGCCAGATGCTGCTTCTACTACGCGGCCTGCGATGAAGTAGCCGAAATTGCTATAGCTTGCAAAGGTACCAGGCTCGTGGCTAGGCGCGTAATTGTCCAGCAAAGCTCCAACCAGCTCCCATTGATCCAGATCAAGAAATTCCGGAAGATACGTTGGGTCGCAGCCTTTGCCGCACATATCTTCATCTACAAAGCCCGAAGTATGCTCTAGGAGATGCTGTACGGTGATGTTGCGTACGGCGGCAGAATATGGATTGCGGCCGAAAGCGTCACCGAGGATACCACTCGGTCCGAAAACGCGGTCGGTGACCTTGAGAGCGCCTGTCTGCTCCAGATACATGGTTGCGACGGCTGTGATGCTCTTCGAGACGCTCGCGAGGCGGAATCGATCTTTAGTATCAACTAGTCGCTTGTTCTTAATGTCGGCGTAGCCAAAGCCGGACGCGTAGACGAGTCGATCGTCATAAGTCACCGCAACGCTAAGGCCAGGGATGGACCGCTCCTCCATGAAGGATGTGATAGTGGTGTTAAAACAGGACG
>Ga0335073_10008835_pt1 | contig 14133 bp, 14 predicted proteins | sample Lox_Sample_22_FD_207093 | JGI IMG/M metagenome (GOLD analysis project Ga0335073, IMG submission 207093) | Soil microbial communities from Loxahatchee National Wildlife Refuge, Florida, United States - Lox_Sample_2.2 | ecosystem: Environmental > Terrestrial > Soil > Wetlands | place: USA... | reverse complement strand
TCCCAAAGGCACAGAATGATGGTGCGCTTGGGGCGCCAGCCCTGCTTGAGCAGGGTCCCGAGCCCGCGGGCTTCTTCCATCAGAGCGACGGCTCCCGAAACCGGATCCTCGGCGCCGTTCACCCAGCCATCGTGATGATTGCCGCGGATAATCCACTCATCGGGGTAGGTGGCACCGGGAATGCGCGCCACTACGTCGTAGATTGGCTTGATGTCCCAGTTGAATTCGAGTTTGAGGTGGACTTTCGCGGGGCCAGGCCCCACATGGTAGGTGATGGGAAGCGCGCCGCGCCAGGGCATAGGCGCCATCGGTCCTTTGAGGGCCGCGAGCAGCGGCTGGGCATCGCCGTAAGAGATGGGCATCACCGGAATTTTGGTGATGACATTGGAGTCCGAGATCGCGATGCGTTTGGCGTCCTTGGTCGCACCCACGCCCGGCGTGAGTGGATCGCCGGGATGGATCGGCATGTCCATGACGCTGCCGCGCTGCGCGCCGTCTTTCGGCCGGAAGGGGCCTTCGGGGAAAACCTCGCCTTGGAAATAGCCGTCTTCGCGCGGGTCGGAATAGATCAGGCAGCCGATGGCGCCGTGTTCGGCGGCGACTTTCGGTTTGATGCCGCGCCACGAATTGCCGTAGCGGGCGATGACGATCGCGCCCTTCACGGAAACCCCGAGGCGGTCGAGCATTTCGTAATCTTCGGGGATGCCGTAGTTGACGTAGACCAGGGGCGCGGTCACGTCGCCGTCCTTCGAGTACGCATTGTAGACCGGCAATTGCTCATCATGCTGCGATGAGGTAGGGTCCTGCGCCACGGTGGGCTCGGCCAGTTTGGCGGTGAATTTCGTAGGTTCGACCAATTCGAGTTCGCGCACCTTCGGCGTAGGGAACAGAACGTCAAACGACTCGATTTGCGCGTCGAGGCCGAATTCCTTGAACTTCGCCAGGAGCCACTCGGCGTTGTCCTTGTCGTAGGGCGAACCCACGTGGTGCGGCCGCGCGCTCAGACGCTGCATGTAGGCGCGCAGATTGGCGGGGTCGGGAATGGCGCGGAATTTGGCTTCCCAATCGCGTTCGGTTTTGGCGGAATCGTTGGAAAATCCTCGCAGCGCCCCGGTGGTGTCGGCCGAAAATGCCGCCGGCGCGCAGAGATAGAGCGAAAGAAGGTAAATGACCGTTTTTCTCATGGCAAGTGAGAGTTATTCTATCGCCTTCCAGACGCCAGCGGCCAAACGCCGTTCGAGCGCAAAGGAGACGGTCACCGTGGCGAGGGCCAGCGTCCAGGCCACCGGCGCATAAAAATGGACCAGGCGCAGCGTGAAGAGCCACAGCAGCACCATGGCCGCGCCAGCCGCCAGAGGGAGCCTGCGTTCCGGCACCTGCGAGGAAAATGCGAGGATGGCAAGCGCGTAGGGAACGGCCACTACCAGATCGATCAGGTAATGCTCGCCCATCCCCATGGTGGCGAGCGCGGTGAGCGCGGCAAACAGCGACATCAGGCGGAACAGCCATTTCCAGGGGCGGCAGAACCAGCAGAGGAGCAGCGCTCCGCCAAAATGCAGGGACGGAATGGCGTTGGGCGCTCCCTTCATGAGAATCGGCGCCGCCTGGATTGCCGGCGCCAGATTCGGAAACGAAGGAAAGGCGTATTTCGGCCCCATGGCCGGGCAGATGAAGTACAGCGAGAACCCGGCGAGGGCGTTGACCACCAGCATCTTCACCACGTTCACGGGGTATTTGGCGCGGCTATTGGCGTGAACCGCATAGACGATCGAAAACCAGAAGCCGAAGCAGTTGTAGACCGTCATTTCGACCAGGAAAAGCGGCGGGAAGCGGCGCAGCAGGCGGCCGGCGAGGAAGGAGGGTTGAAAGCCCAGGGAACCGTCGAAGCGGTACAGGTAGTAATCGAATTTTCGCGGCAGGATCAGTTCCGCCAGCGAAAGATAATAGCCCAGGCAGAATCCGAGATAGGTGAGCAGAGCCAGTACGCCGAGCGTGCGGCGGCAGACGGCGCGCCGCGGCGAGGCCGCTCCCAGCGCCCCGACGGCAATGGCCAGCAGGCTGGCGACTCCCAGAAAAGCGCCCATGCCGATCAGGAGGTACCCGGGGTATCCGCGCTCCCCGGCCGCGAGATCGTAGAGGCCGCGCATGGCGAGCGCTGCTGCCACGGTGAGCATCCACTCGCGGCGGCTGGGACGGGTCCACATGTGGATGGCAAATGTTCCCCACATCCCGAACCCGGTGAGCGGATTATCGACAAACGAATCGTAAGCGCCCAGCCGGATGGCGAGGGCGGCCGGAATGAGCACCAGCGGCGCCAGGATGGCGATCAGAATTACTTTAGCGGCGCCGGTACGGGCGAACGGGCGCAACGGTAGTGAGAGGGTTCCGGAACCCACGATCCCGATGGTAAGGAGCGCGGAAGCGGTTAGTCCAGGATAGCTTTGGTTAGTACGGGCCGCCGGCTTATGGGGCGCCGTATCTGTGGGCGATCTTGTAGTCGGCCGGCAGCTCGAATAGCGAGTGTGCCGGCTCGCCGCGGACGATGTTCGTGTAGCGCGTGACCGTCTCGCCGTTCCGTGGATCGCTGCGCTTGGAAAGAATCACCATCTGCAGGTCCGGCGAATACCAGCTCTCGATCACCGTTTCGATCGGCTGTTCGTTGCCCTCCTGGCCGGCGGGGATGGTGATGGTGGTGCGCGTGCCTTCCGCCGTCACGCCTTCCACGGTTTTCGACCCCAGCGATTCGGTTTTCACGTTCCGCTCTTCGCGGGGAGGCGGCCCACCGCGCATTCGCCCGCCGCGACCGCCGGCCCCTCGCCCGCCGGCGAGCGATTTGCTCGCGGTCTTGGAAGCCGGGTTCAAGGCGTAATTCACACCAGCCACCGGATCGCTGATGAAAATCACCGTGGGCAGATTCGTGTTGCTGGCCAGGCTGCCCAGATTGTTCAACGATTGCTCGCGCCGCGTGCGCCCCTCGCCATCGCGGTAGAAGCGCAGTTTGCTGACCTGGTGAATGCGGTTGCCATCCTGCAACACGCGGTTGTTTTCCGTGGTGATATCGGCCGAAAACGGCGCTCCTTTGACCACGGGACCGGACCGTCCCGGTTCGGCCCCTACGAATCGCCAAAAAGGCGCGCCGCCGCGCCCCTGCGGCTGGGCCGGAATGGCCATCGCGGCCAGCAAAGCTATCGCGAAAACGCGTGCCATGGTTCGAACCTCAGTTGGTCCCTCCGTCGGCAACCAGACGCAGGGCCCGCGGAGTGCCATCCGGTCCAAGCGCGACATCCGCCAGAACGGTCTCCTGCGCCCGATCCTCCGCCAGCGAAATGCCGGCGTCGATAATCACCGCGCCAGGAACTTCCACCCGCACCACATTGTAATCTTCATTCGGTTCGATGCGGGGTGTGTTTGGCAGGCGCACGAAGCCCTCGCCGAGAGCCGATGTATCGTCGTCGGAATCGGCATCGAGGGACGCCATCTCTACCGGCGATTGCAGAGTGTGCCGCGGCGAAGCCACTATCCCGGGCTTTACCGGCCCGGGTTGATAGCCGCGAATCAACAGCGTGGCCATGGCAATGGTCGCGGCCATGGCCGCTGCCCAGGCGAATACCGGCGTCCACCAGGGCCGTGCCAGCGAACGGCGGAGCTCAAAACCGGCCTGCGTGCGGAACGCAGCCATCAACCCCGCTTCCACGCGCGAGGGAGCGTCCAGTTTGCGCCACTCTTCGCCCAGGGAACCGAGACCGGCCGCCAGCGACCGGTGCGGCGCCCACTCGGCGGCACAGGCAGGGCATCCCACCAGGTGGGCGGCTTGCGCCGGGGTGATGTCGCGGCCTTTTTGCGGCAGATCGTCCCAAAACTCATGGCAATTCATATGGCGTACCTCATGGGCTTCCAGGCATCGACCGCTGCCCGCGGCTTGCGATCCTGATTCAATTTTTCGAGCAGCAGGGCGCGTGCCCGATGCAAGCGGGACCGCACCGTGCCGATGGGACAGCCCAACGCCACGGCGGCAACCGCATAATCCACTTCCTCCAGATCGCACAATACGACCACTTCACGATACCTTCGCGGGAGAGCCTGCACCGCGCGCCGTAGCGCTTCGATGGCCTCATGCTGCGCGAGGCCCACCAACGGGTCGTCAATCACCGCGAGGTGCCGGGGCGCGACATCCTCCCCCTCGGACTCCAGCGGAACGTCCGAACGCCCGCGCTCCAGGCTCCGGAGCACCAGTTTGCGTGCAATTCCAAAAAGATAACCGGACAACGTTCCGCGGCCGGGGTCGTAGCCGCAATCCTCCCGCAGGAGGGCCAGAAACACTTCCTGGGTGATATCCTCGGCGGCTTCGGCGGAGGCGCTCATGTGCAGGGCGAAGCGGTAGATCGCCCCCTGCCGCCGCCGGTAAAGCGCTGCAAACGCTTGTTCATCCCCACTGCGGAGACGAAACAACAGTTCATCGTCTGATTGGGCCGAGAGGTGGGGCATGCGTCCTTTTAATCATAGTTCGTCCCGGGCGCCGGAAAGTTCCCAAAAAGGCCAGCTGGTTCAGTCCTTTAGCGCCTACATTAAAGTTTGTCAAGCTCCGCGGAATGTATTTGGTACTTTACCTATCGCTTCAGCTATCCTATTATTTTGGTTCAGGTTGGATAAATGGCTCCAGGACAGCAGATCGAGCAGATTACGGCCCTCACCCAGCAGATCGCCGAACTTCAGGCACAGCTACACGAGATGCGCGGGGCGGAAGAGCAGCGTTTCCGGCACATGGCGGATGGCGCTCCGTTTCCAATCTGGTCGTCGGGCGCCGACGCCATGCGCAACTTCGTGAACCGCGCCTGGCTGGAGTTTCGCGGGCGCACCCCGGAACAGGAAATGGGCAGTGGATGGACCGACGGTCTTCACCCGGACGACCGCGATCTGTGCATCGAGACCTATATCAAATCTTTCACCAGCCGCCAGCCGTTTCACGTTCAATACCGGCTGCAACGCGCCGATGGCACCTACACCTGGGTGGAAGACGATGGCCGGCCGTTTTTCCAGCCGGATGGGGCATTCGCCGGATACCTTGGCAGCGTCACCGACATTACGGACCGCAAGCGGGGCATCTTCACACCCGACGAAGAATCGATGCGGCTGGTCTTCGCTCTGACCGAGCGCGAGCGGCAGGTGCTGGTGCTCATCGCGGAGGGCAAGTCCACCAAAGAGGCCGCCGCGCGCCTTGGCATCAGCTACAAGACGGCCGATTCTCATCGCAGCCGCATCCTGGAGAAACTGGGGGTTCATGAAACCGCCAGCATGGTGCGCTACGCCATCCGCGCGGGCCTGATCCAAGCGTAAAGCGTGGACCCGGCGCTCATCACTCAGGTAATCGAACTGGCCGTGGAGAACGTGCGCCGCGGAGGCGGTCCCTTCGCCGCGCTGGTGGTGAAGGAAGGCGTAGTGATCGCCACCGGCGCCAACCGGGTAACCCACAACAACGATCCCACGGCACACGCCGAAATCGTCGCCATCCGCGAGGCGTGCCGCGTGCTCGGAGAGTTCCAGCTTTCCGGCTGCGATTTCTACACATCGTGCGAGCCTTGCCCCATGTGCCTGGGAGCGCTCTATTGGGCGCGCCCGGCGCGCGTCTTCTTCGCCGCTACCCACGAAGATGCCGGCGCCGCGGGGTTCGACGATGCGTTCATTTATCGCGAGATGACGCTGCCGCCGGAAGAGCGAAAGATTCCCATGGTGAGGATGGAAGATGCCGGTGCGCTGCGTCCGTTCGAAGAGTGGAATTTGAAGGCGGACAAGAAGAGCTATTAGGGCTGCTTCCGGCGCTATATGCAGCGTATGCCTGCGATGGAGTACTGCGGCAGCACACGCAGGGTCTTGAGAAATTCGATGACGGAATCGCGGTCGTACGCCGGCAGGCGCTCGAATGGGAGACGCGATTCATCGGCTTCGCCGCAGTGAGTGAACTGCCCAGAGGGAAGTACGGGGGCGAATTCCCAACGCCCCAAAGCCGGCGTGCCGGGAATTTGGAGTTCGTGGCATAAAAGGCCGTGCTTCCCGGCTGCTGTTGCATGTCCAGAGGCTCCACATTCGCATCTTGCGGGCCCGAAGTAATGTCGTGCCACTTGAGGTCAGTGAATGCCGGCGTCCGGACGACACCGCTCGTATCCAGCCTCAATCGGGGCTGCGGCAGATCCTTACCGGCCGGGTCCACCGAAAGCGAAGGCGCTTCACCGGAGCGAGGTAGCGCACGCGATAGCGTCGAATTGGCGCCGACCCCTCTTGGGCAGCCTTCCGCACTCGGGATCTTTGGGGACGACGCCGACCGGGACCGGTAAGGCGGCCCAGTATGGGTAAAAGTAACGGCAGCCTTTAGAACAGCCGGTCCTGCTTGCGCAGGGTTCCGATCTGGCCGATGTTGGCCACCGAGAATGAAACCGCGTAGGTGTTGTCGTACCGATAACCGCCCGGCACTAACTGATAGATGCGGCGGTACTGCACACTGAGCCCGCAGCAGTCGGTGTTGTAAGTCGCCTGCGCCGTCGCCCACAGAAAATGACCCTGGCGGTAATCGTAGATGGTGTCCAACCCCGCGTTCAGGCCGCGCCGGTTGGTATCGCCCATCCAGACACGGCCGCGGACCTGGTTGGCGTCCGGCGTGAGGATGGGGACGATGGGCGCGTAAGTGTAAACGGATGTATTGAACATCGGGTTGTTGTGGACCTCGATTTCGCCCGCCGAAACGTGATAGTAGCGCTTCCAGGTGTAGTCGACCGAAAACGCGCTGTTCACGAGCGCGCGCTCCCAGTGGTCATACTCGGCCTGCCACTGGAACGAGAGGCCGAAAATCGGAGTTGCCCGCACGGTGGACACCACCGGTGAGGCGCTGCGAGGGTCCACCACGAACGCATAGCCGCTCAGATCGGCCGTAGCGGCGAAAACGTTCGCCTGGCCGGGAATGAGCGCGCCGCCGAAGGTGGTGTCGAAGTATCGCTTCTGCTCGAGCGTCCAACTGAAAATCTCGGTTACGGTGTCGCCGCGCTTGGCCAGCAGGCGATTCGCGAGGGAGAGGTCCAGGTCGCTGGTGTTCGAAAGGATGTCGGTGTCGTCGAAACGGACGAAGCGGTCGAAATCGGTGCCGATGCCGGTGACGTAGTTGTAAGTGGCGCGCGGCTCGATCACGTGCTTCACCTTGTCGCCGAGGAAAGACTTTTTGTTGTAGATCTTTTCGAGCGAGGGAAAAATGACGGCGACGGAAAAATCGCGCGCGCTACGCACCAGGTCGGTGCCAAGCGCGTGGAAATAATTCTGGTACGGCACCTGCGATTCCGAATAGAAGGTTTCATCGATGCCGATACTGGGGACGATATGGACGGGCCCCAGATGAAACGCGGTGGTGAGGTGCGGGGCGAAATGCACCCGGCCGGTGAAAAAATTCGTCTGGAACTGATCGACCACGCTCGTGCCGGCACTGTTGAAGATCGGCTCGTTACGGGACATCATTCCAGCCGAAGCATCGAAGGAATACCAGATTGGGAGATTAGCGAAAATGCTGTGGTCGCGGCTCACCAGGTTCATTTCCGGCAGCTTGTAGATGTTGACGGAATTCGGCGGGGTCAGGCTGGTTTTGCCGGTTGTCTGGTTGGTGATCGGCTGCTCCACTTCGGTGAACACCTGGGTTCGCGATACTACGGTGTCGAACGAATAGGTGGACCAGCTCTTGCCCACAAACCCGGAGGAGTCGATTTCCGATCCCACCGCTTCGTTGTAGGACTGCGACCAATCCTGCCGAAAGAGCAGTGTCGTGGTGTAATTCAAAGTGCCCGCCGCGGTCCAGCCATCGCCCAGGTTCGACCTTGCGACCCCGAAAGCCGTGAGTCCCTCCGGGGAAAAGGAATTCAGACGGTTATTGAGCGACCCGAACAAGACGACATCGAACGAAGTTCCCTCCACCGGCTTGCCGCGGACTTCGAGGTGGTTTGTCTTGATGCCCGAGGAGAACAACTGCGTCTCGTAAGTGAGGTCATAACTGCGGTTGATGTGCCAGTAATATCCCGCTCCGAGATAAAATCCGCGTAGGGAGTTGTGTCCCGGAACCGGGAGCAGGAATCCGCTCTTGCCCGGTTCGCGATTGAGGGGATGGTAGAACCAGGGCAGAAAGAGAATGGGAACGCCGGCGATGTAAAAGACGCTGTCGTAGGCCTTGGCGCGCTCCCGCGGGATGATGTCGAACTTCGGCCCCACCAGCCGCCACCAGGGTTTCGGCACGGTACAGTTCGTGACCCAGCCATTGTGCAGGATGTACTTCACCTGGTCGCGCTGCGCCCATTCGCCCTCGAAATGAAACGGCGCGGAGGGCGCATAAAGGATGCCTTGCTTGGGGTGGGTGACAATCTTGGGCATCGTTTCGCCGACCAGCTGATAAAACGTGCCGTGCTCGTTGCCTTTTTCGGTATGGTAATCGAGGCGGTCGCACCAGATCTTTTCGTTGCGGGCGAAGTTGTCGTAGAAGACGTGCCCTTCGGCGTGCAGGTCTTCGGTATCGGAATTGAAGACGATGGTATCGGCGCGAAACATCATGCGCTGGCCGACGATCTCCGCGGGATGCGCGTGGACCGTGCGCACGCCATTGGGCTCGAAGAAATCCTCACAGTCGGCATGGCCCCCGGTCGGCACGGTGATGAGGCCAATCCAGCCGAATGCCACCTCGATAGACGGCCAGCAGCCCAGCGGACTCTTGATTAAAATCCACTCGCCAGGCGCCAGCTTGGAGGGGTCGACGGAAGGCGGAGGCTCCTTGGTCATGACCGGTTTGGGGAGATTTTTCAGGGATACGGAGGCGGTTTTCGTAGCAGGGGCATCCTGAGCCCCGAGCGGGCACGGTAAACCTAGCGCCAACAGTAAGCTAAACCCCAAAATGTACGTAATACTCGAAGATTTTTGATGACAACGCAGTACTCTTGTGCTAAAAACTATGAGAGAGCTGAACCGGAAGAGGACCAATCGGCAAGGTAGCACAATTCGTGGGACTCAGGCTGGCGGCTTTCGGTTTCTAAAGACATGACTTGCAGTCATTGCGGGGCTCGGAACTCGGAGTTGGATCACCGGTGCCGCCGGTGCGGCCGGACACCGGGAGATACGATCGATAGCCAATTCATGGTCCACCGGACCGCGGGGGCCCTGGCAACCAAGCTGCGCCCGGCGATCGTGGTGGCGGAACAGCCTTCGGGCGGCCAAAAGGCGGATCTTGCGAGCGCGGTGCAAGGGAGTCTGTTTTCCGCCAACGTGATTGCCATGCCGATCCGCGTACCGGTGCGGCCTCCGCGTGCCAAGGCGATGACTCCGGCTTCGCTTGCCGCTGCCAAGCCGGCTGCGCGCAGGGCTCCGCGTCAGGCGGTCGAAGCTCAGGGCCAGTTTGAATTTTTCGCTCCGGTACAAAACAAGCCCAAAACCTTGGGGACGACGGTCGACGGCGTAATTTACTGCGAAGCGCCGGTGGCGACACCGCTGCATCGCTCTCTGGCGGCGACCATCGATCTGGCCATGATTTTCGTGGCTTACGGACTGTTCCTGTTGACCTTCGTTCTGTGCCGGGGCGAAATCGCCGTCACCCGGCAGAGCCTGATCGTCTTCGGCGCTATGTGGGGAGTGATCGCTGCCACTTACGGCTTGTTCTGGACGGTGGCCGGCACGGAGACCGTCGGGATGCGGGCGACGCATTTGCGGCTGATCACTTTCGACGGCTTTACACCCGAACCCCGGCAGCGTGCGGCGCGGTTGGTGGGAACGTGCCTGAGCTTCTTTTCGGTGCTCGGAATCCTGTGGTCACTCGCCGACGAAGAAGGCTTGGGATGGCAGGATCACATTTCGCGGACCTTCCCCACGGCGCACGAGTTGGAATCGCGCGTGTTCCGGCGCCGATAGAGCATCTCCCGCTTTCAGACATCGATCCACAGGTCACAACTGGACTTTGCCCTATAAGAATCTTGCCTATAAGAATTTTGCCTATGAATGGAGAATGGCCCCGAGGTGGGTGACTCGGGGCCTGCACTCAGAGAGTTGGCGGCCGGAGGGGACAGGCCGCCAAAGGGATGCTGTCTGTGTCGTTATAACCATATTAATAGTTTTGGGTCTGATTGTCTACTATATATCCGAAGGACTCCGCAGAAAATGCATAAGCTATTGAAATGATTAACCTTCCGACCTGACAGTATGACCCGATAGCAAGCCCAAAGTAACTAAAGAGATATTGAGGAACCCCATCGCGCCGGTGTAACTTTGCGGAAGAAGGCGGTGCGTGGTGATCGAGACCCATCAAGAGGATAAAGCCGGAGCGAGAGTCGGTGAACGCGAGCGCCGTTTGAAGCGGCGTTTCCAGATCGAACAGGATGTTCGCTATAAGATGCTCTACGGCCAACGGATAGCCGAAACTGGGACGGGCAAAACTCTCAATATCTCGAGCAGCGGGGTATGGTTCTCGACCGAAAATATGCTGACCTCGGGAATGCCCGTGGAACTCTCGATGAACTGGCCCGTGCTGTTGAACGACTCGTGCCCCATGAAGCTGATGATTTATGGCTGCGTAGTGAGGAGCAACGAAAAAGGCGCAGCGGTAGCCATCGAGCGATACGAATTCCGCACCCAAGGGTCGAAGGCATTCCAACAGCCCGGCATTCCGGCGCCGGTCGAGCTTCGTTTTCCCGGCTAGCGCCGGACGACCGCAGGCTGCGGAGGAAGCGTCGATGCCGGCCGATTCCTTCTGGTCCTTCAATTGCTAGATTGAGGGCAAGATGATCTGGCTGGCAATCATTTTGATGGCGTTGTGGTTTCTGGGTGTAGCCACCACCTATACCCTTGGGGGGTTCATACACATTCTGCTAGTGCTGAGCCTGGCCGTTCTGCTGATTCAGTTTACGATGGGTCAACGGGAAGCCTGAGCTAGAGCGCCCGCAAAAGCCTCGCCGGCAGCGTAACGATCGCCCAAACCAATTCCAGCGCCCCTCCCACCGCGATTCCCACGATCCGGAACGGCAGCAGGAAAAGCCATACCAACGGGTAGAGCACCAGCGCTACCAGCGCCAGCGGCCAGCAGAAAAACAGCAGGATAAGCCACAACAGAAGTTTCACCGCAATTTCTCCGTTCCCAGTCTAATACGAACAAAGGCAAGCAATTGTTCCAGTCTGCTAACATAAAAACTCCATTTGGCATGTTGCGCTTTGAGACGGCAGGCGAATCCCACGGGGAGTGCCTGGTAGCGACGCTCGCGGGCCTCCCGGCTGGTATACCCATATCGTTGGATCGGGTAAATCGAGAGCTTTGGCGCCGGCAGCAGGGTTATGGCCGCGGCGGAAGGATGAAGATCGAATCCGATGGCGCCGAGATTGTGGCCGGTGTGCGCCACTCCCATACGATTGGCTCGCCGGTGGCGATCCTGATCCGAAATAAGGATTGGGAGAACTGGACGGAAGTGCTCCCCGTGGAGAATCTACCGGGTGGGAATGACAGGCGAAAGCCGGTGACGCGACCCCGTCCCGGCCACGCCGACCTCGCGGGTGCCATTAAGTACAATTTTCACGATGCCCGGTATATTTTAGAGCGGGCCAGCGCGAGAGAGACAGCCGCGCGGGTGGCGGCCGGGGCGATTGCCAAGGCGCTGCTTGGGGAGTTCCAAATTCTGGTACTGAGCCACGTAGTTGCCGTGGGGCCGGTGTCGCTCGCGCGACCGGCGGAGTGGGCGGAACTGGTGGCGCTGAGCCGCAAGGATGACGTGCTCTTGGGCTGTGTGGATGACATGGTCGAGGAGCGCATGAAAGAAGTCGTAGACGAGGCCTATCGCACCGGCGATACCATCGGCGGAGTGTTCGAGGTGGTGGCGCGCGGATTGCCGCCCGGGTTGGGGTCGCATGCGACCTGGGATTCGCGCCTCGATGGCCGGCTGGCGCAGGCGATCGTGTCGATTCAGGCGGTAAAAGGAGTCGAGATCGGCGCCGCGGCGGACGGGGCGGCGAGTTTCGGCTCGAAGGTTCAGGACACGATTCATTACGACCGCGCCCAAGCGCGCTTTACGCGCGGCGCCAATCGCGCCGGGGGGCTCGAGGGCGGCATCACCAATGGCGAAGACCTGGTGGTGCGGGGGCTGTTGAAGCCGATCTCGACGCTGAGAAGGCCGCTCGAATCGGTGGACTTTGCCACCCGTGAACCGGCGCTGGCCGCTTACGAGCGATCGGATGTATGCGTGGTGCCGGCCGCTGGAGTGGTAGGCGAAGCGATGGTGGCGCTGGTCCTGGCGCAGGCATTTCTGGAAAAGTTCGGCGGCGATTCGCTCGACGAAACGCGCCGCAATTTCGCAGGCTATCTGCAACAAGTGAAGGATTTCTGACCGCTATGGTTTACCCGATTGTGAAATTCGGAAACCCCGTGCTGGAACGCGAAGCCGACGATGTGAACGAGTTCGATACACCCGAACTCCATAAGCTGCTCGCGGACATGTTCGAATCGATGTATGCCGCCAAGGGCGTGGGGCTGGCCGCGCCGCAGATCGGCATCGGCCGGAAGATCGCCGTCATCGACACATCGAATGGGGAAAACGAAGCTGAGAAACTGGTGCTGATCAACCCGAAGATCGTGAATGTCGAAGGCAAGCAGGTGGGCGAGGAAGGCTGCCTGAGCATTCCCGGTTTCCGCGAGCAGGTGCGGCGCGCGAAGCGGGTAACGATCCGGGCGAAGGACGCCAAGGGCGAGGAGTACGAGAAGACGGGGGAGGATCTGCTGGCGCGCGCGTTCCTGCACGAAACCGAGCACCTCCTGGGACGGTTGTACATCACCCACATCAGCGCCCTCAAACGCGACTTGATGAAGCGGAAGATCAAAAAAATGCAGCGCGCCGGAGAGTGGGATTGAAGGAGCTGTCAGCCATCGGCGATCGGCTTTGGGGCCGGCGCATTGCCTGCCACCACTCGCGGATCCGCCAGGTAGCGCGAGCGGTCCTGGCCACGGACTGCCTTTCCGGCGAGTTCATCCGGCCGAAGGCGGGCCGCGGGCGGAACTGCCTGCCCCACAACAGGCGCCGCCTCACTCCAGGGATTTCATGCGCCTGATTTTTCTGGGAACACCGGCGTTCGCGGTACCGACGCTGGAAGGGGTGGCCGCCGCCGGGCATCGCGTGCTCATGGTGGTGACGCAGCCGGACCGTCCCCGAGGCCGGGGACAGAATGACGCACCGCCGCCAGTGAAGCAGGCAGCGCTGCGGCTCGGATTGCCGGTTTATCAGCCGGAGCGCGTGCGCCGGCCGGAGCCGGTGGAATATCTGCGCGCCATCGCGGTGGACGCCATGGTCGTGGTGGGCTACGGGCAGATCATTCCGCAGAGCATCATCGACATGGCGCCGCTCGGAATTATCAACGTACACGGATCGCTGCTTCCGAAGTATCGCGGCGCGGGTCCGATCCAGTGGGCCATCCTGAACGGCGAAACGCGCACCGGCGTCACGACGATGCGGATCGATGCCGGACTCGACACCGGCGACATGCTGCTCAAAGCCGAAACCGCGATCGGCCCGGACGAGACCGCGGTCGAATTGGGCGGCAGGCTGGCTACGATTGGCGCCGGCTTGCTGGTGGAGACTTTGGCCGGGATCGAGCAACGGCGAATCGTACCCGAAAAACAGGACAACGCGCTGGCGACATACGCGCCTCTGCTCAAGAAGGAAGACGGCCGCATCGATTGGACACGCGACGCGCGCGCGCTCCACAACCAGGTGCGGGGCTTGCAGCCGTGGCCCGGAGCCGCGACCGTTTTTCGCGGGCAGGCGCTGCACATCTGGAGATCGCGCGTTTGGAGCGGGAGTTCCGCGGGCGCGCCTGGCAGTTTCGCGAGTCTCAAGCCCCTCGTGGTGAACTGCGGCACGGGCGCGCTCGAACTGATGGAAGTGCAGATGGAGGGACGCAAACGCATTCCCGCAGCCGACTTCGCGAACGGGCAGCGATTAGCCGAAAATGAGTATTTAGGAGACGCCCCCGCTTGAAACTGCCGCTCGGCTACCTCTACTCCTCGATCTACGCCGGCATCCGCGCCGCCGAAAAAGACGACCTGGCACTGATTGTGAGCGGCCTCCCCGCTTCAGCCGCCGGAGTCTTCACGCA
>Ga0335073_10008834_pt1 | contig 14133 bp, 13 predicted proteins | sample Lox_Sample_22_FD_207093 | JGI IMG/M metagenome (GOLD analysis project Ga0335073, IMG submission 207093) | Soil microbial communities from Loxahatchee National Wildlife Refuge, Florida, United States - Lox_Sample_2.2 | ecosystem: Environmental > Terrestrial > Soil > Wetlands | place: USA... | reverse complement strand
CGCGACCCGCCCCATCCCTATGCGCGGGCGGCGCCGGCCACGTACGCTCACCGTTCGTGGCTTCCTATGACTCCCTTACGTTCATCACCGATTACGGCCTGGAAGACGGGTTCGTGGCGGCCTGTCACGGCGTGGCGGCCCGGATCGCCCCGGGCGTCCGGGTCATCGACATCACGCACCTGGTGCAGCCGGGTGACGTGCGGCGCGGCGCGGCCGTGCTGGCTCAGACCGTGCCCTACCTGCCGCCCGCCGTGCACGTGGCCGTGGTGGATCCCGGGGTCGGCACCGCCCGGCGGGGCGTGGCCGTCGAGGCCGGGAACGGCATCCTGATCGGCCCGGATAACGGCCTGCTGTCCTGGGCGACCGCCGCGCTGGGCGGGGCCAGCCGGGCCTTCCAGCTCACCAACGGCGACCTGTGGCTGCACCCGGTGTCGCCCACGTTCCATGGGCGGGACATCTTCATGCCGGTGGCCGCGCACCTGGCCGCCGGCACCGACCTGGCCTCGGCCGGGGACGAGATCGACCTGGCCGACCTGGTGACCCTGCCGGCGCCGACCAGCCGGATCACCGACGGCGAGGCCGAGGGCGAGGTCATGTCGATCGACCGGTTCGGCAACGTGCAGCTGTCCATCGTGGCGGCGGAGATAGGTAGACTCGGCATCACCTACGGCACCCCGCTGGTGGTCCGGGCGGGCCGTCGCCAGCTCACGGTGCCGTTCATGGAGACGTTCGCCGCCGTGGCCCCGGGCGAGATCGTCGCGTTCACCGACAGCGCGGGACTGATCTCGCTGGCCGTCAGCGCGGGCGACGCGGCGCAGCAGCTCGGCCTGCCGCCCGGAGCCCACGTCCGGCTGTCGGTGGCCCGGCCGGCCTGACCCGGCCCAGATATTCGCAGACCGTACGCAAACAGCTCCAAGATGGCAGAATTAGGCGGGGTAACCGCACGGAAGGCAAAGGACGGCGTGGCCCTGAGGTTCCCCCGCCCGGTGATCGTCACCGTAGCCATCGCTCTGGCGGTCGCGTGGACCGCGCTGGCCAGCGTCCCCGCCCTCGCCGACCAGACCCGCCAGCAGCAGTGGTGGCTCGGCGACCTGCACATCACCCAGGCGCAGCGGATCAGCAACGGCTCGGGCGTGACCGTCGCCCTGCTGGACACCGGCGTGGACTCGACCCAGCCCGACATCGCCGGCTCGGTGATCACCGGGCCGGACTTCACGAAGTCCGGGGAGAAGCCGGGCGGGCCGGATTACGGCATCCACGGCACCGCGATGGCGAGCCTGATCGTGGGGCACGGGCACGGCCCGGGCGGCGCGGAGGGCATCCTCGGGGTGGCGCCCGGCGCCCGGCTGCTGTCCGTCCGGGTGACCCTGGACGCCACCGACCCGCTCGCGACCGACTCGGCCATCACGTCCGGCCTGCCCGCCGCGATCGCCGCCGGGATCATGTACGCCGTGCGCAACGGGGCCCAGGTCATCGACCTGCCGCTGGACCCGGGCCAGTCCCTGTCGGCCCTGGTCGCCTCCACCGCCCTGGCGCCAGCCCCGGGCACCCCGCTGACGCCGGCCGAGTTCGCCGAGCAGGCCGCGGCGGGCGGCAGCGCCGCCGAGCAGGCCGCCGTCCGCTTCGCGCTCAGCAAGGGCGTGGTCCTGGTCGCGCCCGCCGGCGACAACGGCACCGGGACCGACGCGGCGAACTTCCCCGCGTCCTACCCCGGGGTGATCTCCGTGGGCGCGTTCGACAGCACCATCGTCAAGGCCCCGTTCACCAGCCACCAGTCGTACGTGACGCTGACCGCGGCCGGGAGCGGCATGACCGCCGCCATCCCCGGCGGCTACGCCACGGTCAGCACCACCAGCGCGGCGAGCGCGGTCGTCACCGGCATCGTGGCGATGATCAAGTCGGTGTACCCGGAACTCACCCCGGCCCAGATCACCCAGGCGCTGACCAGCAGCACGGTGTTCCGGCCGCCGGGGGGCCTGGCCGACGGCTCCGGTCACGGAACGGTGGACGCCGCGCGCGCCCTGGCCGCGGCGACGGCGATCGCGAAGCCGGGCCCGCCGCGGGCCGGAGCCGGGGCCGTGCCCCGGACGCTGCCCGCCGCGCCGGCGGTGCCGTTCATCGACAAGAGCCTGGCCAAGACGCTGGTCCGGGACGCGCTGATCTCCCTGGCCCTGCTCGTCGTGCTGCTGCTGCCGATCGTCGCCTACGCGCTGGTGCGGCGCAGGCGCGCGCGGGCCAAGACCGCGCCGCGCGCCGAGCGCGAACCGGGGACGCCGCGGGGCGCGCGGTCGGCCTACGTGCCCCCCGCGAGCAGCCACGCGGAGGAGATGCTGGAGTACTTCGCCACGATGCCCGCGCCCGCTGGCGCCCGCAGCGCCCGGCCGCCGGACGGCGGCGCGGGCCCGGGCTGGGGCAGCGCGCCCAGCGGCCCCGCGGACACCAATCCCGGGGCCGGCAACGGCGCCCCGGCCGGGCGGCTGCCGCTGACGCCGGTCAGCCGGCCGACCGCGAACCGGGCCCCGGCCAGCGTGTCCGGCACCCCGCCGTGGGAGCCGGCGGCCAAGCCGGACAGCGAGCTCCCGTGGGTCACCCGCCCGGCGCCGTCGTTCCGGGCCGACCGCGCGCCCGCCGTGCCTCCCGCGCCCGCCCCGCGTCCCGTGACCCCCGCGTCCTCCGCGCCCGTCGCACCCTGGGCGGCTCACGCTGACGCGTCCCCGGCCGCTCACGCTGACGCGTCCCCGGCCACTGACACTGACGCGCCGCCGACCGTGGCCGGACCGCAGAACCCGCCCCCGCCCGCCCAGGACTCGCCCTCGCCTGCCCGGGGCTCGGCCTGGGACACGCCCGCCCGGGACTCGGTCTGGGACACGCCCGCCCGGGACTCGGTCTGGGACACGCCCGCCCGGGACTCGGTCTGGGACGCGCGGCCCGCCGACGCCCCGGAGCCCGCGGCCGAGCCCGCCACCGCGGCCGGGCCGGGTGCGGACCAGGACAGCCGGGCCGACGAGAACGGCGGGCCCGACGAGGACGTGGATCCGGACATCGGACCGATCTTCGTCTGGAATCCCGGTGCGAGCACGGAGACTTTCCCCCGCGTTCCCCGCGACGACGGCTGACCGCCAGCCCCGACGCCCACCCGCACGAGGCGCTGCTGGGCATCCTCGCCCTGCTGCACGGCGCCTCCAGCAGCGAGGTCCGGCACCTCCACGCCGCCGACATCGACGCCGGCGCCAGGGCCATCCGGCTCGGCAAGCGCCCGCAACCGGTGCCGCTAGACCCAGCCAGCTGGCAGGTGCTGCAGTGCTGGCTCGCGCACCGGCACGGCCAGCGCACCAGGAACCCGTACGTGATCGTGACCCAGGGCACCAAGGCCGGCCGTGCACCGGCGTCAGCCGCCAGCGCTGCTGCCCGGTCTCCGATCCACGGGTAACAAGGCCTTCGGTACAGCGCGGCGCCAGCTAGGGGTAGCGGGCCTGAATGGTGGCGGTGAGGTGCCCGGTGGCGATGTCGTACACGTAGCCGGAGACGCTCACCTTGGGCGACAGCGAGGGCGCGGCGAGCAGGCGCTCGACGTCGGCTTGGACGGTGGCGCGCGGGTCGGTGACGGCGGAGGCTTCCAGCACGGGCTCCGGCAGGCCGGTCGCCTCGGCGGCCTGATGCCGGAAGCCGGGGTCGGCGAGGAAACCTGTTCCGCACTGAGTATGGTGGACGACCGCGACTTCGAAGAGCGTGTCGGGCGCGTCCTGGCCGCCGAACAGCTGGCCCGCCAGGAAGCCGAGGAAGGCGAGGTCGTCGATGACCGCCTGGGTGATCCGGCCCCCGGCGTTGCGGATGACGGGCGCGTCGCCGAGCCGGAGCCCGAGAATGATCGCGGGGTCCACCCGGTGGTCGAGGCAGGTGACGATGACCACCTGCGTGGCGGGTATGCCGAGGGCGGCCGGGGAGTAGCTGCGGGCGAACTGCTCGTTGCGCTCGATCAGGGGGGTCATCTTAGTCATGGTGGTTTCCTCTCGTGCTGGCTACCGGCTGGCGGCGGCGGGGGTGCCCACGCCGTGGCGTTCGGCGATGTCGCGGATGGCTGCGGCCAGCAGGTCCGGGTGCTCGCTGGTGGTCAGGTGGCCGCCAGGGAAGGTCAGGACCTCGGCCTGGGGCACGCGCTGGCGGGCGGCCGGGATCTGACGGTGCTCGTAGGCGTCCTGCTCGCTGCCGCCGACGTAGAGGGCGACGGTGCCGTCCAGGTCGCGGGCGATCGCGCCCAGATCCCAGCGGTCCGCATGGCGGCGGTGCTCGGCGACGAACCCCGCGGCTTCGTGCGCGAACGCCGCCCCGTCCCGGCGGGTGATCGCCGACCACAGCTCGGCGAGTTCCTCGGCGGTGGGATGGTAGCCGCGGGAGTACATGCGGGCCTGCGTCCAGCCTGTGCCGAACGCGCGCGGCGAGCGCTGCCATCCCCGCATCGCGAGGGCGCCCAGCGGGCTGCGCAGCAGCGGCGTGCCCTGCCACGGGTGGGTGTGCGCGTCGGCGAACAGGCCGCCGTTGATCATGAACGCGGCCGTGATCACCGGCGGGGCCGCGCCGCCGGGCATGGCCCGCTCCAGCTGGCGGCGCAGCAGCTCCAGCAGCGCGAGCGAGGTGTAGTCGAAGGTGACGACGACGGTGGAGCGCACCCCGTGGTGCCGCCACAACGCCTGAACCAGGTCCGCGCGCTCTACGGTGGAGTACCGGTAGCCACGGGGCTTGTCGGAGTCACCCTGCCCGACCGGCTCCACGTAGAGCCGCGGGCGCAGCCCCTCGCCGAGCATCGCGTCCACCTGGGCCCAGCCGTAGGAGCCATCCGGGAACCCGGGCAGCAGCGTCAGCCACACGGCATCCGCGCCGTCCCCCGCCGCCGCGACGCGCTCGAAGACCTGCAGCGCGCCCGGGGCCGCGGCGGCCTCCTGCTCGGTCAGCACGCGCGCAGCTGCCGGGTCGTACCAGACCCGCTGGCCGCCGGCGAACCATTCCGCCGCCGTCACCTGCACCGGACCCCGCCGCGAAGCGCCGGCCGTCGTGTTGCTGCTCATCGGGAGCCTCCCCGGCCTAGTGGACAGCGTCCACAATTTAGTGGACGGTGTCCACCATACTTGAGTTAGTGGACACTGTCCACTAACCTGTCGCCGTGATGGCGGACCGATCAGCGGACCAGATGACCGAGGCCAGGCGGCGGCGGCCGCGCGGCGCCGTCCGCGACGGCCTGGTCAACGCGGGGCTCGAGCTGGCCCGGGGCGGCGGCCCGGACGCCGTGGTGCTCCGCGAGGTGACGCGGATGGTGGGCGTGGTGCCCAACGCTGCCTACCGGCACTTCGCTGACCGTGACGAGCTCCTCGCCGCGGTCAGCACGGCGGCGCTGCGCGAGCTTGCCACCCGCATGGCCGCCGCCGTCGCCCGCGTGCCTGGCCGGTACGGCGATCCCGGCGCGGCCCGCGGCCGCTTCCGTGCGATCGGCACGGCCTACCTGGCCTTCGCACGGGAGGAACCGGGTTTGTTCGCTACCGCGTTCGCCGTGCCACAACAGCACGCCTACGCCCCCTCGGACGGCGGGACCGGGCCGGACCGTACACCCCTGGACCATCTCCGCGCGGCCCTCGACGAGCTGGTCGACGCCGGCGTGCTGCCGCCAGGGCGCCGCGACGGCATCGAGTACCCCATCTGGTCCACGGTGCACGGGCTGGCCGTGCTCACCGGCCAAGGACCCCTGCGCGACCTCCCCGAGGCCACCCGTCATCAGCTCGAAGAACGCACTGGCGCCTTCATCGAGGAGAGCCTGGCCTGACTCGGCGCTGGCGCACGTTGCGCTGATTCCAGCGAGACCACGAACAGGATGCCCCGCGGCGGCCGCGGCGGGGATCTGCCCGAGGACGAGCCGGGCCCGTTACCGGATGCCAGAGGCGCTTGCCAGGACGCGGCGGATCTTCCGGGCGAGGCCGATCCAGTTGATTGGGAACTCGGAACTGGTTCCGCCGGGGCGGATCCGGATGACGGTGTTCCCCGAGCGCCGGGTCAGCGTCACCTGAGCGCGGAAAATCTGGTTGGAGAGCCGGCTGGAGCCCGTGCTGACCAGGATGGTGTCGCGGTCTTGGTCTGGCTGTGCCGCGAAGATACAAGCCTGGGGCATGCGCATCCCGGGGATCACGTGGTAGTGCGGCCCCAGGCCGGCGCGAAGCGCCGCGGTGACGTCCTCGCTCGTCACATCTGCGCGGGGGCTCGTGATAGTTGGCATCCAAAGCTCCTTCCTGTCGGATGGCGGATCGCTTGCGCCCTTTCGTTGTGCAGGTCTGGTTGGTCGTGGCGCCTCGAAGAGGTCCGCCAGCTCGCGGCCGTGGCAGGCAGCGTTGACGTCGGGCTCGCGAGCAAGGCGGGGCGGCGCCGCGTCGACGGCGGCCCGGATCGCGGTTGCCATCACCCGTCCTGCAAGCCGAGGTCGATCAGCCATCTGCCGTGGCCATCTTCTTGTCCTGGAGTAGTCTTCCAGTTAGACGATAACTACAACTATGGCGCAAGTTGGAGAGATAATCCAGCTATGATTCCTCCCAAAGCCGCAGGCAACGATCCGCGAAGCCAGGCGTCCTCCAGGCGCCGCGACGGCATCCGGCGACGGGACGAGCTGCTCGACGCCGCCCTCACCTGCTTTTCGGAGCGCGGGCTGATCGGCATGCGGATCGAAGACATCCGACGGGCGGCCGGCGCCAGCCCGTCCAGCGTCTACAACCTCTTCGACGGGCTGGCGTCGCTCACCGTCGCCTTGCTGGCTCGCACTTTCGAGCGTCTTTTCGCCCACGTGACCCGCCGGGCATTGACAGAAGACCGCCCAGATGGCGCTGTGCGTGCCCTGGTCGACGGGCACCTCCAGTGGGTCCTGGGCCACCAGGACGAAGCCCGGTTTATGTACGGGGCCATGGCACTGGAACTCGCCCCGGCCCAGCGGGAAGAACTGGCCGAGCTGAAGGCCAAACTGGCGGTTCCGGTAACACAGCACCTGGCATCTGTTGCCGGCGAAGGTGCCCTGCCAGCCTGGCCTGCCTCCACCCTGGAGTTCATCGTCCTTGGCCCCGCCCATGAGGCGTGCCGCCGCTACCTGGCGGGCGGGCCGGTGGACCTGGCCGGGCTCCGGGGACTGTTGCCGGATGTGGCCTGGAGGTCCGTGAGCGCGTTCGCGGCGGCGCCAGCCCGGGGACCAACGGACAGTTGAGCCGGCGCCGGTGCGCCGCTCCGCTTTCAGCGGGGACTATCTCACCTGCAAACGTTGGCCAGTCACGGCACTAACGTGCGCCGGATTGCCCGCGGCCCGGGCTGGCCGGTCCCGGCCCGGCCCCGTTGCGGGCGGCGGCCAGTTCTTCCTTGCGCACCGACGCGTAGACCGGCACGTACTCCTGGCCGGACAGGGCCTGGATGCGCCTCATCACCTCGTCCGTGATCGCCCGCCGCTGGCGCGCCGCGGACGGCAGGTCCCGGTAGCTCTCGACGGCCACCGGCTCGCCGACGGTGATCCTGATCTTGGCCACTTTCGGCACCTTCTGCCCGGGCGGCAGCACGCGGTCGGTCCCGGACATGGCCACCGGTATCACCGGCAGGCCCGAGTTGGCCGCCAGCCAGCCGATGCCCGTCCGGCCCCGGTACAGCCGCCCGTCCGGTGACCTCGTCCCCTCGGGGTAGATGCCGAACAGCGCGCCCTCGCGCAGCAGGCGAAGCGCCGCCTCCAGCATGTCCTGCCCGGCCCGGGCCTGCGCCCGGTCCACCGACAGCTGCTTGGTGGCGCGCAGGTACGCGCCGGTGATCCGGTCGATGGGCCGGGTCCCGGTGAAGTACTCGGACTTGGCCGCGAACGTAACCGGCCGGTCCACCATCAGCGGCAGGAAGATCGAGTCCACGATCGACAGGTGGTTCGACGCGAGGATGGCGCCGCCGGACGCCGGGATGTGCTCGCTCCCCGTGATCTCCGGCCGCCACAGCGTGTGCAGGAACGGCCCGGCGAGCACCCGCGACATCCGATATTGCACTGGCCCTCCCACCGGGGACTCAGTCTCACAGGTTAGTGCACCTCTTCGTAAGTTCGGCGGTGGCCGTTACGAGGTCCTCGCGGTGGGGCGAGCGACTCCCCGGCCGGTTGTGTCCGGCGGGGCGGGCAGGTGCCTGCCAGGGGACCCGCGGGCGTCGCCGTGATGGGGGCGGCGGCGCGGGTCACGTCGCGCCGGGGACACACCCGGAAGGTGGTTCCCGGCGCGGCGGTGCGTGACGTCGGCCGGGATGGCCGGCGTGATCCCGCCACCCGCGCGGGCGGCGATGTTGGCCGCCGCGATCAGGTCGCGGTGGCCCGCCAGCCCGCAGCGCGGGCAGCAGAACACCCGCCCCCGCGGCCTGGGAACCCGGGCCCGGCAAGCCGGGCAGGTCGAGGAGGTACCCCGTTCATCGGTGAGGATCAGGTGGATCCCGGCCTGCGCGGCCTTGTCGCGCAGCGCGCTGATCAGGCGGCCGACCCGCCAGTCGCGGATCCGCCGGTTGTGCCGCCGTCCCGCATCGATGCCCAGGACGCCGCGCGGGTCGCCGACGGCCAGGGTGCCGGTCCGGCGCGTGATGGCCCAGCCGATCACGGTGCGGGCGGCTTCGTGCTGGGCCTGGCGGACCCGGCGCCGGTGCCGCGCCTCCACGGCCCGCTGGCGGCGCCGGAACTGCCGCCAGCGCCGCGACCCGCGCTGCCCGGGTTTCGGGGCGCGGCGGGCGACGGCCCGTTGCCGTGCCTTGGTGTCGGCCAGGTGCATGCGGTGCTCGGCGCGGATCGCCCGGCCCGATACCATGAGCGCCTGCCCGTCCGGTCCGGCGACCGTATACGGATGGATGATGCCCAGGTCCACCCCGGCCACCCGCCCCCGGTCCGGTTCTAGGCCCGGCGGGTAACCGGCTACCGGGACCTCGGCGGTCACATCCACCCACAGCCGACCCGCGTCATACAGCAGCGTGACCGACCGGACCTGGGCGGGCAGGTAAGGCAGGTCCCGGTCCAGCCTTACCCATAACGGCGCACATCCCCGGGCCACCGGGATCCGCAGCCGACGGCCCTCCAGGACGAAGGTGCCGTGATACCAGCGGACCGGCATCATCTGCCGGCGCCGCCGCGGGAACCGCGCCGAGCTGTCCCCGCCGCGGCGGCGGGCGGCGGCGGCGAACCAGGCGTCGGAATAACGGCGCAGCACCGACCGGGCGCCGGCGCTGTCCAGCTCCCCGAAGCACCCCGGCCCCGCCGCGGCCAGCTCCCGGCACAGCGCCGGATATGACACCAGCGGGACGTCCTGGCGGGCCCGCCGCCACGCGTTGACCTCCAGCACGCAGGCCCACACATCACCGGCCGAGACCAGTAACCCGGCCAGCCGCTGCCGCTGCCCCCTGGTCAGCCGCAGGCCCGCGCGGGCGGTGCGGTGCACCACCGCCGGGCATTGGGGGTCGCGGTGCCTGGGCATGCCACCATCCCACCAGGGACCACCGACAAAACCACCATGCCATGCGGGTCGGCCCGCACCAGCACAACAGTCGGCTGAGCCGGACCGAAACTCCCTGTCCCACGCCCGGCGCCCGCCGCGGTCCCCCGGCGAATAAACGGTCGCGGTCATTAGCCGCCGTCGAACTCGCCGGCCCTGCAGCCTGCGGTGAAGGCCTTCCACTGGTCCGGGGTGAAGGTCAGCACGGGACCGGACGGGTCCTTGGAGTCCCGCACGCTGACAGTGCTGTCCTCGCGCTGCACCTCAACGCAGTCGCCATTGGAGAGGCTGTAAGTCGACTTGATCCACATCTGCGGGGCTCCTTAGCCGTGGTAGGAGACATCGGGGCCGTCAGCCGTCGCGCTGGCGGCAGTCGTGCAGCAGCACGATCGTGTGCTACCAGCCTGGACACTCATCTTGCCCTCGCCTTGACGCCTGCCTTGCTCCCCAGGTCACGGCCTGGCGGTCCGGGATCCGCCTGGAGATGCCGTTGCTTTCCGACATGGTGGCCAGCCCGGCGTACACGTCGGCGCGGTCGGCCCGCAGCGGGGCGTGATCGGGCCGCCATTCGCTGGTCGGGTGGCCGACACCACAGCCACAGGAGGCATCCCGATGAACGCACCAACAAGGGCAAGCGCGGCTGGCGCCTGGTACTCGACTACACGCCCTTCGCCAACACCTCGAAAGGCCTGCGCGGGTGGTGGCTATCTCCCCCGCGATCCGGCATCTACCTGCTGATCGCGCCATGGGCCTACCGCCACCCCAGCTTCTCTGGGGTCGCGGCTATTGCCGGTGGCAGCGTCGCGGCCGCCGCCGACCTCATATGCCTCTCGTACGGCGGCTCCGGATGGGCAGCCTTCTTCCTGGTTCTTGCGGCGCCGGCTCTTGCGGGTGGCTACTGGTATAGCCACCACCGCCCGCTCCGCATCTGCCCGAACCCGATCCTGGACAGCGCATAAAGCTCTCGACGATCATGGAGCTGGCTGGTGACCCCGACCGGAGGGGGTGAGCCGTGTACGACGCACCCGATACCCAGCTGCTGGCCGCCGCCCCGGAGGTCGCTGCCCCCGACGGATCCCGGGTCCGGCCGCTGTGCCGGATCGCCGGCCTGGGCAGCTTCGCCCACTTCCGGCTGGAGCCAGGCGAGATCTCGAGAGCGGTCTCCCACGCCACGGTCCAGGAGATCTGGTACTGCACCGGCGGGACCGGGCTGATGTGGCGCTACCAGGAAGGCGGCGACCCGGTGACGATAGAGCTGGCGCCGGGCGTGTGCCTGACGATTCCCCTCGGGACGGCGTTTCAGTTCCGCGCCGACGACGGCGGTGAGCCGCTCACCGTGGTGGCGGTCACGATGCCGCCATGGCCGCTGGACAGCGAGGACGAGGCCAGGCCGGAACAGGGGCCCTGGCCGCCCGCGCTGCGGGGCTGACCCGGGCCCTCCGCCCGGGCGGGTCGCGGGCGAACAGCGCGCTCGCGGGCGGGGGCCCTCCCCGCCGTCGCCACTACTCAACGGCGGGGAGGGGCCTGGCCGGCTGCGGGTCGCTCAGTGACTACGGCCGCCGCCGCCACCGCCGTGACCGCCACCACCGCCGCCACCGCCACCGTTGCCGCCACCGCCGCCGGTGCCGCCGCCACCGCCACCGGTGCCGCCACCGCCACCGCCCCTGCCGCCGTTACCGCTCCCGCCGCCACCGCCGCCGGACGGGGCCGGGGAGGACGTGGCGGTCGGGGCCGGCTTCACGGCCGGCTTGGCCGCGCCGGCGCGGCGGGCGGCCCGCGCGGGCCGGGCCTCGGGGTCGGCGAGTTCCACCAGCGGGAACGACCGGTGCCGTCGCGGCGGGACCAGGAAGTTCTGCCGCCGGGTCGCGGTGATGAACCGCTCGAGGCCGTTGTCGTCACCGTCGTCGGGGAAGAACTTCTTCTGCAGGTCCTGGCACGCCGCGTTCGCACGCATCGTGGCGAAGAAGTCCGCGGTCGGCACGAACGCCAGGAACTGCAGCTTGAACTGCTTGGTGCCGGCCGGCATGTCGACCCCGTTCGCGCCCGGGAAGGTGCGGAAGGCGGGCACGTCCATCCCGTCGAGGCCGGGGCCGTCGTTGCGGATGTGCATGGGGGTGCCGTCGGAGGCCCGGGACGACCGCTGCAGACCGTCGATGTGGCCAACCCGGCGCTCACCGGTGAACGTGGCATTCCGCGTGGCGTTGGCCGGGGTGAACTTGCCCGCGGTGTCCTCCGACTCCGCCAGGGCGGAGGCGGTGCCCTGGAACACGTTGTTGATGTAGGCCGGGCCGCCGCCGTCGGTGAACTGGTCAGCGTTGCCCTTGGCCGGGATCCCGTTCGGCGTGCCGAGCTGGTTGGACCGGAACATGTACTGGCAGCGCTCGGTGAACGGCTCGCCCTCGTCGTGGCGAGGGTCCTGGCCGGGCAGGGCGTAGAACTGGTACAGGTCCACGATGTCGTGCGAGAAGTGAGCGATGGACCCGTTGTCGAAGTAGTCGCCGGGCATGGCGTTGGTCAGCTTGGCCGAGGAGTTCCCGACGAACGTGACGATCTGCGCCGGCCCGGACGCGTTGGTCTGCTGGTCCACGAAGCCCATGGCCATCGTGGAGGCCGGGTTGATCCGCCCGGCGAACTCGAAGCCGGCGTTGTCGGCCATCGCGCGCGGCAGCCCGATCTGCATGAACTGGACACGCGGCGTCTGGAAGCTGAGCAGCCCGTGGAAGTGCGGCGAGCGCACGAACTCGCCGTTGAGGTTGTTGCTGCCCTGCAGCCACAGCGCGACCGCGGCCAGGTTGGTCAGCGAGTCGCTGCGCAGCTCGAACAGCATGTCGTTGCTCTCGATCACCACGTCCACGTTGAAGCGGTCCTTGGTGCGGCCCGGGATCAGCGCGTCCGGCCCGCCGACGATGCCGTCGATCACGTCGGTGGGCGAGGGCACCGCCTCGACCAGCGCGGCGCGGCTGGGGTCGGCCAGCGTGGCCGGGATCTTCGCCGCCACCAAGGCGGCCGGCAGCCGGTCGAAGTACGGCAGGCCGTAGGACACCGAGAAGATCAGCACGCCGGCCGGGCTGGCCGGGAAGTGGCCCTCGATGGTCCGCAGGGCCCGGTCCAGGATGTCCTGGTCGCGCCGGGTCGGGGTGCGGGTGAGCTGCACCGGCAGGAACAGGGTGTAGACGGGCGGGAGCTGGAGCGTGACGTTCCCGGCCCCGTCATTGACGGTGAACGCCGGGTTGATGAAGGCTCCGAGGTCGAACTGGACGTCGGGGAACATCATCGGCGCGGAATCGGCCCGCGCGACGGGGGCGGCCAGCTGCTCCAGCAGCGTGGCCTGAGAGAGGAGGAATGCTGTGGCTGCGCCGGTCTTGAGCGCTGAGCGGCGGCTGAAGACCACGGATTTGAGGCCCTCTGCGTCCATCGTTACTCCTAGGGATCTGCGCCAGGATCCCCGCTCGAGGGCAATGTACGCCACCATGTCAGTTGTTGTTGTTCTTAAATTAATTTCTTCCTCATGAAGCATAAAAAGAGGTTAAACTACCTCTGATTTCCTCTGAAATGACTGTATATCAGCAAAGAAACAGGTCGGCGGCGCCTGCCCGTACGACGTGCCCTGGCGCTGCGTGGCGTACCGCTGCTGGCGTGCGGCCAGGATGGTGTTCCAGACCACGCGGACGCAGCCGAAGGTGCGGTTCAGCATCGCCTGCTGCGCTGCGTCGGGATAGGCCCGGCACCGGTACGCCGTCCGCACGCTGACAGCCTGCCCGACCGTGCCGACAAAACCCTGCCCTGTCCCGCAGGGCACCAGATTCCTCCCCGGCCTCAAGGCCGGGATTTCCCCCCGGAGGTCCAGATGAACGAGGTGAGCATCAGGTCGACGATCGGCCGCATGCCGACCATGGCCGCCCCGGCCGCGGCGCCGGTGAACCCGGCCTCGGTGATCGGCGTGTTGCGGACCCGCTCGGGCCCGAATTCGTCGGTGAACCCCCCGGTGGCGCCGAGCATGTTCCACCCGACGTCCTCGCCCATGATGAACACCCGCTCGTCGCGGCGCATCTCCTCGGCCAGCGCGTCGTGCACGGCCTGCAGGTAGCTGATTGCTGGCATGGGGCCTGCCCTCGGGGCGCGGCTAGCGCCGGATCGGTATCGGGTTGGTGTAGACGTGCTCGAACGCGGCCTCCAGGCCCGGGTACGGGCTCGACTCGGCGAACGCCACCGCGGCCTCGATCTCCGCGCCGACCTCGTGCTCGATGCCGGCGATCGCTAGCCCCGGCCGCCCTCGCCGTCCGGGCCGGGGAGCAACCCGCGCAGCACGAAGTCGACGATCGGCTCGGCGTAGGCCAGCCGGGCGCGCTCGGCCGGGGAACTCAGGATGATCTTGATGAGCACCGCGCCGTAGAGGCTGTCCAGCGCCAGCCCGGCCGGGGCGCCGGGCCGGAGGTCGCCCCGCTCCAGCGCCCGGTCCAGCAAGGCCCGGGCGCCCTGCACGTGCGGGCTGGCGACCTGGCTGCAGAACCGGGCGTGCAGCGCCGGGGTCACGGTGGCCTCCAGGTGCAGCCGCAAGAACGCCCACCCCTGCGGCCCGGCCTTGCTGTCCAGCAGGCGGCAGGCGTACTCGACCAGGTCGTCG
>Ga0335073_10008832_pt1 | contig 14135 bp, 6 predicted proteins | sample Lox_Sample_22_FD_207093 | JGI IMG/M metagenome (GOLD analysis project Ga0335073, IMG submission 207093) | Soil microbial communities from Loxahatchee National Wildlife Refuge, Florida, United States - Lox_Sample_2.2 | ecosystem: Environmental > Terrestrial > Soil > Wetlands | place: USA: Florida... | reverse complement strand
CCCCTCGGGCGGCGCGGACCCGGTTCCCGGTGACCGGGATATCGCGAGGACCCCTGTGCTCTTCACGCGCAGCCGTGTCCTCGTGTTCGCTGGCGCGGGTGCGCTGCTCGCGGTCGTGGCGGCGGTCGCCGCGCTCGCCTTTCCGCATGGCAATGGCGCCTCGCCGGCCGCGCGGACCGGGGCCGGCCAGGCCACCGAGCCGGGCGCCGGCCAGACCGCGCTCGCACCCGGCGAGCCCACCGTGACGGTGCGCCGCGTCAGTGATAGCCAGGTGGAGTTCAAGTGGAGCTATACGAATTCGGCGCCCGGAGACACGTTTCGCTGGCAAGAAGTTCGCGGGGCCATCGTCGAGCGGGCCGGCAATACGGTCAAGCTGGATCTTCCCTTCCCGGCCGCGAAGGGGCAGAGCGTCTGCATCATCGTCACCGTCCGCAGCGCCGACGGTGAAGCATCGCCGCCATCAATCCCTGCTTGCTCACCGAAGTAAAGCTCTGTTGGCGCTGCGAAGTAACCGAATAACCAGAAAATTTTTGTGTAACTCTGTTTACCGACAGGTTCTAGTTCGATGTTTACTGGCAACTTCTGGCGCACTGTTCGCCGACGGTTCTGAATAGACGTCCTTCGTGTCATGGAAATGTCGGAAATTCCACTCTGGCGGGCCGTTACCCGATTATTTAGAGTTGCAATATCCGTCGGATGGGCGGCAGAACTGGCTGCTAACACCTCTCCTTGCTCACAGGCGGCGTGTTTTCGCACGGGTCGCCGACCGCGGCGCTCCGCGCAAGGGGGGAGGGGGCTTGCGTCCCACGCTGTTCCGTCGGCGGCGGCTCGGGACGTCGCTCCTGCTTGGCGTTGCCCTCGCCACGTTCGCCGCCCTCGCGGTGACATCGCATGGCTTCCCCGTGCAGCAGGTCAGCCTCAACGACGGCGGCATCTGGGTCACCGACAACGCGAGCGGCTACGTCGCCCGGTTCGACAGGCCGATCGCCCAGCTGGACGGCTTCGTCGAGCCGGGGTCCGGGTCCGGCAGCGTCAACGTGTGGCAGGACGGCTCCGTCATCGCTGCCTACGGCGGCGGCCGGATCTACGCCGTCAACCCTCTCCAGCCCAACTTCTACGATCCCGCCGGGCAGGCGATCTCGCCGGCCGCCGACGGGATCGCGCTCGGCGGAACCACGCTCGCCGTGCTCTCCACCGACCACGCGCTGCGCGCGGTGACGCTCGGCACGGGGGGCGGCAGCCTGTCCGCGCTGTCCGCCGCGGCCAAGCCGCTGGCCGCCCAGCTGCCGGCCAACGCCGCGGTTGCCGTCGGCAGCGACGGCACGATCTGGGTGGCCGGCGGCGGGGAACTGCGCGCCTTCCCCGGCGGGGCTGGCGCGCCCACCGTCTCCACCCTGCCGCTGTCGGCGTCCGACCCGATGCAGGTCACCACCGTCGGCGATGTCCCGGTCGTCGCTGACGCGGCCACCGGGACGCTTTACCTGCCAGAGAGCGGCCGTCCCGCCGTCCAGCTTCCGGGGGCGGGTGCCGCGAGCGGCTTCGTGTTGCAGCAGCCGTCGGGCGCGGGCGATGTGGTGCTGGCCGCCACCGACCAGACGCTTTACAGCGTTACCTTGTCGAACGGCCAGCTCAGCATGCTGAGCACCGGGCACAGCGGGACCGCGGTGGCCCCGGTGCAGGTGGCCGGGTGCGTGGACGCCGCCTGGGCGTACGGCGCGACGGGCAGCTACGTGCACACCTGCGGCACCCCGCCGCCCGCGACAAGCGACGCGCAGACTTTCCAGCTCGACGACTCCGCGAGCGTCCCGTCGCTGGTCTTCCGGGTCAACAACGACTCGGTCGTGCTCAACGACACGACCGACGGCAGAGTGTTCTTCCTTGAGGGCGCGACCCTCACGAGCGTCGAGCCGGACTGGCAGCCGAACAGCACCCCGGGCCAGGGCAAGAAACAAGGCCAGACCACCACGGCGCAGCAGAAGGATCAACTGGTGGCGAACCCCGTCACCCAGGGCGTCCGGCCCGGGACGACGACGGTGGTCCACGTCCTCGACAACGCCAGGGACAACCCCGGCGCGACCATCGTGGTGTCCGCGCTCGGCAACGTCGACCAGCCCGGGGTCCACGTCGCCATCTCCCCCGACGCGCAGACCGTGCTCGCCACGGTGACGACGATGTCGACCGACGCCCATTTCCAGTACACGATCGACGACGGACGCCAGACCGCGTCGAGCGAGGTAACGCTGGTGCCGGTCAGCCCCGCTCAGAACTTCCCGCCCATGCTCCGGCCGGACTACCAGGCGCCAGCCCTGCAGGTGGCCGCGGGCGAGAGCCTGGTCGTCCCGGTGATCGGCGACTGGCGCGACTTCGACGGCGACCCGCTTTTCATCGAACCTAGCTCGGTCGTGGCGAGCTCGGGATCCGCCACCGTCACCGCCAGCGGCGCGCTCTCCTTCACCGCCCCGCTCACCTCGGCGGACAAAAGCGTGACAGTCAGATACGGAGTGAGCGACGGCCGGGTAGCCAAGCCGTCAATGACAGCACTCAGGATCTCTGTCCTGGGCTCGAAGTCCACCCGGTTCGTCGCGCCGGTGGCCGAGCCGGACGCGGCGCTCGCCGTGGTCGGTGCGCCGGTCACCCTGCAGCCCCTTGACGTTGACCTGCCTGGGGTGGATCCGACCAACCCAAGCGCCAGGCTCACTCTCGCCGCGCCGGTCCCGGCCGTGGCCGGCGCCGCGGTGGCCACCGACCTGACCACGGGGGCGGTGACGTTCACGGCGCAGCATCCCGGGAACTTCTTCCTCAGCTATACCGCCGCCTACGGGGCCGCGCCGACCGCGGCCGGAACAATCCGGGTATACGTCCAGCCGGCCACCGGCATCCCGAAGCCGCCGGTCACCAGCCCGGCGGTGGCCGTACTGCACGGCCAGCAGCCCGCCGTGGTCGATGTGCTCGCGAACGACTACGATCCGCAGGGCTGGATCCTGGGCGTCACCGGCGCGAGCGCGGCCGACCCGGGGGTGCACGTCACGGTCATCGACCAGCGCTGGCTGCGGGTCAGCGCCGATGACCTCGCGCCCGGCAGCGCGGCCACCGTTGATTACACCGTCAGCGACGGCCAGGGCAGCGCGACGGGGACCGTCGCTGTTTCCGCGCTGCCCGCCGCCCCTGACTCCGACCAGATCACCACCAGCCAAGCCGAGGTCACCGTTCAGGCGGGGGACACCGTCGCCGTCCCGGTGCTCGCGGGCGACAGCAGCTCCACCGGGCTGCCGCTTTCCATCGACGGTCTGCCGCCGACCGCGAACCCGGCCGTCGCGGGCCTGCGGCTCGGCGTGCAGGGCAGCGACATCCGGATCGTCGCCCCGGCCGCGGTGACCGCCGAAGAGGAAACGACGGTCAGCTACGTCGCGACCGACGCGGACGGTACGACCGCGGACGGCGGCATCGACGTCACGATCATGCCGGCGCCGTCCAAGGCGCACCCGGACCAGGCGCCGCAGCCGCAGGAGGTCGACGCGCGGGAGACGGCCGGAGACGTCGTGGTCATCCCGATTCCGGTCGACGGCGTCGACCCGGACGGGGACTCGGTCACCGTCACCGGCGTCACTACCGCGCCGACGCTCGGCCGCATCGTCGCGATCGGCCCGGACTCGATCACCTACCAGTCGTACCCAGGCTCGCTTGGCACTGACACATTCGGCTACCAGGTCACCGACCAGTGGGGCCTGACCGGCACCGCCCAGGTGCGAGTCGCCGTGCTGCCGCCTGGCCTGCCGCAGCCACCGGTCGCGGTCGATGACGTGATCAACGCGCCGCCCGGCGCGTCGCTGCACTGGAACCTGCTCGCCAACGACTTCATCGCCCCTGGCGACAGCGCGGTCATCGAGCCGCTCAGCAAGACCAACACGACGGTCCCGGCCGGCGTACGGCTCACCGGATCCTACGTCTACCTCACCGGGCCGGCCGCACCCTCCGACCCGCCGGTCGAGTTCACCTACGGGCTCACCGACGGCTCCACCCCGTCGCTCGCCCAGGTCATCGTGCATGCCGTGCCGGGCGCGAAGCTGCCGCCGATCGCCAATGACGCCGTCGTCGCGCAGCCCGCCCCCGGCGCGACCACCGTCACGGTGAACGTGCTCAAGGATGACGACGACCCGGTAGGGTCGCCGAGCGACCTGACGATCAGCTGGGCGCCGGCCGGGGTCGCCGTGCACGGCCCGGACCTGACGATCAAGCTGACCGCGCATCCCCGCCAGGTGCCGTATGAGATCGCTGCGCCGGACGGGCTGACCGCGACCGCCGTCGTGTACGTTCCCGGCACTTACGTGCCGAGGATCAGGCTGAGGCCCGGCGCCCTGATCACGGTCAAGCAGAACGGCGTCAAGACGGTCCCGCTCAGCTCGGTCCTCACCGACACCGCCGGGCGGCAGCTCAAGATCACCACCGTCGCCCAGCTCGCCGCATCACCAGCCGCGGACGTCGCCGTGAGCGCGAACCAGGCCACCGAGTTCCAGGTGCACGCGCTCGGCGGCTACGCGGGACCGGGCGCGGTCACCGTCCAGGTCTACGACGGCGCGACCCTGCAGGACCCGACCGGTGAGACCGAGACGCTGACGATCCCGGTTCAGGTCGGCTCAGGCGCGCCGGTGCTGCGCTGCACAGCCGATCCGCTTGGGGTCGTCGAGGGCGGCGCCCCGCTGACCTATGACATCAGCCAGCTCTGCCAGCTCTGGGCGGGCGCCGGCGTCGCCCCGTCCGAGCCCCGCTACACCGTGGCCTGGGCCAGGCCGGTCGCCGAGGTCAGCGCCGGCGCCCCGGGCGGCAGCAGCCTCCAACTCACCGCCGGGAGCGGCGCCGCGCCGGGCGCAACCGGGACGCTGACTGTCACGCCGGCCGGCGCGACCGCGGGCGGGACGCTGAACGTCGCGGTCATCACGGCACCGCTGCCCGCGGGCAATCCGGTCAGCGTCACTGTCAAGGCGGGCCAGAGCGTCACGGTGAACCTCAGCCAGTACGTCACAAGCCCGCTCGCGCGGCCGGACATCCAGGTGCTCGGCGTGACCCGCGCGGCTGGCCTGACGGTAGCGGAGAACGGACCGACGGTCACGATCAGCGCCGCCCAGAACGCGGCCGGGACGATCGGCCTGGTCGCCACGGTCACCGACGTCGCCGGCCGGGCCGACCGGGAGATCGGCGTCCCCGTCACGGTCAACGTCATCGGCGACGGCGCCGGCCCCGGCCACTCTGGCGTCCCGGGGGCGCCGGGCGCGCCGTCGGCGACGGCGTCGGGTCAGGCAATCGTCGTATCGTTCGCCAGCGCCGCGGCCAACGGCGCCCCCGTCGAGTTCTACACCGTGTACACCAACGGCGCGCCGCACCAGTGCGCGGCGTCTCCGTGCACCATCACCGGGCTGGCCAACGGCACCCGGTACACGGTGTACGTGACGGCCACCAACAGCGTCGGCGAGGGCCCGCGCAGCGCCACGACCACGGTGCCGCTGAACGCGGTGCCAGGGCGCGTGGCCGGGCTCACGGCCACCGCGGGCGCTGGACAGGTCACGCTGACCTGGCAGCCCGTCAGCTCGCCGGTTACCGGCTACCAGGTGGAGATCAGCCCGCCGCCGGCCGGCCAGCCGCAGATCGCCGCGGCCGGGCGCGCCACCGCGCGCACGTTCACCGGCCTGGCGGACGGGACCACGTACACGTTCACCGTGCTGGCCGTCGACGCCGCGGGCAACGGACCGTGGTCGCTGGGGGTCACGGCCACCCCGTTCGGAAAGCCGGCCACGATGGCCGCGCCGACCGCCACGGGCGCGGCCGTCCCCGACCCGGCGGCCACCCGCGCCATCACCGTCTCCTGGGCGCCCGCCCAGGACAACGGCAGCCCGGTCACCGGGTACACCGTGTATGAGTACCAGGCGGCGGCGGACGCCGGACCGTGGAACCAGGTCGGCGCGCAGACCGTCAATGGCGGCACCAGCACGTCGTTCACGGTGAACAACAACAACTCCTGGTACGAGTACGCGGTCACCGCCACGAACGAGGCCGGCACGTCGGCGCGGTCCCCGCTGTCGACTCCCGCCGTGCAGGCCGCCGCGCCGCCCGACGCTCCGACGGGCCTCACGGCGGCCGCGCAGAACGATGCCGTACAGATCAAGTTCACCGCCGGCGCGGCGAACTCGGCTCAGGTCAGCACGATCGAGTACGGGATCGACGGGGCGGCGGCGGACGGCACGATCGCCGGGCCGTTCACGGCGGGCACCGCCTACACCGAGATCATCACCAACGCGATGAGCGCGGGCATCGTGAACGGCACCCCGGTCACCATCTACATCGCCGAGTGCAACAACGCCGACCTATGCAGCACCTGGACCGGCCCCTCGGCCCAGGTCACCCCCCGCGGCCCGGCACCGGCTCCGTCGCCAACCCCAACGGCTCCGGCTCCAGGCCCGACGACTCCGGCACCGGGCCCGACGACCCCCGCTCCGGGCCCGACGACCCCCGCTCCGGGCCCGACATCTCCCGCCCCGGGTCCGACCACCCAGACCCCTGCCCCGACGGCCTCGGCCACGCTAGAGGCGCCGACCATCATCCCGGACGCGCTTCCACCCGGAAACGATGTCGAATACTTCGTAGATGGCATAGGCGACGGTTTGCCGCAAACCATGAACGTTTGCGCTGACGGCACATGCACTCCGTACCCGGAAGCTGCCGTCAAGGCAGGGAAAGAGTACACGCAACTGGGGAGCTTCACGGGCAACTACAACACGACGTACACCATCACGGCTTACGTCACTGACAGCTCCGGACAGCGGGCGCCGGCCACCGGGTCGGTCAGCGCCACCGTGACAACGTCAGCCCCGCCGCCGACCACGCCGACAGTGACCCTTTACATAGTTTCAGACGGTCTAGCCACCTCCTACAGCCTGACCGCCACCAACTTCCTCCCAAACACGGTTCTGACTTATACCTGTTCGCCTGCTTCAGACACTGGTCCATACACCGGTCCGGAAACCAATAGCGCCGGCACCGCGACTTGGGAGGCCACCTGTGGGGGCGCGACCCTTCCAGGACCAGTGGAAACCTTCACCGTTACCGACGGTACGAACACCGCCTCTGCCTCTTCCTGACCATAACGAGAAAGAATCGAAAAAACATTATGACCGCTGCGACTACTGGCGCCCCGACGGTGACGGCCGAGCAGGTCACCTGGTTCGCGCAGTCCTTCGGCGCGCTGGTGGGCAACGTCGAGCAGGCCGTGCTCGGCAAGCGGCACGTCGTCAAGCTGGCCATCTGCTGCCTGCTGTCGGAGGGGCACCTGCTGATCGAGGATTTCCCCGGCACCGGGAAGACCTCGCTGGCCAAGGCGATCGCCAACTCCGTGCAGGGCACCCACAGCCGGATCCAGTTCACCCCCGACCTGCTGCCCAGCGACGTGACCGGCGTGACCATCTACGACCAGCGCAGCAGCACCTTCGAATTCCACAACGGCCCGGTCTTCGCCACGATCGTGCTTGCCGACGAGATCAACCGGGCCTCTCCGAAGACCCAGTCGGCGCTGCTCGAGGTCATGGAGGAGGGCCACGTGACGGTCGACGGGGTACGGCACTCCGTCGGCCGGCCGTTCATGGTGATCGCCACCCAGAACCCGATCGAGCAGGCCGGGACCTACCGCCTGCCGGAGGCACAGCTCGACCGGTTCCTGATGAAGACCAGCCTCGGCTACCCCGACCACGCCACCACCGTCTCGCTGCTCGCGTCCGCCGCGACACGCGATCGCACGGGCGCCGTGGGAAACATCATCACCATCGCCGCGATCAGCCAGATGTCCGGCCTCGCGGACGCGGTGCACGTTGACCCGGGCATTCTCGGGTACGTCAGCCAGCTCGCCACTGAGTCACGCCGCCTCGGCCAGGTGCGGCTCGGCCTTAGCGTCCGCGGCTGCCTCGCGTTCGTCCGCGTCGCGAAGACCTGGGCGCTCGCGGACGGCCGTTCCTACGTCGTTCCCGACGACATCAAGGCGCTCGCCGTCCCGGTGCTCAGCCACCGGCTACTGCTCGACGCCGAGGCCGAGTTCTCCGGTGTGACCGTCGAGGACGTCATCGCCCAGCTGCTCGACTCGGTGCGCCCGCCAACCGCGCGCGGCATGTAGGGCCGGGACTTCAGGGATGGCGGAAACTCAGAACCCGTCCGGGATGATCTCCAGGACTCGTACCCGCGCGCGCGGCGCCGTCGCCGCCGCGCTGCGCGCGGCCCGTCCCGCGTGGCAGGTCACCAGCCCGGCGGGGCGGGGCGTATTCGTCGTCGGGGTGGCCGCCTGGGTGCTCGGTTTCCGGCTTGGCTGGCAGGAGCTGTTCTTTGTCGCCGCGTGCTGCCTGATCATGCTGGTGATCGCGGTCGGCTTCGTGATCGGGCGGCCGTCGCTTGACATCGGCATCGAGCTCGACCAGCGACGGGTCAGCGTCGGCGCGCCGGCCACGGGCCGGCTCGTAGCGACCAACAAAACCAAGGGGCGGCTGCGCCCGCTCGGCGTGGAAATTCCCGTCGGACTCGGCCGGGCGACCTTCCAGCTCCCCTCGCTCGCCGCAGGCACCAGCCACGACGAGCATTTCGTGGTGCCCACCGACCGGCGCGCGGTCATCGGAATCGGCCCGCCGAGCGCGGTGCGCACCGATCCGGTCGGCCTGCTCCGCCGGGAAGCGGTGACGCAGACAGCCGTGCAGCTGTTCGTGCACCCGAAGATCGTCGCACTGGAGGCGCTTACCCCGGGACTGCAACGTGACCTCGAGGGGCAGGCCACCCGCGACCTGTCCATGAGCGACCTCGCGTTCCACACGCTGCGCGACTACGTGGCCGGGGACGACCGGCGGCATGTGCACTGGCGCAGCTCGGCCAAGGCCGGCAAGCTGCTTGTCCGCCAGTTCCAGGACACCAGGCGGGGCCAGCTCACCGTGGTCGTGGACGGAGCGTCCGGGAGCTACGCCACGGACGAGGAGTTCGAGCTGGCGATGAGCGCGGCCGGCTCGATCTGCGTGCGGGCCGTGCAGGACGAGCAGAACGTCTGCCTGGTGGCCGCCAGCCACGCGGTCAGCGCCGCCAGCCGGCACCGGTTCCTCGACACGATCGCCGCCGGGACGCTCGCCGAGACCGGACAGGACCTGTCAACGCTGGTCGGCCGAGGTTACCGGCTGGCCCAGGACACCACCGTGCTGATGCTGATCACCGGCAGCGTGATCCCGTTCCGCGCGCTGCGCGGCGCCGCCGTCTACTTCGGCCCGGACGTCCGGGTCGTCGCGCTGCGCTGTGAGCCAGACGCCCCGCCGGGAATTAGCCGGTCGGGCGGACTGACCGTCCTCGCGCTGCGCGCCCTCACCGACCTGCCGTTGCTGCTGAATGCGGGGAACACATGACCGCCGCGTCGGTGGGGGCCGGGCGTGCTGGTAGCGCCGCGCCTGCGGGAGCGATCACACCCGGCCGCGAGGAGCTTATCGACGGCCTCGCGCTGCTCCTGCTGACCATGATCGGCATCGTCGGCTTCCGTCCCGCCTACGGCGGCTTCGGTTACCTGACAGCCGGCGCGGCCGGGGTGCTGCTCGGCCTGCTGCTCAGCTACTTCGGCCAGCGTGCCCGGCTGCCGCTGCTCTTCGTCGTGGCCGCGGGCATCCTCGCCTTCCTGCTCTTCGGCGGCGTCATCAGCCAGACGGGCACGGTGAGCCTCGGGACGCTCCAGTCGATCACCCGCGCGGCGGTCTCCGGGTGGCAGCAGCTGCTGACCACCGCGCGGCCGGTCGGCAGCACGGCCAGCCTGCTCGCACTGCCGTACCTGCTCGGACTGTTCAGCGGCGTGGCCGGGCACGCGCTCGCGCGCCGGACGTCCAGCGTGCTGCTGCCCGCCGCCGCGCCCGCCGTCGTCGTCGCGCTGTCGATCCTGTTCGGGGCCGCCCAACCGACCGCGGCGGTGGTCCAGGGGGCCGGGTTCGCCGTGATCGCCATCGGCTGGGCGGGGGTGCGTCAGCACCGCGGAGCGGGCCAGCGCGCCACGGTCGGCGGGCAGCGTGCCTGGCAGCGGGTCGGGCTCGCCGGCTGCGTGCTCGCCGTGGCCGGCGCCGCGGCCACGTTGGTAGGGCCGCACCTGCCAGGCGCCAATGCCCACCAGCGGTTCGTGCTCTCCGTCGTGCCGCCGTTCGACGTCAGCGTCTACCCGTCACCGCTCGCCGGGTTCCGTGATTACACGCAGGAGGCGCCGGCCAGCGTCGGCGTCTACGACAAGGAGCTGTTCGCCACCACCGGGCTGCCCGCGGGGAGCGTGGTGCGTATCGCGGCCATGGACGCCTACGACGGGCTGGCCTGGGGGGTCGCCAACGCTGCCGCGTCCGGGGTGGCCTCGTCGTTCAACGGGTTCCAGCGGGTCGGCACGCTGCTCCCGGGCGCGGTCAGCGGGCACCGCCAGACAGCCACGATCACCATCGAGGCCGCGTACGACCAGCCATGGCTGCCGGACCTCGCCGGTACGACCGGGCTCGCCTTTACCGGCCCGGCGGGCGAGGCGGCGGCCGCGCAGGCGGCGTTGCGCTTCAGTGTCGCGACGACCACGGGGATCATCCCCGGCCAGGCGCTCGCCGGGCTGCGGTACACGGTCAGCTACGTTGCCCCGCCCGCGCTCAGCAGCGCGCAGCTGGCGATCGCCACCCCCGCGGGCGCGCCTGACCCGTCCCTGGTGATCCCCTCCGCAATACAGACGTTCGCGCAGGACCACGCGGGCAGCGCGAGCACGCCCATGGCCAAGGTCCTCGCGCTCGCTGGCTACCTGAGGGTGAACGGCAGGTACAGCAACGGCGGCGGCTCGCAGAGCGGGGTGCTGCCGGGCCACGGGACGGGCAGGCTCAACACGTTCCTGGAATCCGAGCAGATCGTCGGCGACGACGAGCAGTACGCCGCCACGATGGCACTGCTCGCCAACGCTGTCGGGGTTCCCGCCCGGGTCAGCCTCGACGCCGCCGTGCAGGCGAACGGAGCCGTATACGGCAAGGACGTCCGGGCCGACATCGAGCTTGACCTGGCACAGTACGGCTGGGTAGCGCTGCCGGCCAGCGACTTCACCGGCACCGGCAACCCGGCACCGCAACAGCAGCAGGTCACCACGCCGCCGCAACCGGTCAAGGTCGTCCCGCCCGGGCAGAGCGCCGCCGCGCCAGTTCCGGCGGGCAATTCCAGCAACGCGCAGTCACGCACGTCGCCGAAGCCGGTCGCCAAGCCCGGCGGGTTCGTGATCCCCGCGATCGTGATCACCCTGCTTAAGTACGTGGGCATCCCAGTGCTCGCCGTGCTCGCGCTGGTGACCGCGCTCATCGGCGCCAAGGCCGTGCGCCGACGGCGACGCCGCACCCTCGGCCCGCCCGCGGCGCGCGCGGCCCGGGCCTGGCGGGAACTCCTCGACCTAGGCCGTGACCTGGGGATCCCGCCCACCGCGGCGACCGCGACGCGGCTCGAGCAGGCGGCGGTCGCTGAGGCTCGCGGGCTGCCCGCGGCCGGGTTGGCGGCTTCGGCGGTCGACGCGGCCGTCTTCGGTCCCGTCGACCCGGACGACGCCGCGGCGGCCGGGGTCTGGGCGCTGACCGACGCGACGCGACGCGGCGCGATGGCGCGGCTATCGCGGTGGCGGCGCGCCTGGGTCGCGGTCAACCCGGCAAGCCTGTTCGGCGCCCGTTCCTAGCCGGACTTAGCGGCCGGCGGAGCTCGGCTGAGCGCGTGCTCGGGGCGTCCCGCGGGTGCTGACAGTCCACGAGAAACTTGGCGGACCGCGGGATGCCGGGACCGTTCGGGATAAGGATTCTTGAATTTCGTCGCGCCAGGAGTGGCGCGGACGGTAGCCCAGGAGGGCGGTGGCGCGGTCGATCGCGAGGAGGGTTTCGTACCCGGCGATCTCGCGACTGAGCTTGACGTCAGGGAAGACCTCGGCGAGAAGGTCGCGGGAGGGGCGATTCATCACCGTGTCGGCGGCGGCGATGATGACGTTCTGGCTGCCGGCGACGTCCGCCTCCAGACCGAGACGGCAGGCCTGCGCGACGTCCCTCACGTCGACGTAGCCCCACAGGTTCCACTGACGGGCATGCGGGTCTGGCCAGTAGCCCGGGAAACGCTGGTAGTCGTGGGGCTCCATGATGTTGGAGATGCGCAGTCCCACGAACGGGATGTCCGACCAGCGCGCGATCTGCTCAGCGATGCCCTCGCTGGCGACCTTGGACAGGGCGTAGGTAGTCGCGGGGAACGGGAAGTGGTCCTCGTCGACCGGGGCGTAGCGGAGCTCGCCGGGCGTGCCCGGGTCCTGCTCGCGGTCCCCGCCGAACGGAAGCCCGAGCGTGGTCTCGCTCGACGCCCACACCACCCGGTCCAGGCGAAGCGCCGCGGCGGCGTGGAACACGTTGAAGTTCATCGTCATGTTGGCGTTGAAGGTCGCGGCCGGGGTGGCGCGGCCGGGCGCCGGGATGTTCGCCAGGTGCACGACGGCGTCCATGCCGCGCAGCACCTCGGTCGCCTGTCCGTAGTCCGTCAGGTCCGCGCGCAGCACGCCACTGGCCACGTCGTCGCTGGAGACCGCGACGTCGGTCGCGACCACGTAGTACCCGTGCTCGCGCAGCTCGAGTACCGCCGCGAGGCCCGCCTTGCCGGCCGCTCCGGTCACGCAAATCCGCCGTGCCGCTGTCGTCATGCTCACGAGCCTAGCCCGGTGGCTCCCCTCACCCCGCGGTGTGGCTGGCGGGGACGCGCTCGGGTTCCGGGGGCGGGCCCGGCGGGGTGCCGTCGCCGAAGGGGCGGCCGGCGAGCTGGTCCCGGTGGTGCGGTGACAGCCAGCCGGACAGGTCGGGGCCCTTGGGGACGATGCCGCTCGGGTTGAGGCTGGTGTGGACCAGGTAGTAGTGCTGCTTGGTCTGCGTGAAGTCGATCGTGTCGCCGAAGCCGGGGGTCTGGAACAGGTCGCGAGCGTACGCCCAGAGCACCGGCATCTCGGCGAGCTTGTTGCGGTTGCACTTGAAGTGGCCATGGTAGACCGCGTCGAAGCGGGCCAACGTCGGCCAGAGCCGGACGTCCGCCTCGGTGATCGTGTCGCCGACCAGGAAACGGCGGGTCGCGAGGCGCTCTCCGAGCCAGTCAAGGCGGGCGAACAGCGTGTCGTACGCGTCGTCGTAGGCCTCCTGGGACTTGGCGAAGCCGCAGCGGTAGACGCCGTTGTTCACGTCATTGTATACGAGGTCGCTGACCTCCTCGATCTCGTCGCGGCGGTCGTCCGGATAAAGGTCCGGAGCGCCCGGGCGGTGCCAGGCGGTCCATTCGGATTCCAGGTCAAGCGTGATGTGCCGGAAGTCGGCGGTCACGACGGCGCCGGACGGAATGTCGACGATCGCGGGCACGGTGACGCCGCGGTCGTAGCCGGGCACCGCCTTCTCGTACGCCTCGCGGAGCCAGTGGATGCCGAGCACCGGGTCACGCTCCCCCGGGTCCAGGTCGAACGTCCAGCTCTTCCAGTCGTGCACCGGGCCGCAGATGCCCATGGACAGGGCGCCTTCGAGGCCGAGCAGGCGACGGACGATGATCGTCCGGTTGGCCCATGGGCAGCCGCGGGCCACCACGAGGCGGTACCGGTCTTCCTGGACGGGCCAGCCGTCCCGCCCGTCCGCCGTGATCCGGCCGTCGAGGTACCGGGTATCGCGCTTGAACTCACCTTCCTTGCTCATACTCCCGAACGTAGGCGCTGCGGCCTGCTCGCGCGAGGCCCATGATCGTGTCGGCGTCGCCTGGTGACGGTGTCGAACATGCCGCTCGCCCAGATCGAGGCCGACAAGACTGGGAGGACTCCCGCCCGGCTGGCCGCAGCGCCCTACGTACGGTTAGCCGGTGACGGGCACGCTGGGCAGCCGCTCGATGGCCTGGGGGAAGGTGAACAGGCCGGTGGGGTCGTATTTCGTCTTGACGACCTGCAGCCGGTGGTAGTTCACGCCGTAGTAGGCCTGCTGCCAGTTCGTCAGCTCCGGGTCGATGTAGTTCTGGTAAGCCTGGCCGCTGGCGTAGCGGCGCATCGAGGTCCAGAAGTTCCGCAACCAGACGTGCTGGTTATTGATTTGGGCGCTCGTCGGGTG
>Ga0335073_10008831_pt1 | contig 14136 bp, 12 predicted proteins | sample Lox_Sample_22_FD_207093 | JGI IMG/M metagenome (GOLD analysis project Ga0335073, IMG submission 207093) | Soil microbial communities from Loxahatchee National Wildlife Refuge, Florida, United States - Lox_Sample_2.2 | ecosystem: Environmental > Terrestrial > Soil > Wetlands | place: USA... | reverse complement strand
AGGAGGGCCCACCAACACCATTCTCCAGATGCCGCCTTTCCCAAGTGCCGCCGGCGCGATCCGAGGAGGGCCCACAACACGCATTCTCCAGGTGCCCGCCTTTCCAACATGCCGCCGGCGCGATCCACACTCATTCTCCAGGTGCCCGCCTTTCCCACGCACGGTCCATCGCCATCCGCCCGACCACACCGCCACCGCCACCACAGCGCCACCGCCCGCCACAACGCGAACCACGCCCCACACAGCCACGTCATCCGACCCCCGCCACACAATTGGCACGAACTTGTTTGCGTTCGGTGAAGAACGTGTCTTGTTCCGTTGCAGGTGCCGGCTCTAGCGTGCCGGTTCCGTCCGCCACCCCGCCTACCGTGGTGGATTCAAACAGACAAGGAGCCGAACGGAGATGAGCGAGCAAGACAAGGCAGGCCTGAAGTCCGGGGCCGCGTCCGATCCGAAGGCGGATGCCAAGCGACAGGCCGCGCTTCAGGGTGCTCTGACGCAGATCGAGCGGCAGTTCGGCAAGGGCACCGTCATGCGGATGGGGGACCCGGGCGCGCGCGTGGCCGTCGATGCGATCCCCACGGGCGCCTTGCCGCTTGACCTGGCGCTCGGGATCGGCGGGGTGCCGCGCGGGCGAATCATCGAGATCTTCGGCCCGGAGTCGTCCGGTAAGACGACGCTCGTCTACCACATCCTCGCCGAGGCCCAGAAGCTCGGTGGCGTGTGCGCGTTCATCGACGCCGAGCACGCGATGGACCCGCTGTATGCCCAGCAGATTGGCGTTGATATCGACGAGCTGCTGGTCTCCCAGCCCGACTACGGCGAGCAGGCGCTCGAGATCGTCGACATGCTGATCCGGTCCGGGGCGGTGGACGTGATCGCGATCGACTCGGTCGCGGCGCTCACCCCGCGTGCCGAGCTCGAGGGGCAGATGGGCGATCAGACCGTCGGCGTGCAGGCGCGCATGATGTCGCAGGCGATGCGCAAGATCACCGGGGGTCTCAACCGCACCCAGACGCTGTGCGTGTTCACGAACCAGATCCGCGAGAAGGTGGGCGTGATGTTCGGCTCGCCCGAGACCCAGCCCGGCGGTCGCGCGCTGAAGTTCTATTCCTCCCAGCGACTGGACATCCGCCGCATCGAGACGATCAAGGACGGCACCGAGGCGGTCGGCAACCGTGTGCGGGTCAAGGTCGTCAAGAACAAGGTGGCGGCGCCGTTCAAGCAAGCCGAGTTCGACATTGAGTTCGGCAAGGGCATCTCGACCTCCGGGTGCCTGCTCGACTACGGCATCGAGCACAACATCGTCACGAAGTCCGGCTCGTTCTTCTCGTACGGCGATGAGCGGCTCGGTCAGGGGCGCGGCAATGCCAAGGCGTTCCTCGACGAGCATCCCGACATGGCAAAGGAGATCGAAGCCAAAATCTATGCCGCGCTCGGGATCAACCGCGACCTGGTGAAGACGATCGAGCGCGAGGGGCCGCCGCTCCAAGCCGTGGGCGCGGAGGCGGAGGCGGCCGCCGAAGGGCGCGCCGCGTAGCGCGTGCTTGACACCGAAGCCGGACTGGAGCGGGCGCTCGCGATCGCGTACCGCTATCTGAACTCGCGTGAGCGCACGCGGGCGGAGACGAGCGCGCATCTCCAGGGCAAGGGCATCGACGAGCGGGACACCGAGCAGGCGATCCAGGCGCTGACCGACCAGGGGTACCTAGACGATGCCCGCTTCGCGCGCCTGTTCGTCCAGGACAAGCGGGAGCTCGAGCAGTGGGGGACCGATCGGATCCGGCAAGCGCTGCGTCGCCGCGGGGTAGATCCCGAGGCCGCCGAGGCCGCGCTCGCCGAGCACGACCAAGACCACGGGCACGACCGCTGCTACGACTCCAAAACCAGCGAGATCGACCGTGCGCTCGCCATCCTGCGCCAGCGCTTCCCCTCGCCGAGCGCAGACAGGAGGGAGCGCGAGCGCGCGCTCGCTGTGCTGCTCCGGAAGGGCTACGACTCAGACCTCGCCCTCGAGGCGATCGCCGCCCACTCGCGGGACGTGGACGCCTACTAGCCTCGCGGCCGGGCTCGCCCCGGGGCTCGCCAGCCGCTGCAGGCCTCGCCGGGCTCGCCGGGCTCGCCGGGCTCGCCGGCCTCGCCGAACTCGCCAAGCCACTGCAGGGCGTCTTACGCCCGACTCAACCAGGGCCACGCGGCCCCGGCTGACCGACGTTGTGCGGGATTGCGCGCGCGGTTCGCCGGTACTACGATCCAATTAGCGAACGAAGGGCCCACGGGCCGCAAAGAACACCAGCAAATTTCGTATATCTTGGATCCCGGACTTAGTGTTGACGGCACACACCATCGGGCCACCTGGTCCATACAGACAAGACCCAGAACCCGCAAGGTAGCCGCCGACTGAAGGCAGGCACCACTCGCCGTGCCGGTATCCGTCTGCGCAGGCTTGCGCGGGCCAATCGGTCGCTCCGAAAATCAAAGCTTTGAAGTAGGTCCCGGCATTACGCCGGAACCTAACGGAGAGGATCGACAATGGAAATCATCGGGGCCGCAGCTCTGATCGCGGTGGGAATCGTGGTTGCGGCCATCATCTGCGTTCGGATGCTTCGCGTGCACGGCACCACTGGGACGGTTGTCGTCGCGGGTCCGACTGCCAACGTGCCGGTCGCCGAACCGGTGCGAACGAACTCCAGGCCCCCCGACGCCGAGTTGCTCGAGCGAACGGCGGCTGTGACCCGCCGGGAGGAAGCGCTGTCGCACAAGGAGGCCCAGATCGAGAAGGAGCGGGCCGCGCTCGGCGACGCCCGCCAGGAGCTCGAGCGGTCGCTCGAGCAGATTTCGGGGTTGTCGGCGGGCCGCGCGAAGCAGCTGCTGCTCAAAGAGGTCGAGGAGCAGGCCAAGCACGACGCCGCCCGTCGCATCCGCCAGATCGAAGAGGAGACCAAGCGCGAGGCCGAGCGCCGGGTCCGGAACATCCTGTCGGTCTGCATGCAGCGTCTGGCGGCGGGGCATGCCGCCGAGACGACGGTGTCGGTCGTGCAGCTCTCGGCCGACGACATGAAGGGCAGGATCATCGGCCGGGAGGGTCGCAACATCCGGGCACTCGAGAACCTGACCGGAGTCGACTTCATCATCGACGACACGCCGGGTGCGGTGGTCCTTTCCGGTTTCGACGGCGTCCGTCGCGAGATCGCGCGGCTGACGCTCGAGAAGCTGCTTCAGGACGGCCGCATTCATCCCGCGCGGATCGAGGAGATGTACTACCAGGCCAAGTCCGAGCTCGAGGGTCACATCGTCGAGATGGGCGAGCAGGCCGTATTCGACGCCGGCGTGCAGAGCGTTCACCCTGAGCTGGTCAAGCTGCTGGGACGGTTGCGGTTCCGGACGAGCTACGGCCAGAACGTGCTCGCACACTCGATCGAGGTGTCGCGTCTGGCCGCGATGATGGCCGAGGAACTAGGAGCGAGCGCGCGCACCGCTCGCCGCGCCGCGCTGCTCCACGACATCGGCAAGGCGGTGACCCACGAGGTGGAGGGACCGCACGCGCTCGTGGGCGGCGAACTCGCGCGCAAGTACGGCGAGTCCGAAGCGGTGGCGCACGCGATGGAGGCCCACCACAACGAGGTCGAGCCACAGACGATCGAGGCGGTGATCGTGCAGGCTGCGGACGCGCTGTCAGGCGCGCGGCCCGGGGCCCGCGGCGAGTCGCTCGAGCAGTACGTCAAGCGGCTACGAGATCTCGAGCAGATCGCCACCCGTCACAAGGGCGTCGACAAGGTCTACGCGATGCAGGCGGGCCGCGAGATCCGCGTGATGGTTGCGCCGGGCGCGATCGACGACGACGCCGCGACTGCGCTCTCGTACGAGATCGCGCGAGAGATAGAGAAGGAGCTCGAGTACCCGGGGCAGATCAAGGTCACCGTGATCCGAGAGTCGCGCGCCGTCGAATACGCGCGCTGACAAACCGGTAACACATCCGCGAAACACGCGTTGACACCCGCGTGGAATTCGCCTCGAGCGGGTATACGTCATCCCGGCGGGTCGCTCTGCGGGAGGTGCGGCGGCTTAGACCCGTCAGCCGCCGAGGAAAGGGACCTCGATGAATCGAAGGGTGTTGTGGCCGGGCGCACTCAGGCGCCTGGTTGTAGTCCTGTCTGTGTCGTTGGCAACCTGTGGTGTGGCTGCGGCAAGCGCATCCGCTGCACTCACATCGCATGGCCAGCTGCTTCGTCTCGCGCCGCATCTGCGATCAAACACGAACTCGAGCAGTAACTGGTTCGGCTACGGCCAGGGGACGCTCGAGCAGGGAAGCAAGCTGTTCAACTCGATCACGGGTGACTGGACCGTCCCCACCGCGACCCAACACACCGGCGGCCAGGCCGAGGATTCCTCGGATTGGATCGGGATCGGCGGGGGTTGCATTGACGCCGGTTGTACGGCGACCGACTCGACCCTGATCCAGACCGGGACCGAGCAGGATGTCGACTCCACCGGCGCCGCCTCGTACTCGGCATGGTGGGAGCTCGTCCCCGCACCGTCGCTGACCATCAGCAACATGACGGTGGAGCCAGGTGACCACATGCACGCCTCGATCTCCGAGGTCATTGCCGACTCGAACATCTGGTCGATCACGATTCAGGACGTGACCCGTGGTGAGACATTTACTCAGACCACGCCTTACTCGTCCACGCACGCCACCGCGGAGTGGATCGAGGAGACCCCACTCGAGATCGGCACCGACGCCGGGTTCGCCGCACTGCCGAACCTGACCAATCCCGCCTTCAGCTCGGGCACCGTCAACGGTGCGTCCGCCGGTCTCAAGGCGTCCGAGGAGATGGATCTCGTCGACTCCAACGGCAACGTGATCGGTGCCCCCTCAGCGCCGAACTCCACCGCCGACGGGTTCGACGCTTGCGCGTGGGCTTCCACGTGCAGCTAGCCCGTAGCTGACGCATTTGCGTAACTCGGTCCATCGCGCATCCGCTGATGCGCGGTGGACCGATTGCGTCCGGTCGCGTGTGGCCGCTTCGCTCAGTGGTGGTGATCGTGTAGGAACACCGAATGCGCGGTCCAGCTCGCAAATGTCGGGATCAGCACGACCGCGAGGACGAGGCCTCCAACCAGCGCGCCGGCCAGCGCGATCCAGCGACCGGTCGTACCGCCGGCGGCGACGAGGCCCTGCGCCTGTTCACGCCCGCCGATCCGGAGGGCCCGGCCCACAGCGGGCAGATGCCCAAGGATGTGGACGCTCGTGAACACGATCCAGACGATGAACGTCACCTTGTGGAGCAACAGCCACGGGTCGCGATGCGTCGGTCCGACGATCAGCAACGCGATGCCGGTGACGAACACCCCGACCGTCGAGATCACGACAAGCGGCGCGATCAGGCGCAGTACGAGCTCAGGCGGACCCTTACGTTGGTATTCGGAATCGTGGGTGTAATAGCGGACGAACCTGTACCCGGTGCTCGCCATCTTGAGCAGCACGGGACCGATCAACAGCAGACCCACGAACAGGTGCATCCAGATGAACTGGCGCAACTGCGGGATCGTGAAGCCGATGACCGCGAGCAGAACGATCAAAATCGCGCCGTTGAGAGCAGTCAGCTGCTCGTTGCCGCCAGTTCCGCCGCCGATGAGCGAACTGCTTCGCCACCGCCCAGCTAAGCGCGTGCGCTCGTGCTCTCGGCGCGCGATCATCACATCGTCGCTCGTCCCCATTGCCAGCGAATTCTCGACGCGCAAACGAAGCTCTGTGTGAGCCACGAATGAGAAAGCTCTTCACCACATCAGACGACCCTCAAGACCGGCTTTATCATCGCCCGATGCCCGTCGCCGGAGGCGGCGGCGGTTTGCCATGCCTGGATTGATCCTGATAATCGAAGACGAACCCGGAATCGTCGACTTCCTCGAGCGGGGACTCCGCGCCCAGGGCTTCGGCGTGGTCTCGGCGATGGACGGCGTCAACGGTGCGGTGATCGCACAGAACGAGGACGTCGATCTGGTCGTGCTAGATCTGATGCTTCCCGGGCGTAGCGGGCTCGACGTGCTCGCCGCGCTGCACGAGGTAAAGCCGGGGCTGCCGGTGATCGTTCTCACGGCGCTCGGCGAAGTCGAGCATCGCGTCGCGGGCCTTGACGCCGGCGCGGTCGACTACCTCACGAAGCCGTTCTCGCTCACCGAGCTCGCGGCCCGGATCCGTGCGCAGCTGCGGGCCGCCGCGCACTCGCCTCGAACCACGCTGAACGCCGGCGACATCGAGGTGAACCTGCTGACGCGCGAAGTCCGCCGCGGCGGCGAGCTCGTGCGACTGTCGACGACCGAGTTCGAGTTGCTCGCGTACCTCATGAGCAACCGCGGCCACGTTCTCTCCCGGGAGCAGATCCTGCGCGCGGTGTGGGGCTACGAGTACGACCCCGGCACGAACGTCGTCGACGTCTACATCGGCTACCTGCGCCGCAAGCTCCGCCGGCAGGGCACGAACCCGCCGATCGTCACCGTGCGATCGGTCGGCTACCGGCTGGAAGCGAGCCATTAACGATCGGGCGCGACCGATGTCCGGTGTGCGCGCGCGACTGTCTTCGGCGCTGCCGGCCGGGCTCCGCTGGCGTTTGACGGCATGGGTCGCCGGCGTGATGGTGGTGTCGGCGGCCGTCGTGTTCCTCGTCGTGTACCAGGACACGGGCGCGCAGCTTAAGAGCGAGATCGACCAGGACATCAGCGGCGACACGATCCAGCTGCTCCAGTCCGTGAACACGCTGAGCGGCGAGAGCCCGGCTCGGATTGCATCGGCCGCCGCGCGCTACATCCGCGCGCAGCCCTACGACGCGACCTCCACGCTCCTGTTCGTGCTCACGCCCGTGGAGCACGTGAGCAACCATCCCGAGTTGTTCGGGGGCGGCCCTCCCGAAGATGAGACGCAGGCCGAGCAGCAAGTCGAGAACGCCGAGGGCCGCAAGCTGCTGGTCCCACACGTCGGATACTCGACCGCCCAGGTTCCAGACGTCGGGCGCACGCGCATCTTCGAGAAACGCGCCGAGGTGGGCAATGTGCAGATCGTCGCCGGCGCCGGCGAGCCGCTCGCTCTGGTCGATCGTGCCCAGAACGGGGTGGCCCGTGCGTTCGTACTCGCCGGGGCGGTCGTTCTCCTTCTCGCCCTGGTCGCGTCGTATCTCGCCGGCGCGCGCGTGTCCGCGCCGCTGCGGCGGATGTCGCAGGTCGCGACGCGCGTCGACGCCGGTGACCTCGATCCGCGCATGGACATACCGGGCAGCCGCCGGGACGAGGTGCGCGTCCTGGCCGACGCGTTCAATCGAATGCTCGACCGGCTCTCCGAAGCGTTCGCCAGCCAGCGCGAGTTCGTGGCCGACGCATCGCACGAGCTGCGCACGCCGCTCACGGTGATCCGCGGCCAGCTCGAGGTGCTCGCCGCCCAGGAGAACCCGTCGGCCGAGGAGGTGATGCGCGTCGAGCGGCTGGTGCAGTCCGAGATAACCCGGGTCAGCCGGCTCGTCGACGATCTGCTCGTGCTCGCCCAGGCCGAGCGGACCGACTTCCTGCGAGCGGAGACGATCGACGTTCGGCCGTTTGTCACCGAGCTCTGGGACGGCATGAGCCTGACCGCCGACCGCAAGTTCGAGCTGGGCACGATCACCGACGGCTCCTTGCAGGCCGACCCCGATCGCCTCGCCCAGGCGCTACGGAACCTCGCCCGGAACGCGATCGAGCACACGGACGAGCACGACGGCCTCGTCCGCCTCGACGTGACCCAGCCGGGGGCGGATCGGATCCGGTTTGCCGTCCTCGATGATGGGCCGGGGATCCCGCGGGACGAGCGTGAGCGCGTGTTCGAGCGGTTTCACCGCACCGACGGCGGCCGATCTCGCTCGAGCGCGGGCGGTGCGGGCCTCGGGCTCGCGATCGTCCGTGCGATTGCCGAGGCTCACCGCGGCACCGTTCGCGTCCGCGATTCGCAGAACGGGCGCGGCGCTGAGATAGAGCTCGTCCTGCCCGGGTTCGAGGCCAGTTAAGCGTGTGGCCGACGGCGCGGATCGCCGCGGCCGATCGCGGCCGATCAGGAGACCTTGGTGAGACGGTTATACGCGGACTTCGTCGTCGTCAGGGCCGAGCCGGCGACCCCGACCGTGGTGCGGTGCCCGTCTGAGACCCCGCTCTCCTGTTTGCTGACGCCCGGGTAGTAATAGCTGGCCGGTTGGCTGCCACCGCCCTGGGTCGGCATGGTCTGCTTGGTGGGCACGCTCGGCGCCGCGCCGCCCGACTCGCTGTCCTGCGTGAACTCCGAGCACGTGCCGGTCAGCGGCATCAGGGCCGATGTCGCCGGGAGCGCGGGGACCGCCGCGTCGGCCGGGCTCTGGAACAGGGCCGAGGTAAGATCGCCGACGGTCGCCTGGCGCCAGGCCGACACATTGGGCACCTCCACCCCGAACCGCTCGCTGACGAGCTTGAGCTGCGAGGTGTGGTCGAACACCTCCGACGCGATGTGCCCGCCTCGGCTGAACGGCGAGATCACGAGCATGGGAACCCTGACACCAAGCCCGAGCGGCCCCGCGATGTTGAGCGTGCCGGGCGCCGGGTCGCCCAGCGACGGCGGCGACGCCGTCAGGTACTCGCCGGGGGTACCCGGCGGAGCGGTGGGTGGGGGTACGTGATCGAACCATCCGTCGTTCTCGTCATACATGAGGAAGAACGCGGTCCTGGACCACACGCTCGGGTTGGACGTGAGCGCGCCCAGGACGAGCGAGGTGAACCACATGCCGTTGGCCGGCGCCGACGACGGATGCTCATCGAAGCCCAGCGGCGGGATGATCCACGACACGCTCGGCAGCGCGCCCGACTTGACGTCGGCGACGAAGTCGTTCGGGAAGGTCGGCGTGAACGCCTTCTGGTAGAGCGCCGACAGCGGGTTGCGGAACGCAGTGAAGTAGGGGAGGACGTGGTCGGTCGCACCCATCACCTCGGGGTTCGCGATCGGGTTGTAAAGCGCCGGGCTCCAGGTCGGATACTGGGTGAGCGACGCGTACTGGCCGCTCACGCCGGCATTGCTCGGGCTGTACACCTTCCACGGGACGCCTGCCTCCTCGAGCAGTTCCTGGATCGTCGTCCAGCTGCAGTTCCAGACGAGGTCGGGCGTCGTATTGGTGTCGGTGACTGGGCCCCCCTGGGCGCCCGCCGGGTCGATCGTGCCGCTGTTGGCCATGAGTCGGTTTGGGTGAGTCGGCCCGAGAATCGAGCAGTGGTACGCGTCGCACAGCGTGAACGCGTCGGCCAGTGCGTAGTAGAAGGGGAGGTCCTCGCGCCTGTAGTAGCCCATCGTCATCGCGCCGTGGGCGCCCTCGTAGGTCGAGGAGGTGTGGACCTTGACCCACGAGTCCATCTCGCCGTCGTTCCAGCACAGGTGCATCGGGCCCCATTCGTGGGTCAGGTCATCGGTGCACTCCATGCCCTGGGTGCTGTCGAGGTGGAACGGGAGCAGCACGTTCGGGGGGATGAGCTCGGTGGCGCCCGGATAGTCCTGCGCGAACACGCCCAGCGAGTGCGCCGGGTGGTCGTCGAAGCCACGTCCGCGCGGATAGTCGCCGAAGTAGTGGTCGTAGGACCGGTTCTCCATCATCAGGAACACGATGTGCTCGATCGCGCCCAGATCCGAGCCGGCCGCCTTCGTCGACGCGGCGCGTCCGACGAGCCGGGCGCCGCTTGAGCTGGCGGCCCACGCCGCCGCCGAGTTGCTGACGACGGCGCCGGCTCCGAGCATGCCGAAGTAGCGCAGGAGCGCTCGACGGCTGAGCGTCCGACCTTGCAGGTCGTCGGGAAGGTTCATCGTGCGGCCGCGATCAGCCCTTGGAGGCCGTGAACACGTCAGACCCGAACATCGCCGGGACACTGGCCGCGTCGGCCAGCCGAGGCAGGCCGAACAGCGTCTCCCAGCTCGCCAGCGACGAGTAGTGGTTGTAGGGCGTGTCGACGACCGTGCCCGGCGCGATGAACGGCGACAGCAACACGGCACCGATCAGGCCACCGCCTGGTCCGGTGATGCCCGGGAGCGGCGAGTCTCCCGGCCCCGGCCGCTCGCCGCAGCACGACGAGGCGTCCGACTGCGGGCCGTCTGACTCATCGAAGGTGATCTCGAGCAGCCCGTTCTTCTTGAAGGCGGGCGAGTTCGTGATCAGCGGCACCCAGGTCTGGAGGAAGGTGTCGATGTCCGCGAGCCCCGATGCCCCGCTTGGCTGGTTCGTGCACGGGTAGTCGTGACCGTCGTTGCACAGATTCGGGGTGATGAACGAGAACGCCGGCGTAGTCGAGATCTTCTTCAGGTCGGTGGCCAGGCCGGTTTCGCCGGTGAGCGCCGCGGCGGGCATCGCGCCCGTCGGCGACCCGAGCGCGACCACGTGCTGGTCGCAGTAGGTCTGATCGTCGATCACCGAGTGGAAGTAGACGAACGGGTCGTGGCGGGTGGCGTAGCCATCGCCGGCTTCCGCGCTCTGGGTCTTGTCCTGTGAGCCCACGGTGGGGTGGCCGCAGGCAGCCGTCTCGCGGTTCGGGTCGTTCCCCATGTCCTCCTCGTACGCCTTCCAGCCCAACCCGGCGCCCGAAAGTTGGTTCCCGATGTTCTGGACGTCGGACGGGTACACGCAGCCCGTGCCGGACTCGACTCCATTCGAGAGCAGGTCCGCGCCGACGAAGTCGTCGAAGATCTGGCAGTCGGCTTGGTTCTGCGGGTTGGGCGGCTGGCCGGAGACGATCGAGATGTAGTTGTCGTTGCTCTCGTGGCCGGTCGCGTAGTAGTCATTGAGCAGCGCTCCCTGCTTGGGGAGCGTGCTCGCGAGGTATGGATCGGCGGACGGGTCGCCGAAGGTTCCGGCGTAGCTCTGATTCTCGAGCATGATCACGAACACGTGGCGGACGGACGGCAGCTGGAAGCCTGCGGCCGGAGCGCCCGCCGGAACCAGGGCCAGGACTAGAGTCGCGCAGGTCGCGGCGGTCGCGCAGACCGCGGCGACGACCGTGCGGCGGCGACGGAGCAGCCGCGGGCGCCGCACGTGCATCAGCTCGACGTCCCCATCGGCCCCGAGGGTCCGGTCGGAGAGGGGGCCACCAACGTGGTCGGCGGCTCGAGGAATGCGGCCCGGTTCACGTTGAGGAAGTCCATCACGGTGGTCGCGTTCGCGTCGCGGTAGGTCAGCGCGGGCAGGTTCCACTTCGCCTCGATCGTGGCGAGCACGGAGGTGTGGTCATGGAGCACGTTCGTGACTCCGTTGGGCTTCGAGTAGGGGGAGACGACGATCCCGGGAACACGCGGCCCGTAGAGGTCGTATCCGCCCGGGGCGTCGCCGGCGGACAGGCTCGGCGGGATCGAGTCAGGAGCGATCGCTGCCGGCGGCGGCACGTGGTCGTAATAGCCCCCGTGCTCGTCGTAGGTATAGATCAGCAGCGTGCGGGCCCAGGCGGGAGAGTCGAGAACCGCCTGGAGCATCTGGTAGGCCCAGGCCTCGCCGTAGTACATGTCCTGCGGGCTCTCCTGGTCGCCGCCGATGCCGTTCAGGTTCTGCAGCACCTCGGCCACCGTGGGCTGCGTCGCCACCTGGGGCAACGAGGCCAGCGGCGAACCGATGTCGGACAGCACGCCGAACTCGGGATCGACGAAGCTGACGCTGGGAAGCGACCCCGCGGCACAGTCAGCGAGGAACTTCGCGGTCGGGGCCAGGTTGCCCGGGTACTTCTCGATGATCGAGGGGATGATCCCGGTCTGCGGAAGGTCGGTGAAGTAGTTGGCCCAGCTGATCCCGTAGGCGTTCAGCCGATCGAAGATCGTGCCGTTCGGAGGCGGCGCGTCCTCCAGGCTCTGGCTATCGGTGGCGATGTCTCCGTAGGCGGTGCCCGCCATCAGGAAGCGGCGGTTCGGGTACGTCTGGCAGGGCGCCGCGCAGAACCAGCGGTTTGCCAGGCAGAAGGTCCGCGCCAGCGAATAGGCGAACGGCAGCACTTCGTCGGTCCAGTAGCCCATCGGCTCGATCGAGTTGACCGACGTGACGAACCCGTCCATCTTGCCCGCGTCGATCTGCTGGTGCGTGGCGTTCCAGGACTGATCCACGCTCCCCGGCTGCTCGGTATTGGGGAGCACGAACGAGGTCACGGTCCCGTTCGCGCTCGGGTTGGAGTTGGTCGCCTGGCCGGCCCGGTCGAAGGTCAGGCCGTCGGCGTGGGGCTGGCCGAGTCGCGGCAGCGCGCCCAGCAGGTTGTCGAACGAGTGGTTCTCCATCATCACGCACACGAGGTGGTCGAACGGCATGGCCGCGGTGGCAGTCCCGGCCGGGCGACTCGGGTCGGGGAGGCTGTCCGGGACCCGGGTGGCGGCGATCGCGCTCGCGCTTGCGATCGCGCCGCGCATCCCCGGCAGGGTCAGCGCTGCTCCGAACGCGCCGTGCTTGAGAAGCCCTCGGCGGGTGAGTCGCCAGCGCGGATGTCTTGGCTCTACCACGGCGCATGGAGCCTTCCCCGTTTGCGACCAAATCTGTTAAAAGACGGTGAACCAGTGGGCCGCGATCGCGGACGCTCCGGCGACCTCGACCCGCTCGGGCTCAGAGCATCTCGATCAGCCGCGTCTCGCCCGGCGGGAGCAGATAACAGGCGACGAACGTGGCCGGCAGCGAGTCGGAGGCGTTGTCGAAGTGCGCGATCTCGAGTCCAGCCGGCTCGTGGAACGCCGCGCCCGCCTCGAGAATCGCCTCGGTCTCACCGGCGATCTGGAAGCGGATCGTGCCGGCGACGATGTACCCGACGACGTGACACGGGTGAAAGTGCCGCCCGGCGGCCTGCGACGGAGCGAGTTCGACACGCGCTGTTTCGATCCGCTCGACCGTCGTTCCGCCCGCGATCTCGGCGCTCAGGAGGCCCTCGCGGACGATGGGGGCCGGCTCCGCCATGGTGGACGCCATCGTAGTGGGGATCTCGCGTCGATCACGGTCTCCAAGACCTGCCTCCGCGGATCGGGGTGGTCGGTCCTAGAATCGCCTCGATGCTCAAGGACGAGGCATTGGCCGTGCGCGATTTGGAACTCCCAGCAGGTTCGGTGGAGGAGGCGGCCGAGTTCTTCGAGCACGGCTGGCGGAGCCGATCCGCGACCCGCCTTCCCGCATTCGCCGTTCAGCATCTGCGTGTGCCCGTAACGATGGGCTTGCGTCCGCTTGCCAGACTGATGATTCGACGCTCGCTGAAGCGGGCGCCGGTGCGTCTCAACCTCGGATCCGGTTTTGCCCCTAAGCCCGGGTGGACCAACATCGATCTGATCGGTGCCCGTCGAGCGATTCCATGGAATCTGGCCAAAGGGATCCCGTATCCCGACGAAAGCGTCGATGCGGTGTTTCACGAGCACTTCCTCGAGCACTTGCCGATGCCGGTCGGCTTGGCCCTGACCAAGGAATGCAAGCGAGTTCTCCGGCGGGGCGGTGTGTTGCGGTTCGGCGTGCCCGACGCCGAGGCGGTGATCAGGTCATACGCGCGACAGATCAATACCGCGTGGGCGGAGTCCAAGCCGACTGCAATGCTCGCCGTCTCCGCGTTGTTCTATGAGGACGGACACTGCGCGATGTACGACTCGCTGACGATGGAGATGCTCTGCCGTGCTGCGGGCTTCAGCGAAGTGTCGCGCGCCTATGACGGAGAGAGCCGGATCCGACCATGCCCGGACGGTCCGGAACGGTTCGGCTCCGCTTGGGTGGAGGCCGTCGCTTAATCCCGTGCCGATACCCTTGCGCAGGGTGCGGCTTTACCACGTCACCACCTTCGGGTGCCAGATGAACGAGCACGACTCCGAGCGGATGAAGGGCATGCTCGAGTCGCTCGGCTACGCGGAGGCGCCGGCGCGCGACCAGGCCGACCTGATCCTGTTCAACACATGCTCGATCCGGGAGAAGGCCGACAGCCGGTTCGTGGCGCACCTGGGAGAGGCCAAGCGGATCAAGTCCGAGCGGCCCGACGTGGTGGTCGGCGTCGGTGGGTGCTGGGCGCAGTCGGTCAAGGAAGAGGTGTTCGCGCGGTTCCCATTCGTCGATGTCGCCTTCGGGCCCGGTCAGGTGCACAAGTTGGCGGAGTTCCTGGTCAGCGATTCGCTCAGCGCTC
>Ga0335073_10008830_pt1 | contig 14136 bp, 12 predicted proteins | sample Lox_Sample_22_FD_207093 | JGI IMG/M metagenome (GOLD analysis project Ga0335073, IMG submission 207093) | Soil microbial communities from Loxahatchee National Wildlife Refuge, Florida, United States - Lox_Sample_2.2 | ecosystem: Environmental > Terrestrial > Soil > Wetlands | place: USA... | reverse complement strand
GCCGATTCAGCCCGGCCGGCGCCGTCGCCGAGCGGCGGGCGCCCCGCGACACTGTTGAGTCTCGAGCCTTCCTCGGGCGGTTTCGTCGGAATTGACTTCGGGCGCGAGATCGTCCGGGTCGCGGTCGCGAACCGCGCGGGCGAGATGCTGGTGGACCGTCGCAGCGAGCGTCTCGAGGTCGCCCACGAGGCACAGGAGGCACTCGCGGTGGCCGAGGCGATGGTGTCGCGGACGCTTAGAGAAGCGGAACTCGACACGGACCGGCTGATCAGCGCGGGCGTGGCGGTGTCGGCGCCGGTGCGCTCGGACTCCCCCGGGTTCGCGTCGGGGGTGATCTTTCCGAGCTGGGAGGAGATCGACGTGGCCGAATTCTTCGGTGCGCGCTTAGGCGTGCCGGTCCACGTCGGCAACGACGCGAACCTGGGTGCGCTCGCGGAAGCGACCTTCGGCGCCGGACGGACGCACCGAAACGTGTTCTACGTGATGTTGTCCGAGGGCATCGGCGGCGGGGTCATCATCGATGGGCAGATCTATCTGGGACAGACGGGCGCGGCAGGCGAGCTCGGTCACATCGTCGTCAACCCCGACGGTCAGGTTTGCCGCTGTGGTAACCGGGGCTGCCTGGCCACGGTCGCCGGCGGGGCCGCGCTGTCCGCGGCGCTGCGGCAGATGCATGGACCGCTGATGACGGTCGACGAGCTCATCAGCCTTTCCGAAGACGGAGATCCGGGCGCCACCAGGCTCATCGCCGACGCCGGCCGGGCCGTCGGCCGCGTCCTCGCAAGCATCTGCAGCCTGCTCGATCCCGAGCTGGTGATCATCGGAGGCGAACTCGCGCCGGCCGGTCAGCCCCTGCTCGACAACATCCAAGCTTCGCTCGACCGGTGGATCTCGCCCGCGTCCGGACACTACGACGTGGCGCTGGGCGAGCTCGGCGGCAAGGCCGAGGTGCTCGGCGCGATCGCATTCGCGATGAGCCACGTCGCCGAAGAGACGCTCTCGCCGCTCTAAGAGCTGACGAACACCCCGGGATCGACGGGCCCCGCGACCGGGGTCCCGAGGAGGTCGTCGCCGCTCGACACCTCGAGCGATTTCCTCGACGGCTCGAACCGCCGGCCCCACAGCGCGAGCGGGACGAAAGCCACCGAGATCGCCGCCGCGATGATCGCCGTGGTGGGGAACCCAACCCAGACCAGCATGTGCCGCCGCGTCCCCGAACGCCGGCTCCCGGTCCATCAGGCGGCGAGTCTAAACCGCCCCGGATGCCAACGCGAAATTACTCACGCGTTTGCAGTAAGGCGTCGACCTCGGCGGCGGTTGGGAGCGACGGCTGCGCGCCGGCACGCGAGGCAGCGAGCGCCCCGGCGGCGCAGGCCCGTTCGAGTGCGGCGCCCCGCTCCCTCCCCTCGAGCAGCGACACCACCAGCGCGGCGCAGAATGCATCACCGGCCGCGGTCCCGTCCACCGCCTCGACCTTCGGCGGCCGAGCGCGCGCGACTTCCTCCCCGCGCTCGAGCAGCACCGCGCCCTCGGCCCCGAGCGTGAGCGCGACGAGCGCGTCGCCGGCCTCGACGCGCTCGTACTCATAACGGTTGACCACGAGGAGGTCCGGCCTGAGCTCGGCCCATGGGAGAGCGCGAGCGGGTGCGGCGTTTAGACAGAACCACGGCGCTTGGGCCCTAGCCGCCTGCACCGTCTCGAGCGGGATTTCGAGTTGCGCGATCACCGCGTCGGTCTCGCCCACCTGCACCTCACCAGGCACCAGTCGCCGGTTCGCCCCGGGCGCGACCACGATCACGTTCTCCCCCGCGGCGTCCACGAGGATCAGCGCCACCCCGGTTTCGCCGTCGTCGCGTACCACCGCGCTGGTGTCGACACCTTCGCGCACCAGCGAGCGCAGCACGAGATCGTCGCTGCCGATCCGGCCGACGAACGCCACCTCGGCGCCGAGCCGCGCCGCCGCCACCGCCTGATTCGCGCCCTTGCCCCCGGGGACGCGCTCGAATTCGGCATCGGTCACGGTCTCGCCGGGGCGCGGCAGGCGCTCGCAGCGAGCCACGTGATCGATGTTCGCCGAGCCGACGACGGTGACCCGAGCAGGCACGTTCGGGACACTAACCACGATGAGCGAGAGATCACAGCTTCCCTATGGCGGCGCCGGCGATGCGCAGGCGGGGCGTCTCGACCTCTCGGCGCGCTTTCGCCGCCATGCCGATGCGCTCGTACGGTCCGTGCGCTCGCCGCTGTACACCCGCCTGATGCGGGCGGCCGCCGACGACATCGACGCGGGCGGCGTCGTGGCGCGGCTGTTCACGGGGATCTCCGCCCCTCCCGGCTCGGTCCCCCAGCTGCGGCTGATGGGCGCTCTGCACTATCTGGTGCTAGCCGGGCGGGCTCCCACGCTGGCCGCGTTCTATCCGAGTGCGGGCGGCGATCAACCGGTCGACGCCGTCTGGACGGTCGCCGAGGCGGTCATGGAGGAGCGATTCGATGAGGTTCGCGAGCGGCTCCGCCGCACCGTCCAGACCAACGAACCGGGCCGCTCCGCCGTCCTGTTCGCGGGTCTGCTGTGGTTGACCGACCGGCACCGCCGCCCGATCCGGCTGCTCGAGGTCGGGGCGAGCGCCGGCCTCAACCTCCTCGCCGATCGCTACTCGTACGCCGTCGATGGGCACGAGCTCGGGGACCCGGACTCGCCGCTGCGGTTCGTCGAACCGTGGATGCCACCGCCGCCAATCGAGCTCGAGCGCACGGCCTCGGCGCTGCACATCGAGGCGCGGGCAGGGTGCGATCTATCTCCGCTCGACCCGACGGATCCCGACGATCAGCTCACCCTGCTGTCCTACATCTGGCCGGACGAGCTCCACCGGATCGATCGCATGCGGGCCGCCCTGTCGGTGGCCGCGCTCGATCCTGCTCCGGTGGCGGCGGCGCCTGCCTCGGAATGGCTCCGCGGCGCCCTCGCCGCCGCTCGCGACGACGAGCTGACCGTGATCTGGCATTCGGTCATGCGCCAGTACGTCGAGCCCGAGGAGTGGGCGGCGATCGAGCGAGCCCTCGCCGACCATCCGGGTGTCGTGCGCTTGAGCATGGAGCCGAGCCCGAGCCGGGACGCGCGGATGCAGCTGACGGTCAACGATCCAGTGGGCGCCCCGGAGATCAGGCTGGCCGCGTGCGATGACCACGGGCTCCCGATTCGCTGGGCAACGTAGAGTCCGCCGGCGTGAGGCTGATCGACATGGATCGGGCAGGGCTGGTGTTCGCGCGCACGCACGGCCACAACCCCCAGCGTGATCGGCTCGTCACGGCGTACTCTCGCGCCGGCGAGCACGCGGCTTGCTGGCTGGCCCTGGGCCTGATCGGCGCGGCCGTCTCCGGGCGGCCCGAGCCCCGCCGACGCTGGCTGAGAGGAGTCGAGATCGTCGCCTCTTCATACGGCATCAACCAGGCGATCAAGTTCGCCGTCCGACGCCGGCGTCCCGAGGTCGACGGGCTGCCGCCCCTGTCGCCCGTCGTCACCAAGCTGTCGTTCCCGAGCGCGCACGCGACGACGTCGTTCGCCGCCGCACGGGCCTACCGGCATCTCGCGCCGGCGTGGGCGCTGTACCTCGCCGCCGGCGCGTTCGCCGTAAGCCGCCCGTACCTCGGGGTCCACTACCCGAGCGACGTCGTGGCCGGTGCCGCGCTCGGAACCGCAGTGGCAGACCTGTGGCCATGAAGGTCGGGATCGTCGGCATGCCCAACGCGGGCAAGTCGTCGCTGTTCAGCGCGCTTACCGGCGTCGCGGCCGAGGCCGCGAACTACCCGTTCACGACGATCGAACCCAATATCGCGGTGGTTCCGGTCACCGACGCCCGGCTCGATGCGGTGGCGGAGACCGTCAAGGCGTCGAAGGTCGTCCCCGACACGATCGCCTTCCACGACATTGCCGGCCTCGTCGCCGGCGCCCACCGCGGCGAGGGCCTCGGCAACCAGTTCCTCGCGAACATCCGCGAGACCGACGCGATCGTCCACGTCGTCCGCGTCCACAACGACCCGAACGTGGTCCACCCCGAGGGACGGGTCGACCCGATGAAAGACATCGAGACGATCGAGACCGAGCTGATCTACGCCGACCTCGAGCAGGCCGAGCGGCGACTCGAGCGCGTCTCGAAAACGGCCAAGAGCGGCGACCGGCACGCGATCGCGGAGGCCGCATGGCTGCGCGAGCTGATCGAGGCGCTGCAATCGGGACGGCCCGCCCGGACGGTGCCGCCGCCCGCCGACGCGCCCGACGCGATGGCACTGCTCTCACCGCTGACCGCCAAGCCGGTCCTGTTCGTGGCCAACGTCGACGAAGGCGCCAGCGAGGTTCCGCCCGAGATCCTCGAGCACGCCCGCGCCCAGGGGGCCGAGGCGGTGGCGATCTCCGCCCGCCTCGATGCCGAGCTCGCCGAGCTCGACCCCGAGGAGGCCACGGCGATGCGCGAGGAGCTGGGCGTCGAGCACTCCGGACTCGAGACCGTGATCCGCGGCGCGTTCTCGCTGCTCGATCTGATCGCGTTCTTCACCGCCGGCGAGGACAAGCCCGCGCAGTCCTGGCACCTCCGCAAGGGCCTGTCGGTGTGGCACGCCGCGGGCATGATCCACTCGGACATCCAGCGCGGGTTCGTGCGTGCCGAGGTCGTCGGCTGGGACCAGCTCGTCGAGGCCGGCGGCTACGCCGGCGCCCGCGACCGCGGCACGCTACGCATCGAGGGCCGCGACTACCTGATGCAGGACGGGGATGTGATCACGGTCCGCTTTACTCCGTAATGTGGTCATGAGCGGCGCATCGGATTCGGAGGCGCGGGAGTTCGCAGCCGCATTCCGCTCCTTCCTCGAGTGGGTGCACTCAGACGCGGCCGAGCGCGAGCGCAACGAGGTCGTCGCGCTGGTCGTGGACCATCTCGGCGAGGACCGAAGCGCGAAATCGGTCGTGAGCCGGTCGCTCGCGCCGTTCGAGCACGTGAACCTCCAGACCGCCCTGAACGCCTGGTCGCGCGAGCCGGGGCGCGACGCGGCGGTGCACGGGTTCACGATCCCGCCGCACCATCCGCCCGCGACGCTCCAGCAACTCCTCACGGGCCACGGCATGCCGTGGCTCCGGCTTTCGGCGCCGGCGTTCGCCGATCTACCGAACGGACCGGCGTCGAGCCTGGCCTGTCTCGAGCGCGCGGTGCTGCTGGTCAACGACGCGGACGGCCGGTACGTCGTCATGGTCACCGCCACGTCCGATCACGGTCCGCCGTCGATCGACGTCGAGATCGCGGGCCTCGAGGTCGAGGCCGCGCAGGCCGTGCACGCCCGCCTAGCCGAGCTCCGCCACCAGCTCAATGTCTATCGCGGGCACGTGGTCGACGTCGGCCTCAACCCGATGGGCGGAGTCTCGCTGAGCTTCGGCGAGGTCCCGCACCTCGCGCGCGACGACGTCGTGCTCCCGGAGGCGGTGCTCGGTCGCGTGGAGCGACACGCGCTCGGCATCGCCGCACACCGGGATGCCCTTCTAGGCGCGGGGCAGCACCTCAAGCGGGGGCTGCTGCTGTACGGACCGCCCGGCACCGGCAAGACCCACACCACGCGTTATCTGGTCGGAAAGATGATCGGCTACACGCGGTTCGTCCTGACCGGACGCGCGCTGCAGGCGATTGGAGGGGTGACCGAGTTCGCGCGCGACCTCCAACCCGCGGTTATGGTCCTGGAGGACGTCGATCTCGTCGCCGAGCATCGCGGATTCGGTCCCGGGTCGAGCCCCGTCCTGTTCGACCTGCTCGATGCCATGGACGGCGCCGCCCCCGACGCCGATCTGCTGTTCGTCCTCACCACCAATCGCGCCGACCTGCTCGAGCCGGCGCTTGCCGCCCGCCCCGGCCGCGTCGACGTCGCGATCGAGATCGATCTGCCCGACGAGCAGGGCCGCCACAGATTGCTCGCGCTGTACGGCCGCTCCCTGCCACTCCGCCTGTCCGAGAGCGAGACGCGCGAGGTCGTCGAACGCATGGACGGCGTCACCGCGTCGTTCGTCAAGGAGCTGCTCCGGCGCGCGATGCTCGAGTCGCTCCACGACAGCCCGTCCGAGCCGGTCGTCACCGCCGCGCACACTGCGCGCGCCCTCGACGACCTGCTCGATGCCGACCAAAGGCTGACCCGAAGCCTGCTCGGGGTAGGCACCGACCCCGAGACACTGGCGGCCGGCGGCGGCGCGGGCACGCTCCCGCCATCCCGCCCGCGTCCGGGCTGGGCCGCGTACGGCCGGCTCCGAACCTACCCCGGGTGAGATCGGTCTAAAGGTCCGCCACGCTGGCCGCGTCGTCGAGCCGCTGGGCCAGCTGCCGCAACCCCAACCCTCGCGCCGCCGCCGCCCCGCCCTTCAGGTCCGTCTCGCGATCCGCCGGCCGGTCCACCGAAACTGTCCGCAGCGTGGCGATGTCGCGAAACGCACGCAACTCAGAGGCCGAGTCGGTCAGAGCGGCCGCCACCCGGGGGCGCTCGCCAGAAGCACCCGCGATCGCCCCATCCAGTGACCCGTACTTCGACAGCAACCCCGCCGCGGTCTTCGGCCCGACCCCCGGCGCGCCCGGAAGCCCGTCGGACGGATCGCCCCGCAGCGCGATGAAGTCGGGGACGAGCTCCGGCCCGACGCCGTAGCGCTTGCGGACCTCGGCCGGGTCGACCTCGGTGAAGCCGGTGATCCCCGACTTCAGGAACAGCACCGAGACCGAGCCGGACACGCACTGGTACATGTCGCGATCGCCGGTGACGATCAGCGCCCGGCCCCCGGCGTCCGCTTCGACCGCCGCCAGCGAGCCGAGCAGGTCGTCCGCCTCGACATCGGAAGACGACTCGACATCCCATCCGAACGCCGAGAACAGCGAAGGGGCCTCCGAGAACTGCCACGCGAGCGCGTCGGGCACCGGCGGGCGGTCCGCATGGTAGGGCGGGAACAGCTCGACCCGGTACGCAGCCGCCTCGGCGCCGAAGCACATGACGATCGCCCGCGGCCGGTAGTCGGCGGCGGCCCGCAGGAGCAGGTTGACCGCCCCGAGCAGAGCGTTCACCGGCTTTCCGTCAAGCCCGAGAATCGAGTCCGGAAGCGCGAAGAACGAGCGATACAGCACGTACGGCGCGTCGACGGCGATGAGCGGACCGGGCATCTGCCGCCCGAGCCTAGTGGACCGCGCCTACTGGACGACGATCGACGGCCCGTCGAGGCCGCGGTACACGATCCGGTAGGTCCCCGCGATGCTCACCCGCACCGCGTAGGTCCCGCCCGGGCCAACGCGAACACCGCCGGCTCGCCGCCAGCGCTTGCCGGCGCGGATCTCGATCGTCACGTGCGCGCCCTTACCCGCGGGGAGGATCGTGCCGTGGAGCGTCTGCGACGCGTTCCCCATCTGCCCGAACATGCGCTTCATCTGGGTGATGACCCCCAGGTCGCCGCTGGTGTCGCCCGCCGCAGCCGTTGGCGTCGGATGCGCCGAGGAGGAGATCGTCGTGAACTGGGCCCAGGTGCTGAGCAGCCCGAACGCGCCCTCGAGCTGGCTGCCCGTGACGGTCGTGGTGCCACCGGTCCCGATCACGTTCGCGGACATGATCCTCGGCGAGGCGCCGTGCTGGGTGACCTTGATCCCCACCAGCTTGCCCTTGACGAGCCGCCCGAGCTGCTTGGTGGCGCCGGACAGGCTCAGCTTGCGCGTCCAGTGGTGGTACGGGTCGCCGCCGGCGCCGTCGTAGGGATCGGGCACCCCGCGCAGCCACGGGTCTGCGGTCGCGCCCGGCCAGGCGTCCTCGATGTTCTCGGTGTATCCGCCCGAGCTCGCGAAAAAGTAGGTGACCGCCGGCGCGCCGTCGTAGGTGACGATCTGACCCGAGGTCGCGGCCACGGCCGCATCGGTCGCCGGCGTCTCGGCGGCGAGCCCGCGATACATCTGTGACCGGGTGTCGGGATAGAGGTTGTAGAAGCCGCCGGCGACGTCGGTGGTGATCGCGTACGTCCGCGCCGCCACCGCCTGCGCCTTCAAGGCCTCCGCGGACCACGTCGAAGGCATCTCGGCCGCGATCACTCCCTGCACGTAGTCGTCGAGCCCGACGACGTTGACCGTGTAGACGCCGCCCGAGCCGTTCGGCCGGAACTCGAGCGACCCGCGGTAGGTGCCGAGCCCGGCGAGGCTGAGCGGAGCGGGACCGGTGACGGTCAGCGGCGCAGGGAACGTCCCCACAGCCTTGTGAGTCGACTGGTTGACGATCTTCAGTGACCCATTCGCCAACGGGACCACGTCGTAGGTCAGACTCGGGTCGAGCGTCTTGTTCCCTACGTTCGTAGCGCCGGCGAACGCGGCCGACCCGCTCCCGAGCAACACTCGAACAGTCTGCGCCGGGTTCGTCGTCCCGATCGCGGTGCCCGTGTAGTAGTGCCCGAGGATCTGCTGGTAGGTCCAGCCGTGCAGCGCGTACCCGTAGGCGCCGTACTGGCTCATCCCGATCCCGTGGCCGTCGCCGCCGCCGGTGACGTACAGGGTGCTGGCAGCAGACGCTGAGCCGGCAAGGGCCAGCGCGGCAAGCAACGTCAGGCCCACTGCCAGAGCGCGCATCTTCTGGGCAAGACACATAACACCGCGCCGCGTTGCGGCGTGGTCAGATGTTGTTTTCGTTATGTAGGGTCTTGATATGGGCGAGCGCAAAGCTTCTGAAGTCTTCGTCGAGTGCCTGGAGGCGGAGGGGGTTCGGTATGTCTTCGGGATCCCGGGCGAGGAAACGCTCGACCTCAACGAGTCGCTGGCGGACTCGTCCGTCGAGTTCATTCCCGTCCGCCACGAGCAGGGCGGGGCATATATGGCCGACGCCTACGGCCGGCTAACCGGCCGTGCGGGCGTCTGTCTGGGGACCCTCGGCCCAGGAGCGACAAACCTGGTCACAGCCGTGGCCGACGCTTTCCTGGATCGCGCTCCTCTCGTCGCTCTGACGGGACAGTCCGACATCGAGCGCATGCACAAGGAATCGCACCAGTACATAGATCTCATCGGCATCATGCGGCCGATCGTTAAATGGAACGCCCGCGTTGCAAGCCCGGAGATCATTCCCGAGGTCGTGCGCAAGGCGTTCGCGGTCGCTGAGTCCGAGAAGCCGGGCTCCACGCACCTCGAGCTTCCCGAGGACGTCATGCAGCGCCCGCTCGACGCCTCTCCGATCCCCCGCCACACTCCCGTGCAGCCCGAGCCCGGCGGCAAGGAACTCCAGCGCGCCGCGGACATGATCGACGCCGCCCGCAACCCGCTGGCACTCGCCGGCAACGGCGCGATCCGCGGCCATGCCGCCCGCGCGCTGCGCGCGTTCGTCCACAACACGGGAATTCCAGTGGCCGAGACGTTCATGGCCAAGGGGCTCGTCGACTACGAGGACCCGAAGGCGCTCGGCACGGTCGGGCTCCAGGCCCACGACTACGAGATGGCCGGCTTCGACGACGCCGACCTCGTGATCGCGATCGGCTACGACCTGGTCGAGCACTCCCCCAAGCATTGGAACCCGCGCCGCGACAAGCAGATCATCGTGATCGACTCGATCGCCGCCGAGGTCGACCAGAACTTCGTCCCAGACGTCGAGCTGGTCGGGGACATCGCGCACGTGCTCGCGCGCCTCGCCGCCGGCTGCTCTCGCAGTCAGACCACCGCCGGCACCAGCCGTCTGCACGAGGTTGTGATGGGTGCCCTTCGCGACGCTCGCGACGACGACCACTTTCCGATGCGCCCGCCCCGCGTGCTGTCGGACATCCGCGAGGCGCTCGGCCGCAACGACATCCTGGTCTCCGACGTCGGGCTGCACAAGCTATGGATCGGGCGGATGTTCCCCGCGCACGAGCCGGGCACCGTGCTGATCGCCAACGGCCTGGCCGGAATGGGCTTCGCGCTGCCGACCGCGATCGGGGCCAAGCTCGTGCACCCGGATCGCAAGGTGGTCGCGGTCAGCGGCGACGGCGGCTTCCTGATGAATTGCCAGGAGCTCGAGACCGCCCGCCGCCTCGGCACCGCTGTCGTGAATGTCATCTGGGAGAACGCCCAGTTCGGCTCGATCGTCTGGAAGCAGGACAAGAAGTTCGGCCGGCACTTCGGCGTCGACTTCGGCAATCCGGACTTCGTCAAGCTCGCGGAGGCATTCGGGGTGCCCGCGTGGCGCTGCTCGAGCGCTGAGGACTTCCCACGACTGCTCGCCGGCGCGCTCGCGAAGGACACGCCGTCGCTGATCGTCGTCCCGATCGACTACTCGATCGACGTCGCAATCTCCGAGACGCTGGGCGCCGAGACAGTCGCCACCTAAGCGGATCGCTGCAATCCGCCGCCCGGATCTCGCCACTCACGCCCGATTTGTGTTAGGTTCCCCTAATAAGGGCGCCCTAACGCGATGACCGAAGACCCGATAACCCCCGCAGCCCCGACGAGCGAGCGTACTCGACGCCACGGGGAGCGCGCCAGCTTCTACATCTGGACGGCCGTGGTCCTCGTCGCGGCCGTCGTGCTCGTGGTCGTCAGCTGGCATGCCCAGGGCGGCACGCCCGATCCGACCGACAGCGCCGGCGGACACCGGCTCGGCACCACGACCGTGGTGATCGACAGCGCGATCCTTGTGTTCCGCGAGGGCCTCGAGACGATCCTCGTGCTCGCCGCGGTGATGGCCAGCTTCCTCGGCGGCAACCGGATCTACCGCCGGCCGGTGGCGGGCGGGGGCGCCGCCGCGATCGGCGTCGGCGTGCTCACGTGGTTCGGGGTCATCTGGCTGATCGGGCGCTTCCACGGCTCTGAGCTCTCGATCCAGGCTGCGACCGGAATCCCCGCCCTGATCGTGCTGCTGATCGTGATGAACTGGTTCTTCCACAAGGTCTACTGGACCGGCTGGATCGCCCACCACCACAAGCGCCGGCGCGGCCTGCTGTCGGCCGATCCAGAGACCAACAAGCGGCGGATGCTGCTCGGCCTCGCCCTGCTCGGCTTCACCTCGGTTTATCGCGAGTGCTTCGAGATCGTCATCTTCCTCCAGAACCTGCGCGAGCTCTACGGCGCCGGCGTGGTGCTCGAGGGCGTCACAATCGGGCTGCTGTTCACCGGCGCGGTCGGCGTCCTGACGTTCGGCCTCCACCAGCGCCTGCCCTACCGCCGCCTACTGATCATCACCGGAGTGCTGCTCCTGTTCGTCTTGCTCGTGCAAGTCGGCGAGGAGGTCAACGAGATGCAGCTCGCCGGCTGGATTGGCACCACCCCGGTCTCCGGCCTGAACATCCCCGGGTGGATGGGCACCTGGTTCTCCCTGTTCCCCAACTGGGAGACGTTCGCCGCGCAGTTCCTGGCGCTCGGGATCGTGGTCGGCTCCTACGTGCTCGCGCAGTACCTGCGGGTGTGGCGGCCGCGGCGCCAAGGGCGCCAGCCGGCGCGATTCGCGGAGCGGATCCCGGACCGCCCGGCGGACGTCGCCGTGGGCAGGGCGCCGCTCACCAACGGCTTCACGGCTGCGTGACGCTCGCCGATAAAGGGGCGAGTGATGCCCCGCCACCTGACCCACGCGCTCCTCGCCGTGGTCCTGGCATTCGTCGCGGCCGGCTGCGGCGCCGGCCAGACCGCCACATCCACGTCTAGCCTGACCGAAGCGTCGGTCCCTCAGTCGCACCCGCAGGCGGTCGAGCCGTCCGTCGGTGCGCAGGCGGGCGTGTCCTCCGGTAGCACCTCCGTCGTCACCGGCGACCCCGCCGCCCACGCGCCCCCGCTCGCCCAGGTCAAGCGCGAGCTGCACGAGCTGAACCTGTGCGGCGGCGCGACCTCCGCCGCCGAGGCGCAGCCGGTCGTCGCCTCCTCCGGCGCCGGGTTCGTCGCCGACCCCGGCACGATCCAGTCCGTCGGTCAGCTGCCCGAGCTCACGGCCCGCCTGAACGCGCTCGCCCAGGCCCTCCGCGTGACGATCTACGGGATCAGCGGGTATCGCACCCCGGCGCACAGCGTCGCGGTCGGGGGCTACGCCGACGACCCGCACACCAAGGGCGAAGCCGAGGACATCGGCGTGAACAGCCTGCTGCGCTCGAGCGCCGCTCAGATCAGCGAGGCGGAGCTCGCGAAGTTCGGGCTGTACCGGCCGTTCGACCCCTCGGACAACCCCGGCAACACCGAGGTCAACCACATCCAGCTGATCCCGTCGGGTGGTCCGCTGCCGCTCACGGTGGCGGACGCGACCTTCCTCCCCGATCCGAGCTGCGCCTGATCGTTAGGGCCCCTACCTTCACGCGACGTTCACACGCGTCCAGGTCTCCTTACATAGGTTCGCCGCCGCGCAGTTCCCACAACTCACGGAGGCACTATGCCCAGGCACCACCGACGCGCGGCGGTAGCAGCGTTGCTCGCGCTGCTGGCCGTGGCGGCGATCGCATCGAACGCGCTCGGCCACTCGGATAAACGCCACTTCGATCCCGACCAGTCTTCCGGATTCGCGGCCGGCAACGGCCCGGCTCACGCGGTCGTCGACAGCTACGCCACCCCGAGTACGGGGACGCTCGCGGTCGATGCCCGTCACGGCGTGCTGGCCAATGACGCCGGCGGCCCGCTCCAGCTGATCAGCCACACCGACCCGTCGCACGGCTCGCTGGTGCTGAACCCCGACGGCTCGTTCAACTACGTGCCCCAGGCCGGCTTCACCGGGACCGACACCTTCACCTACACCATCACGAACGGCGTCCGGCTGTTCTCGACGCACCTGGCGCCGCTCGGCCAGTTCGGCGGCGTGTACCTGACCGCCGGCGGCTACGGGTCCTCGCTGTACCCCGATCCCGGCCACCCCGGGCTGTTCTACGGCCTCGAGGACCGCGGCCCGAACGTCACCGCCCCCGACGGTAACGATGTCCTGCCGATCCCGAGCTTCGATCCGTCGATCGGGCTGTTCCGGTTGGTCGGCAACGACGCCGTGATGATCCGGAAGATCCCGCTCGAAGATGCGAATGGTCACCCGTACTCCGGGCTCGTGAACTCCCAGAACCCGACCGGCGAGACGATCGAGGACCTGAACGGGCACGTGCTCGCCACCGATCCGAACGGCTATGACTCCGAGGGCCTCGTCGCGCTGCCCGACGGCACGTTCTGGGTCTCCGATGAGTACGGGCCGTTCATCACGCACTTCGACCGGTGGGGCCGGGCGATTCAGCGGCTGTCGCCGCTTGACGGCAGCCTGCCCGCGGAGCTCAAGAACCGCGTGCCGAACCGCGGGATGGAAGGGCTCACGATCACGCCCGACGGCAAAGAGCTGGTCGGCCTGATGCAGTCGGCGCTCCAGCAGGCCGACCTCCCCGCCGGCACGGACCCCAAGAAGATCGTGCCGACGCGGATCGTGACCTACAACCTGCGGACGCATGCGGTCCACGAATACCTGTACCTGCTCCACAATCCCTCGACCACCAAGACCGCAAACAGCGAGCTCACGGCGCTGTCGGACACCACATTCCTGGTTGACGAACGGGACGGGAACTTCCCGGCCGCTGGGGTCTTCAAGCAGCTGTGGAAGATCGACATCACCGGCGCCACCGACGTCGGCCCGAACGCGGCCGTGCCGGGCGCGACCTACAACGGCGCGCAGGGCGGCCTGCTGGTTGGCGGCAAGACGATCGAGGACACCACGCTCGGCCAAACCACGGCGCAGGCGTCGGCGACGCTGATCGGCGACCACATCACGCCGGTCACCGAATCGCTGGACATCGACCTCAACGCTCTGCTCCTGTCGCTCGACCCGCAGGCGCGGTTCTTCTCCCACGACAAGATCGAGGGCGTCGCCGCGCTGAACGGCGGTCACGAGATCGTGATCTCGAACGACAGCGATTTCGGGATCTCGGCCGCGCTCGGCACGACGCCGCCCTACACGCTCCAGGCCAAGATCAGCCCGGCCACGGGCAAGCAGGACGATGGCGAGTACCTCGCGATCGACACCGACCGGGTCAACCCGACGACCAGCACGGCGCAGACGAGCACCGCGACGGTCACGATCCACGTAGGTAGCTAGGGGCCGGCTTCGCTCGGCATCCCTGGGGCCGTTCGGCCGGGCATCCTCAGTGTCATCGTCCTGTGGCGCAGGCGGTGATGTCCGACCTGGCGTGTAGGT
>Ga0335073_10008829_pt1 | contig 14136 bp, 15 predicted proteins | sample Lox_Sample_22_FD_207093 | JGI IMG/M metagenome (GOLD analysis project Ga0335073, IMG submission 207093) | Soil microbial communities from Loxahatchee National Wildlife Refuge, Florida, United States - Lox_Sample_2.2 | ecosystem: Environmental > Terrestrial > Soil > Wetlands | place: USA... | reverse complement strand
CAGCATCAGGCCCGTGCCCTGGAATCTGGTCTGCGAGACACTGACGAGCGACTGGCCGCTGAGCTGGAAGCTGAGCTGGCCAAGGTCCGCGCCGCGGCAGCGGACTTGCTCGGCCTGGACCTGGCCGTTCCCTCGCCCGGTGACCGGCTGGCACCAGCCGTGCGATTCTTCTACACCCTCGATGAGCATGTCGACCAGGCAGAGCTTCTCGCCGGCGTGGTGCGGCGGCGGATTCCCGGCGAGTACGGCCGGCGCCTGGCACGCCAGCGATTGCTGGCGCAGGTTTCCGATCTCGTTGACAGTCAGATCGGGCGGGCCCGCGGGGACCTGCAGTACCGGCTAGCTGAAGCGACCCGGCAGGTGATCGCTGATCTGCGGGCCCGGTACGTGGACTCCACGCGCCGGCTGGTCGCGGCTCTCGGCCGCGCCGACGCGATCCGGTCCGATGCGGGAACCGCAAGTGAATGCCAGCTTGCGCAACTCGCGGAGCGCGAGCGGGCAGTGCGGCGAGCCCTGAGCCAGCTCGATGGCGAGCCGCTGTGACGGAAGGGACTTATGTGGATTGCCCTGGCCGCCCCGAGTGCGGTACAAAGGATAGACTGGTGATGAGGCTCGCCACCAACCGCGGAACCGCTTCGCTGATGGCCTCTACTACTGCTGCCGGCTGGGTCGGCGCGGGAGGAGACGTCAGTGATCGAGAAAGATACCGAGCCGCCGGGCAAAGATAGGGCGGGCGGACTCCAGGCCAGCAGCGCAGGGGCTCGCCCGACAAGAGCAAACCCGTGAGCCCGGCGCTGCCCATACCGGTCGTCCAGCTGCTGCAGGTCGTGACCATCGCTGCCGCGGCTCCCGGAGTCTCGGGCGTGATTAGCCGCGTCGAGGCCCGGCTGCAGGGCCGCCGGGGACCGCGGGTGCTGCAGCCCTACTACGACATCGCCAAGCTGTTCTGCAAGGAGGCGCTGGCGCCGATCGGGTCGAGCTGGGTCTTCCTGGCCGCGCCGCTAGCAGCGATGACCTGCTATCTCACGGTGCCCTTGCTGATCCCGGTATTGACCACGTTCGGGCTGCCGCTCGGCTACATGGGTGACATCCTCGGCGGCGGGTTCATCCTGTCGCTGGCCAGCTTCGTGGTCGCAGTCGCGGCGCTGGACACCGGCAGCCCGTACGCGCAGCTCGGCGCCAGCCGCGCGAAGACGTTCGGGGCTATCACCGAGCCGGTGGTGCTGTTCGTCGTGTTCACCGTCGCGCTTGTCACCGGCACCGACTTGCCGTATGCACTGGCCGCCACCGTCCGCTCGTCGGCTGGCCAGATAGTACGGCCAGCTCACCTGCTGGCCGCGGCCGCGCTGTTCATGGTGATCCTGTACGAGACCGGCCGCATCCCGGTGGAGACGCACACCGGCACCAACGAGTTCGGGATGATCGAGGAAGCCCGGCCGTTCGAGCACTCCGGCCCGTACTTCGCCCTGCTGAAGTGGGGCTCGGCGATGAAGCAGCTGATCCTCTACACGATTCTACTCAACGTCTTCGTCGCGCCCTGGGGCCTCGCCGCCACCCCGAGCCTGGTCTCGGTGCTCCTCGCGATAGTCGCGCTGATCGGCAAGGCTGCAGTGCTCGGCGTTGTGGTGGCCGTGATCGACAACTCGTTCGCCAAGCTGCGGCTCTTCAAGATCACCGAGTTCGCGGCCGGCGCGTTCCTGCTTGCTGTGCTCGGCGTGTTCACCCTCTATCTGGGCGGTGGCTGATGTCCGGGATCGTCGCAGCCACAGTGGCCGCGCCGAGCGCGCTGGCTGGCGGAGCCAACGTCATCGCGGTCGGAGTCCTGCTGGCCGAGTTCGGCATGTTCCGGCAGGCGCTGCTGCGCGACCAGGTGCGCCTGTATGCGGCCCAGTCGGCGCTCATCTCGGTGCTGGCCGTCGTGGTGGCGGCCACGCGGCACCTGCCCGATCTGTACGCCCTAGCTGCACTGTCATTCGGGCTGAAGACGGTGATCGTGCCGATCGTCCTGCGGCGGATGCTGCGGGGCATCGGCGCGATTGGCGGCGATCCGCGCTGGAACGACATCGCGGGCAGCCATGCGCTGAGCGTCGCCAGCGCCGTGCTGATCGCGATCGCCGTCGCGGCTTTCGGCTTCTTCACGGTCGCCGCACTTGGCCTGAGGAGCCCGGTCCTGCCGGCCACGGCATTGTCGATCTCGGTCGCGGTCGTCCTCGTCGCGTTCGTGCTGATGATCGTGCGCCGGGACGTGATCTCGCAGGCGATCGGCTTCCTGTCGCTGGAGAACGGCGTCTCGCTCACCGCTCTCGTTGTGGCAGCGGGGCTACCGCTGATCCTGGAGATCGCGTTCCTGTTCGACCTGCTGGTTGCCGTTGTCGTCTTCGGCCTGCTGATCCGCGTCCACCACGGCCGCGCCGAGTCCATGTCCACCGCCGAGCTGACCAGCCTCCAGGGGTAGCCCGTGCACGCCGTCATGCTCCTCCTACTCACTCTGCCGCTGGCAGCGGCGCTGATCTGCGTGACCGCCCCGCTTGCCGTCGCGCCGGTCGTAACCGCGCTGAGCGGCGCTGCCAGCTTCGCGTTCGTACTGGTGCTGGTCCCGGCCGCGGCCGGCGGCGACATCGACTACCTCCGGATCCTGCGGGTCGACGCGCTGAGTGTCGTGTTCATGCTGGCCACTGGGTTTCTCTACGCGGCCGTTGCGGTCTACTCGATCGGCTACCTGTCGGCCGAAGGTGCCAGCGCGTCATCGGCCGGGCGAACGCGCCGGCTGTGGGCCGGGCTCAACTTGTTCGCCTGGGCCATGCTCGCGGCCCCGATGATGAGCAACCTTGCGCTGCTCTGGGTCGCGATCGAGGTGACCACCGTCATCTCGGCCCTGCTGGTGGCGATCGAGAACACCGACGGCGCCGCTGAAGCCGCATGGAAGTACGTCGTGCTCGCCTCAGCCGGGCTGGGGCTGGCGCTGCTCGCGACGATCTTCGCCTACTACGCGGGCGCTCACGTCCTCGGTCAGTCCTACGACCTCGGCTTCACCCAGCTGCTGGCGGTAGCGGGCCGGCTCCCGCGTGCTGCCGTCCACCTCATGTTTGTGCTGGCCGTGCTCGGCTTCGGCACCAAGATGGGGCTGGTGCCGGTCCACACCTGGCTGCCGGACGCGCACTCCGAGGCGCCGACCCCGGTGTCCGCGCTGCTGTCCGGCTCACTGCTTGCCGTTAGCTTCTACGCCATACTCCGCTTCTATCAGGTGGCGGAGGCGGCGCTTGGACCGGCGTTCCCCCGCAATGTCCTGCTGGTCTTCGGAGTGGCGTCGCTGCTGCTGTCGATGCTCTACCTGTTCGGCCAGCGGGACGTGAAACGCCTGCTTGCCTACTCCAGCGTCGAGCACATGGGCATCCTGGCCATTGGCGTCAGCTTCGGCGCTCCGGCCGCGCTGGCCGGCGTGCTGCTGCACGTCCTGGCCCACGCGGCAGCGAAGGGCAACGCGTTCATGGGCGCGGGGGTGCTGGTGCGCAAGCTCGGGACCAAGCAGATCCCGGCCATCCGCGGTGGCCTTGACCTGCTGCCCTGGAGCGGTCCGCTGTTCCTGCTGGCGATCTTTGCGCTCGGCGCCATGCCGCCGTTCGGGCTGTTCCGCAGCGAATTCGAGATCGTGGCCGGCGGCCTGCACAGCGGTAGTTACGCGGCTGCCGCGATCCTCATCATCGCGGTGACGACGGCGTTCTTCGGGCTGGCGGCGTCGGTCACGCGGATGATGATGCTGCCGCTGCCCCGGCCCCGTACATCCGTGCCCGAGCGCGTACCCGCAACTGCGGGTGCGCCAGCCGAAGGGCCCGGAGGGCCAGAGCCGGCGACGGGCACAGTAACGAGCACTGCAGCGCCCGCGCTGACGCGCGGCGAGCCGAGTGCCTGGATGGTCGTGCCGGTTGCCGCGGGCGCGCTGGCGCTGCTGTGGCTCGGCCTGCACCCGCCGCCCGTGCTTGACGAGCTGTTCGCCCACGCGGTCGCGTTGTTCGGTCACGGTGCGTCGTGACCGCGGCCGCCGACTACGAGCTGACCGCGAGTGTGGCGGACCTGCGGGAGCGGGTAACCACAGAGGTCAGCGCGGGTGCCCGGCTGGCCGACCTGTTCGGCACCGCGCATGACGCCGGGCTGCTCCTCACCGCGCAGCTTGCCGGACGAGACGGCATGACCACCCTCGATGCCCTCGTGGCGGCTGGCCAGGACAGCTATCCCGCGCTCACGCCGCTGGTCGGCGCAGCCTTCTGGTACGAGCGCGAGATCCACGACATGTTCGGCGTCGTACCGGAGGGGCACCCGCGGCTGGAGCCGTTGCTGCTGCCCGCCAACGAGCCCGAGCTACCGCTCCCCGGCGGCCCCCGCGCACCCGCCAGGATCGATCCTGATCCGCGTGTGCTGCCGCGTCACACGGTCGGACCCGGCCTGTTCACGATCCCGCATGGCCCAGTCCGGTCTGGTGTGGTGGAGTCCATCGAGTACCTGGTGGAAACGCCCGGCGAGGACATCCCGCACCTGAACATGCGCCTGTTCTACAAGCACCGGGGGATTGAAGCGCGGTACGCGGGCATGCAGCCTGCCGACGCGGTGCTGCTCGCGGAACGAGCCGAGGGCATTGCGTCGGTCGCGCACGCGATCGCCTTCTGCCAGGCGGTGGAGCTCATCGCCGGCACCGAGGTGCCGTGGCGGGCTGCGCTGATCCGGGCGCTGCATGCCGAGCTCGAACGGCTGGCCTGCCACCTGGACGTCATCGTCCGGCTGGCCGACGGAGCCGGGCTCGCTGTCGCGACCGCCCGGTTCGGCTGGCACAAGGAACGAGTGCTGCGGCTGACCGGGCAACTGTGCGGCAGCAGGTTCGGCCGCGGCGTGGTCGTACCGGGCGGGGTCGCGGCCGCGCCCCAGCTCGAGCCGTCGGACATACTCGCCGCGGCCGGAGACCTGGAGCGCCAGATCAGCGTCGACGTCAGGCTGCTGATGGGCACCGCATCGTTCCTGGACCGGCTCCGCCGGACCGGTCCGTTGCTACCGGCCCGTGCTGCAGAGCACGGTGCGCTCGGCCCGATCGGCCGCGCGTCTGGCAGTGTCGACGACGCACGGCTGTCCCGCCCCTACGCCGCCTACGGATCGCTTGGCACCACCGTCAGCTCGCGCGACGACGGCGACGCGCTGGCGCGGCTCGAGGTCCGCGTCGACGAGATAGCCAGCTCCTTTCACCTGATCCGGCAGGCTGCCGACGAACTGGACGAGGTCGCCTCGGGGCCGCTGCTAGCCGACTGCCATGCCGTCGACGGCCGGGCTGCGAGCTGGGCCGAGGCACCCCAGGGAGAGGTGCTCTACGACGTGCGGATCGCAGCCGGGCGGATCACCCGGTGCCGGTCCCGGTCCGCGTCGTTCCACAACCTCGTGCTCATGCATGAGGTGTTCGCGGGCGACATCCTCACGGACTTCCCGTTCATTGAGGCGAGCTTCGGGCTGTCCGTCGCTGGTGCGGCAGGCTAGGGGTGAGGTGACCAGGTAGATGTGGGTTCTGCGCGGACTGCGCGACGGCGTTCTCACTACGCGCTGGCCTGCCCGCCCGGACGAGTACGCGGCTGCTACTCGCGGTCCGGCCACGGTGGTCGCAGGCCGGGCGTCGGAGCAGAGATCGGCCGCTGATCTGGCGGGCCTGTGCCCGGTGGCAGCGATCAGCGCTGATGAGCATGGCCAGCCCCGAGTCGACCAGGGCGGCTGCATTCTGTGCGGCCGGTGCGTCGAGCTGCGACCGGACGTCTTCGGCTGGTCAGCCGGTCCCGGCACCGCGTCGCTGACCCGCACGGGCCTGGTCGTGCCGCCGGACGAGACCCCGGATTCGCTGGCGGCGGTCGCCGATGCGCTGCGCGCCAGGACCAGGGCGCTGCGCCGCTCGGTGCACCTGCGGCACGTGGATGCCGGGTCGGACGGCAGCGAGGAATGGGAGATCATGGCGCTGCTGAACCCGGTGTATGACGTCCACCGGCTCGGCATGTTCTTCACCGCAAGCCCGCGGCACGCCGACATCCTGCTGGTGACCGGGGCTGGCGCCAACGGCATGGCCGACTCCCTGCTGGAGACCTATGACGCGATGCCGAGCCCCAAGGTCGTCATCGCGGTCGGCAGTGACGCTGTTGGCGGCGGCATCGTCAGTCCGTCTTATGCCACGAGTGGCGGTGTCGGCGGCATCGTGCCGGTCGACGTATGGCTGCCGGGCTCGCCGCCCAGCCCGTTCTCGATCATGTCAGCGCTGCTGCTAGCCCTGGACCGGCTACCTGCCGCGCCCCGGTCGATGCCCATCACGAGCACGGGAACGGCGGGTGGACCACGGTGACTGGCTTCAGCGGGGCGCTGGCTGCAGGTCTGATCCTGCTGACACTGGCGGCCGGCGCGGACATAGTGGCGGGCGCGCGATGGCCGGCCTGGCGCGCGGTGCCCTACGTGCTGGGCGGGCTCGGCTCGGTTTGCCTGCTGGTCGCAGGGGCGGGTGCGGTGGCAGGTCAGGATGTCGCGCTTCGGTCTGGCGCTGTCCTCGGCGGCGTTGCAGTGGGTGGAGAGCACCTTTTCTCCGCGGTGTCCGGGCTGGCCGCTGACCGGCTGTCCGGGCTCTTCCTGATTATTGCGTTCGGTGCTGCAGCGGCGGTGTCGCTCGGACTCGCATCCTGGGCAGCCGGCCCGGCTGGTCCAGGCCGGCGTGGTCTCGGTGCGAGCTACGCGCTCGCGCTGGGCGCAGTTGCCGTCGTGCTCACAGCCAGGGACGCCTTCACCCTGCTTTTCGGCTGGGAGTCGCTCACCTTGGCCTTCTGGCTGCTCGCCGGATTCAACCGGGACGCACCCGGCCGTCGGGTGTCGGCGCTGATCACCCTCGCGTTCGGGCGGGTCAGCGGTGCCAGCCTGCTGGCGGGCTTGCTGCTTCTGGTGACCCGGTCGGGGTCGCTGGCACTTGCCGGCCTGGCACACGTGCAGGCCGGACCGCTCCGGGCAACCGCATGCGTGCTGCTGCTGGCGGGCTTCGCGGTGAAGGTAGGGCTGGTGCCCTTCCAGGTCTGGCTGCCGCGCGGATATGCCGCGGCGCCGGGACCCGCGCGGGCGATCATGGCAGGAGTATCGGTGAACGTCGGGTTCTACGGACTCTGGCGTACGCTCGCCATCCTTGGCCCGCCGCCGGCGGCCGTGATCGACATCCTGCTGCTGCTGGCCAGCGTGACCGCGCTTCTCGGAATTGCGCACGCCGCTGTCCAGGGCAGCTTGCAGCGAGTCATTGCCTATTCGAGCGTGGAGAACGCCGGCCTGATCCTGGCGGGCTTCGGAGTAGCGCTCGTCGGTGCCGCCACCGGCAGGCGCGCGCTGATGGCCGTCGGGCTGCTTGCCGCAACGTTGCAGGTCATTGCGCACACCGCAGCGAAGTCGCTGCTCTTCGCCGCCAGCAGCAACGTCCAGGCGCCCGACGGCTCGGATGATCTGGACAGCCTGCGCGGATCGGTTCGCCGGACGCCCTGGGCAAGCACCGGGCTCGCGGTCGGCAGCCTGACCCTGGCGGGGCTGCCACCCACGGCTGGGTTCGTCTCGGAGTGGTTCCTGCTCGAGGCACTGATGCAGCAGTTCCGCGTCCCCGGCCTGGCAGACCGGCTAGTGCTTGCCGTCACCGGCGCGGCCGTCGCGCTGACCGCCGGCTTCGCCGGCGTGACCTTCGTGCGCCTGATCGGGCTGGTCGTGCTCGGCCGGCCCGCGGGCGAGCACCACGCCGGCGCCGCCGATGCCCGCCCCGCCGGGCGCGCGGGCCTGGTCCTGCTCGGCGCGGCCTGCCTGGTGCTGGCGGCTGTCACGCCGCTGGAGATCCGGCTGATCGGGGCTGGCCTCGCGCCTGTGCTGCCGACGCCGGCCGTCACGGCCGCGCTGAAGTCACCGTGGGTCGTGCAGCCCGTATTCAGCAGCTTCTCGATCCTGTCGCCGTCCTGGCTGTGGGTTGTCATGCCTGCGCTGTTGGTCGTGGTCGCGGTCCTGGCGTGGCTGGCGTCTGGTGCCCGGCTGCTCCGCGTGCGCCGGGTGCCCGCCTGGCGCTCGGCAACCGCCGGCGTGTCAGGGCACGACAGCTACACCGCATTCGGGTTCGCTAACCCGACGCGTCGCGTGCTTGCCGCGGTCCTGCACACCAGGGCTGAGGTCACCAGACTCGACCATGACCCGGCCGAGGTCGCTCCGGCCGCGCCCCACGTCGAGTACCGCTCAGATGTCGTCGAGGTCACCGAGGAGTACCTGTACCGGCCGTTCCGGCGGCCGTTCGGACTGCTGGTACGGCAGGCGCAGCGGCTTCAGTCGGGCCGGCTCGACGCGTACCTGGCGTACATGCTCGTCGCGCTGATCGCAGTGCTCGCCGTGGTAACCGGGCTGCACTGACTACAGCAGACCATGTCACCCACGCTCTCAACAGCGGCCCAGCTAGCTGTCAGCGAGCAGCCGGGCGCACTCGCCGAACAGCTGCAAGTCAGCTGACACCTCGGCTTGCAGCGCGAATGCCGAAATGTCACCACAGGCTAGCGACCGCCAGCACAGGCTGTCGGCCAGTTCGATGGCCTTAGCCGCAGCCGGAGCAAGGCATGTTATCGGTCCGGTTTCGACTTCGTGCCGTAGACCAGCGACATCGCGGGTGCAATCGCTCGCGGCGACGGCCTGTAGCTGTTCCAGCCGCACTGACAACTCCCCGATGAGGTATTGCTGGGTCAATGCATGCCGTCCGGGTCCCAGCGATGGTGCCGGGTGTTGAGAGTTTCGGTCGCCGGGCCGAGCAGAGGATCGGCCAGGTCGGCTGACTGCCCGCTGCGGGGCGGCCGCCACAGGTTGGCCAAGTATGGGGCGTAGAGCCGCCCACCTTGAGCGGCCATCCGGCGCAGGTGGCCCGCCAGGGGGGGCCGCAGGTCAAGCTCGTACAGCTCATCAATCGACACGAATGCGGGCTCCAGGCCCGGCTCCCGGCGGCGCGGCCGTTCGGTAGGGTGCGCGTCTCGGGCGGCGAAGACAATGTCGACGGTGCGGGGTCCGCCGTTGGGCCCTAGGACTTCAAGGACGAACGCCACCTTGGATGGGTCGACATGCAAGCCGGTTTCCTCCAGCACCTCGCGCCGAGCGCACGCGGCCATGCTCTCCCCGGGCCGCGGGGTACCGCCGGGCAGAACCCATTCGCCCCCGTCGCGTGTGCGGCGTAGTAGCAAGACGGCTCGCCGCCGGATGACGGCGGCCGAGCAGCGCAGCACTGTCCCCTGCGGAATGCTCATCGCTGCCTCCAGCGCCTGACGAGCATGCCCGCAGGTGGGGGCGAGGGTACAAGACGGGCGCCCGACGGGAGTGCCAGCTCGGCTAGGCTCAGCCAGCCCGCCGCGAACAGCCAGCCGGCTAGCACGTCTGTGGGCCAGTGCACGCCCAGGTAGACCCGGCTGGCACCCACTCCCGCTGCCGCGAGCATCGCGGCAGCCTGGCTACTGGCACGTCCGGCCCCGAGTGCGCTTGCGCACGTGCCGGCTATCAGCGCGGCCAGGCAGGTGTGCCTGGACGGGAGGCTCGCCCCGCTGGGCTCGGCCAGCCAGATTTCTGCAGGCGGTCTAGGCCGGGCGATTGCCTGCGAGAGCACGCGGCGAACGGCCATGCCTGCCAGGACCGTGAGGCACGGACCGATGGCTGCAGGCCAGCCCCTCAGCCGGGATGCGACGGCGGCGGAAGCGGCCAGCGGAATTGCGGCCAGACTCGGCTCTGCGGCTGCGCTGGCCGCCTTGGATACGCGCACCGCTGTTGCCGTTCTGGTGGCGGCGACCCGCGCGCTGAGCGCCTGGTCGATGTCACCAAGCCAGCCGTCGTGCGGTTGGGCAGCCAGGATTGCGAAAGCCGAGAAGGCCAGGAGGGCGTGGGCCTGCCCCTCTCGGTCCTGCAGCAGAGCTGCCCGCTGCCCGGAAAAGCGCCACCTCGGCCCGCCCACCCGAACTCCGGGTTCAGCGCATGTGCCTACTGTCATTGGTCCTGGTCCTCCTGTCGAGACGCAGGACCCATCGGCCACCAGGCATGACAGCCCGCACGCTGATGCGCGGGCATCGGTGGGATCCACCACCGAGTGGACTCGCCACTACTGCCAGGATATGTCACTTGGGCCTTCAGCGTCCTGGAACCCACTTCCGGGACCCGCGCTGAACGTGCGTGCGGCCGCGTGGGCTCCCACCGGGTATCCTGTTGATATGACGCGATGAGGCTCGCGTGCTATCCGGGTTCCCCTTTCCGGGTTGATGGCCTCTACCTGATTCCGCTGCGGCGGCCAGCAAGGTGGAGGTCTTTTTGCTAGCCGAAATCATCTTGGGGTGGGGCCATCTCGACGGGCTCCGTTCGTCCGGTTGGGCCTGGGCCGGGGCGGCGCCGCGGCCAGATGCCAGATCGCGGCGGCCGGGAATATGAGTCTCAGCGCACGGGACCGGCACGCCCTGAACGCCATCAGAGAGGGACTCGCCGGATCCGATCCTGACCTGGCGAGTTTCCTGAGCACATTTTCGCGGCTGACCGCCGACGAGGAGATGCCTCCCCGCGAGCAGATCCGGCCCAGGTGGTATCTGATCCGGAGCACCGGCCGTCATCGCGCGGGGCGCGGGACGCGCTCGCTGGGCCGGCGTGTCGGCCCAGCGAGGATGATGATGCTGGCCTGGCTGGTGGTCGCAGTCACATTGGTGTCGGTGGCCGTGGTCCTAAGTAACAGGGGCCCGGCGACGTGCAAGATGTCGTGGCCGATGGGCTGCGCACTGCCGGCGCCAGCGGCTTCTGTGCATGCCAATCGGCCGTGAACACGCGGCCAGCTGTGCCCTCAGGCTGTAGCTCAGCGTTTCTTGCCGTCTGCACCGAGGTTCATGTGGTGCATCTCGACTGGGGCGACGAAACTGGCCAGTCGCGTGCGGCCGGGCGCCAATTCAGACCACGGGCCGCTCAACTCCAGGACCGCGATGGTGGCGGTCGGGAATTTTGTCCGCATGCGATCGAGGGATGTGGCAGCCGCCCCGGATCCGGTCTTATCCCCGCGAGCATCGTCGTTTCGCGCCAGTTCCAGTGCTAGCTCCGGAAGGCCAGGATCGTGGCCGACGACCATGACGATTCGTGCCGCGGGCGGCAGCCGGCGGACAAGATCGGCCAAGCCGTCCGCCGACGCGTCATAGACGCCCGGCTCAAAGGCAACGGTGGGTTCGGCGCGGAGTTCTACTTGTGCAAGCTGCCATGTTTCTCGGGCTCGGCGGGCTGTGGAGCACAGGACGTAGTCGGGGACACAGCCTGCCTCGCGGAGCCATCGTCCGGCGGCAGGGGCATCGCGGCGGCCACGGCGGCCAAGCGGCCGGTCGTGATCGGGGACGTCGTCGGGCCAGGCTGACTTGGCGTGCCGCAGGAGCACTAGTTTCCGCACCGATCGTGCGCCCATGGCAGGAGCTTGCCAGGGTGGCTGAGCACTGCAAGGACCCGGGCCGGCGGTCTGTGCGCTGCGGACGTTCCTGTGGTCCGTAAGCGGGTTATCCCACTGATGCCAGATGCAAGGCCGGGCTGCTCTCCTGGATACTCTAGGAGGGCACAACGGCGGAGGGACTCGCCGGAACAGCGGTGCTGCCGCCAACGGTCCCTGCCTGATCATGGCGGGAGGCAGTGGTGCGACCAATTGATGATGGTGATGTCCTGTCGGCTCCGCTCGAACAACTGTACGCGTTGGCCGTACAGGACGATCGCGGTGTGCTGACGGCGCTGCGGGCCCGCCTGCGTCAACAGCTGCTGCGGGTGCTGGTGGGGGAAGCCAAGCGGGACCAAGAACACTAGTGAACGCGTTGCTAGGGCGGCAGGTGCTGCCGTCCGGCGTGACCCTCAGCGGAACGCCTGATGACGTGATCCGGGCTGGTCGGCCCGGTGCAGCCGAGACTGGCAAGGAGCGGCCAATGAGCTTTCCCGACGATACGCAGCTACGGTGCTCGGCTGTGATTGTTCGTCAGCAGTCCGTGCTACTGGTCCGCCGCGCCCGTGGTACCGACGATGACTGGGTGTTGCCCGGCGGCACTCCACGTGCTGGCGAGAGCATGGCGGCCTGCGCCCGCCGGGAGGTACTCGAAGAGACAGGCCTGCACGTGGACCCCTCGAGGGTTGCTTTCGTGCTGGAAGTCCTAGGGCCCGACAGCGGTCTCCGGACGCTCGATATTGTCTTCACTGCCGCAGGCGCTCCGGACGCAGAGCCGCACCAGCAAGAGCCTGGCCTGGCACCGGTGTTCGTCCCGGTCGAAGAGATCAGCGGACTTGACCTGCGCCCGCCGCTGGCCGGTCATATTCGAGGGATGATCAACGACCGCGGCCGGCAATATTCGCCGTACTTGGCTAAACTTGTGGCGACCGGCGGCACCCCCGGTGCGGACAAAGCCAGGTCGCCGACGGCGCCGTGAGCAGCTGGACGGCTGTTGGCATGACTAGTCAGCCGTCGGAGTTGAGAATGTGGCCATGTAGTACCTGATCAGGGAGCTGTCGGTCCCGCTGCAGTGGCTCCAGTCGGTCGGGGCGGCGGTGAGGCGCGAGGTGTGGCACAGCTGCGCCAAGAGGTAGAGACCGCGGGACGAACGGTCTCGGCTCAGCTGCGGCGCGAGCGGTCGCACTTGCCGATGCCCTGTGCTGGCAGTCGCTGGAGAGCGGGGACATTGCTACCGTCTCGAGCTAGGCAGGCGCATCGGCCGAGCTGCGCCTCTTCGGGGTGTGTGCCGTCAAGGGCATATCCACTGGGGCCAGCTCCGCAATGTGCCCGACGTCTTGCCGCTCGGCCTCACCTAGCACGGCGCAGGCCGGGCAGGTCCGGGTCCGGGCTATGGTCGTGACACGCGCGGCGAGCTCGCCGGGATGGCGGCTATCGGCATCGGCCGCATGCAGCGCGCGGCGAGCCGGCTGGCTAGCTCGGCGTTCCCGGCAGACATGTCGACGGGCGAGGCCAGGTGCGCGTTTCGGCCGAGCGCCCGCGCGGCCAGGACGGCTATGTCTGTGTCCGGATGGCCCAGCGCCCACATCAAGCTATCCGTCCCGGACAGCTTGGCCGGTCGTTCAACTCGCTCGCCGCCATGCCGCGCAAGCGCCGCACGGGTAATCGCGGGCCTCGTAGCATCGGAAGCACCTGAACGAAGCCGACACCACTTCAGCTGGCCCGGCTGCGAGTAGCGCCGTGCTGGGCTGGCATCGTCCAGCGATCGGGTGTCGTTTCTCGGTCCGGCGCGCTCACCAGCAGGACAGGGACCAAGCACGCCCGCACCGCTCGGTCCGCCACCCGGCCAAGCGTGCTCTTGCGGCGGCCTGCGCCCCCATGCCGTCCGAGGACAAGGATGTCAAAGCCCTTTTCTTGCGCGTAGACCCGCACGACGTTGCCTGGGCTGTCGCCACCGGAGTACACGACCTGGACACTGGTCCGGGGCAGAATTCCCCGCAGCGTGCCACGTGCCAGCTCGCCGAGAATCGTTTCTGCTTGCGCGCGCAGCAGCACACCGTCTCTGCCCTCGCCGTTATCTTCCGGGGCCAGCGTGCGCGCAATCACGCACAGAACCACAAGCTCGCCGCCGTCACCTGCAGCATCAGCTACAGCCGCGGCTATCCACAGCGCATGCGCCGCATCAGGCGACCCGTCAAAGGCCACGAGAACACGACGGAATGTATCGACAGCCCTCATTCGCGTTCGCCTCCAAGCTCCCGGACACCTACCGGGCCAGGTAGAGGCCATCAGCGAATTCGCGGTCTTAGGCGAGCCTCATCGCCGTTGCCATTATTGCCACGTACCCGCCCCGCGGCAAGCACCGGAGCGCTCGCCGCGACCCTAAAGGTTTGTTCGGGCGTGTCCTACGGACTGTGCTAATGACGTGGCCTGACGATGAGATGCAGGAATGCGGCTCGCGGAAGGACACGCGATGACAGACACTGCGATGGTGTCACGCAAGAACGGTGAGCGGCCGGATGACCCGGCGCGGCCGATCACGTTAAGAGCTTCTTCAGCATGCTCCGGCTGGAGCTCGCGTTCTACCTCGGCTGCCTGAACCTGCACGGCAGGCTGGCCGGGAAAGGTGAGCCGCTCTGCTTCCCCGAACCGCTTCC
>Ga0335073_10008828_pt1 | contig 14139 bp, 18 predicted proteins | sample Lox_Sample_22_FD_207093 | JGI IMG/M metagenome (GOLD analysis project Ga0335073, IMG submission 207093) | Soil microbial communities from Loxahatchee National Wildlife Refuge, Florida, United States - Lox_Sample_2.2 | ecosystem: Environmental > Terrestrial > Soil > Wetlands | place: USA... | reverse complement strand
CGCTGAATCCGGTCAAGTAGAAGAAGTCGCTGTCCTGGCGATAGGCGTACTCGACATCGCTGTTGCGATGCCGAACCGGCGCGGCCGGCAGAATCGCGATGGATTCCCGTCCCATGATGCGCATCAGTTGGCGCCGCCGCCGCGCGAATTCATTCCGCCCCACCTTCGCGAGGGGCTTGGCGGGCCGCATAGGCGGTCGCGGTGCGGGGAAGCTTACCCGGGCGGGCGTCGAGAGCGTTTCGCGGGACATATCAGTGCAGTGCTCCGTCAGTTTGCGGCGGAGCGGCGCGCAGGGGCTCGAGCTCGTCGAAGACGAGCTGCACGCCCACGCGAACGAACTCCACCAGCTCAGCGTATGCGCCTTCGTTCGATTCCGGGCTCTCGGCAGTATCGACGCCTACGCGCGTGATCTCCGTGAGATCGCGCACGATCTCCCCGACATCGCCAGAGAGCCCGGCCGGATCGGCGAGCGCGCTCGCCCCGAGGCCGTAGATGAAGCCTTGGCACCACTGGCCGAGCGCCGTCGCCCGGGCGTCGATCGGTTGGCCATCCTCGGGCAGGAGCGGGATGAACGCCATCTGCGCCTCGCCCAGTGCCTCGGCCGTACGCTCGAACAGCTCGCGCAGCGCACGGGTCGCCTCCGGACCCGCCTCGCCTTCCGGCAGGATGTCCGCGAGCCAATCTTCGAACCGGTAGGCGATGGCCGTGCAGAGACTCCCCGCGAGGGTGCCGTGGGCTTCGGACGCCTCGGCGAGGGAGTGCGCCTCGACGAGCGCCCGCTGGATCTCGGTGTAGTCGACCGCTTGCATCTTTGAGCGGTCATTATGCCTGAACTGCCCGCTCGCCCCCGCGGTGCGCATTGACCGCACGGAGAGCGCCGCTCTATAGTCATTCAAATGAACGACACGACCCGGGCGCAGCTCGATCTCGAGCTCAGGCGCCTAGAAAAACGGATCGAAGAGCTCACCTCCGCCACCGAGCACCTCAAGGAGGAGAACCGTGCGCTGCGGCAGCGGCACGAGAGCCTGGCCAACGAGCGTGCGACGCTGCTCAGCAAGAACGAGCAAGTGCGCACGCGCGTCGAGGCGATGATCGGGAGGCTCAAGACCCTGGAGCACGGCGCGTGAGCCCGGCGGAGCCGGCACGCGTGAGCGTGCGCATCCTGGAGAAGGAATACTTCGTTGCCTGCCCGTACGAGGAGCGTGCGGCGCTGCTCGATTCGGCGGAGTACTTAAACGCGCGCATGCGCGAGATTCGCGATAGCGGCAAGGTCGTGGGGCTCGATCGGATCGCCGTGATGGCCGCCCTGAACCTCGCGAACGAGCTGCTGCAGATCAAGCAGCGCGATGGCAAGCTCGACGGGGAGGTCGTCGGCCGCGTGCGCTTGCTGCGCGAGCGCGTCGAGAAATCGCTCGAGAAATCCCAGCAGCTCGAGCTGTAGTGCGACGGCCATCTCTCCCGCGGAGCCTGCGCATCGTGTAGAGTGCTCCTCGCGTCGCCTGCGGTGTTCGCGAGCGGGCCGGGTTACCTCTCGACCCTAATTGAAACACCCATGGGACCACAGGGCTTGCCGGCAGAATTGTGCAGGTCCGCCCAGAGCGGAAAGCCTTACCTGCTGCAGCTCGTCCCACTTTGTTGCTCTGGTTCGAGAGCAACGGTTCGCAACGGCACAGGCGGGCGACGCACTCCCTTCTTCCGGCCGGCCCCTCGCGGGCTCTCGCGGCCCCCGCCCTGGCGGGCTCGCTGAGCCCCATCCCATGGCTCCTCTCGATCCCGAGATCGCTCGTACACGCAAGGCGCTGCGGGCGGCGCTGCGCGCGCAGCGCCGTGCGCTGCCGCCACAAGAGCGCGCCCGCGCTGCTCGAAGTGTGGCCGCGCAGGTGCGACGCCACGTGCGGCCGCGAGCCGGCCAACGCATCGCACTCTATGCGCCCCTCGCCGAGGAGCTCGATGTGGCACCGCTCGCCTTGCAGCTGCGCGCCGCGGGCGCGCAGCTCTATCTGCCGCGGATCCTGAGCCGGCGTGAGCGGCGCATGCGCTTTGCGCGGGTGCGCGGGCCCCTGCGTGCCAACCGCCTCGGCATCCTCGAACCGGCCCACGGGGAGATGATTGCGACCCGCTCGCTCGATCTCGTGTTCGTGCCGCTCGTCGGATTCGACGCCTCCGGCACACGTCTCGGGATGGGTGGCGGCTATTACGACCGGGCCTTCGCATTCCTCGAGCTGCGGCGGAGGTGGCGTCGTCCGAAGCTGATCGGTCTCGCGCTCGCCGCCCAGAGAGTCCCAAGCATCGTGCGCGCCGCGCACGACGTGCGGCTCGACGCCGTCGTGACCGAACAAGGGGTGCTCCAATGCAGTACTGGCTCTTGAAGACCGAGCCGAGCTCGTTCTCCGTCGAGGACCTGCAGCGGGCGCCGCGGCGGACCGCATGCTGGGACGGCGTGCGCAACTATCAGGCCCGGAACATGCTCCGCGATTCGATCAAGCGCGGCGACCGCGCGCTCCTCTATCATTCGAGCTGCGCCGAGCCCGGAATCGTCGCCATCCTCGAGGTCGTGAAGGAAGGCTACCCCGACCCGACGGCATTCGAGCCCAAGCACGAGCACTTCGATCCCGCGAGCCGCCGCGATGCGCCGCGGTGGTTCATGGTCGACGTGCGACTCGAGCGTCGGCTCGCCCGCCTGATCGCGCTCGAGGAGCTGCGCGCGAACGCGGGCGGCAAGCTTCGTGGCATGTCGCTGCTGCGCGCGGGCAATCGACTCTCAGTGATGCCGGTCGATGCGCTGCATTGGAAGTTCATTCTGTCCCTCGAGTGATTCGCGCGCGCATCAACACCGCGCGCTTGCTTGTAATTTCGATTCGCGTGTATATACTCCGACCTCGGACTAACCCGACAACTGGAGAGCCAATATGGCGAAGGCAAAAAAGAAGGCCAAGAAGAAAGCAGCCAAGAAGAAATAGGCCTTGAAGCTCGGCGGGCGCGGATCGCAAGCCGCGCCCGCCGAATCGAATCGGAAACGACTGTGCCCGCATCTGCGGGCACAGTCGTTTCTGGAGCCCGATACGCGCAGCCGAAACATGGATCCGCTCGAGAAGAAAAGGCGCGCCGCGGCCGCGGCCCTCGGATACCTGGGCACGAGCACGCTCATCGGCGTCGGCACCGGCTCGACCGTGAGCTGCTTCATCGACGCGCTCGCCTCGCGTGCAGGCACGCTGCGTGCGGTCTCGAGCTCTGAGCGCACCAGCGCCCGCTTGCAGGCGATCGGCATCGAGGTCGTCGACTTGAACGATGCCGGCGAGCTTGCGCTCTACGTCGATGGCGCCGACGAGGCGACACGCCGCCGTCACCTGGTGAAGGGCGGCGGCGGTGCGCTCACGCGCGAGAAGATCGTGGCGGAGGCCGCGCGGGAATTCTTCTGCATCATCGATGACTCGAAGCTTGTCGAGACGCTCGGGGCGTTCGGCGTGCCCGTCGAGGTGATCCCCATGGCGCGTGAGCTCGTCGCGCGACGGCTCGCCGAGTACGGCGGCCGGGCCGAGTGGCGGCGCGGCTACGTCACCGACAATGGCAATCACATTCTCGACGTGCGCGGACTCACGATCGCCGACCCCGTGCGCCTCGAGGCCGAGCTCGATCAGATCGCGGGCGTCGTCACGGTCGGCCTGTTCGCGCACCGGCCCGCCGATCTGCTCATCGTCGGGACGGCGGACGGCGTCATCGAGATCTGACAGCGGACCGGGTGCGCGGCGGTGTCGCATTCGGCCGTCCGGCCCGGGAGCCCCATGCGGCAGTTCATGCTCACTCGGCTGGAGAAGGTGGTCTCGGGTGCGGGCTCGGTCGAGGTCCTCGGCCGCGAGCTTTCCGATCGCGGCGCGCGGCGCGCCCTCATCGCCACGAGCGCCTCGCTCGGCCGCTCGCCGCTCCTCGAGCGCGTGCGCGGCGCGCTCGGCGCGCATTGCGTGGGCCTCTACGCTCAGGTTGCGCAGCACGCACCCGCGGGCCGCGTGCGCGCGCTCGCGGCGTCGATGGCCGATCTCGGTGCGGACTCGATCGTGAGCTTCGGCGGGGGCAGCGTCATCGATGGGGCGAAGGTTGCCGCCGCGAGTCTGCTTTACGGTCGCGATATGACTTTCGAGGCCGGCGCGCTCGACTTCGCACGGGCGTTTCAGCGCGTGCCCGGACCCGACCTCGTGCACATCGCGCTGCCGACCACGCTGTCGGCGGCGGCCTTCACGCCCGGCGGGGGTGTCACGGACGAGACGACCCGGGCTAAGCGCGCAGTCATCGATGCGCGCCTGCAGCCCTGCGTGGTGATCCACGATCCCGAGCTCTGCGTGCAAACACCGGATACGCTCTGGGTGAGCACCGGGATCCGCGTGCTCGACCATGCGATCGAGGCCATCTACGCAAAGCGTGCGCATCCGCTCTCCGATGCGCTTGCCGTGCGCGCAATCCGCATGCTCCTCGCGCACCTCCCGGCCTCGCTCGGCGCAACGCCCGCGCACATCATGCATCGCGGTGAGTGTCTCGATGCCGCCTGGCTGTCCCTCTACGGAGGCTTCAACACGGGGCTCGGCCTCTCCCATGCGCTCGGGCACCAGATCGGGCCCGCGTGGAACGTGCCCCATGGGGTCACCTCGTGCATCGCGCTAGTCCCGGCCATGCGCTTCATGGCGCGGATCGCGCCGGCGCGCTTCGCGGATGTGGCGGAGGGATTGCGCGTCCCCTTCGATCCCGTGCGGCCGCTCGATGGGGCGCTCGCGTGCGCGGCGCGGGTGGAGGCGTTCATCGCCGGATTCGACGTGCCGAGAACGCTCGCCGCGCTCGGGGTCGAGAGAGAGCGGCTCTACGACATCGCCCAGGCGGTGGTGGATGAGCTCGAAGGGTTCGACGCGGTGCCGAGGCGGGTGACGCGGGAGGAGGTCGAGGGATTGCTCCGGGAGGCGTACGAATGAGTTGGCTGGGGGACTAGGATTCGAACCTAGGTTAACGGAGTCAGAGTCCGCTGTCCTACCACTAGACGATCCCCCAACGCGCCGTACTCGGTCCTTCTCCGCGACCGGCTCGCCTGTCTCGTCCCGCTCCCCTGCGGTGGGCGCGAACGGATCAGCGCTTGGAGTACTGTGTGCCGCGACGCGCTTTGCGGCGACCGACCTTCTTGCGCTCCACTTCGCGCGCATCACGGGTGACGAATCCGGCCACGCGCAGCGGCCGGCGCAGCGTCTCGTCATAGTCGATCAGCGCGCGGGTGAGGCCCATGCGGATGGCGCCCGCCTGGCCGGTGATGCCGCCGCCCGAGACGTGCACGGTGATGTCGAAGCGTCCGCCGAGCTGCGTGAGCTCGAGCGGCTGGCGCACGATCATCCGCCCGGTCTCGCGGCCGAAGAACTCATCGAGCGGCCGGCTGTTCACGGTGATGCGCCCGGAGCCGGACTTGAGGTAGACCCGGGCGGTCGCGGTCTTGCGCCGGCCGGTGCCGTAGTTGTGCTGGGCAGCCATTCTCAGATCTCCAAAGGCCGGGGTTGCTGGGCCCGGTGGGGGTGCTCGCCGCCGGCGAACACGTGCAGCTTCTTGAACATGCGGCGCCCGAGCGGGTTCTTGGGCAGCATCCCCTTCACCGCGAACTCGATCGCCCGCTCGGGGTGCTCCTGGAGGAGCTTCGCGAGTCCGATCGATTTGATGCCGCCGATATGCCCACTGTGGTGGTAGTAGACCTTGTCCGCGAGCTTGCGTCCGGTTACACGGATCTTCTCCGCATTCACCACGACGATGTGGTCGCCCATATCGACGTGGGGGGTGTAGCTCGGCTTGTGCTTGCCCTTCAAGCGATGGGCGATCTGGGAGGCGAACCTCCCCAACGTCTTGCCGCTCGCATCCACGAGGTACCAGTCACCCCGAACCGTGCCTTCTTTGGCGAACACCGTGCTCATCTCGATCACTTCCGCCCGCGGCCGCCCTGAAGGGGCGCGGGCCCTCGAACCGAAAAAGGGCGGCAAGTGTACTGAAGCGCGCCTGCCAATGCAAAGCACGGAACCGGTCTTTCCGCTTATATAATCGAACCTTATGGCACCGAACGGGCTCCTCGAGCCGCTCATCGTCGCCGCCGATCGGGCGCTGCGCGCGGTGACTGGCTCAGCCCAGGCTTCAAGGTCCAATCCCGCAGCCGGGGAGCGTGCCGAGCTCTCCGCAAGCGAACGGCGCGAGACCGCCGCGCTCATGCGGGTGAATCATGCCGGAGAGATCGCAGCGCAGGCCCTTTATTACGGCCAGGCGGTGGTCGCGCGGAGTGCCGCGACCCGCGAGCTGCTGCTGCGCGCGGCACAGGAGGAGTCCGATCACCTCGCCTGGTGCGCCGAGCGTCTGCGCGAGCTCGGCTCCCGGCCGAGTCTCCTCAATCCCCTCTGGTACGCGGGCTCCTTTGCCATCGGCGCCCTCGCGGCGAGCTTCGGGGACGGGGCAAGCCTCGGGTTCGTCGCGGAGACCGAGCGTCAGGTCGAAGGTCACCTCGATGACCACTTGCGCCGCCTGCCGCCGGCCGACGAGCGCAGCCGCGCCATCCTGCGCACGATGCGCAGCGATGAGTCGCGCCATGCCGCGACCGCGCATGCAGCCGGGGGGCAGCGCCTCCCGCTACCCCTTCAGGCGCTGATGCGCCGGACCGCACGCTTGATGACGCGTACCGCGTACTGGGTATGACCGCTCTGCCGCGTCCGGGAGCCGTGGGCGGCACCGGCTCCCTTGCAGTTTGCTGGGATATGTATAAATACTTCTCCATGGCGCCGTCGCGCGCTCAGGGGGTCGAAAATGGAAGAAAACGTCAAGCCGCTGAGTGATATTCCGGCGATCAACCGCTTCTTGAGCTACTGCCGGATACGCACGGTGCCCTCCAAGACCGTCGTGATCCATGCGGGTGATCTGCCGGACGTTCTCTACTACATCATCAGCGGCTCGGTTGAGGTGATGATCGAGGACGAAGAAGGCAACGAGATGGTTCTCGCTTACCTCAACAAGGGGCAGTTCTTCGGCGAGATGGGCCTGTTCTACGAGCAGCCCACCCGCAGCGCCTGGGTCCGCACCCGCAACCAGTGCGAGCTCGCGGAGATGACCTATCCGCGCTTCCGGCAGATCGCGGCCGAGAGCCCGGGACTCATCTTCGAGCTTGCGACCCAGCTCGCCACGCGCCTCGACCGCACCAACCGCAAGCTCGGCGATCTCGCTTTCGTCGATGTCACCGGGCGGGTGGCGCATGCCATCATGGACCTGTGCGGCGAGCCCGATGCGATGACCCATCCCGAAGGCATGCAGATCAAGGTGAGCCGCCAGGAGCTCTCGCGGCTCGTCGGCTGCTCGCGCGAGATGGCCGGAAGGGTGCTCAAAGTCCTCGAAGAGCAGGGGCTGCTGCGTGCGACGGGCAAGACCATCGTCGTGTTCAACGCGCGACCCAAGATGAAGACCCGGCCGGTGATCGTCCCGGCAAAGCCTGCGGCCGCCAAGACCGGCCGCATGCTCGATGAGGACGACGAGGATGACGACGAGGACGACGTTTGAGCTTGGGAGCGCGCCGTCCGCATCACACGCCGCGCGCGATCCGTTCGCGCATCTCCCGAATGGTCGCGCGGTAATCTCCGCTCTCGAAGATTGCCGAGCCCGCCACGAACGTATCGGCTCCGGCGCGCGCGATCTCGGCGATATTGTCGACCTTCACGCCCCCGTCGACTTCCAGCCTGATGGGCTTGCCCGTCGCGTCGATCCGCTGACGCACCGCAGCGAGCTTGTCGAGCGCACTCGGGATGAACGGCTGGCCGCCGAACCCCGGGTTCACCGACATGATGAGCACGAGGTCGAGCTTCTCGAGCGTGTAATCGAGCCAGTTGAGTGGACTCGCGGGGTTGAGTACCAGCCCCGGCCGGCAGCCGTGCTCGCGGATGAGCTCGATGCTCCGATCGACATGCTCGGTCGCCTCGGGATGGAAGCTGATGTAGGTGGCGCCGGCCGCGGCGAAGTCCGCAACGATGCGATCGACCGGCGTGATCATGAGATGCACGTCGAGGGCTGCGTGCGGGGCGTGCCGATGCAGCGCTGTGCACACCATCGGTCCCACCGTGAGGTTCGGGACGTAATGATTGTCCATCACGTCGAAGTGGATGAGGTCCGCGCCGGCATCCAGAACGGCGTTGACTTCCTCGCCGAGCCGCGCGAAGTCCGCGGAGAGGATCGAAGGGGCTATCCAGCGGGGGAGCATGCCGGGAAGTGTAGCAACGGCTCGCGCACTGTCCAGGCGATCGCCCTCCGTGCGCTCGAGCACCCTCGCGGGACCGCCGTCAGATGCCGCGCCGCTCGCGGATGAGCTCGTACGCCTCGATGATCTGCTGGGTGCGCTGCTTGGCGTGCTCGATCATGGAGTCGGGTAGGCCGTTCGCCTTCAGCTTGTCCGGGTGATGCCGGCTCAGCTGGCGCCGATAGGCCTTCGCAACCTCCTCGTTGTCGACCTTCGGATCCACCTCGAGCACGCGGTAGGCCTGCTCGAGCTGCTGCGCGGTTGCAGCGCGCGCCTGCTCGCGCGCGAAGCTGCCGCGGCGGATGCGCAGCACCGCCTCCATCTGGGCGAGCTCGAGGTAGGAGATCCCGAGCCGCGAGGCGATGCGCTGCAAGAGCGCGCGCGCCGACGGATCGAGATTGTTTCCCCCGAGCGCCGCGCGCATCTGGATCTCGACGAAGATGCGCAGGAGGTCCGGTCGGCCGGTGCACGCGCGCGCGAGCGCCGTGAGCGCCGCATCGAGTGCGAATCCGCGCTGCTTGCCCGCGGTGAAATGCGCGATCGCGGCGCGCACCTGCTGCGCATCGAGCCGCAGCTCCGCCATGATCGCGCGCGCCGCCTCGATCTCCTGCTCCGACACGCGGCCGTCGGCCTTGGCAATGTGACCCATCACCTGAAAGGTGCTGCGAAAGAACAGCTCGCCGAAGGCGGCCGGATCGAGGCGCGGACCGGCCTCGCGCCGCGATTGCGCGTCCGCGTCGAACTGATGGCCGAGCAGCACGCCGATCGCCGCGCCGAGCGGACCGAGGGTGAGGAAGCCGAGCACTCCGCCGAAGACTTTCCCGGTCCACTGGGCCATAGGTTGTTATATTAGCTTGCCATGGCTGCGGACACTCTCTACGCGAGCGAACTGAGAACTCTGCGCAAGATTCATCAGGGCAAGGTTCGCGACAGCTACGCGATCGACGCCGGGACGATGCTCATCGTCACCACCGATCGGCTGTCCGCGTTCGACGTGGTGCTGCCCGATCCGATCCCGAACAAAGGTCGCGTGCTCAATCAGATCTCCAACTTCTGGTTCGAGCGCACCCGTCACATCGTCCCGAACCATCTGACGGGGCGCGCGCTCGAGAGCGTCGTGGACGATCCCGCGGAGCTCGCGTTGCTCGCCGGGCGCGCGGTCATCGTTCGGCGCCTGCAGGCGCTGCCGATCGAGGCGGTGGTGCGCGGGTTCCTCATCGGGTCGGGATGGAAGGAATATCAGCGCACCGGCGCGGTGTGCGGCATCGAGCTGCCGGCAGGTCTCGAGCTCGCCGCGCAACTGCCGCGACCGCTGTTCACGCCCGCGACCAAGGCGCCCGCGGGCGAGCACGATGAGAACATTCCCTTCGCGCGCATCGTGGAGCTCGTGGGCGATGCGCTCGCCGCGCGCATCCGCGATACCGCGCTCGCGCTCTACGCCTACGCCGCCGAGCACGCGCGCGCGCGCGGCATCATCATCGCGGATACGAAATTCGAGTTTGGCCTCGATGCCGAGTCCGGCCTCGCGCTGATCGACGAGCTGCTCACGCCCGATTCCTCGCGTTTTTGGCCCGCCGAGACCTATCGCGCCGGAACGAGTCCGCCGAGCTTCGACAAGCAGTACGTGCGCGACTATCTCGAGACACTCGACTGGAACAAGCGCGCCCCGGGCCCGCACCTTCCCGCGGAGGTGATCGCGCACACGTCCGCGAAGTATCTCGAAGCCCTGCAGCGCTTGACGAGCTCACCCTCGCCGCTCGCGGTGCGGGTCAGCTCGCCTGTTGAGCCCACTCGAAGATGACTTCCTGGATCGCCCGCACGCCGTCCGTGAGGGCGGCCGGGCCCGGCTGCAGGATGATCGCCGACTTGATCTCGCGCACGAAACCGCTGCGCACGGCCGGCACGTCGTGCCAACCCGCGCGGCTCCGCACCCGATCGGGGCGGAATTTCTTCCCGCACCACGATCCGAGGATGATGTCCGGCGCGCGCCGCGGCACCTCGAGCGGGTCGGCGATGATGCGATCGCGGCCGAGCGGTTTTGCCGCGAGCTCGGGAAAGCAGTCCTCCCCGCCTGCCGCGGCAATCAGTTCCGAGACCCAGCGGATGCCTGAGATCTGCGGATCGTCCCATTCCTCGAAGTAGACGCGCGGACGACGGGCGAGTGAGCCTGCGCGCTCGCGCACGGCCGCGAGCCCCGTCTCGAGCTCGCCCACCAGGCGCTCGGCCGGCTCGCCGCAGCCGATCATCCCGCCGAGCGTGCGGATCATGCGCAGGACGTGAGCGATGCTGCGCTGATTGAAGACGTGCACTTCGATGCCGGCGCGGATGAGCTCGGATGCAATCGGTGCCTGCAGGTCCGAGAAGCCGAGCACCAGATCGGGCTCGAGCGCGAGGATGCGGTCGATCTTCGCGCTCGTGAAGGCCGAAACGCGCGGCTTCTCGCGCCGGGCCCGCGCCGGGCGCACCGTGAAGCCGGAGATGCCGACGATGCGGCGATCCTCGCCGAGGAGGTAGAGCGTCTCGGTCGTCTCTTCGGTGAGACAGACGATGCGCTCCGGGTAGGGGGCCGATGAGCTCAACGACCGCGCCTCCCCTCGCCGCACCCTATTCCCCGGCGATCGTCATCTCGCCGATGAGCACCGAGCCAGTCTGAAGCGACCCGCGGGTGTCGATGTCCGAGCCGAGCGCGACGATGTCGAGAAACATCTCGCGCAGGTTCCCGGCAACCGTGATCTCGTGTACCGGGTAGGCGATCTCGCCGCCCTCGATCCAGAATCCGCTCGCACCCCGCGAGTAGTCTCCGGTCACGGGATTGACGCCCTGCCCCATGAGCTCGGTGACGAGGAGGCCCTCGCCGGCCCGCGCGAGAAGCTCCTCGAGCGCAAAAACGTGGCCCGGGGCGCTCACGAAGAGGTTGTGCACGCCGCCTGCGTTGCCGGTCGTCTTCAGTCCGAGCTTGCGCGCCGAGTAGCTGTCGAGCACGTAGCCCTGCAAGACCCCAGCGTGCACGAGCGTGCGATCGCGCGTAGCGACGCCTTCGTCGTCGAATGGGCTGCTGCCGAGCGCCTTCGGGATATGCGGCCGCTCCTCGAGCTCGAGGAATGGCGGGAAGACGGCCTGGCCCGCCGAATCGAGTAGGAAGGAGGACTTACGGTACTGGCTGCCGCCGCGGATCGCGCCCAAGAAGCTGCGGAACAGCCCGCGCGCCATCTCCGGGGCGAATACGATCGGCGCCCGGCCCGTGGCGCGCTTGCGTGCTCCGAGCCGCGCGACGGCGCGCTCCCCGGCATGCCTTCCGATCGACGCGACAGCCTCGAGGTCGCCCGGATCGCGCGCGGTCGAGTACCAGTAATCGCGCTGCATGTCGTCGTTCTCCTCGGCGAGGAGCACGCAGGTCACGGTGTGCGAGGTGCTCGCGTAGCCGCCGAGAAAGCCGTGTGAGTTGCCGTAGACGCGCACGCCCCGCTGGCTCGAGACCGAGGCGCCCTCGGAGTTCGCGACGCGGCGGTCGGCGGCGAGACCCGCGGCCTCGCATTCGCGCGCGAGCGCCACCGCATCGTCGGGCTCGAGGTTCCACGCATGGTAGAGATCGAGGTCCGGGACCGCGCGCGCCAGGTCTTCCCGGTCGGCGAGGCCCGCCGCGGGATCTTGGGCGGTGTAGCGCGCGATCGCGCTCGCCTTCTCGACGGTCGCGCGCACCGCCTCGGTGCGCAGATCGGCGGTGCTCGCCGAGCCCTTGCGCTGGCCGAAGTAGACGGTCACTCCGAGACCGCGATCGCGCTGGTACTCCACGGTGTCGACCTCTCCGAGCCGGACCGTTGCGGTGAGGCCGCGCTGCAGGCTCGCGTCCGCCTCGCACTGCGTGGCACCCCGGCGCTTCGCCTCCGCGAGCGCGAGCTCGACGACCTGCGTGAGCTCCGGAATCCGTGACGCGTCGATTTCCTGAGGCATGGGTGGAACGGGCTTCCTGCGACTGGTGCAGAATTGTACCAGCCGCACTCGCGGCCGACGGTGCCCGACGATGACCATGATCAAGGCGCTCGATGAGCCCCCGAGCCGCAGCGCGCGCAAGCGCAGCGCCGAGGCCGCACAGGCACTCGGCGAAGCGCTGATCGCGCTCACCGACGTCGAGCTCGCCGCCCTCGAGCTGCCCGAGCGGCTCGTCACCGCGATCCGCGAGGCGCGCAGCATCCGCAGCCGCAGCGCGAGCGCGCGTCAGCGCCAGTACATCGGCCGGCTGATGCGCGAGATCGACCCGAAGACCGTAGAGGCCGCACTCGCCGTGCGGCGCGAGCGCGCGGCGCTCGAGGCGCTGCGGTTCAAGCGCCTGGAGTCCTGGCGCGCGCGCCTGCTGGCCGATGACACCGGCGCCGCCTTGAGCGCTCTCGCCGTGGAGCATCCCCAGATCGAGCGTGGCGAGTGGGCGCGGGCGATCGCCGCCGCCCGGGCCGCGCGCGGCCGCGAGCGCGGTGCCGACGGAGCCGCGCGGCGCCTGTTCCGCATGCTGCGCGCGCTCCTGGAAGGCGAGCGGCGCGCGTGACCGCGGCAGCGCGCGAGGCAGCGCGCGGCTACAATATCCGCATGCAACCGCTGGTCGGCATCATCATGGGCTCCGCATCGGACTGGGACACGATGCGCCACGCCGCCGAGACGCTCGAGAAGCTCTCGATCGCTCACGAAACGCGCGTCATCTCGGCCCACCGCACGCCGGACCTGCTCTTCGATTACGCCTCGGGGGCGCGCGCGCGCGGACTCGAGGTCATCATCGCCGGCGCCGGCGGCGCCGCGCACCTGCCCGGGATGGCCGCGGCGAAAACCCTGCTGCCCGTGCTCGGCGTGCCGGTGCAGTCCCACGCGCTCAATGGACTCGATTCGCTGCTGTCGATCGTGCAGATGCCGGCGGGCATTCCGGTCGCGACGTTCGCGATCGGCACTGCGGGTGCGGTCAACGCCGCGCTCGCCGCCGCGGCAATCCTCGCGGCGCGCCACCCCGAGATCGAATCGACGCTGCGCGTCTTCCGCGAGCGGCAGACCGCCGCGGTCCTCGCCAATCCGGATCCGCGGGCTCAGAGCAAGGCATGACGATCGGCGTCGTGGGCGGCGGCCAGCTCGGCCGCATGCTCGCCCTCGCAGGCTATCCGCTCGGCCTCGACTTCGTCTTCCTCGATCAGTCGGCGGTCGCGCCGGCCGGGCAGATCGCCCCGCTCCTGTGCGCCGAGCTCACCGATCCGGCGAGCTTGGCCGAGCTCGGGGCGCGCTCGGACGTGGTCACGTTCGACTGGGAGAACGTGCCCATGGCATCGCTCCGTGCGCTTGCGCGGCACTGCGCCGTGCGGCCGTCCATCGCCGCGCTCGCTGCAGCGCAGGACCGCGCGAGCGAGAAGCGCCTGTTCGAGCGGCTGCGGATCCCGACGACGCGCTGGCGTGCCGTCGGCACGCGCGCGCAGCTCGAGCGCGCGGTGCGCGAGATCGGCCTCCCCGGGGTCGTGAAGACTCGCCGCATGGGCTACGACGGGAAGGGCCAAGCGGTCGTGGAAAGCCGCGCCGACCTCGAGCGCGCCTGGGCACAGTTGGGCGCGGTGCCGCTCATTTACGAGGAGCACATCGCCTTCGACTGCGAGGTGTCGATCATCGGCGCGCGCGGCCGCGGCGGGCAGACCGTGGTCTATCCGCTCTGCCTGAACGTCCACCAGGACGGGATGCTGCGCCTCACGCGCGCGCCCTACGGACCGAAGCGGCTTGCAGAGCGCGCGGCGATCTATCTCAAGCGGGTGCTCGAGCACTTCCGCTACGTGGGCGTGCTCACCCTGGAGTTCTTCGTGCGCTCGGGCGCGCTCGTCGCGAACGAGATGGCGCCGCGC
>Ga0335073_10008827_pt1 | contig 14140 bp, 13 predicted proteins | sample Lox_Sample_22_FD_207093 | JGI IMG/M metagenome (GOLD analysis project Ga0335073, IMG submission 207093) | Soil microbial communities from Loxahatchee National Wildlife Refuge, Florida, United States - Lox_Sample_2.2 | ecosystem: Environmental > Terrestrial > Soil > Wetlands | place: USA... | reverse complement strand
TTCTGCATCCGGTCGTCGAACAGGCGCGTCAGCAGCATGTGGCGCAGCCCCACCTGCAGCTCCTCGGGCTCGAGGTGCGGGTTCCACGGGCCGACCGCGCGCTGCTCGTCATCGAGCACGCGCACCATCTCGAGCGACAGCGTCTCGATGTCGCGCGCCGCCGCCGTGACGTCCGGGCGGATTACCGCGCCGGCGGGCGAGATCTGCACGTAGCTGAAGTCGGGTTCCTGCCCGGGACGAGCCGGTGGATGGGGAACGTGCAGGCGCGAGCGTGGCGTCATGGGGCTGGTCGACTGAAGGTGGCAGTTGCGGGAAGCGCTTCAGAAGGATTGTAATCGCCCCACACGGGTAACACTACGAGTGGGGAGACTCGTGAAGCCGAGAGCTACATTCCGGGGTGTCGTGCTGCGCGGGCCCGCGCTGCAAGCTGCGCCGCGGGCCGCAGCCACCGCGACGGCCACGCCGCCGCGCGTGCGGGTCGTACGCGCGGTGGCCGGACGCGGCGGCAAGGGCGTCTCGGTGATCCACGGACTGCCGCTCGGCCCCGCGGCACTCGAGGAGCTGGCCACGCGCTTCAAGCGCCTGTGCGGCGCCGGCGGGGGCGTCAGGGACGGGGCCATCGAGATCCAGGGCGAGCACCGCGACCGGCTGGTGGCGGAGCTCGCCAGGCTCGGCTACCAGGCGAAACGCGGCGGAGGCTGAGCGGTCCAAAAAGACAGTGCCGGATGCGCGCGCCGACTGCGCGTGCACTTGCGCTAGAGTATTCAACCTGCAACGCAGCGGGGACACGACGTGAACGATCACCAAGAGAGGGCACCTGCGACGGCGACGCGCGACGGCAGCGTGCTGCTGTTTGCGCGCAACTTCTTCCGGCATCCGCTCATGCTCGGCTCGATCGTGCCAAGCTCGCGCTTCCTCATCCGCGAGCTGCTCTCTCCCATCGACTGGGCGCGCGCCCGGGTCATCGTCGAGTATGGCCCCGGGGTCGGCGGCATCACCGCCGAAATCCTGCGCCGCATGCGCCCCGACGCACTGCTGATCACGATCGAGACCAACACGGACTTCGTCAGCTATCTGCGCGGCGCGCTGACCGATGCACGGCTGCGCGTGATCGAGGGATCGGCGGAATCGGTCGACGAGATCCTCGGCCGCTTCGGCCACAGCCACGCCGACTACATCATCTCCGGCATCCCACTCGGCTCGATGCCGGCACCGCTGCGTGAGCGGATCCTGCGCAAGACCCGCGCGGTACTGGCTCCGCACGGGACGTTCCTCGTCTTCCAGTTCACGACGCGCGCGCTGCGCGACCTGAAACGTACATTTGATTACGTCAGCCGCAAGTTCGAGCCGCTGAACGTGCTGCCGGCCTACCTGTTCTTCTGTCAGGCCGCCGCCGCGGCCTGAGATGCGCGCAGGTGACCCCGGGGGCTGATGCGCACGCAGCGTGCGCAGCGGCGCTCGTTGACAGGCCGCTCGCAGGACGAGGATCCTCAGCGCATGACGAGCACACTCTGGCTGGGCACGCGTAAGGGACTGTTCGCGCTGCGCGCCGACGCGCGCCGGCGGACCTGGAAACTCGCCGGCCCGCAGTTCCTCGGGCACATCGTTCACCATGTCGTGCAGGACCCGCGCGCGCCGCGCGTGCTGCTGATGGCGGCCAGGACCGGGCACCTGGGGCCGACCGTGTACCGTTCGGGCGATCGCGGCCGCACCTGGCACGAGGCCGCGCAGCCGCCCGCGTTCCGCACCGCCGCCGAGGGTGAGGAAGCGCGCGCCGTCGAGCGCGTCTTCTGGCTGACGCCCGGTCACGACAGCGAGCCGGGCAGCTGGTACGCGGGCTCCTCGCCGGCGGGCCTGTTCCGCTCCGACGACGGCGGCGAGCGCTGGCGGCCGGTCGCCGGATTCAACGACCACCCCATGCGGCCGCAGTGGGCGGCCCAGGGCACGCCCGATGGCGCGTTCCTGCATTCGATCCTGGTCGACCCGCGCGACGCCCGGCACCTCTACATTGCGATCTCGATCGGCGGGGTGTTCGAGTCGACCGACGGCGGCGCGAGCTGGGCGCCGCTCAACGAAGGATGCGCCGCCGACTTCATGCCGGACCCGAACGCGCTCTTCGGGCACGACCCGCATTGTGTCGCTCTGCATCCGCTCAATCCCGACCGCCTCTACCAGCAGAACCACTGCGGCATCTATCGCCTCGACCGCCCCGGCCGGCGCTGGCTGCGCATCGGCAGCGCCATGCCGAAGAAAATCGGCGACGTGGGCTTCCCGATCGTGCTCGACCCCGCCGATCCCGACACGGCATGGGTTCTGCCCATGGACGGCGGTACCGTGTGGCCGCGTACCTCGATCGGCGGCAAGCCCGCCGTATACCGCACCCGTGACGGCGGGCGCAGCTGGCGGCGGCTCGAGCGCGGCCTGCCGCGGCGGCAGGCCTGGTTCACGGTGCTGCGGCAGGCGATGTGTGCCGACGGCCACACGCGCACCGGCGTGTACTTCGGGACCACCGGCGGCGATGTCTGGGCGAGCACCGACGCCGGCGCAAGCTGGCGCTGCCTGGCGCGCCATCTGCCGGAGATCTACTCCGTGAGCCACGCGCACTGAGTCGTGACGTGAGCTGCACGGTACGCATTGCCAGTCCGCTCCACTCCTACACCGCCGGTCACGCCGCGGTCGAGGGACACGGCGCGACGCTCGCCGAGGTGCTCGCCGATCTCGAGAGGCGCTTCCCGGGAATCCGCTTCCGCATGATCGACGAACAGAACCGCATCCGGCCGCACCTGCAGCTGTTCGTCAACACCGCGCAGGCGCGCGACCTGTCCGCCGCGGTCGGCGGCGGCGATACGGTGCACGTGATCTGCGCGCTGTCGGGGGGCTGAGGCGCGATGGCACTCTCGGCGGAAGAACGTGACCGCTACCGGCGCCACCTCTCGCTCAGCGAGATCGGCGCCCCGGGCCAGGAGAAGCTCAAGGCGGCGCGCGTGCTCGTGGTCGGTGCCGGCGGCCTCGGCTCACCGGCTGCGCTCTACCTGGCCGCGGCGGGCATCGGCACGCTCGGGCTGCTCGACTGCGACCGCGTCGAGGTGTCGAACCTGCAGCGCCAGGTGCTGTTCGACACCGCCGCGCTCGGCCGGCCGAAGGCCGAAGCGGGCCGCGACCGGCTCGCGGCCCTCAATCCCGACATCCGCATCCTCGCCCATGCCCTCGAGCTCACCGCGGCGAACGCGCGCGCCGTGATCGCCGGCTACGATCTGGTGCTCGACGGCAGCGACCGGCTCTCGACCCGATACCTGGTGAACGATGCGTGCGTGCTCGCGGGCAAGCCGCTGGTGTCGGCGGCGATCCACCGCTTCGAGGGCCAGCTGCTCACCTACATCCCGGGCCGCGGCCCGTGCTATCGGTGTCTGTTCGCCGCAGCGGCCGACGGCGTGGTCGCCAACTGTGCCGAGGCCGGCGTGCTCGGCGTGCTGCCGGGCGTGCTCGGCACGCTGCAGGCGACCGAGGCCATCAAGCTCATCACCGGCATCGGCACGCCGCTCAGCGGCCGGCTGCTCACCTATGACGCGCTCGAAATGCGCTTCCAGGAGTTCAAAGTGGAACGACGTCCCGACTGCGCCGTCTGCGGCGATCAGCCCACGATCAGCGAGCCGCGCGCGGCGGCACCGGCCGCTCCCGTCGAGGACGGCGTGCGGCGGCTCACGCCGCGCTCGCTCGCGGCACTACTCGAGCCGCCGCGGCCGGCCCCGCCGCTCATCGACGTGCGCGAGCCCTGGGAGTTCGAGGTCAGTCACCTGCCCGGCGCCCGCAACATTCCGCTCGGCGAGCTGCCGCAGCGCCTCGCCGAGATCCCGAAAAACGCCGCGCCGGTATTCATCTGCCGCAGCGGCGGACGGAGCCTGCGTGCCTGCCGGATGGCGCTGCAGGCGGGCATGGCGGAGCCGGCGAATCTCGAGGGCGGGATGCTCGCCTGGGCGGCGGAGCTCGATCCGGACCTGCCGGTCGGCTGAGCCCTGCGGCGCCCCGGCGCTACTGCGCCGGCACCCGCGATCTGGCGAAACAGGGCGTGCGCACCGATTCGTGCGGCAGCACGATGCGGCTCTGGAGGAGCGCGAGCGCCGTCTGCGGGTCGTCGACGAAGCAGAACAGCCCGAGGTCCTCGCGCGCGATCGTGCCATGGCGCACCAGCGCCTCGAAGTTGATCACTTCCTTCCAGTAGGACGAGCCGTACAGCAGCACGGGGATCGTGCGGTCGAGCTTGCGCGTCTGCGCCAGCGTCAGGATCTCGAACAGCTCATCGAACGTGCCGAAGCCTCCGGGGAACGCGACCAGCGCGTGCGCCAGGTGCGCGAACCACAGCTTGCGCATGAAGAAGTAATGGAACTCGAACGACAGCTCCGGCGTGATGAAGGGGTTGGGGCGTTGCTCCTGCGGCAGCCCGATGTTGAGTCCGATGCTGCGCCCGCCGGCGAGCGCGGCCCCGCGGTTGGCCGCCTCCATGATCCCGGGGCCGCCGCCCGAGCACACCGTGAGACGCTCGCCGCCGGCACCGCCCGGGAGGCTGCGGCTCCACGCGGTCACCAACCGGGCGAGCTCGACGGCCTCATCGACGTAGCGGCCGAGCACGCCGCCGCTGCGCGCGCGCGCCGAGCCGAAGAACACCACGGTCGCCGTGACGCAGGCCGCGGAGAAGCGCTGCAGCGGCGCCAGGTACTCGGACACGATCCGCACGGGGCGGCCGTCGTCCGAGTCGATGAATTGCGGATCGTGGTACGCGAGCGGGGGGCTGTGCGCCATGGGACTTACGCTCCGGGAAGCGGCGCCGTGCCGCACGTGGAGCTAGTGTGGCAATTCCCGCAGCGCGCGTCACCCGTGCCCGGAGCGGGCGATCCCTCGCGCCGCTCCGGCCGCTTCTGGTCTAACCGCACACACTGTCCGTCCTGCTGCGTTAGGCTATGGCGATCGTGTTGCGCCCTGATGGCAGAGGGATTGCGTGGCTCGCCGCGGTGCTGGCGGCCGCCGCGAGCGCGGCCGCGGCGCAACCCTCCGCCCCGCAGCTGCCGCCGCTCGGTCCGGCGACCTCGCTGCTCGTGGTTGCGCCCCATCCGGACGATGAGACGCTGTGCTGCGCGGGGGTGATCCAGCGCGTGGTGGGCGCCGGCGGACGTGCGAGCGTGGTGTGGATCACGAGCGGCGACGGCTCGCTCCTCGACCTGCTGCTCATCGAGCGCAGCATCCTCGCAAGCGCGGCGCGGATGCGCGCTCTCGGGACGCGCCGCATGCACGAGGCGCGCGACGCCACGGCAATCCTCGGCGTGCCGGCGGCGGGACAGCTGTTCCTCGGCTATCCCGACCGCGGCATCACCGCGCTCCTCGATGCGCACCGCGACTCCGCCTTCGTCTCACCCTTCACGGGCGCCTCGGCCGTTCCCTATGCGCAGGCGCTGTTTCCCGCACATCCGTACACCGGCGCGAGTCTCGAGCGCGACCTGGCGGCGGTGCTCGAGCGCGTGCGCCCGACGCTGGTGCTCGTGCCGAGCCCGCGCGACTCACACCCGGATCACGCGGCAACGGGCCGGCTCGTGCTGCGCATGCTGGCGCAACGGGGCGAGCTCGACCGGGCGCGCTGCTGGATCGTGCACGGCGGCGAGGGTTGGCCGAGTCCGCGCGAGCTCTCGCCCGGCCTGCCGCTGACGCGCGCACCACTCCTCGGCACGACGGCCACGACGTCCTTCGCGCTGACGCCGGCCGAGGAGGGCGCCAAGCTCGCCGCCGTGCGCGCCTACCCGACTCAGCTGGTGGCGCTCGCGCCGCTGCTGCTCTCGTTCGTCCGTACCACGGAGCTCTACACGGCGCCGCCGTGAGGCGCGGCTGCCGGCTCAGGGCGGCCGCCGCCAGCCCTCGAGCCAGCTGTCGAGCGCGCCCGCGATCCGCTCGCGCAGCCGATCGAGCGCGCCGCGCCGCGACCAGTGGCGGCGGCTGAGGGCCGCGGACACGGCGAGGTCGGCGGCGAACAGCGCCGCCGCGACGTCCGCCACGGTGCGGTCGTCGACCTCCTGGTTGGCCTCGAGATTCCACTTGAAGCTCCAGCGATCCAGGTTGCTCGAGCCGATCGACAGCCAGTCGTCGCAGATGATCATCTTCGCGTGCAGCACCGCCGGCTGATACTCGTAGATGCGCACGCCACTGCGCAGCATGCGGCCGTAGAAGCGCCGCGCCGCCTGGCGCACCCACGGGTGGTCGGTGCGCGCGCTCGGCATCAGCAGCCGCACGTCCACGCCGCGGCGCGCCGCGCGGCGCAACGCCTTGCGAAAACGCCGCGACGGCACGAAGTAAGCGCTCACGATCCAGGCGCGCACCCGCGCGGCATCGATGCGGTGCATGACGCCGCGCGCGAGCAGCGAGCTCGGGCGGGCCTCACTCAGCGACACTCTGCCGGACGCCCCGCCGGGCAGCGCCGCGCTCGGCGGCTCCGGCAGCGCGAGATCCGGGCCGGCGCGCCGCCAGCTCTCAGCGAAGGCGTGCTGCCAGTCCGCGACCACCGGGCCGTGGATCTCGATCATCAGCTCGCGCCACGCCGTCGGTCCCGGCGCGAACTCATCGCTCAGGCCCGCGCCGCCGACGAACGCGACCTCGCCATCGACCGTGAGGAGCTTGCGGTGATCGCGCATGAAGTTGCGCAGGCGGTTGCGCCAGTTGAGCGGGTTGAAGATGCGCAGCTCCACCCCCGCGCTCTCGAGCCGCCGCCGGTCGAGTGCCGTGAGCCCGAGTGCACCGAAGCCATCGAACATCACGCAGCAGCGCACGCCGCGCGCCCGCGCGCGCGTCAGCGCCTCGATGAAGGAGCCCGCGACCCGTCCGGAGCTCACCAGGTACATCTCGAGCAGCACGTGCAGTTGCGCGGCGTCGATCGCCTCGAGCATGCGCGCAAAGAACTCGCCCGCGCCGTCGAGCAGCCGGAAGTCGTTGCCCGCTCGCCACGGCCAGCCCGTGAGGGCGAACTGGTCGGTCGGCGTGCCGCTCATGAGTCCGCTAGTGCAGCCGCGCGCCGGCGGCGCGGTGCTCCAGCGTGACGATCGCGCCGCCCAGCAGCAGCAGCAGCACGAACCAGGCGAGGCCGCGGGTCAGCAGGACCTCGACCGTGCCGTAGAGGATCTCGGAATGCGGCCGCATGTAATACCGCACCGCCTCCACGCCGCCGATCAGCAGCGCCGCGCCCATGATCAGCAGCAGCGCCGGCCCCGCGTGTGCGCGGCGTGTGTCGTGCCCGGCGTCGGCCGCCGCCGGTACGCGCAGGTGCAGGTACCACACGGCGACGATCGCCAGCCCGAGCGCCGAGCTCAGGTACTGCAGGATGTGGCACAGCTCCCCGCGGTAGGGCCCGAGCGTGACCGTGTCGTCGAGGATGGGGAAGTGGCGCACGCCCCAGCCCTCCGGATGCGTGAACGAATCCCACAGCAGATGGGTCCACACGCCGAGCAGGATCGCCACCGGCGCGATCCACCACTCCGCGGCGCGCCGCTGGAACGGCTCGAGCGCGGTGAGGCACAGCCAGCGTGCGCGCGCCGGCAGCAGCACCGTGAGCGGCTCGCGCAGCAGCACCGCGCAGGCGAGCACGGCGATGCCGAGCGGCAGATCGATGTTCCACGAGCCGGCGAGGCTGTGCGTGTAGAGCTTCATCATGGGGGCACGGATGCTCGCGAACGGCACGAAGTACGGTGCGTCGGGCACCATCGCGCCGATGAACAGCGGCGCCGTGCGCAGGTACCGCACGTAGCGCAGCGGCAGGACCGCGGCCGGATGCGCCAGCGTGAACGGCATCGGCGCGGCCTAGGGACTGCCCGCCGGCGCGGTCACGCTGATCGCGAAGTCGCGCCCGACCCATGCGCGGCTGTCGGCGTGGCGGAACGTCACGTCGATGCGCCGCCCCGCGGCGAGCCCCGCAGTGTCGATCTCGATCAGGTGCAGTCCCAGCGGGTTGGCGCAGGTCTGCTGGTCGCGGGCGTTCTGCCAGCCGTCGAGTCCCCAGCGGAAAGTGCCGGGGGCGTGCAGCGCGAGCGTCAGCCGGCAGCCCTGCGGCACCGCCACCGCGGGCGCATGCTCGCACCACAGCACGCGCTTCAGCTGCGGACGGCGCCCACGGTAACGCTCCCACACCGCCGTCGGCCGATCGTACGGACGCTTCAGCCCGCGCGACAGCACGAGCTTGATGTACTCGGCATGCGCCCAGGCGAGCGGCATGGCCCCTCCCGTGGGGCGCCCCGGCTCGAGTCCGCGCGCCGGAATCGGCGCGCTGTCCCACACCTGCTCGGGCAGCATGCCGCCGACGGACGCCATGCGCTGCATGGCCATGATGAGCGGCAGAGGGTCGCGGCCGGCGGCGATCTCGTAGTGACCCCGCTCGCCGGTGAGCAGCGGCCACGCGCGGCCCCGCCCGGTGCCGTCGTACGCGCTGCCGTCCTCGTGCTCGCCGTAGCCGTCGCCGGTGTAGCGGTGCCAGGCGGGACCTGAGGGCGTATCGACCTTGAGCAAGGCGTCCGCCAGCACGACGCTCCCGACGATCAGCGGATCGTCCGCGCGGCGCAAGCCGAAGCGCACCAGCTGCAGGAAATCGATGCCGACCTGATCGGCGAGCGGGATGCCCGGATCGTGGGCGCGGTTCTTGATCGCCATGGGCGAGTCGGGCGCGCAGCGGTCGGTGAGTGCCTGGGGAGGGGTGACCCGCAGGTAGTAGCCGGGCACTCCGAAGCTGCGCGCGAGCGCGGTGTCGGTCACCGTCGTCCAGTCCTCGAGCCGCGCGTTCCAGTAGTCCGCAAAGGCGAGCGCCAGCTCGCCCGCCTCCTCGGACAGGAAGCGGGCACCCGCGACCAGTGCGGCGATGCACACCGCGAGGGTGAAGGGGTTGAGTCCCGCGTCCTCCTCCCAGCGGTCCTGGCTGCTCACCGGTCCGGTGCGCACCAGGAAGGCGAGAGCCCGGCGCACCATGTCGGCCACCTCGCTCCCCGCGAGTGCGTCGCGCTCGGCGAGCGCGGCGGCGAGCAGCACCGGGAAGGCCGCCTCATCGAGCTGGATCCCCGACCAGTAGCTCTTGCCCCCGAGCCACTGGTTCTGGTGCCAGTGCCCGTCGGCGTTCTGCGTCGCGATCAGGTAGCGCAGCGTGTTGTGTGGCTCGTAGCGGGCACCGGCCGCGAGCAGCGCTCCGGCGCACTCCACCAGGTCGCGCGGCCACACCAGGTGGTAGCCTTCGCGCTCTTCGCGTGTGTTGCCCCACGGGACACTGAGCGAGGCCACCATTGCCCCCGGATAGGTCTTGTCGCGGTGGCTGCGCAGCACCATCGCCGAGATACGAAACTGCAGCAGGCATTCCGACGGCAGATCGGGCGTCAGCCCCTCCGGGCCCGGACGGGCGGTGAACCAGCGGGCCCACGCGTTCTCCTGCTCCTGCCAGCTCGAGTCGAAGGGCTCGGCGAGTGCGGTGCGCGCGAGGGTGGCGGCCGATTCGGCGCTGCTGCCGAATGCGAGGGCGAGCACGGACTCGCGCGGCAGCTCACCGAGCAGCGCCACGTTGCCGGGACCCGCCTCGCTGTATTCCCAGGTCATCGCGCCGTTGCGGTGGAAGTCCTGCCAGCCGTCGTTCTCGCCCACGTAGCCGGCGCCGGCCCGCGCAAAGCCCTCCCCCTGCGTGAGCGAGGCGGCCAGCAATGCCAGACCGAACGGTCCCTGCTCGGCGGTGAGGGCGCGCCGGCCGCCGTAGTCGACGACCGCGGCGCGGTTGCCGTGGCCCGTGCCGCCGAGGTGCGGCGCGAGCAGTGCGTAGGGTTTGAGCGCAGGATCGCCCGTGAGAGTCACCTCGACGAGCAGCACGTCGCGGTCGTCGCACGGCGTCACGCGCAGCGCGAGCTCGAAGCGCTCGTGACGGTGCACGATCCGCACCGCAGGTGCCGCCATGTTCGCCAGGTGCACCTCGTGCCGCCACATGCGCTTGACCTCGACCCAGAATCCGGCGCCATCGGCGACGATGAAGCCGAGGTCGCGGATCTGCGGGATGTCGACCCGGGGGTAGTAGACCTCGTTGACGATGCCGCCGCCGATGGTGAACCACAGGCGCGACATCCCGAGCGAGCAGCCGACTGCCTCCTTGTCGCTGCTGCACCAGGTGGGCGGCAGCCCGGGTCCGCCCGGCGCCTGGCTCATCGGCGCACCGCTCCCTTGAGGCGGCCGGCCGGATCGAGATCGTGCCAGGCGCGCACGCCGCCGAGAAAGGCGTTGCGGTTGTCGCCGCGCCGCGCGTGCGCGGGAAGCTTCTTCAGCCGCGCGCTGTTGCCGCCGCCGAGCACCACGTAGTCGGCCTCGAGCACCAGGCGCAGGTGCGCGACGACGTCGGCGACCTTGCGGCGCCACTTGCGGGTCCCGAGCCGGCGCCGGCCGCGCTCGCCGAGGCAGTCCTCGAAGGTACGCCCGTGCCGGTACGGCATATGCGCGATCTCGGTCGGCTCGACCACCCCGTCGATGATGAGCGTGGCGCCGAGCCCGGTGCCGAGGCCGAGGAACAGCATGCGGCCACCGCGATAGCTGCCGATGGCCTGCATGGCGGCGTCGTTCAGGATGCGCACCGGCTTGCCGAACGCCCGCTGAAAGTCGAAACCGATCCAGCCCTCGCCCAGATTGTGCGGCTCGCCGGCGATGCGCCCGTGCAGCACCAGCCCCGGGTAGCCGATCGAGACGGCCTCGTAGCGCAGACCCGCGGCGCGTTTCAGGACCTTCTGCACCATGCGCTGCGGTCCGAGACCGGGCCCCGAGGTGAACTTGCCGATCGGCCCGCGCGCGTCGACGCGGAACTTGACGTGCGAGCCACCGACGTCGATGACGAGGATGCGGCGGGGTGCACGCCGCCCGGAACGGGTCCTTTTCCCTGGCATCGGATGATTTTGCGGTGCAGCCGACGTGCGTGTAAACCGCAGGCTCCGGTCACGCATCCAAGGTGAGTGGCGTCATGCCATCATGCAAGGGGAAGGATCACATGGCTCAACAACGCGCCTGCGCCCAGGCCCTGCTCGTGCTGGCGCTGGCTGTTTGCGGCAGCGCTGCCGCCCGCGACGAGGCGGACATCTCGATGGTCTCGGGCTCGATCACGGTCAGCGCGGGCGAGCACCGCGGCGATGTGAAGACCGTCAACGGCTCGATCCGGGTCGGCCAGGGTGCCGCCGTCGCTAACGCCCATACGGTCAATGGCGACATCACGCTCGAGCCGCACGCCACGGCCGCCGAAGCCAAGACCGTCAATGGCTCGGTGCAGCTGGACGAGGGGGCACGGGTCGAGGGGCGCGTCGCCACGGTCAACGGCTCCCTGGCGCTCGAGCGCGGCGCCGAGGTCACGGATGGGCTCGCCAACGTCAACGGCAGCATGCGCGTCAGCGGTGCCCACGTCGGCGGCGACATCACGACCGTGAACGGCAACCTGGATCTTGGCCCCGATGCCCGGGTGGATGGCGGCATCGTGGTGCGCAGGAAGCACTCCGACGATTCGGATGCACACGACACGCCTCCGCGCATCGTGATCGGGCCGGGGTCGGTCGTGAAGGGCACCCTCAGGTTCGAGCGCGAGGTGAAGCTCTACGTGAGCGACCGCGCGACGATCGGTCCGGTCGAGGGCGCGACACCGATCAGGTTCAGCGGCGATCGTCCGCCCGGGCAGTGACCGCGGACGGCCGCCGCCCCGCTCACGCCGCGCTCACAGGCCGAAGAAGCCCGCGAGCCGCGCGCGGGCGGCGAGCCCCGCCTCGAGCTCGGTCGCATTGACGACCGCGAGCCGGAAGCCGCCCGGCGGCATGGCGTGCGCGCCGGCGGGGCGGTCTTCGTGGAAGGTGATCTGCACGCTGCTGACGTGCGGCATGCGGCGCACCTCGGCGACGAGCTGCGCCGGCGGGTGGCGGTAGGGGCGCCCGTGCGGGCCGAACAGCGCGATGCTGTAGCCGTCGCGACGGCCGGCGTCGGCAAACTCCCACACGCCGCGCGCGTAGAGCCCAACCACCGCATCGAGCCATCCGGTACCGTAGAGGTCCGGCCACTGATCGGCGACGCGCAGGTGTGCCTCGATGATGCGCCCGCCGATCGTCTCGGCGTTGAACATGCCGGTGTAGCCGGCGAGATGGCGCAGGATCCAGCCCGCCAGATACGCCGCGAGCGCCTCGCGAGCGCGCGCCTCGATGGTCCAGTAATCGAAGGTGCCGCCCACCCCCGGGGCGCCGCGGCAGTGGCGCAGCCAGCGCGGCTCGCCGCGCACGACCGCCACGTCGGTGCTCACGTGATCGCCGCTGAGCAGCGGCATCCAGAAGTGCCCCGCGGTCTCCTCGCGCTCGTAGGTCTCGAGATCCGGCAGCACGCGGCTGCCGACCCCCATGCCGTGCAGATTCGTGATCGGCTTGCTGAAGACCGGGAACGAGGACGGGCGCACACCGTGCGGGGCGCATTCGAGACCCTGCGATTCGGCTACCGAGAGCTTGTTGTAGACCCAGCGGTGCGCGGGGTTCCACAGCCACGCGTCCGGGTCCTCGGTCGGTATGCGCACGCCCGGCGGGCAGGCGACATCGTCGAAATACTGCAGTCTCCAGGGGTCGGCCTCGCAGAAAGGCATGACCGCTCGCTCGCTAGAACAGCCCGGTTATGCGGCCATGCTCGTCGATGTCGATGTTGTTGGCTGCCGGCACCTTCGGCAGGCCCGGCATCGTCATCACATCCCCGCAGATCATCACCACGAACTCGGCACCGGCCGCGAGGCGCACCTCGCGGATGTTGACGACGTGGTGGGTGGGGGCGCCGCGCAGTTTCGGGTCGGTGGAGAAGGAGTACTGGGTCTTGGCGACGCACACCGGGTAGCGGCCGTAACCGCTCTCCTGCAGCTGGCGGATCTGCGCCCGCACCTTGCTGTCGGCGGTGATATCGCTCGCATGGTAGACCTTGGTGGCAACCGCCTTCATCTTGTCCCACAGCGTCCAGTCGTCCTCGTAGACGAACTTGAAGTCGTTCGGCTCGGCGCACAGCCGCACCACCTCGCGCGCCAGGTCGCGCGCGCCCGGGCCGCCGTCGGTGAAATGGGTCGAGGGGATGGCGCGCACGCCCTGCGGGGCGATGCGCTCGACCACCAGCTGCAGCTCCGCCTCGGTATCGTCGAAGCGGCGGTTGATCGCCACCACGCACGGCAGCCCGTAGCGATTGCGCACGTTGTCGATGTGGCGCTCGAGATTGACGATACCGTGCCCGAGTGCCTTGAGGTTCTCGGCCTTGAGGTCCGCGAGCTCGACCCCGCCGTGGTACTTGAGCGCGCGCACCGTCGTGACGATCACCGCCGCCGCCGGCCGCAGGTTCGCCTTGCGGCACTTGATGTCGACGAACTTCTCCGCGCCGAGGTCCGCGCCGAAGCCGGCTTCGGTCACGACGTAATCGGCGAGCTTGAGCGCGGTGCGGGTCGCGATCACCGAGTTGCAGCCGTGCGCGATGTTGGCAAACGGCCCGCCGTGGATGAAGGCCGGGTTGTTGGCGAGGGTCTGCACCAGGTTCGGCGCGAGCGCGCTCTTGAGCACCGCGGCCATGGCGCCGTGCGCCTTGAGCTCGCGCGCGAGGATCGGCTGCTGATCGGCGCGGTAGCCGACCACGATGCGGCCGAGGCGCTCCTTGAGATCCGCGATCGAGGTCGCCAGGCACAGAATCGCCATCACCTCGGAAGCCACCACGATGTCGAAGCCGTCCTCGCGCGGCACGCCGTTGGCGGTGCCGCCGAGCCCGACGACGATCTGGCGCAGCGCCCGGTCGTTCATGTCGACCACGCGCCGCCAGGCGACGCGCCGTACGTCGAAGCCGAGCGTGTTGCCCTGGTAGATGTGGTTGTCGATCATCGCCGCCAGCAGGTTGTTGGCGGCGGCGATGGCGGCGAAGTCACCGGTGAAATGCAGGTTGATGTCCTCCATCGGGACCACCTGCGAGTAGCCGCCGCCGGCCGCACCGCCCTTGACGCCGAATACCGGACCGAGCGCCGGCTCGCGCAGACAGATGATGGCCTTCTTGCCGAGCAGGTTGAGCGCATCGCCCAGGCCGACGGTGGTGGTGGTCTTGCCCTCGCCCGCCGGCGTCGGCGAGGTCGCCG
>Ga0335073_10008825_pt1 | contig 14141 bp, 10 predicted proteins | sample Lox_Sample_22_FD_207093 | JGI IMG/M metagenome (GOLD analysis project Ga0335073, IMG submission 207093) | Soil microbial communities from Loxahatchee National Wildlife Refuge, Florida, United States - Lox_Sample_2.2 | ecosystem: Environmental > Terrestrial > Soil > Wetlands | place: USA... | reverse complement strand
CAGCATGTCCTTGTTGCCGCCGCCCGTGTAGCCCTCGAACTGGGACAGGTTGCCGACGAAGATCCGTCCGGTCTCCCCCTGGGGGACGTCCTTGCCGTTCTCGTCGAAGAGCTTCACGATCGATCCGCGCACGACCTTCCCCACCGTGCTCGGATCGGCTCTGAGGTCCTCCGGGGTGGCGATCGTCGCGTAGGCGATCTCGGTCGACCCGTACAGGTTGTAGACCACCGGCCCGAACGCCTTCGTCGCCTTCTGCGCCAGGTCGGCGCCGAGCGCCGATCCGCTCACGAAGATGATTCGCAGGTCCGACACGTCGCGCTGCTCGATCTTCTGCTCCCCGAGCTCGAGGATCCGCGACAGCATCACCGGCACGACCACCAATGCCGTGGCGCGGTGCTCCTCGAGGCTGTCGAGCGTCGTCTCGGGGTCGAAGCGCCGGCGCACCACGAGCGTCGACCCGAGGCCGACGCCGACGATCGCCTGCATGAAGCCGAGGGCGTGGAACATTGGGACGCAGAGCTCGGTGATCTCGTGCGCGCGGAACGGCACCTTGCTGAGCAGCCCGCCCATCAGCGATAGAGAGCGCGGCTCCGAGCGGGGCGCGCCCTTCGGCGTGCCGGTGGTCCCGCTGGTCAGGATCGTGATCCGCGGCCATTCGCCGGGCTTGGGCGGGCCACTGGTCTCGGCGCCCTCGATGAGCGCATCGAGCGTGTCCTCGCCCGGCTCGTCCGCCCAGGCGCGGAAGCGCCCCCGAGGAGGATCGTCGATCCCGCGCAGGGTGTCCGAGTATTCATCGTCGTAGACGAGCAGATCGGTCCCCTCGCGCTGGGCCACCTCCCGGATCTGCGGTCCCGCGAACGACGTGTTGAGCAACACGATCCGCGCGCCGCACTTGGCGGCGGCGAACACCGCCTCCAGGAAGCCTCGGTGGTTGCGGACGAGAATCGCCACGCCCTCGCCGGCCTCCAAGCCGCGGTCTCGCCACGCGTTGGCCAGCGCGTTGGTCCGCTCGTCGAGCTCCCGATAGCTGAGCACGCCGCGCTCGTCGATCATCACGGCTCGGTCGCCGTGGCGAACTGCGCCGGCCACGACCGCACCCCCGAGCAGACCGTAGCGCTGGAAGCCGACCACCAATTGGGCAACGCGCTGTGGAGGCTCGGGTCCCACCAGCCCGCTGCGGATGCACAGCGTGGCGAAATATGCCTCGTCGCCGGCGCGCTCGGCGAGCTTGGCGGCGCTTCCGATCAGACCCTTGGGGTCGAGCGCGGCGCCGAGGATGGCCTTTGGATCCAGGTTGACGATGGGACTCCTCCTCCTTCGGAACTGATCAGGCCGGGAAGGTTGCCAGCAGTTCGGGCGTCATGCAGATCATGGGCATGCCTACCAGGACTGACCCCAAACTATTCGCGATTCTTGCCGGGTATGCGCCGCTCGCCGAGGAGTCCGCGAGCTGTAACGCAGCCAGCTCGCTGCGGATCTAGCAGCGATGACATGACGCCGCCGCCGACCCCACGCGGCGGCGGCGTCGCTTATTGCGACACCGTTTGATGAATCGTTTGCGCCCGCCTGGGTAGTACACCAGGCGATGGCGGGGAACCTGATCACGCTGCCGCTGCGCGTGTCTTTCCAGTCTGTGCGCGTATTGACGCGGGTCGCAGGCGGGACGACCGAGCGCGCGTTGTCGCTGGTCGGACGGACGATCGGCGCGGTCGCGCCCTCTCCGCCAACCCCAAGCACGACGGCTCCCGCGCCCCCGCCGGCGGCTTCGCGTGAGCGGTCAGAGACCCAGGCGCCCCGCCGGAAGGCCCCATCGGTTCGCGCGGTCTCCTCGCTTCGCACACCGACACCGGAGCCCGAGACCGAGACCGTTTTCCAAGCGCGCGAGCCCGAGGTGTCGCCGCCAGGCGCCGCCGAACAAACCCCGATGCACGTCTCCGAAGAGCCGGAGCTCGTGCGCGAAGTCGCCGAGTCGGGGGCCGAGGACGGCGCCGGCGCGGCGATCACCGTGGCTGAGCCGTGGAACGGGTACGCGCGCATGAGCGCCAAGGACGTGATTGCGCGAGCCCGAGCCGGCAACCCGGGCGAGCTCGCCGCCGTGAGGCTCTATGAAGCCCGCCACCGCAGCCGCCAGACCGTGCTCGCCGCGGTTGATCGCCAGCTCAAGCTGGCCGGCGGCGGCGCTCCGGCCTGACCCGCACTGCCGACGAAAGGACGATCGACATGCCCGCAGCGAAGACCCTGAACGAGCGCGACACGAAGCTGGTCGGATGGCTGGGCGAGGCGCACGCCAAGGAGGCCGAGCTCGAGGCCGATCTGACCGCCCACATCGCCCTCACCCAGAAGCAGGCCTACAAGAAGCGCCTTCAGCAGCACCTTAAGGAGACGCGCGATCACAAGCGGCGCGTGGCGGCGCGGATCAAGCAGCTTGGCGGGCCAACCGGTCAGGGCCTCATCGGTGCCACCGGCTCGGCCGTTGGCGAGGTGGCCGGCAAGACCGTCGCCGCGGTCAAGGGCCAGGTCGGCGCAGCCCGCGCGCTCGTCACCAATCAGGCCGAGACCCATTTGCGCAACGCGGAGGACGAACTCCGCGAGGAGCACGTCGAGATCGCGCTCTATTCCCGGATCGAAGCCTTCGCCACCGAGGTCAAGGACCGCGACACGGCACAGCTCGCCCGGGCCATCCGGCGCGAGGAGGAGCGGATGGCCAAGTACCTCCAGGCCGAGCTCGGGCGGCTGGTCAAGGACGTGATCCGCGCCGAGATCCCGCGTGACCAGCGTGGCACCGCGTCACGCTCGCGCGCGCGCCGAGCCTCCACGACCAGCCGGTCGCGCGCGGCCGCGGGCAGCAGCCGGGCGCGGACGACATCTCGCAGCGCCGCGTCGCGCGGCTCGGGATCGCGGACCACCGGGTCGCGGAGCTCTTCGTCGTCACGCGCCTCGGGCTCGCGGAGCGCGTCATCGCGCAGCGCATCGTCCCGGAGCACGTCCTCGCGGAGCACGTCGTCCCGCGGATCGACCCGCACGCGCAGTCGCGCGGGCGCACGGAGCTGACCGAGTCATGCCAGCCGCGGACCGGACACTCCACCTCGCCACCGGCGCCGGCTCTCGAGAGGAGCCGGACGCTGGCCTGGCGTGGTTCTCCGAGCAATGCATGACCAACGGCGCGCCACTGGAGCGCTACATCGCGCACGCGGAACGGATCGGCGACCCGGAACTGGCCACGTTCTTCCGCCGGGCGCTGGCCGAAAGCAATCGGGTCAGTCCCAGCGACCGGCGCCGGCGCACGCGGCGCGTGAGCCCCGACCGCCGGGCGATTCCTGGCCGCGGAGCCGGGGTTACGGCCGAGATCGACCGTGCACCGCCAGCCGGAGGCCGGCACCGACCGGCACGACCGTTTGGGTCAGCGACGGCTCGGCCTCCATCAGTGCCGTGAACTCCACCAGCTCGTGCTCGTGCGAGATGACGTTGTCGACCGCGAGCACGCCGGCGGGTGCGAGCGTCCGCACGAGATCTGGCAGATATCCCGGATAGGCCGGCCGCTCGGCGTCGAGGAACACGAACTCCCACGCCCCGTCCTCCGAGCGCGCCAGAGCATCGGCGGCGTCCCCGGAGCAGAGCTCGACGGGCTGGCTCAGCCCCGCGGCGGCCAGATTGGCGCGGGCCAGCTCGGTCCGGGCCGGGTCGAGGTCGATGCTCACCACCCGCCCCCCGGTCGCCCGCACCGCGTCGGCCAGCCACAGCGTCGAGTAGCCGTTGGAGGTCCCGAGCTCTAGGACCCGTCGAGCTCCGGTGGCGCGGATCAGCACACCCAGAAGCTCCGCGGTGGGCGGCTCGACGTTCCGGAAGCGCTCGAGCCGGTCGGCATGCGCGCGGTCGTGCTCCTGGCTGACCGCGTACAGCTCGTCGGCGAAGCGGCGGAGAGCCTCGTCCATCAGCTACGCCGCCGCCTCGATCGGCGTCCGCGAGGGATCGCGTGGCCGCAGGTGCTCCAAGCGATCCACCTCGGCCAGGGCGGGGAAGATCCGCCTCCAGCTGATCGCGAGCAGGATCGTGATCGCGCCGCCGCCCACAACCGCCGGCACGGTGCCGACCAGGTAGGCGGCCAGTCCCGACTCGAACGCGCCGAGCTGGTTGGAGGCGCTGATGAACACCATCTCGACCGCGTTCACGCGCCCGCGCAGGCGGTCGGGAGTGGCAAGTGCGACGGTGGTCGAGCGAATGTTCATGCTGAACAGGTCGACGAACCCGCTCACGCCGAGGGCGATCAGCGAGATCACGAACACGCGCGAGAGGCCGAACACGATGATGCTCGCACCGTATAGGCCGACCACGATCAGCAGCGTGCGGCCGGCACGGCCGCCGAGTGGACGCCGGGTCAGCACGGCCGCCGCCAGCAGGGCGCCGACCGCGGGCGACGCCCGCAGCACGCCGAGCCCGGCCGCCCCGACGTGCAGGATCGACCGGGCGAAGACGGGGAGCAGCGCGACCGCGCCCCCGAACAGGACGGCCAGGAGGTCGAGCAGGATCGCGCCGAGCAGGATCTGGGTCTTGCTGACGAAGCGAAGCCCCTCGAGCACGCTGTCGATGCTCGCGGACCGTCCCCGATCGACAGCCGCGGGCGAGGCCTCGGCGGCGGGGTGCGGACGCATCGCCATGACGCTCGCGCCGGCCAGCAAGCAGCAACACGCCGCGAGCAGATAGACCGCGACCGGCGAGACGCCATAAAGCAGACCACCGATGGCCGGCCCCACGACCTGGCCGCTCTGGGTGGCGATCGAACGGAGCGTCATCGCGCTCGCGAGCAGCTCAAGCGGCACCAGCGTCGGCGCCATCGCCCGCGCGGCCGGCCAGCCGAGCGCCATGGCGATCCCTGAACCCACCGCCAGCGCCAGATAGGCCCACAACTCGGTCGTGCCCGCCTCGGTGACGGCGGCCAGGCCGACCCCCACGCCCGCCCCGAGCACCAGGGCGCCCGCGAAGATCAGCCGCCGCGGCACCCGGTCAGCCAGGTGACCGGCGGGGAGTGCCAGCACGAACAGAGGGATGAACTCGGCCAGGCCGATCCAGCCGAGGTCGAGCGCGCTTCGGTGCAGCGCGTACACCTCCCAACCGATCGCCACCTCGAGCATCTGCAGACTGGTCCCCATCCCCAACAGGGCCAGCCACCAGAGGCGGAAGTCGCGCTCCTCGAGCGCGGGACCGAATCCTCTCAAGCGCCTGCCGTCACCTGGATCATCAAAGGGAGCGTAGCCGCGGCCGTTCCTGGGTATTACCTGAGCACAGGGAAAGCGTCCCGAGGGCGGGCGCGCGGAGGCAAGTCACACACATGAACGTCCGGACACCAGAGATAGTCGCTGGCACTGGGGAGCACGTCGTCCAGTTCTACGACCACGAGTCCGATCTGGCTCGTGCCGTGGGCGCGTACCTGGCCCAGGCGCTCCAGGCAGGAGACGTCTCGATCGTGATCGCCACGCCGGCCCACCGAGCTGCCTTCCAGGAGGAGCTGGCGGTGGTCGGTCTCGCCCCCGCCAAGCTCGAATCCGACGCGATCGTGTGGCTGGACGCCGCGGAAACGATGGCCCGGTTCATGCCCGATGACCGGATCGACCCAGATGCCTTTCGGGAGGTCGTCGGCGGCCTCGTGCGCGAGGCAAGCCGAAATGGACGCGCACGGCGCCGGAGCAACCGGAGCGCCGCCGGCCAGATTCGTGCCTACGGAGAGATGGTCGCGCTGCTGTGGGACGCCGGCGACGTACTCGGCGCCATCGAGCTCGAGAAGTTGTGGAACGAGCTGGCCCGGGAGCTCGAGTTCTCGCTGTGGTGCGCCTACCACGGCCACTCCCTGGCGGTCCACGAGCACGCAGATGAGCTCCACGACGTCTGCCACCTGCACACGTGCGTGATTGAGGAGGCGACGGCGCGGTTCGCCGCGGGCGCCGATGGGCCGCTGGCGGCACGCCGGTTCGCCTCGAGCGTCCTGACCCGCCGCCCCTACGAGGACCGCGTCCACCTGGCCGACGCGCGCCTGCTGGTCAGCGAGCTCGCCACCAATGCCGTGATCCACGCTGGCACGCCGTTCACCGTCTCCATCCGGTACACGGGCTCGAGCGTGCGGATCTCGGTTCGCGACTGGAACCCGACCCAGCCGGTCCTGCGCAACGGAGGACCCGCCTCGCTATCGGGTCGGGGCCTGCATCTGGTGGCCGCGATGGCCGAGGCGTGGGGTGTCGACGACGGTCCCGACGGTAAGACCGTCTGGGCGGAGCTTCCGCTCCGCTGAGCTTGCCGTCGGGCGCGATCAGACTGTGGTTGCGCTGCGCCGGCGGACGAGCGCGTCGATCGCCGCCGCGACCAAGAGCACGATCGCAGTCGCGATGAACTGGCCGGCCGCGCTGATGCCCATCAGCGCCAGGCCGTTGTACACAACGCCGATCACGAGCCCGCCGAGCAGCGCGTGGAGCGGCTTGCCGCGGCCGCCGAAGAGGCTGGCCCCGCCGATGACGGCCGCCGCCACGGCGTACAGCGTGTAGTCGCCCCCGTCGACGCCGGTCGAGACCGACCCCAGGGTGGAGGCGTATACCAGCCCGGCGAGCCCTGCGGTCATCGCGCTGAACACGAACGCGAGCCTCCGCACGTGCTGCACGTTGATACCGGCGCGACGGGCCGCCTCGGGATTTCCGCCGATGGCGTACATGTATCGCCCGGTTCGCGTCCGGGCCAGGAAGATCGAGTACACGAGGAGCACGATCCCGACGAACGGAATCACGTACGGGACCCCCTTCAACGAGATCAGCAGGCCACGGTTGACGCTGCATACGTAGACCAGCAGGATTCCGCCGACGGCAGCGGCGCCGATCTGGAGCAATGTAATGCTGATCGGCGGCGCACTGAGCCCGTGGGCGCGGCGACGCGCGGCGCGGCGTATCGATAAGAACGCGTAGAGCGCGATCACCACCACCAGAATGATCCAGCTGGCACCGACGGGGATGTTGGAGTTGACCAGCTTGAAGACAGGGCTCGTGGTCGAGACCGAGATCACTCCGCCGACGGCCTGTTTATCGATGGTGGCGAGCTCGATCAGGACACCCTCGAAGAACAGCAGGCCGGCGAGTGTCACAACGAACGACGGAATGTGGAGCCTCGTGATCAGGGAACCCTGGATGTAGCCGATTCCCGCGGTAACGCCAATGCCGCAGAGGATCCCGAGCCACCAGGGGAAGTTGACCGGGGGAGCGATCAGCTCGGCGATCACCATCCCGCCCACACCGAGAACGAAGCCGACCGACAGGTCGATCTCCGACAGGATCAAGGCGAAGATCTGCGCGGCGCCAAGCAGGATGTAGATCGACGCCTGCTGGAACAGGTTGACCAGATTCAGAGCCGAGAGGAACTTGGAGCGCTCGGCCTGGAAGAAGATGATGATGACGATCAGACCGGCGACGATTGGCAGCGCACCGCTCTCCCCGCTCTTGATGCGTCGCCACTGCGCGCCCAGGTAGTCGCCGAGCGAGTCGGCCAGCACCGCCGGGTCGGCCGTTACCAGGTCGGCGTCCGTCTCAGGGGCCGCGGTCTGGTCCTCCTCTAGTTCGGTCGAGAGTGGTGGCTCCTCCAGCTCGGACGGGACGCTCGGGCTTGAAAACTCGTCAGGCATCAGCCCTCCTGTCCGGCCGAGCGTGGGATCGCCGCGTGATCCACCGCGCGCGTCGAGCGCCCGGTCGTCATGTAGTCGACGACGGAGGCGGGATCGAAATCGGACACGGGACCTTGCGCGACCATGTTGCCGAGATACAGGATCACGACCCGATCCGCGACCGCGAACACATCGTTGAGGTTGTGCGAGACCAGCATGACGGCAACACCCTGTGAGGCCAGCCGCTTGATCAGGCTCAACACCGTCCTCGTCTGCGATACGCCCAGCGCCGCCGTCGGCTCATCCATGATCACGAGCTGTGCCTTGGCCATCACCGCCTTCGCCACCGCAACCGACTGGCGCTGGCCGCCCGATAGTGAGGCTACCGGCTGGCGGATCGATCTGATCGTCTTGACCGAGAGCTCCGTGAGCGTCTGCTTGGCGGTCGTCTCCATCTTCGCTTCGTCGAGAAGCCCACGCTCGAGCGGCTCGTGCCCGAGGAACATGTTCTGCACGATGTCGAGATTGTCGGCAAGTGCCAAATCCTGGTAGATCGTGGTGATGCCGATGGCCTCGGCCTCACGCGGCCCATGGAAGTGAACGGGCTGCCCCTCCCAGACGATCTCGCCCTCGTCGGGCGGCCACAGCCCGGCGATCGTCTTGATCGTCACCGACTTGCCAGCGCCGTTGTCACCCGCGAGCGCGGTCACCTGACCAGGCGGGATCTCGAAGTTGATTCGAGTCAACGCCTGTACAGGGCCGAACCGCTTGGTGATCCCGCGAAGCTCCAGCAGCGGGACGCCGTTCGAGTCCCCGGTCGTCGGGATCGACTCGGTGGCGGGATTATCCGAAGTGCTCATCGTCCTCCCTATAGGTGCGACGGGCCCTTCCGGCGCACCGGAAGGGCCCACACACACTATCGCTTCGACAACGGACCTTCGATCAACTCGTGATCCCCGCCGCCTTACAGTCGGACGCGTACTTCCCGGCGCAGAGCTGCGCCGCGGGCACGAAGTTGTCCTTGATGACCGTGTCGTTCATGTTCGCCGTCGTGACCCACTCGGGAACCAGCAGCGAGGAGGGCACCGCGATGTGCGTGGTCGGGTCGACCGTGCTCGCGTTCAACAGCGTCGCCGGGGCGGTCTTGCCGGCCCGGAGGTACATCGCGAGGGCGACCGCCGCCTGCGCTTCCGCCCAGATCGGCTTGTAGACCGTTCCGCACTGATAGCCGGAGAGGATGTTCTGCAGACCGGTGAGGGTCGCATCCTGCCCGGTCGTCGGGAACGTCTTCGGCTTGACGCCGTGGCTCTGTAGGTAGGAGATGATTGGCGCCCCCGTCTCGTCGTTCGGGATCACCGCCGCGTTGATGTTGTGGTGCGCGGTGTAGGCGCCCTCGAACTCCGTCAGAGCGTCCGGCGGCATCCACGTTCCGGCCGTCCGCGTGACGAGCGTGTACTTGCCGGACTGGAAGTACGGGGCGAGAACCCCGTTATAGCCCTGGGCAAATAGCGTTGCGTTGTTGTCGGTCACGGCGCCGTGCATCACGACGACCTGCGGCTTGGCTACGTGCCACGCGTTGACGCACTGCACGAATCCGGAGCCGATCAACTGGCCAACGTGCACGTTGTTGAAGCTGACGTAGTCAGCCGTGCCCGCGGGCGCACCGAGGGTGAGGCGGTCATAGTCGATGACCGCGACGCCGTGCGCCTTGGCGTAGCGCTGCACTGTCACTCCGGTGCCGGAGTCCTCCGGGTCGATCAGCAGGACGGTTGCACCGTTGGTGATCGCGCTCTCAGCGTCGGTGATGAACGTCGCATCACTACCCAGCGCGTTTTCGACGGTCATATCCCCACTGGGCAGACCCGCGGCCGCCGCCGCCTTCTTCAGGTAAGGCGCGTCAAACTCAACGTATCGCGTCGAGCTGGTCGTGTCCGGCAAGATCGCCGCGACCTTCCCCTTACCCTGCGCCGCGAGTGATCTCAACGCATTCATCGCGGAGAAATCGTTCGTGAGCGATGTCACCGAGATGCCCGGCGTGGACGTGCCCGCCGAGGAAGTCGTCGTCGCACTTGTGGCGGCGGAGGTCGTCGTCGTACTACTGGATGAACTTCCACACCCGGCGGCCACTGCGGACAACGCCAAGCCTAATGCACACACTCGTAACACACGAGCCTTCATACCTGCACGCTCCTCTCAAGACGCGCAACTGACACTACAAAAGTTAACTACTACTTAGCCGAGGTTTCGCCCCGGTCCGAACTACAGTGGCAAACCGCCACGCTGCCGTCCACCTAGATTAACGCTTCATAAACATAGGTGACCCAAGCAGGCTCGCCGCGTCAATCGCGCAGGGGGTTCGGTGTCGGGGCATGGGCCATCGCGCTTAGCGCGCTCGCCACGACGGGTCCACAGGTGCTGAGCGCGCATCGCCAGCGCTGGCGGCTCTGGCTGGGGGTTCGTCGCAAGATTTTCGGGCCGGCCTCCCTCCCGTCTGCGGAATTTGAGCAGCTAACGTCAAAAAACCTGAGGGTACGGAGGCGCGGGACGCTAACACTCCGTCAGTGGACCCGTCAAGACGCCAACCTTTGCCTCCTTTTAGACCTGCAGCGAGCCAAAACCGCCCGGGTTCGTTAGGCTGGTCCCGTGGCTCGCATCTCGAACCCTGAAATCACCTCAAGCACGGCTCACGCTCTGCTGCGCTCCCATTTGCTCGGCACCATCCGTGACCAGGCGCCCGTCAGCCGGTCAGAGCTCTCGCGCGTGATCGGCCTGCCGCGCAGCACCACGACCGCGCTGGTCGCCGAGCTTCTGCGTGAGGGTGTGATCGCCGAGGAGCCGGGCCGCGGAGGCGGAGCCGGTTCGGGCAGCGGACGCCCGGCAACGCTCCTGTCGTTGCGCAAGCCCGACGGGCTGGTGGCCGGATTCGACTTCGGGCACCGCCACCTGCGCGTGGCCGTGGCGTCCGGAGACGGCCGCCTCCTGGCCGAGGAGAGCATCCTGCTCGACGTCGACCGCCACGCCTCCGACGCGCTCGACTGCGCGCACGACCTGCTGAACACGGTGCTCGATCGAGCCGGCGTTTCGGTCAGCGAGATCCGCGCCGCCGCCGCCGGCATACCGGCGCCGCTCAACAGCCAGACCGGTCGGGTTGGCTCACCGACCATCCTGGCCAGTTGGGTGGACCTCGACCCGGCCGAGGAGCTCCACCGCCGCACCGGGCTGACCGTGACGCTCGGCAACGACGCCGCGTTCGGCGCCCTGGGTGAGATGACCTATGGGGCGGCCCGCGACTTCACCGACTTCATCTACGTCAAGGCCTCCAATGGAATCGGCGCGGCGCTCGTCCTGAACGGCCGGCTGTATCGCGGCTGTCACGGCATGGCCGGGGAGATCGGCCACACCCAGATCGACCCGACCGGCGCCTGGTGTCGTTGCGGCAATCGCGGGTGCCTGGAGGCGACCGTCTCGATTGACGTCGTGCGCCGCCAGCTCGAGCCCCTCGGGCTCAATCCACTCGACGCCGAGGACATGGAGCATCCGGTCGCGAACAAGGTCCTGGCCGAATCGGGCCGGACCGTCGGCGTTGTCATCGCGAACCTCTGCAACACGCTCAACCCCGAGGCGGTCATCCTGGGCGGTGACCTCGCCTCCACCGGGGTCCACTTCACGGCCGGCGTGCGCGATTCGGTCCGCCACCTCGCGCAGCCCGGGCCGGCGGTCGACACGGCGGTGATCGCCACCAGCCTCCAGAACCGGGCCGAGCTGCTGGGCGCGGTGGCGTGCGCGGCGGCCACGCCGTACGCGGTCCTGCAGAGCTAGCAGGGGCTCGCGCTCGCAAATCCCCGGACGCGCGATCACGCCGCCGGGTCGCCGCGACGGCCTCCGCTCGCATCGCCGGACGCCCGATCACGCCCGCCGGGCACGGACGCCCGGCGGAACGGCCCCACGGACGCCGAGCGGAGCGAGGCCCAACATGGGTCATAACCCGGAACTCGTCCCGCTGGCCGTGGTGAATTCCGGTTCAATCGCGCATGTGGCCCACGAGCCGGATCTCGGCGGATGCGGGTCGCCGAGTTCCGGGTTATGACCCGGCGACGGCGGAGTGAGCTATCCGCCCTGCGGCGCGAGGTCCATGTCGCCGGACTCGAACACGACGCCGACGGGTTCGAGCAGCACGCGCCGCGGCCCCTCCTCGACCGCCCCTGCAACGCCCGCGGACAGGCCAAGCGACGAGGAGATCGAAACGACCTCCGGACCCGACCCGGCGGCGCAGTAGACGGCGAACCCGCACCCCATGTTGAACGTGGAGTAGGCCGCGGGCGGTGACATCCCGGCCTGGGCAACCAGAAACTCGAGCACCTCGGGAACATCAGGTAGCCACGTGAGCCGGTAGGTCAGCTCCCGGCGCGGGCGCATCAGCTTGAGCAGACCGTGGCCGGTGATGTGACTCAGGTAATGCACCTCGACCCCGCTGGCCAGCAGCGCGCGCACGAGGCCGGCGTACAGGACGCTGCGGTCGAGCAGCACCTCGCCAAACGGCCGCCCGCTCGGCAGCGGCGTTGCATACCCATCAGAGAGGCGCGAGGCCACGGCCCGCGCCAGCGACGCGCCGTTCGCGTGCAGTCCGCTGCTGGGGATGAGCACGATCTCGTCCCCCGGCGCCAGCCCTGCACCGAGAATCGCGCGCCGGCCCTCGGGGACCAGCCCGACCGAGCTGCCGGCCAGCTCGATGTCCTCCGGCGAAACCAGCCCGGGCAGCGAGGGCGACTCGCCGCCCCCCCACGTCGCGCCCGCGTCGGCGCACGCTTCGCGCCAGCCGGCCAGGAGCGCCTCGTGCCGTTCTCGGCGGGCGTACCAGTCCGATGACCCGGTGGCGAAGTAGGCGTTGACAACGAGCGGCAGCGCTCCGACGCAGATCAGGTCGTTGACGATCGCCGCCACCGTGTCGTAGGCCACGTCCGCAAACCGGTTCACGCCAAGGTCCTCGGAGACCTGCCGGGCGATGATCGACTTCGTCCCAAGGCCTTCGACGACGAACGCGAGCTGCCGTCCGCCGGCCTCGAACACGAACGCCGGCTCGCCGCGCGACTCGTCGAGCGCCTGCCCACCGGCGGCGCGCAGCAGCTCCGAGGTCGCGAGCGCCTCGGTCAGGGCGCTGCGCTTTCCGGCATCCAGCGCCTCGTAGTCGACGCCGGCTGAGCGATACGCGTCGCTCACGCGGTCAGTCGAGCGGCCACTCGTGGACCGGCTGGTTCGAGTGCATGTGCTCGCGGTAGCGCCGCGTCATCTCGAGCAGCGCCTCGCCCCGGTCCAGGCGACCGCCCTCGTGCAGACGATGGAACACCTGACTCTGCCACGCAGCACCGTTCAGCAGCGTGACACATCGGCGCTCGATGATGCCGAGCAGCCGGTCGGCATCGGCCGAGTCAAGGCCCCACCGCGAAAGTCCCTCGTGCGCGAGCGGCAGCAACCGGCGAAGCACGAGCTCGGCGGCGGGAACCTCGCCCAGTCCCGGCCAGTACAGCTTGGCGTCGATTCCCTCGCGCGCGCCCGCATGGAAGTTCTCCTCCGCGGCCGAGAAGGACATCTGCGACCACACGGGGCGCTCATCCTCGGCGATCACCCGGATCAGGCCGTAGTAAAAGGCCGCGTTGGCCATGATGTCGAGCACCGTCGGGCCAGCGGGCAGGACGCGGTTCTCGACCCGCAGGTGCGGCTGATCGCGTACGACGTCGTAGATGGGGCGGTTCCAGCGGTAGATCGTGCCGTTGTGCAGTCGCAGCTCGGCCAGCTGCGGGACGTCGCCGCGTTCCAGCGTCTCTAGCGGATCCTCATCCTCGGTGACCGGCAACAGCGAGGGGAAGTAGCGCACGTTCTCCTCGAACAGATCGAAGATCGAGGTGATCCAGCGCTCCCCGAACCACACGCGGGGGCGGACGCCCTGGATCTTGAGCTCCTCTGGCCGGGTGTCGGTGGCCTGCTCAAACAGCGCGATGCGGGTCTCCCGCCACAGCTCCTTGCCGCAGAAGAAGGGTGAGTTGGCCGCCACCGCGACCTGCACGCCGGCAATCGCCTGCGCCGCGTTCCAGTAGCGGGCGAACGCCTCGGGCTCGACCTGCTGGTGGAGCTGGACGCTGGTGCATGCCGCCTCGGGGGCGATCGTGTCGGCGTGAATGAACAGGCGCTCGACGCCGGCGATCGAGATCTCGAGGTCCTCGCCCCGCGCCGCGAACACCTGCTCGTTGAGGAGCGCGTAGCGTGGGTTGGCGCTGAACACCTCGGCCCGCAGGTGCTGGGGCCTGATCGTGGGCAGGATCCCGATGATCATCATGTGCGCGCCGACCGTCCGGGCCCGCTCCTCGGCGTCGTTCAGGCTTGCCCGGGCGTCGTTCTCGAGCTCGGAGAACACCTCGCCCTCGAGCAGCCGGGGGGCGACGTTGATCTCGACGTTGAACTGGCCGAGCTCGGTCTGGAAGCTCGGGTCGGCGATCGCCTCGAGCGCTGCGGCGTT
>Ga0335073_10008824_pt1 | contig 14141 bp, 16 predicted proteins | sample Lox_Sample_22_FD_207093 | JGI IMG/M metagenome (GOLD analysis project Ga0335073, IMG submission 207093) | Soil microbial communities from Loxahatchee National Wildlife Refuge, Florida, United States - Lox_Sample_2.2 | ecosystem: Environmental > Terrestrial > Soil > Wetlands | place: USA... | reverse complement strand
CGCGCAGAGCATCTTCAGCGGCCGGCTCAGCCGTCGTTCCTCACGGCGCTGCGCGGCAATCCAGCCCGGGTTGACCTGCTCCGTCGCTGGCGGCGCCGGGCGGCGCGGCAGCGGGCCAGGATCGGCGTGCATCGGCGCGTACTGCCAGCCGAGGTAGACCCTGTCCGCCCGGACCGCGGCGTGCTGCGGCGGGGGGCGGGGCGGCCCGGGCGAGCGCGGGCCGGGCGAGCCAGGCTGGCCAGGCTGGCCGGGCGGGCCAGGCGACGGGAACCCGGCGGGAGCGCTCATACCAGCCGCTCGCTGTCGCGTGGCCTCAGGCCCTCCCGGGCGGAAACGTGCCGGCACTGCGGCAGTACCCGCGGCCGTGGCTCCCTGGCCAGCAGCGCGAACCCGCCGGAGGCAGCCGGCGCCAGGGCCGGCAAGCCATCCGTGAACGCGCCGATCAGTACCTGATCGACCGGGCCATCCGCGACCAGCACGTTAACTTCCGCGGCCAGGCGATCCGCAGCATCACCGGACCCCGTGCCGAGCACCACGGCCATCCCCGCACCGTGGCCAGTCCGGACGAGGTCGGCCAGGACCCGCTGGCCCATGACCTCGCATCCGTTGATCCAGGCCAAGCTATCCCCCGGTACGGACATTCCGGAGAGCTCGCCACAGACGGCCATCAGGTCGGCGGCGACCAGACCCGCGATCATCGTGGCCGCGCTGTCATCCGTGCCACCGTCCAGCGAGAACAGGGCGACTCCCCGTCCCCTGACGGTCTGGCCAAGGCTGACCCGCGGTGCGTCCGCCGGCCCGGGCCCCAGCCAGCGTCCAAGCGCCGAAGCGCGCAGCTTGGGCAGCTGCGCAGCGGGCGCGGCCACGGTGGCCGGATCAGCCTGGAGCAGGCCGGCCGACACGGCCGCCCGGTCGGTCAGAACGTCGCGGCGCGGATGATACGGCGGGATCCGTCCCGCGCGCTCGCGCAGCCCGTCCGGGGTGAGCAGGCCGACGAGGTCGTCCAGCACCGGCACCCGCCGGTCGCCGGGGGCGGCGGCCTGGACCGCGAGCGCGTCGGCCAGGTAGGCGGCGCAGGAGCGCCGCTGCTGATCACCGACGTCGGCCCAGTCGATCGTGGCCATGACGAGCGCCGCCACCCGGGCCGGATCACCGCCACGCAGCGGCTCGTAGTGGCAGGGCCCCGCGGGCCCGAAACCGTGCAGCGGCGCGCCAGACTCCGCGCACGCGGCGGCCAGCGATTCGGCGAGGCGCGCGGATCCGGCCAGATCGATGACGATCACCGGCTTGCGCCGCCTGACCGCGGCGTGGGCCAGAGCGAACCCGCCCTGGCCCGCGGACGTCCCCGCGCAGAGCACACCGCCCTCGGCTTCCCGCCACGAAATGGCGGCGGGACGGCCGGTTGGCACGTCGACGCCAACGCAGCAGCCGTCCCTGGTCACGACGCCCGCGCCCGACCTGAGCGCGGCAGCGGTCGCTCGCCGGCGCGTGGTCACGATGAGGCCCGCGCGCCAGGGGTGCCCCCCGCCGAGCCGCCGCTGCAGCCAGCACACGCCGAAGGTCTCGGCGGAAGCAAGGATCAGCGCGAGCGGAAACTGCTCAGGCAGCCAGTGCGCCAGGCCGGCGTAGGCATCGGACAGGTGCAGCAGGTGCCCGGGATGCCCGCCGATCCCGCCAAGGTAGCCAAGCACGTGCCGGGGACCCGCCGCGAAGTCGGTAACGGCGCGGGACGGACCGATGGCGAGCGCCCAGACCAGACCGACCCCGGCCGGGGCCATCAGCCATTCCGGCCGCCAGCGTGTGACCCGGTCGATCCCGTACATGGCCGCCGCGAGCAACAGAGTCAGCTGCGCCAGCAGCAGGTGCACCAGCAGCAGCAGCACCGCGATAACAGCTATTAATTCGCCGTGGTGCGGGGCATCTCTCGGGGCGACCTGCGGCGTGCGCCCGGCCTGACCTGCTGCGGAATATGGCATATCGGGTCAAGGTTCCCAGTCCTCAACCGCGCGTGTCCAGGCTGCGGAGAAAGTGCCCTCCCCCCTCGGCGCGCTCGGCCCTTGCGGGTGTGCGGGGCCGCTGACGGGGCCGACCCCGCTGCCGGCCAGCATCTGATCGCCGGACTCGACCACGATCCGGAACAGGTCGGGGCGGAACACCGCGATCGTCAGCGCCACCGGCCTGTCCTGATCGCGATCATCGAACCGCACCGTCACCAGCGCGGCCGGCTGGCCGGCGGACAGCCGCAGGCTCCTGGCCACCGAGGGGGGCGGCGGCTGCATCTCCACGTGCACCGCGCGCGGCTCGCCGACCGGCACGAGATCGCCGTGCTCGGGGTCGGGGCGGGCCGGGGCGGTGATCGGCAGCAGGCTGAGGCCGCCCGCGCCCTGGCTGCCCTGCGCGTCGATGAACGGGCCGGCCATGTCCTTCAGCAGATAGGTGGTGCAGAACGCGGCCGGCTCGCCATTCGCGGTCCACTGCACCCTGATGACGCCGACCGGGTCGGCGGGAGGGATCCGCAGCGCCCATCCGATGTCCTCGGGAACCTGGCGCCAGGAGGCCTGCCGGCTACGGCACGCGATCTGCCCGCCCATCGGGTCGGCAAAGGAGCCGAGCCCCGGCACGCCCTCGATCGGGATGAGGTACTCGGCCGGGCTGACCCGGTACAGCTGCCCGTCCGGCAGCCGGCGCACGAGATGCCGGGTCGACAGCTCGTCCACGGCTGCATCGATCTCGGCCGTGCTGACGTTGTACCGGCGCGCCAGCGCCGTGTGCCTCGGCAGCCGCCAGCCTGGCTCGTGGTGCACCAGCGAGGCCGCGATCCGGTCGGCGAGCACCCCGACAGCGGGCCGGGACAGCCCACGCCCACGAGGGCCGCTGGCCGCAGCGCCCACACCCGCGCCACCGCCGTCCCGGCCCTCCCGGTTCAGGCTGCCGCTACCCGCGGTCATACGGGCCTGCGCGACTGCGGACCTGCTTCCCCCCTCCTGAACCGGTTCCTCGCTGGCCCCCGGCATTCTGCTCACTCCGCATGTCGCCGGGACATCGCGATGACCACGCGTCCCAGGATGATCAGGATCAGGACGATCACCAGGAGGATCAGCGCCGAGTCATAGGACAGCGCCACCGAAGCCGATCCGTACTGGTAGAAAGAAAAGATCGGGTACGGCAGGTAGCCGAGCTGCGAATGGGTGAGGGCACCGGTGGGGACCTGGTTGGACCAGCCGGCGGTTGCCAGCAGCGGCGCGGTCTCGCCCACCGCGATGGCCATGGCCACCAGCAGGCCGGTGACTATCCCGGGCACCGCGGTCTTCAGCACGATCTTGCGCAGCGTCCACGTGGGCGGCAGGCCGAGCGCCTCGGCGCCTTCCCGGTAGCTGGTCGGCACCTGGCCAAGCGAGGATTCCGTCGCCTTGGTGATGTACGGGATCGTGATCACCGATACCACCAGCACAGCGGACAGCAGACTGAAGCCCCAGTGCAGCCCGACCACCAAGGCGATGTACCCGATGAAGCCGAGCACGATGGACGGAATGCCGGCCAGCACCTCGTAGCCGCCACGCAGGATGCTCCGGTGCCGGCCTCTGGCGAACTCCGCGAGGTAGAGCCCGGTGAGGATGCTGATCAGGCCGCCAATGATGAGGACGCCCAGGGCAATGACCAGCGTGCCGACTATGGCGTTCTTGAGCCCGCCATAGGGGCCCGCGGTCCCCACCGTCGTGGTGGTTGTCAGCACACTCCACTGCCAGTGCGGCAGCGCCCGGTAGATGATGCCCCCTGCGAGCCAGAGCGTCGGCGCGATCACGACGACCAGGCCGAGGAAACACAGGCCCCAGAAAAGCGCGTTCCCGATTTTCCTTGTGACTGGCACGGCAGGCCAGGAGAAACTGCCGGTGCGCGCCGACGAGGCGGGGCTCGCCTGTGGGGCCGACGATGGCGTGCTCATTCCGGTTACCTCTCTAGAAGCCCCGGCCCACCGGCAGCGCGGTACCGGAGACACGTCGGACGAGCAGCCGGGCGAGGATGTTGGTGGACAGGGTGATCACCATCAGGATGAGCGCCAGTTCCGCGATCGCGTCGATGCTGAACCCACTGCCATCGCCGAACGCCGAGTCCAGGTTCTGCACGATCGACGCCGCGATCGTGGTCATTCCGCCGTAGAAGTTCGAAGCCAGCGAGCTGAAATTGGCGCCGGACACCATGGCTACCGCTATGGTCTCGCCGAGCGCTCGGGCGAGCCCGAGCACGATGGCGCCGATGATGCCGGCGCCGACCCACGGCAGGGTGACCTTCCGTGCCGTCTCCGAATCGGACATGCCGAGCGCGATCGCGCCCTCCCGCGGCAGGATCGGAACCTGCCGGATCAGGTCCCGCGATGTGGCCGCGATGATCGGGATCACCATGACCGAAAGCACCAGGCCCGAGGTCAGCAGGCCCTCGCCGTTACCGGCCGATCCCCGGAAGTAGTCGAGCACCGGCACGTCCGGCATGACATTGGCGATCGGCTGCGCGATGTGGTGCGCGATCCACGGCCCGAAGGTCAGCGCGCCCCACAGCCCGATGACCACGCTCGGTATGCCCGCCAGCAGCTCGAGGAACATCCCCACGCCCGAGGCGATCCGCCTGGGCAGCCGTTCGACGATCACCAGCGCCGCTCCGATCGACACCGGCACCGCGATCACCAGCGCGATGAAGGACGTCAGCAGCGTCCCGACGACCTCGGCCAGGCCGCCGAACTCGGCACCCGCGAGGTGCGTGGCCCCGCCGGTATGCACGATCGTCGCGTTGTAGCCGCCGCCCTCGTCCCAGACGCTCTTCGTGAAGAAGCTCAGCCCGTTGTACCGGAACGCCGGGATCGCCTTCACGATCAGGACCGCCAGTATGAACATCAGCGCCAGCGTCGGGAGCAGCGCGACGGCCCCCCCGACCCAGCGGATGGCGTCCTGGCCAAGGAAGCTGGCGCGGACGGCGGTGCGGCGGCGGGGGGACGGGACACCCGTCCCCCCGTCCGCACCGCCGGCTACAGGTGCCGATGCAGCCACAAACTCATCCGATCTTCTTGATCTGGTTCTCCGAGAGCGTCACCACGCTGGACGGCAGCGGCTGGAAGTCCACAGCGCTCAGGTACGTCGCCTCGCTCTGGCCGGCCGTGACCTCCCAGTACAGCAGCGCGCGGAGGTCCTGCGTGGTCGTCGCGCTGGTCTGCTTGGAGTTGACGACCAGGTACTCGTAGTTGATGATCGGGTAGCCGTTCGGCACCGCGCCGTTGATCATCGAGATGCTCTCGTTCGCCGGCGTCTTGCTGGTGAACGCGCTCGCCTCGGCCGCGATCGTGGCCGAGGATGGCGACTCGTAGCTGCCCGAGCCGTTCTTCAGCATCGCCTGGCCCAGGCCGGCTGCCGTGGTCTTCGCGAGGTAGCTGATGCCGATGTAGGCGATGCAGCCCTTGGTGGCACCGCACCCGGCCACCATCCCGCTGTTGCCGGTCTCGGCGAGCGCGCCGGACACCGAGGGCCAGCTCACCGACGTGCCGACGTCCGACGAGGTCCACACGCTCGGGTCCTGGTCGTTCAGGTACGTGGTGAACAGGAACGTGTCGCCGGAGCTGTCAGCCCGGTGCAGCGGCACGATCTTCATGCCCGGCAGCGGGACACCCGGGTTGAGCTTCGCGATCGCCGGGTCGTTCCACATTGTGATCTTCCCGCTGTAGATCTCGGCGAGGACGGTCCCGTCGAGCTTGAGGTTCTTAACGCCGGGAAGGTTGTAGTTGACCTGCTGTGCCGAGATCGCCACCGCGATGTTCATCATCGACGGGTACGTGGACCTATCCGAGCTGGACAGGTAGGCGTCCGACCCGCCCAGGTCCACCGTTCCGGTGCTGGCATCGGCGATCCCGGTGCCGGACCCGGTACCGCCGGCCGTGATCGTCACCTGCGTGAAGAGCTTCTGGTACGCGGTCGCCCAGCTCCCGAACAGCGGGTACAGAAGCGTGCTCCCGGTCTCGGTGATGGACGCGTTGGCCTTGGCCGGCGACGTCGGCAACGCCGGGCCGGTGTACGACACCGACTTCGGCGGCGACGACGACTTCGGGGGCGTGGAACTACTGCTGCTGCAGGCGGCCGCCAGCAGCGTGAGCGGGACCAGGGCGGCCGCTGTGCACACCAAGCGGATCCTTCTATTGGCCACCGGGGAATACTCCTTTGCTTTTGCACGCTGACGCGTGCGCTACACGGCTCGCACGCGGCGCGTGCGATGAGGCCCGCGCTCACGCGCGGTTCTTGCCCCCGGGTGGGAGGAGTTGCGGTCCTCCTGCCCGGGGGGCCTTTATCTAGCCGAAGCGGCCGCCCACGTAGTGCGCGGTCGCTTCGTTTGCGGGGTGCTCGAATACCTGCTCGGTGCTGCCGTGCTCGACCATCTTTCCCTCGTACAGGAAGATGGTGCTGTCGGCGATCCGGCGGGCCTGGGCCAGGTTGTGGGTCACGATCACCACGGTGATCTTCGGGGTGAGCGTCTTGATCAGCGCCTCGATCGACTCGGTCGTCATCGGGTCGAGTGACGACGTCGGCTCGTCGAGCAGCAGTATCTCGGGGTCGACCGCGAGCGCCCGGGCCAGGCAGAGCAGCTGCTGCTGCCCTCCGGACAGCCGGAACGGCGAGTCCTTGAGCCTGCTGGAGACCGCGTCCCACAGCCCGACTTCGGCAAGCCGGTTCTCGCAGATCGCCCGCAGCTCCTGGCGGGGAGCCATCTTGTGCGCCCGCACCCCGGCGACCACGTTGTCCATGATCGACATGGGGAACGGGTTCGGCCGCTGGAACAGCATGCCCACCCGGCGGCGCAGCGTCATCAGCTCGACGTGCGGGCCCCAGATGCTGCGCCCGTCCAGGAGCACGTCACCGTCGTGCCGGTAGCCGGTCACCTTGTCGTTCATCCGGTTGAAGGTCCGCAGCAACGTGGACTTGCCGGAGCCCGTCGGGCCGATCAGCGCCGTGATCGCGCCCCTCTGGACGTTCGTCGTGATATCGGAAAGGACCGTCCGCTGCCCGAAGCCCAGCGTCAGGTCCTGCGGCGCGATCGCGGTCTCCGCGCTCGCGCTGACCGGGGCCTGCGTGCTGGCCAGCACCTCGGAGTGGCCGGTTACCGTCACCGGGAGGGTGCTTCCGCCCCCCGCCGGATCAGCTTGGATCGACATGATGTCGCCTAGCCCCCAAGCGTCGTGATGATCCCCGCCGTGTTCCCACGGCCCGCACCATTTGTAGGGGGCCAAGGTAACGAGCAGTTGAACAACAGGTGATGAAATAGCCGACGGGCAGATGGCAAGAAAAAGAACACACCAAACATGCTCGTGGCCCGCCCGGGGAATCTCCCCCAGCGGGCCACGAGCCAGCAGTCGTCGCGCTAGACCGCCACCTCCAGCTCAGTGATCTTGCCGGTGTCGGCGGATACCTCACGCTCGGCCCTGACGTTGCCGGGAGCGAGCACGCGCAGCGTCCACGAACCCGGGGCGGCGAAGAACCGGAATCCGCCGTCCTCGCCGAGCGGCACCTCGGCGACGAACTCGCCGCCGGAGTTGAGCAGGCGCGCGTACCCGACGGGCACGGCGGACCCGTTCCGCGTCACCCGCCCCTGCACGACCGCCTGGGTGCCGGCGTCCTTGGCCGCGCTCACCGGGGCCCCGCCTGCGGGGGCGCCGCAGCCGTCAGCGCTCACTTGCCATCCCCTACCTCGATCGGCACGCCGACCAGCGAGCCATACTCGGTCCACGATCCGTCGTAGTTCTTGACGTTCGGCTGGCCGAGCAGCTCGTGCAGCACGAACCAGGTGTGCGCCGAGCGCTCGCCGATCCTGCAGTACGCGATCGTGTCCCTGCTGAAGTCCACGCCCGCCTCGTCGCCGTACAGCGCGCGCAGCGCGTCGTCGGACTTGAACGTGCCGTCTTCCTCGGCCGCCTTCGACCACGGGACATTCTTGGCGGTCGGGATGTGCCCGCCGCGCTGCGCCTGCTCCTGCGGCAGGTGAGCCGGGGCGAGCAGCCGCCCGGCGAACTCGTCCGGCGAGCGGACGTCGACCAGGTTGTCGTGGCCGATCGCGGCCACCACCTCGTCCCGGAACGCGCGGATCGCCTTGTCCTGCTCGCGCGCGTGGTACTCGGTCTTCGCACGCTGCGGGACCTCGGTCACCAGCTCGCGGGACTCGAGCTCCCACTTCTTCCGGCCGCCGTCGAGCAGCTTGACGCTGTCGTGCCCGTACAGCCTGAAGTACCAGTACGCGTACGCGGCGAACCAGTTGTTGTTGCCGCCGTAGAGGACGACCGTGTCGTCGTTGGAAATGCCCCGCTCGGAGAGCAGCGCCTCGAAGCCGGCCCGGTCCACGAAGTCGCGGCGCACCGGGTCCTGCAGATCCTTCTTCCAGTCGATCTTGACAGCGTTGCGGATGTGGCCCTTGTCGTAGGCGCTGGTGTCCTCGTCCACCTCGACGAGCACCACGCCCGGGTCGCCACCGTGCGCCTCGACCCAGTCGGCGTCGGTGAGGACGTCGGATCGGCTCATATGGGAACCTCCTTGTCGGTTTCGGCCGTCGCCAGTGCCCGGCGGCCCGGCCAGATACGTCGGATCAGCAGATACATCTCGCAGCCCAGACAGAGCCCGAAGACACCGTTCAGGAACGCAGCGAGCAGTCCGGCCGAGGCGGCCGCCATGCCAAGCGGCGTGATACCCGCTGCGTAGCCGACGACCCCTATCACGCTGATGAGGAGGCCGGTCCCCTGGGCGAACCTCGGTGGCGCCTCTGCCTCGAGCTCCTTGGGCGGCCCGAGGCGCGGCCGCACCAGCCAGCGGTAGATCAGGCCGTACGGGGCGTACCGCATGCCGAAGAGGGTGGCGATGGCGAAGACCACCGCCTGCGCGCCCAGCAGCCAGGCGCTCCCGGTGACCAGGACAACGGCGAAGACCACCATGGTGATCAGCGCTCCGAAGCGTGGTCCCCTCGGATCAATGTCCATCTTGCGGTGTCCCTTCGGGATACTGGCGGGTCCCCCGTGGACGTAGTCCCACCCGGCACGCTCTGTTCCCTGGCTGGCTCACGCCATCGCGGACCAGGGAGTGGATCAGACAGCCCAACAGAGCGCGGTCGCGACGCGGCAGTAATCCACGGCGCGCCGCCTGGTCAGCATCGACCGGAACCGCCGCGCGGACGCGGCTGCGGGCGACGCTGGTGTCCGGGCAGGCACGGTCCCGATGCTATGCGCGACCGGGCTCACCTGTCACTATCCCCCTCTTTCGATCTGATCACTAGGAATACCCTACGACAGGTCGCCAACTGCGGCGATAACGTCGGCCTTGCGAGGCTGACCGCTCGCGCGCTTGGCGACACGGCCGTCCGGGCCGACCACGAGGACCGTCGGGGTCCGGCGGATGTCCAGGCGGCGGACCAGATCGAGGTGGGACTCGGCGTCGATCTCCACGTGCTCCACCCCGTCGACCATCCCGGCCACCTCGGCAAGGATGCGCCGGGTGGCGCGGCACGGCGCGCAGAACGCGGTGGAGAACTGGACAAGCGTGGCCCGCTGGCCGAGTGGCAGCCCTAGCTCCACGGAAGTGAGCACTGGCCCGGTGCCCGCCGCCGCGCCGCCGGCCGTCTGCGGCGTGCCCGAGGCAACCGCGGAACCACGGATGCCCCTGATCCGGCCGTTGGTCCGCTGCCAGGCAAGCCCGGTCGCGACCGCGACGGCAAGCGCCGCCACGAGAGCGATCAGTCCGGGGGCCACGTTCAGCTAAGCGCGGGACCGACCCGCCGCATTCCCGGTTCCGCCCGTCATACCGGTCAGAGCGCTATGAATTCGCGGTGACCCTGACGAGGACCTTGCCGTGGGCGCCGCTGATGTCGAAGCCGCGGAGCTGGCTCATGGCCACGGTGGTCGAGGCGTCGTACCAGTTGCCATCGTGAGACCCGCTGACGGTCCAGCCGCCCGCCCACACGTGCTGGCCGCTCGCGGTTGTCACCCAGAACTCGCAGTGTGTCCCGTTCGGGATGCCAGCGACCTGCACCTGCATCCTGGTCCCCGAGGCTGCCGCCGAGTAGTACACGGCCGCGGTCACGTGCGTGGCCGAGTCGCTGCCGCGCACCAGGTACGAGTTGTCCTGCGCGGTTGGCTGCGAGGGCGTGTGGTTTGACATCAGGATTCCGCCCGCCAGCCCGCCGCCGCCCACCGCGATGATCGCGGCCGCGGCGGCCACGGCGATGCCGCGCCATCTGCGCGCCCGCCGCCGCGCGGACACTTGCGCGAGCAGCGCGTCCAGCAGCTCCGCCGGCGCCTCCTCGAGCTCTTCGCCGTCGAGGGCGAGCCGCTCGGCCTCCTCATACGGCACCCTGCCGAGCAGCGCGGGCAGCCCGGCGAGGCCGGCCAGCTCCTCACGGCAGTCGAGGCACTGGCTGAGATGAGCATCGACGACCGAGCGCTCGGCGGGATCGATCGCTCCCAGGACGTAGACGCCCAGGGCCATGCGCACCTCGTTGCACTCGGAGAGCCCGGTCATGGCGCGAGCCCCCGTTCTTCTAGTGCCAGCTTCAGCGCCCGGAGCGCGTAGAACGTCCGTGACTTCACGGTGCCCGGCGGTATGCCGAGCGCGGCGGCCGCCTCGGCAACCGACTTGCCCCGGTAGTAGGTCTCCAGCAGCACCCGGCGGTGGTCGGGCCGCAGGGCCTTCACCGCGTCGGCCACGGCCCACGACTCGAGCGCCCGGTCCGCCTCATCGGGAGCGGGAACCAGCTCCAGCGCGGCCTCGCCGACCTCGTGCGGCCTGGCCCGCCTGGCCCGGTAGGAGTCGACCGCCAGGTTCCGCGCCACCGCGAACAGCCACGGCCGCGCGGGCCGCTCTGCGATCGCGTCGGGGTGCATCCACGCCCGCAGCAGGGTTTCCTGCACGATGTCCTCCGCCCGCTGCCGGTCCCCGCTCGTCAGGTGCAGCGCATAGCGCAGCAGCGGGCCCGCGTGCTCGGCGTAGAGCGTGCGCACCAGCATCTCGTCAGAAGCTGGACCGCGCGTGCTCTTGCCGCCAGCCCCTTGTAGCCCTGCCACATCCTCTCCACGGTTTCGGCGGCCAGCCGGTTCACCCGCCGCCGCAAAATTCTTTGTGAATCTGCGCAGTGAGCGGTCAGCCTCCGGCGAACGGGGGCAAAACCTCGACCACGGACCCGTCACCGAGCACCACGGCCTCGGGCGCGCGGGTTCCCACCGGCGTCCCGTCGACCAGAAACGACGACCGGGCCAGGATCGCCCGGAGGCGCGCGTTCCGGGCCCTCCGCTCGTCCCGCTGAGCCGGCCCAGCCGGCCCGCCGGCCTCCGCGCCGCTGCTCGCCGCGGCGAGCGCCTCCGCGAGCGTTCCCGCGCTGACCGCCTCCTCGGCGATCCCCGCCGCTTCCTTTGCCGCCGCCCAGTAGCGGAGGGTCACCGTAGCCATGTCAGCTATCCTTGCTCATTAACGGACCCGGAATGCCCCGGGCTACGGCAAAGCGGGAGTCAGGGCAGCCTCCCGCGGATGACTTCCGCGGGATGGAGGTGGCGGCAGGTTGAGTGTCGTGCTGCTGCTCACGGATGCACCAGAGCCTGCTGCCGAGATTCTGCCCTCGCTGAGCCTGCTGGCCCATGACGTCAGGACCGCGCCCGCGACGGCTACCGCCGCCAACGGCGGGTCCGGCAGCGACGCGATCCTGGTCGACGCCCGTCGGGATCTGGTGCAGGTCAGGCGGCTGCTCCGGCTGCTGCACGGCGCGGAGATGACCGTGCCGGTGCTGGCCGTCGTCACCGAGGGCGGCTGGGCCGCTGTCACCGCCGACTGGGGCGCCGACGACGTGATCCTGTACACCGCCGGCCCCGGCGAGGTCGACGCCCGGCTGCGCCTCGCGATCGGCCGCACGGCGCCCGCCGCGTCCAGCGAGATCCGCTCGGGCGACCTTGTTATCGACGAACCCACGTACACCGTGCGGCTGCGCGGTCACGCCCTCGACCTAACGTTCAAGGAATTCGAACTGCTGAAGTTCCTGGCCCAGCACCCCGGGCGGGTTTTCACCCGGTCCCAGCTGCTGCAGGAGGTCTGGGGATACGACTACTTCGGCGGCACGCGGACCGTCGACGTGCACGTGCGCAGGCTGCGGGCGAAGCTCGGCGCCGACCACGAGGCCCTGATCGGCACCGTCCGCAACGTCGGGTACCGGTTCGTCCCGGTAAAGGGCGATGACGGCAGCCGTCTCGAAGCCCGCTCCGACGACGGGACCTCCGGCGTCCAGGCGCGGCCGGCTCATGCCGAGGTCTGACGCCCAGGGACCGCCGGGGACGGGCGGGCGGGCCATCACCGTTCGCGAGCGCCTCACCGAGACCGAGGCGCGGGACGTGCTGGCGCTGGTCAGGGCGGCCACGGACGAGGATGGCGTTGGCCCGCTGTCCGAGCACACCATGCTGCACGTGCGGTACGGCGGGGACCCCCGGGCCCGTGACCTGCTGGTCAGCGACGGGGGCGAGGTGGCCGGGTACGCGCACCTCGACCCCGGGGACCCGGCGGAGGGCCCGAGCGGCGAGCTCGTCGTCCACCCGGCGCACCGCGGCCGGGGCCTGGGCCTGCTGCTGACCCGCGCGCTGGCCGCCGAGGCCGGGGACCGGCCGGTGCGGCTGTGGGCGCACGGAGACCTTCCCGCCGCCGCGCGGCTCGCGGCCGCGGCGGGGTTCGAGCGGGTGCGCGCCCTGTGGAAGATGCGGCGCTCGCTGCAGCCCCCGCTGGACGAGCCGCGGGTCGCCGGGGGCGTCACGATCCGGACGTTCGAGGTCGGCCGGGACGAGGACGCGTGGACGGACCTCAACGCCCAGGCGTTTGCGGACCATCCCGAGCAGGGCTCCTGGAGCCGCGAAGACCTCGACGTGCGCGAGCGGGAGCCGTGGTTCGACCCGGACGGCTTCTTCCTGGCCGAGCGGGGCTCCAAGCTCGTCGGGTTTCACTGGACGAAGATTCACAGCTCCGGCTCGGGGGACGCGGAGCCCGGCGGGCACGAGCCGGTCGGCGAGGTCTACGTGGTCGGCGTCGCCCCGAGCGAGCAGGGCACCGGCCTCGGCCGCGCGCTCACCCTGATCGGGCTGCGCTACCTGCGGGGCAAGGGCCTGGCCCACGTGATGCTGTACGTGGACGAGTCCAACACCCCCGCGATCAGGCTGTATGAATCGCTGGGTTTCACCCACACCGACACCGACGTGATGTTCGCCAATGGGCCGGTGACCGGCCACGACGCCTAGGCGCGCCTGGCCTGACCGGGCCGGGGGCCCAGCAGGCGGCTAGCCCTGCTGGACTAGTTGGAGACCGTCGCCCCGGCCACCGGGCGCACGCCGAGGACCTGGTCCAGTTCCTCAGCCGTGAGCGGCCGGTCGCTGGCGGCCACGGCGCTCAGCACCTCGGTGTACAGCTCTATCTCATCGAGCGCTACGCGATCGTGGACGCGCAGGTCCAGATGCTCTCGCAACGCGCCCACCTCCATTGCCGAGCGGATTAGCGGAAGCCTGAGATCAGGGTACGGCGATATCCCATTGCCGCGCATGACCCATCGGGATCATTTCCAGAACCATCTTCTAGTAGTGCGTACCCAGTTCCACAGCTGCTATTGCAACGGGAATCAGCCGGGCGCCTGCGACCAGGCGACATTCCGGTGCAGGCCCGCCCGGGCCACGTAGTTGACGGCCGAGTCGGCGAACGACGCGCGGTCGGCGTCGGTCAGCTCCCTGACCACCCGGCCAGGTACCCCGGCGAAAAGAACCCCGGCCGGGACGCTGCCACCCGGCCGGACCACGGAGCCCGCGGCGACCAGCGCGCCGGCGCCGACCCGGGCGCCGCCGAGCACGACCGCGCCCATACCGATGAGGGCGCCCGCCCCGACATGCGCGCCGTGCACGGTGGCGTGGTGGCCGATGCTGACCCGCTCCTCGAGCACCGCCGGCTCCCCGGCGTCAACGTGCATGCAGCAGAGGTCCTGGATGTTGCACTCCGGGCCCACCACGATCTCGTCGTCATCGGCCCGCAGCACCGCCCCGTACCAGACGTTCGCGGCGCGGCCGATGGTGACCCGGCCCACGACCACGGCGGTGGGGGCGATCCAGGCCTCCCGGTCCA
>Ga0335073_10008823_pt1 | contig 14142 bp, 10 predicted proteins | sample Lox_Sample_22_FD_207093 | JGI IMG/M metagenome (GOLD analysis project Ga0335073, IMG submission 207093) | Soil microbial communities from Loxahatchee National Wildlife Refuge, Florida, United States - Lox_Sample_2.2 | ecosystem: Environmental > Terrestrial > Soil > Wetlands | place: USA... | reverse complement strand
GTCGAGACCGTAGCCGATGCCGCTGCGATAGTTGACAGCGAGGACGATGAATCCGCGACTGGCGAGATATTGGTTCATGCCGTAGGCGTTGCTGTAGTAGTCCATGTAATGCCAGCCGAGAAGCATCTGGCGGCGCGAGCCGCCGTGAAAGAAAACGACAGCAGGATAGCGAACGCCGGCAGCCGCGTGAGGCGGGAGAAATATCTGGCCGTGAAGCATGAGGCCATCGGCGGCAGGAAAAATGATGGGCTGGGGGACGACAAGTTGGGCGGCGGGAAACGAAGCGGGAATTTGATCGAGAGCGAGATCGTGCATCTGGCCGGAAGCGCTGACGATCGCGGGCCGCAAGGGAACGCGCGCGTCGGAGCGGAGGATGGCGAGGGTTGAGCTACCTGCGGCCATAACCGGATAGGTTTCGATGCCTGTGCCGGAAGTGATTTCTTTGGGATTCGCGTCCGCAGGGGAGACGCGCCAGATGTGACGACGGTCGATGTCGCCTTGATTTGAGGAGAAGAGAATTTCGCTGCGATCGGGCGCGAGCGAAACGTCTTCGACTTCGAAGTTGCCGGGCGTAAGCAGTGTGGCGGATCCACCGGAAGCGGAGACGGAGTAGAGATGCGTCCAGCCGTCCGCTTCCCACGGGAATACGATGCGGTCTCCGGCAGCCCAAAAGAGCTGGTTAGCAGCTTCGACGCTGCGGAAAACGCTGCCTTGACCTTCGCGCGCTTTCAAGATTGCAGCGGTTTTTTGTGTTGCGACTTGGTAGACAAAAATCGACCAGGGAGGACCGGTGCGTTGAGCGCCAAAGGGAAGCACATCTCTTTGCGAAGGCGTGCGAAGAAAGGCGATTTGCTTTCCGTCGGGCGACCAGACGGCGTCGCTATCCTCATCGGTGCTGGGAGACAAGTAGGTGAGGGCGGGAGGAGAAAAGGCGTAGAGGCCGATGAAGCTGTGGTCGTGACGGTCGCTGGTGAAGGCCAGTGAATCGCCTGAGGGCGACCAACGCAATTGCGAGGCATTGCCGAGGGCATGGATGAGCTGAGCAGGCTTCGGAGCGCCGTCGAGGTTGGAGAGCCAGACTTGGCCTTTGAGTATGTAGGCGACGCTTTTGCCGTCGGGCGAGACGGCAGCGGAATGGCCCTCGCCGATTTTGCGCGGCTCGCCGCCGGAGAGAGAGATGATCCAGACGTCCTGCTCGACGCCTTGCATTTCCTGCGCGGGGTTGGGATAGGGCTTGTCGACAAATTCGAGGTCGCCGCCGCGCGTGTAAACGATGGATTGCGAATCGGAAGCCCAAGCGAGCTCCCCGATATCCTGGCCGTCGTCTTCAGCGTAATGAGTGATGGCGCGCGCGGAATATTTTCCGGTTGCGGCGTCAGGCTCAGCGATCCAAATATTGCGCTCGCCTTCGGCGTTGAAAACCCAGGCGAAGCGTCCGCTGGACGGAGCAGCCGTGAGGCCGGTGGGGAAAGGAGCGCTGAGGACTTGCTCAAGAGTGAAGCTGGATTGTGGAGGTGTCTGAGCGAGAGCAGCTTGCGGAATGGCGAAGGTGACGGCCGAAGCAGCGGCCGCGACAAGCAAGAGTTCGCGAAGAATGTGCAGAAGCGGCGAGCGAGTTTGCATGATTCGATTGTCCCCCTGTAAGTGCGGAGGAGGAATGTTACGTCGTGATCGCGAAGGTAACAATGGAAAGGGAAGAGAATTGTGCGCCAAGCCAAGGAGCGGCGGCGCGGGGGAGAATCGCTTCCTACAGGCAGGCGGAGCGTGTTAGGTTGTGCTACAGGCAGTCCTTATGGCGCGACGAAAGAAAAAGAAACTGGTGAAACAGAAGGAAGCGCGGCGAAGAGCGCGAGTGGAGATCGGGCAGCCGCCACAAGAGCGAATCATTCCCGACAAACGAAAAAAGCCGCCGAAGCACAAGGAGACGTTGGAACGTTTGCGGTCCTGGTGAGAACCTCGTGAAGCGCCTACTGCGAGGTGTCCGCCGTTCCGGCGCCGAGATTCCTCGTCGTCGCAAAGGCGCCCGATTTTTGCGCAGACCCAAGATGTCGGCGCAAAAATCGGGCCGCTCCTTCTCGGAATGACAATGTTGGTGGTCGCGCAAGTTGACGGGTGCCAACCGAGCCAACAGTTGCGAAGGCGCTGACCCCCGGGTTTGCCCGCGATTAGAAATGCGGCAAACCGCTCTCCGATCCTGCGAACTGACGGCGATCCATTTTTCGCGCAATTTTCCTGCGCCGCCTGCCTCTCTTTTCTCCCAGATTTGAGAAGCGCCTCTCATCTGCGAATCCTCGCGGGACATCATGGCAGAGCGGGACGCAAGAAGATGCTGGACGAAAGAGGGGAAATGGGACAGGTCTGGTAATCGAGTGCGATTCGACCGCCAGAACTGGCCTTTGGGACAGGTACGCTGGAAGGCGATACAAAGAGACGCAAACGGAAGGGAGAACCAACGAAGCGGGGGTGACGAGACTGTTTGCATCGAAAAGTAAGCAATCGGGAGGTGTTTCCGAAGGCACAAAGCAGCGGTGCCATCGTCCGCGACTCATCGAGGAGCGCGGCCTAGAAGAAGGATTCACACCCAGGTAATCACGTTCGACGACAATCAATCTCCCAGCGAATGGATTTGCGGATGTACCCACCGGAAAGGAGACATTTATGCCGAAGAAGGTGACAGTGCTGAAGTCTGTCCCGCCGGCTCCCACGACTGGGAGAAATGGGCGGCGGTTCCATGCGACGCGCACTCCGAGAGCATTCACAGACGATCCGCCCGGGTTCACGACGGAGAAGGATCCGCGAGGGAAGGCAAGCACGGTGTGGTTCGATCTGCCGCCTGCGACCGGGACACCTCCCTATCACGTGGACCTGGCAACGATTCTGAACGACCAGGCGATGAAGCAAATCGCGACGAAGAAGAGGCTGGTGTTTCACAGCCTGGGAGATTCGGGCGGCGTGAACACGACGACGTACCAGCAGAACGTGGCGTCGTACATGGAGCTGGATTTCGACGCGGCGGATACGACGGGCGCGAATCCGTCGTTTTTCTACCATCTAGGCGACGTGGTGTATTACGACGGCGAGATTCAGAATTACCACTGGGAGTTCTACGAGCCCTACATGATGTACCCGCGGCCGATTTTTGCGATCCCGGGGAACCACGACGGCGACATCGATCCGATCGACCCAAACAACAAGCCTTCGGATTCGCTCAAGGGCTTCGTCAGGAATTTTTGCTCGCAGGCGGCCGTGCATCTGCCGGAGGCGGACGACGCGCCGCGCGACGCGATGACGCAGCCGAATGTCTATTGGACGCTGCTGACGCCAATGGCGACGATTATCGGGCTCTACAGCAACGTGCCGGAGGGAGGAAAGCTGGCGCCAGAGCAGATTTCGTGGTTCGAGCAGGAGCTGGCGAACGCGCCGAAAAATCTTCCGGTAATTGTGGCGGTGCACCATCCGCTGTATTCGGCTTACGGGCACCATCCGGGGAGCCAGGAACTGAAAACAGTGTTCGAGCAGGCGACGAAGACGGCGAACCGGATCCCGAACCTGATTTTGACGGGACACGTTCACGACTATCAGAGGTTCACTGGCTATTTGAACAATAAGCCGGTGGTGTGCATTGTGGCGGGAGCGGGAGGGTACAACCAGAAGCTGCACCGGCTCGACTCGAAGATGTTTACGCCCAAGGGATGCCCGTACAAATTTGCCGCCCAGCCGGACACTCTCGATGCGTTCAACGATACACAGCACGGGTATTTGATCATCGACGTGGGGGAGAAGGCGATCGCTGGGAGGTACATTGCGGTTGATGATCCGACGGCAGCGGTTCCGGCTCCGGCGGCGAAGGCGAAGCCGTACGACACGTTTGAGATCAAATCGGGCGGGAGTTGGAATTGGACACCGTGATGGCAGGCGGGTGGACGACAAGCGATTTGGATGAGAGAGAGCCGTTGGGGCCTCAGGCGGGAACGCCGGAGGCGGGTGCAGGAGCAGGGGGAGGAGGCGCTACGGGAGAGGGCGGAGGCGTCCAAACGGGAACGGAAGCGGGCTGTGAGCCGCGAAATTCCCAGTACCATTTGGCTTCGCTTGCGCGCTGCCAGAGGCGGGTAGCGATCCACCAGAGAATCAGCAGTTGGCCGAGGATGAAGGCATTGCCGATGGATTCTGGACGAAAAACTACCATCCAGATATAGAGGCCGAGGGCGAAGACGGCGACGGCGACGATGCTGATGCGCAGATAGAGCCAAAACAATGAAAGGAAATTGCGGGCAAGGAGGCGCGCTGCCTGGCGGAGAGCACGATGCATAGCGCGTTCTTCCTCGGCGACGGCGATAACTTGCGCCATGTCGAACCAGAGGCGGATGACCATAGCTAACAACAACAATATGATTCCCGCCACGAAGCCAAATCGAACCGCCGTGAGCGGCGACACGGAGACTTCGTCGATGTGATGGTAGGCGGCGGAGGTGACGCCAACGAGAATGAGGACGGGAATCATCGCGATGGCGAAATAGATGAGCAGGCGGAGAAAGCGCCAGAAATGGTCGCCGCAGGCTTCAAAGAAAGGGCCAAAGGGCAAGGATTCGTCGCGATAGTAGACGGCAAGAACGCCGCCGGTGACGAAGATTAGAAAGAGGAGGGAAATCACAGGAGCGACTCCGAAGATGTCGTTCGAGCCGGTGAGCGGAGACTGAGGAATCTGTTGAAGCTCGAGGAAGGCGCTGATATCGAAGCCGTGGACCAGGCGGCTGGCGGATTCGGCGCTGTGGTCGAGAACGTGGGCAGTGCGCTGGACGAGGCCGCGCGTAGAGAGAAACGCGAGCAGAAGAGTGAAAAAATAGATGAGCCAGACGACGCGCTGGCGGCGCCATACAAGGCCTGCTCCCTCCAGAAACGCTTTTGGTCTCGCCGATGCCATCACGTGATCTCCTGTAAATGAATCCGCGCGCAGACGCCGCAGGATGCTACGGCCGTCAGGTCAGCCAGTTCGTCAGCTGCGACACCCATTCGACAGCAAACATCCAGAGATTTTCGAGCTTGTGCGTGGCGCGGGAATCGGGCTTGACGACGTAGCTGTTGTTGAAGAAATCGCGATCGAGCCAATAGGTGTGGCCGGGATCGACCACGGCCGAGGCGAGTTTCGATTTGCCAATATACGAATAGCGAATCCAGCGGTCCTTGCCATCCCAGTGCTCGGTGACGGACTTGCCGTCTTCGAAGCGGACAAGAACGTCGACGGGAGCGATGAAATCGCCCTTGCGCTGCACAGTGACGTAGGTGCGGTAGGTTTGGTCCTTGGTTCCGGGTTTTTCGTCCTCCCACCAGTTGAGGCGGTCGGAGTGCGCGTCTTCGATTTCGAAGTCGAGCACCTGCGTGCCGTAAAACGCCTGGTTGAAATACCAGCGAAGATTCTGGCCGGAAACGTCTTCGATGGTTTTCAGAAAATCTTCGCCGGTCGGATGCGTGAAGCGATAGCGGAGAAAATATTCGTGCATCACGTGGCGCATCATTTCTTCACCGAGCATTTTTTCGAGGGTGAGGAGGACGGTAGCCGTCTTGCCGTAGCTGATTCCGCCGTAGGACTGGTCGTTAATGAATTTCCAGCCTAAGCGGGTGAGGGGATCAGCGTCGGGGAGGCTGAGATAGGAAAGGCGCTGCTCTTCGTCCTCGCTCAACTGGGCGAAAGGAAATTTGAAGAAGGAATTTTTGCCGTAGAGAGCGTCCATCACCTTCACTTCCATGTAGCTGTTGATGCCCTCGTCCATCCAGGCTTCCTCGAATTCGTTGGTCGCGACCATACCGTACCAATACTGGTGGCCGAACTCATGCTCTGTGACAACTTCTGGAACAAGCATGTCTTTCGGCATGTCCCAAGTGGTCCCGGCCGTGATGAGAGTGGGATATTCCATGCCGCCGGCGTCGAAACCTCCATGCGGGGGATCAACGACCGTGATGCGGTCGTAGGGGTACGGCCCGACCCACTCGTCGTATTTTTCTAGTGTGCCTTTCACAGCGGCCAAGTAGCGCGGGGCGGTGCTCATGTGGCCGGGAGACATGAGAAGATGGATCTTCACGATCCCGGCGCTGCCGCTCCAGGAATCCTCGACGTCGGTGAAGTGTGGGCTGGCGGTCCAGGAGAAATCGTGGACGTCTTCGGATTTGTACTCGAGCGTTTTTGTGCCATCGGAGTTATCGGTGGTGGCGACGAGATCGCCGCCGGCGCCCGTAATTTCGTCCTTGGGTACTGTAAGCTTCACGTCATAGGTGCCGAAATCCGAGAAAAATTCCGTGGTGGCGTGAAACTGATGGCAATTCCACGCGCCTTTCCACCACACGCCGACTTTGGGGAACCACTGGCCAACCATGTAGAAGTCGCGCTTGTAGCCGGTGCGTTCGACGACTTCGGGCATGATGTCGTTGAACGCGATGTGAAAAACGACGGATTCGCCGGGAGCAATGGGCTTCGGCAGAGCGACCTGAAAGACGGTCTTGTCGAGCGTGTTGTTGTCGTCCGGATGGGCGAACTCCATTTTGCCGGTCAGGTCGCCCATTCCCTCGACCGCAAATTTCGTCACGGTGATTGAGCCGAAATGCTTCGGGTTCCAGGCTTCGCCAGCCTGGGTTCCGCGGGTGCCGTTGAGGCGGACTTCGGTCATCCAGGTCGATTGCGGCTGAAAGGCGTTGAGATAGAGATGGAAAGGAAAGGTCTGGAGAGGTTGGCCGGTAAGATTGTGATAGGTGAGAGTCTCGGTGGCGGCGATGGAATGTTTGGAAGGATCGAGGCGGGCCTCGATTTGATAGGCGACCACGCGAGTTGAGAATGGTTTCCCGGGTTCAAGAACGGAGGACGAATTTGGCACCGCGGCAGGAGGGGTAGCCGGCGAAGAGGCGGCTTGTGATAAGGCCGGCGACGCGACGGAGGCGGGCTTGTGCGCGGGAGTCGCGTGCGTTTGCACGCGGGCGGAGCTGCGAGAATGCGCGTGAGCGGCCCAACTTGCGAGGCCGAGCACGACAAGTCCTGTAGCGATCAAAAGCGGTCGCGAAATCCCGCGTGCCATTGGTCCCCCTGTTGACTGAGATTTCGGTTTCTTGCCCTGCGAAACAAACGGAAACCGGCGCTCCCGCCCCGAAGAGCCGATTGCGAAGACGGCCAAGGATAGTCTACACGTTCGTTGGATGCAAGGATTCAGAACAACACGAGTAGGAGGCAAGTTGACGCGTTGAGCGGTAGCGAATAGAATTAAAAAGGGGATGTATAACTGTATTGCTCCGGCGCGACCGTGAAGCGGCCTGGAGAGGTGGCAGACCCGAAGATGAGCCCATCGGTCCTGCAACAAAGAAGACATCAGCAGATCCTTTCCGACGTAGTGCGCACGTACATCGAGACGGGCGAGCCTGTCTCTTCGCGCAGCATTGCGCGGAGGCACTTCGAACCGCTGAGCTCGGCAACGGTGCGGAACGTCATGGCGGACCTCGAAGATGAAGGTTTCCTCTACCAGCCGCACACTTCCGCGGGACGCGTGCCGACGGCTTCGGCGTATCGCTTTTTTGTGGAGCAGGTTACATCGCAAGCGACGGCGAGCCCCGAGGACCGGCAGTGGATTCGCAGGGAACTGGAGGCGGCGCAAACACCGGAAGCGGTGATGGAGCGAGCGAGCCACGTGCTCTCGGCAGTGTCACGAGGATTGGGGATTTTTATCGCTCCGCCGCTGGCGCGGAGCGTGCTGGAGCATATTCGTTTTCTGCTGTTGCCGGATCAGCGGATTTTGGTGGTTCTGGTTTCGCCAGGCGGCGCGACGCGCGATAAGCTGCTGCGGCTGGACCGTTCGTTTCGCCAGGACGATCTGGACGCGATTGCGGGCTACCTGAACCGGCAGTATACGGGATGGACACTCGACGCGATGCGGACCGACCTCCGCGCGCAACTGGAGAACGACCGCGAACGATACGGGCGGCTGGCGGGAGACGCGCTGCTGCTGTGCGACCCCGTGGTGTCGGAAGACGCAGGGGCGCGAAAAATTTATGTGGAAGGAACTGCGCAGATCGCGGCGTCGGCGGAATTTTCGTCGCAGGAGCATTTGCGAGAGCTGCTGTCCGCGATCGAAGAAAAGGACCGGTTGATCGCGTTGCTCAGCAGTTGTATCGAGGCGCCGGAGCCTGTGCACGTCGAGCTGGGGCTGGACCAAATGTCCGAGGCCGGGAAGCACCTGGCGCTGGTCTCCGCATCGTATTCTTCGAAAGACCAGGTCCAAGGGACGCTCGGCATCGTGGGGCCAATGCGCATGCACTATGAACGAGTGATCACGGCCGTGGCGTTCATGGCCCAATTTTTTTCGGATACTCCGGAGGAGCAAAAACTCACGTGAGCAACAAGGAAAAGCAGTCGACAATCCATTCGGTGACGGAAGGGGACGCCCCGGAGACAGCAGTGGCCGAATCGCCCGGCGCGACGGACCTGCAGGGAAGCGAGCAGGTGCAAAAGCTCCTCGCAGAAAAGCAGGAGCTGATGAACATGCTGGTTCGGCGGCAGGCCGATTACGAGAATTACCGCAAGCGCGTTGAAAAAGAGAAGCATAACGAGCGGCGGCGCGGCGTGGAGCAGTTGCTGGAGAGTCTGCTGCGGGTGCTCGACGCGTTCGACATCGCGCTTTCATCGAGGGCTCCCGGCGTCTCGCCGGAGGTGCTGAAGGGATTCGAGCTGACGCGGCGGCAATTGTGGGACGTGCTGGCGAAGCAGGGGGTAGAGCGAATCGAGGCGGTGGGCAAGGAATTCAATCCGCACCTGCACCACGCACTCGAGAGGATTGAGACGACCGAATATGCCGACGGGGTAGTGGTGGCGGAGCTGCAGCCGGGGTACGTGTTTCACGACCGTGTTCTGCGGCCCGCAATGGTGCGCGTGGCGGCTGCGCCCAGCGCTGCGAACTAAACTTCGGTCGATTCCGGGCGTCTAATGCAGTTGATGGACTTGAAAGGGACCTATGTCTGCCCAGCGTGACTATTATGAAATTCTCGGCGTGGCGCGCGAAGCTACGCCGGAACAGATCAAGTCCGCGTACCGCAAGGCGGCGATGAAGTGGCACCCGGACCGCAATCCGGACAACAAGCATGAAGCGGAAGAGAATTTTCGCGCGGCGAGCGAGGCCTATACTGTGCTCTCCGATGCGCAGAAGCGCGCCGTCTACGACCGCTACGGCCATGCAGGCCTGAACAGCCGGGGGTTTGAGCCTTCGGGCTTCGATTCGTCGATTTTCGAGGAGTTCAACTTCGGCGACATTCTCGGCGACATGCTGGGAATTGACCCGTCGGGCTTCGGTGGCAGCCGCCGTCGAGGCGGACGCGGGCAGCGGGGGCAGCGAGGAGCCGATCTTCGCTACGACATGTCGCTGACGTTCGAAGAAGCGGCCAGCGGCGTTACGACGAAAATTCGCGTGAGCCGCAACGAGATTTGCGAAGCCTGCAATGGATCTGGAGCAAAGGCTGGAACGGGAATGTCTGTTTGCCAGACCTGCAACGGCCGCGGGCAGCTCGCCTACCAGCAGGGATTTTTCGCTATCACGCGGACCTGCCCGGCGTGCCAGGGAACTGGGCAAGTAATTCGCGACGCCTGCGTTTCGTGCCGCGGACAGGGACGTATACAGCGTGAGCGGACTCTGGAAGTGGGGATTCCGGCGGGAGTCGACTCCGGGACGCGGCTGCGCATGACCGGACAAGGCGAGCCGGGAACGAACGGCGCTTCCGCAGGTGACCTTTACATTTTTCTCGAAGTGAAAGAGCACCCGTTTTTCGAGCGGCGCGGCGCAGACCTGACTTGCACCATTCCCATCAGCATTTCGCAAGCAGCGCTTGGGGCAAAGATACGCGTGCCGACGCTCAAGGGCGACGAAGAGCTGGAAATTCCTGAAGGTACGCAGTCCGGCCAGATTTTCCGTAAGAAGAGCAAGGGACTGCCAAATCCGCACGGCGGACGCGGAGATTTGTACATCAGCGTGGTGGTGGTGGTGCCGCAGAAGGTGTCGCGCGAGCAGCGGCGGCTGCTCGAACAGCTTGGACAGTCGCTGAAAGTCGACAACAAGCCGGCGGAGCGGTCGTCGTCCTTTTTCGACAAAGTAAAAGACATTTTCGGATAAGTGATTTGCGCGAGGTAGAAGGGCCGATCCAACCAGTCTGTGGCCGCAAAGGGGGATCGCGCTCTCCTCTAGCTCATTTGCTTCCATCGCATTACCTCCCTGTTGCGCCCGCCGCTGCTTTACAATCCTAGCCGTCATGCGCCGCCGATTTTTTGTCGAGCGATTCGAAGATTCATCCGCCATTCTTACGGGTGATTCCGCCGAGCACCTGGGACGTGTGCTGCGCGCGGAGCAGGGACAGCTCTACGAGCTATCGGACGGACATCGAGTGTTCCTCGCGCGCGTCGAAACAGTGGCAGTGGCGAAGCGCGGCGAGCCGCGCGTGGAATTCTCGCTGGTTGAACCGATCGATGCGCGGGAAGACGGGGCGCCGCTACACCTTCTGCTCTCGCTTGTGAAATTCGACCGTTTCGAGTGGGCGCTTGAGAAGGCGACGGAATTAGGCGTTTCGGAAATTGTCCCGCTGATCGCTGCCCGCACCGACAAGCCTCTGATCGAAGGAGCGCGCAAACGCCGCGCGCGTTGGCAAAAAATCCTTCTCGAATCCGCACAACAATCACGACGGCTACGTCCTCCAGCGCTTGTGGAGGCTCTGCCGCCGGAGAGGGCGTTTGCTGCGTCTCAATCAGCGCTGAAGATTCTTCTCTCCGAACGCGCGGGCGCGCCGCCCTTGCGGCGAGTGCTTCGGCACGAGACTCTTGAATCGAGTGCAGCGCCGTCTTCCGCAGCGCTGGCGATTGGACCTGAGGGCGGGTGGACGGACACGGAAATTTCCGCCGCGATCGCTGCGGGCTTCGCCGAAGCTTCGCTGGGCGCGACGATTCTCCGGACCGAAACGGCTGTGATCGCCTCGCTGGCAGCGATCCGCTTCGCGCTGGGCGAATGAATCGGCGCTTCTGCGCCCGGCAATCATGCTATAAAATGGAACCGGAATGTCCGACGCGCTGAATCCCGCACCGAACGCAGGACTATTGACTCCGCCCGCGCGCGGCCCGGAACATGCGTTTCGTCGCGAACTCCGCAGTTGGACGAGGGACCTGGCCGTAGCGCTTGGGCTGGCCCTCGTCATCATCATTTTTCTCTACCAACCGGTGAAAGTGGAAGGCACGAGCATGGCGCCCCTGCTTTCCGACCAGGAACGGATCTTCATCAACAAATTTGTCTACCGCTTCGAGCCGATCGACCGCGGCGACGTGGTTGTCTTCTGGTATCCGCGCGATCTCTCGAAGTCGTTCATTAAGCGCGTCGTGGGACTCCCGGGCGAAACGATCGAAATCCGCGCCGGGCACGTCTACATCAACGGCCACGCGGACAGCGAACCGTATGTGCCCGCTTATTATCTCGACGGGCAGAGCTACCCGCCGGTGACGATTCCTCCAGACTGCTATTTCGTGATGGGAGATCACCGAGACAGCTCGAACGATTCGCGAATGTTCGGTCCCGTTCCGCGGCAGTATATTTACGGCAAAGCGGTGTTCGCGTACTGGCCCGTGGATCATTTTGGCTCTCTCGCACTGCCTTCCACGGTGAATGCAGCTTCGAAATGAACTCTTCAGGAGGACACGCTGAGCGACGTGGCAGAAGCTCGCGCGATACTCGCGCTCGAAGACGGGCGCGTCTTTAAGGGCCGCGCGGCCGGCGCTCGCACGCGCCGCGGCGGCGAAGTTGTTTTCAATACCAGCCTGACGGGTTACCAGGAAGTCTTCACCGATCCGAGCTACGCTGGGCAGATCGTGTGCCTGACGTACCCGCACATCGGAAACGTCGGCGCGAATCCTTCCGATGAGGAATCAGGAAAACCCTACATTGAAGGGCTGGTGGTGCGCGAATTCGCGCAGCTTGCCTCGAATTGGCGGGCGCAGGAGACGGCGCAGCACTATCTTGAGCGCCACGGCGTTCCCGTCATCTACGAGCTGGATACGCGCGCATTGGTGAGGCATTTGCGGCAGGTAGGCGCGCTGCGGGGAATTGTCTCGACCGACGATACGCCTGCGGAAAAACTGATTGCGGACGCGCGCGCCCTTCCCACGATGGCCGGGCAGGAGCTGGCGAGCCGCGTGACGACCGGGCGGAGATACGAGTGGGCGCACGGGTCGATCGATCTTGCGGAGCCACTAGCGGTCGCGGCGGCGGCAGGAGTCGGCTCGGCGAAGAGCCAGACGGGCGGTCAGGCGAGCGGCGATTCTGCTGCGAAAGGGGCGGCGAAGGAGCGAGCGGCTGAAGCCGAGGAAAAGACGCGCCACGTGATCGCCTACGATTTCGGCATCAAGCAAAACATCCTCCGGCTGCTCGTGGATCATGGCTGCTCGGTGACCGTCGTCCCAGCGAAAACCTCCGCCGCAGACGTTCTGGCGCTGAAACCAGACGGGGTGTTCCTTTCGAATGGTCCCGGCGACCCAGAGCCGATCGATTACGCCGTCGGCAACATTCGCAAGCTTCTCGGGCGAGTTCCGATTTTCGGGATTTGCCTGGGGCATCAGCTTTGCGGACTCGCTCTCGGCGGGCGAACGTACAAACTGAAATTCGGGCATCACGGTTCGAATCATCCGGTGAAGAATCTGCTCACTGGTAAGGTGGAAATCACGGCGCAGAATCACGGATTTTGCGTCGATCCTGATTCGCTGCCATCGAGCGATGTGGAAATCACGCATCTCAATTTGAACGATCATACGAATGAGGGATTGCGCCACCGGTCGCTGCACCTCTTTAGCGTGCAGTATCACCCGGAAGCTTCGCCGGGGCCGCACGACGCCCGCTATTTGTTCGACGATTTCATGACGATGATGAAGGAAGCGAAGAGTTGAGGCATCACTCTTCCACCGAATCCTAAAATGCCGAAACGGACTGACATCAAGAAGATACTGATCATCGGCTCGGGGCCGATCGTCATCGGACAGGCGTGCGAATTCGACTATTCGGGGACGCAAGCGTGCAAAGCTCTGCGCGCCGAAGGATACGAAGTGATCCTGGTCAACTCGAATCCGGCGACGATCATGACGGATCCCGAAATCGCCGACCGCACCTTTATCGAGCCGCTGGCGAAAGAATATCTGGAAGCGCTGATTGCGCGCGAGCGTCCGGACGCCCTACTCCCGACGGTGGGAGGGCAGACCGGGCTGAACACGGCGGTGGAGTTGGCGGAATCAGGGATTCTGAAAAAATACGGCGTGCAATTGATCGGCGCGTCGCTCGATGCTATCAAGGTCGCCGAGGACCGACTGCTATTCAAAGATGTCTGCCGCAAGGTGGGCCTGGAAGTGCCGGCGTCGGAAGTCGTTACGGATGTGCACCAGGCCATCCAGCTTGCGGACCAGCTCGGCTATCCAGTAGTCATACGGCCTTCGTTCACGCTGGGAGGGACGGGCGGGTCCATCGCGTTCAATCGGGAGGAATTCGAGGACCTGATTTCGCGCGCGCTCGACGCCAGCCCAGTTCATCAGGCACTGATCGAGGAATCCGTGCTCGGATGGAAAGAGTACGAGCTGGAAGTGATGCGTGATTGCCGGGACAATTTCGTAGTCATCTGCTCGATTGAAAATTTCGACCCAATGGGGATTCACACGGGCGATTCAATCACCGTCGCTCCTGCGCAGACGCTGACCGACAAGGAATATCAGCAAATGCGCGACGCGGCGGCCGCCATCATTCGCGCGGTGGGCGTCGAGACGGGCGGATCGAACATTCAATTTGCCGTCGACCCGGCCACGGGGCGAATGACAGTGATCGAAATGAACCCGCGCGTTTCGCGTTCCTCCGCGCTGGCGAGCAAAGCGACGGGGTTCCCCATCGCGAAGATTGCGGCGAAGCTGGCAGTGGGCATGACGCTCGACGAAATCCCCAACGATATCACGCAGAAAACGCCTTCTTGTTTCGAGCCGACCATCGATTACGTGGTCGCCAAGATTCCGAAATGGCAATTCGAGAAATTTCCGGGAAGCGACCCGACGCTGACCACGCAGATGAAGTCGGTCGGCGAAGTGATGGCAATCGGGCGGACGTTTCCGGAGGC
>Ga0335073_10008822_pt1 | contig 14143 bp, 15 predicted proteins | sample Lox_Sample_22_FD_207093 | JGI IMG/M metagenome (GOLD analysis project Ga0335073, IMG submission 207093) | Soil microbial communities from Loxahatchee National Wildlife Refuge, Florida, United States - Lox_Sample_2.2 | ecosystem: Environmental > Terrestrial > Soil > Wetlands | place: USA... | reverse complement strand
CAACAGGGAGCATAACCTGGAAACATTGGAGTAAGCCAACTGGCTGATCGGGGTGAAGAATGGACTGGCGAATCGGCTTGGACTGGCGCGAACTACGCTGATTCACAAGATCCGAAAGCTTGGGATTTGAAACACGCCGATCCCTGGTGGCGCGCCCCATTCGGCAGATGATGGATGAACAGTGCCATACCGCCGCGAACTGCTGAGGAAGCTGCCTGGTGGCCACGTCGCTGGATGCGAGCAACTAACGGTGCGGCGTCATGATCCTCTTCTGATTCTTGGGACAACTGGAACCGGACATGTGCCCGTTCCCAGCTTTGGCACTCAGATCTATTCGTTACCCAGATTCTTGCAGGCTAGTGTTGGAGTCATCCTGATGTGGTGTCTTCTTTATTTGCTGGTGCGGGTTTCCACCTAGGCAACTTATTTAAAATCAATGCCACTAAACACGGAGCTAGAACCTGGATTCTCATGCTACTGGTTTTTGATGTGGCGCGCAAAGTGCTGTTTTTGATATATTTAGGGCGTCCGTTGAGCGGGAGTAATTCAGTTGGTAGAATGCCAGCTTCTGGCGACTCCCTTTGTTTTCAGTAGTTTCCCTCTGTTTGCTGTCTTTCCTGCTGTCCGCTAGGATGCGGATCGCAGGAGAGAATCTGTGTCCCGCACCAACATCGTAAAACGCATCCGCATCGACGGCAAATGGAAGATGGTTTCCATTCCCCGTAACGACAAAGGCAACTATGACTGGAACGCCCTTCCCGAGGGCCGCTACTACGTCGAGTGGTACATGGGAGGGACCCGCCGCCGCCAGGGCGCGGGTGTAACTGCCGCCCAGGCCCTCGAAGCACAGCGGCGCAAGCGTCACGAACTCGAAGGACGCAAACTCGGCGTGCCTGGATTTGAAAAGGCCGGCGAACGCTCGCCGAAAGCCGCGCTCCACATCGCAATCAAAAAATACCTCGAGCAGATCGACGCACTCAAGAAGGCGAATACCTACCGCAAGTACGAAGCGGTTCTCAATCGCTTTGGTGATTTTTTCCGCGACTATGCGACGATCGCGGCGATCTCGAACGAGGACCTGACCCGCTTCGTGGTGGCCCTCAAGCGCGACCACAAACTGGCGGCCAATTCCATCATTCACAATGCCGTGATCGTCGCTCAATTCCTCAAGCATCACGACAGAAACAATGTGCTGAAAGAGATGCAATTGCCCGAGCCAATCATTTCGCTTCCCAAGGAATATCGCGAAGAGGAGTTGGCTCGATTCTTCGATGCCTGCTACGACAGCGAGCGCTCTCTGTTCTCCACCTTCCTGCTTACGGGCTTTCGGGAACAGGAGGTGATGTACCTGTTCTGGAGCGATGTGAACCCGCAGCTGCGGACAATCCGTGTGACGTCGAAGCCGGATCTCGGCTTTTACCCGAAGCGGTGGGAGGAGCGCCAGATTCCCGCTCCGGCGGAACTGCTGGCAGAACTTGCCAGGCACACACGGCGCCCCAATAGTTCCTTTGTGTTTCCATCGCCCACTGGAAACCGCGAACAGCACATGCTCGATCGCTGCAAGGCGGTGGCAAAACGCGCTGGTCTGGATCCGACCAAGTTCGATTTGAAAACATTTCGCTCCACCTATGCCACGCGAATGTTGCGGCAAGGCTTCGACGTTCGGACGGTACAGCACTGGATGGGACACAAGTCGCTCGAAACCACCATGCGCTACCTGGTGCCCGCCAGCGATGTTCACGATCGCCTGGACCAGGTGAAGATTCCCGCCATTCCGAAAAGCGATGGCGCGCCCCGGAAGGCGCCCGCCCGCGAAACAACTTCTTCCCGTCGCGGCCGTCCGCCGAAGTCGGCCGCCGGGGCCCCATCCGGCGCTGCGCCGTCGCCGACCATGAAGTAGAGGGATCCTCGGCTCTTCCGAATCGGGACTGCTGATACGTCCCTTCTCTTGCGATCATGGGCAGAGGGCGAAACATCTTGCGGATCACTTTGGAACTGCCGGAAGACATTGCGCAGCAAGTTGAATCCCGCTGGACGGACCTGCCCCGCGCGGCGCTCGAAAGCGTGGCCTTGGAAGCTTATCGGTCGCATGTCCTCACGTGCGCTGAGCTTCGCCGGCTGTTGCAGTTTGAGACGCGCATGGAGGCTGAGGCGTTTTTGAACGAACACGAAGTCTACGACTTAACGGCAGCGGACTTCGAACAGGACTGCGGAACTCTACGCCAGTTGCGGACGCGAGAGATTCAGCACTAAGATCTTCTCCGCGGAAGTTAGTCGCCGCCGAAACCTCGCCGGTCAATTGCGGCGACCGCCTCTCTTCTCGTTGATAACGGATGCCGCAGGCTCGGGCGTGAGCCCATAGTTTGACACGTATTCCATTTCGCTCTATTGAATCTATGTAGTCTGGCGTGGGATCCGCTTCGATTGCACCCCACGCAAGGAGTAAACGATGTCCGCCTCCCCCGCCATACATCCCAATGAAACGGAAAACCGGGATGTATTCGATTCGCTTGAAACCTGCGAGAAGCTGATGACGGCGCGCGAAGTCGCCAGAATCCTCGCCATCAGCGAGAAAACCGTCTACAGCTATGTATCTCGCAATCTGATTCCCCACTATAAGATCGAGGCAAATGTCCGGTTCCGTGCCAAGGAGGTTGCCGCGTGGCTCAAGGGTCATGGCCCGATCCTCCAGACCCCGCAATCTCGGGATCGAAAAGGGCCTCGTTAGGGCCGTGAGCGAGTCGATGACTGGTATGACACAAACAGCCCCGAAAACTTGCCTTTCTTCGATCGCCCGAATGCTGAGCCGGCGACAGACGAGGCTCGGGGGTTGGGCATATTTCGGTTCCGGACAAGAGAGCATCGAGGCGACCTGCTTATCCGCGCTCGCCCTTGCCCCGGAACCGGATCTGCCGAACACACGATCCATCGAGTTTCTTTTCCGGTTGCAACTCGCGAGCGGCGGCTGGCCCGCCTTTCGAGGCGATCGAGAAGGAAGTTGGACGACTGCCCTTGCTCTTTCCGCCGCGGTCGTGACCAACAACACCTCAGAGGTGTGCGAGCGTGCCCTCCAATGGCTGGTCGCGGAGAGAGGCAAAGAAAGTCATTGGCTTTGGCGATGGAAGTTCAAGACTGCGGATCGCAACGTCCGCTTCAATCCCGACAAATATGGATGGCCCTGGTGTCGCGGAGCGGCGAGTTGGGTAATCCCAACCGCCTTCAGCGTCATAGCGATCAAACAATTCACAGTCTGCAATCGGACCGAAGCGTCGGAGAGACGAATCCATCTCGGGGCCGACATGCTCTTCGATCGGGCCTGCGTGGGGGGAGGCTGGAACGCAGGAAACAGCGTCGTCTACGGGGTGCCGCTGCGGGCGCACGTGGAAGCCACCGCGATCGCTTTGCTCGCTTTGCAGGATGAACCTCGCGGGGAAATCATCGATCTCGGCCTGCTGTGGCTGACGCAGGAAGCAGCGACGATCGACTCGGTTTCAAGCCTCGCCTGGTGCGTCCTCTGCCTGTTCGTGTATCAGAGGCCGATTGAACAGTTGAAGAAGAGGTTGGCAGACATGGTGAAAGACGGGAGCGAGATCCGGAACAACGCGACTCTTGCGACAGCGTTGTTGGCGCTGAGGTGCGGCGAAATGATTCATCCGTTCCTGGTGCTGCGATGAGCTTCGATCGGCGCAGATTTCTCGGTACGACGGCGGGGGTAATCGCCACGGCAGGGGTGGGGACCGCTGCGTTGCGTTCAAAGCATTCTGTAGATTATCGAAAACCACGATCGCTGGTCGCAGTCTTGAACTGCGAGCAATACTCCGAGCGGCTCGAACAACTGCTTTTCGATGGAATGAAGCTTTTCCCCCTGAATGTTCACGGCAGGTCCGTCCTTCTCAAGCCAAACCTGGTCGAGGATTTGCCGGGCCCTGTGAACACAAATTCGATTCTGATCGGGGCGGCGGCGCGATGCTTCGGTCGGCTCGGTGCCGCGCGCGTGGTGATTGGCGAGGGACCGGGAAATCAACGGGACACCGAACTCGTGGTGCATTATGCCGGATTGGAAACCGTAATCAAGGAGAGCGGCATCGAGTTTATCGATCTCAATCGTGACGAGTTGATGCAGGTGAAGCTAAACGCCAACTACAGCGGGATTCACGATCTCTGGTTTCCACGAACCGTGCTGATGTCGGATTTGATTGTGTCGATGCCCAAGGTGAAGACGCACCACTGGGCGGGCGTGACGCTGAGTCTTAAGAACATGTTCGGCATTGTGCCAGGCATGAAATATGGATGGCCAAAGAATTTACTCCATTGGAACGGAATTCACGAAAGCATCCTGGATATCTGCGCAACGGTGCCGATTCACTTTGTCATTGCTGACGGGATTACCGCCATGGAAGGCAACGGCCCGTTGCAAGGAAGCCCGCGGCAGCTCAATAAGCTGATCCTTTCGAACGATCCCGTCGCAGCCGACGCGACGTGTGCCCGATTGATGGGTCTCGAACCGGCTAGAGTTCGCCATATCGACATGGCGGCTCATTTCCTTGGGAACTCGGAAGCGACGCGAATCGCAATGCTCGCGGAATCCTTAACCGTCCCTGACCGACCCTTCTCTGTCTTGCCGGACTTTTCCTTTCTGGTTCACCAAACCTAAGAGATAAGGTCTAAGTTGACCCAAACATGATCCGGAGATTCAGCGGTGTGAGTGCCGCCTCAGGCGCCCTCGATATTACATCGGCGGATCGCTGTACCCTTCGGCGAACTGATGGCCTCGACGCAGAAGGAGATCGCATGACTTCTGTGTTGACCCAAAACGGACCCCACAACTTCTCATGCTTACAGAGTGTGCGAATGAGCGCCACGATCCACTCCGAGGCGGAAGACGCCGACTGTCATGTTGACCCAAAAGTGATCCGCCTGCGCGCTGTACAGACGAGAAGATCGAGGGATCGGCTCGGCGCTTCGGAGATCGGAGGGCCCGCTGTGTTGACCAAAAGCGAGCCCCCCTTCTGATTGGGCTGAATTCGTAAAAACCAATCTGGGAGACTCTCTAATTCTGGCGACGGGAGTTTCAATGTTTGACCAAAAGCTTACCCCGATTTAATGGCATCGTCCATCTTCGGACACGTCGGACTTGCGTCCATTCCGATCCCCCGAGCGCACGTGCAAGTAAGGGCGACATAAACTGGCGCTGGGATCTAATTCACTTTGGTGGTGCGGCCCCTGGCGACTGTGGAATTCGGAGATTTCGCCGACCCGCCAGCGGGAAAGCAAAATGTGCGGTTCTGGTTTACTATCGGGCTGAACAGGAGCCGCCAAGGAGTGTTCGCTTCGATCAACGAATTGGCCGACAAGCTAGAGGCCGCCAGGTATGTGACGGATCCCATCACACTCAAGGTCATTTACCTGGCCGCGCAAATGCAAAAGCCGGTACTGGCGGAGGGGCCGCCGGGCTCGGGAAAGACCGAGCTCGCCAAGGTAGTCGCTCTTGCGGCTAATGCGAGTATAGAGCGTTTGCAGTGCTATGAAGGGATCAACGAGGAAAAGGCGATTGGGAAGTTTGACGAAGCGCTGCAGCATCTCTATCTGACTTCACAGGGAAGCGCAGGTTCGGGAAGCTGGGCGTCATTGCGGCGTGATTTGCACACGCTTGAATTCTTTCAGCAGGGTCCGCTTCTTCGAGCTCTCCTCTGTGAGACTCCCTGTGTGCTGCTGATCGATGAAATCGATAAGGTGAGCGAAGAGTTCGAGGCGGAGCTGCTCGAAATCCTGAGCGACTGGCAGATCTCCATCCCCAGGATCGGCACGATCAGGGCTAAGAATAAGCCATTCGTTGTCCTGACCTCGAATGAGGTGCGCCGGATCGGCGATCCACTGCGACGCCGTAGTCTCTACCTGCGTTTCGAACATCCCACGATCGAGCAGGAAACGGAAATTCTGGAGAAGCGTTCGGCTGGAACGCCGGCCGAATTGCATGGCCACTTGGCTGGTTTCGCGCACGCGCTGCGAGGCTACACGCTCGAGAAGCCGCCATCGATCGCAGAAATGCTCGATCTAGCTCAGGCGCTAAAGATTCTAAGCGTTCCGGAGATCAATGCAGACTTGCGGGACGTGTTGCTTCCACTGATTGCCAAGACCCAGAACGATCGCAAGCGGCTGAGCCTGCGCGATGCATTCGAGAGTCTGGTCTACGATACGCGGCAATACAGCCGGGATCTCGCGAATGGGAACGGACCACCGGCACAGGAGACCGTATGCAAAGAGCGGCGACGTTATTAACAATAGCGCTCGGATTGTCTGCGGCCAACGGGCAAACCACCGGCGTGCAGGAGTACGCTGAGCGTTGCGCGAACTACTACGCTCGCCAATACGATGTTCCACCGGCCCTTGTCCGAGCCATCATTCGCACTGAGTCCGCGTGGCAGCCAGGTGCCGTCTCGTCGAAGGGCGCGATGGGACTGATGCAATTGATGCCGGCGACTGCTCAGCACTTCGGAGTGGTCCATCCGTTCTACATCCACGAGAACATTCGCGGCGGTGTGGCCTATCTGGCCGAGCTCAAAGCGGTATTTCATGGGGACTGGCGCTTGATAGTGGCAGCATATGCGGCCGGCGAAAAGCCGATCCTCGCGCGTGGATTGAGCTATTCCTCCGAAGAGGTTTATCGCTATGTGCAGAGGATCGCCCAGGAATATGGCGCGGAGTTGAGCCGCGACGAGAGGAGATAGAGCATGTATCATCCACGAGCGTGCATATGCCTGCTTCTGATACCGGAAATTGCCGCGGCGCAGGCTCGACAAGGGTCAACGCCATCAGCTCCGGCGGTGGTGAGGACACGCCCGGCTCTGGTGGCCGGTCCGACTCCAAGCCACGCCGAGATTCAACCGGTAGTTATCAGCCGGACTGCCTTGGACAACAAAATCGTCACGCTAAGGCTCGCCCCGCGCATAGCGACTTCCATTCGGCTGCCCGAACCAGTCAACTCGGTCGTGCTCGGGGATCCCGGCAACTTTCAGGCGGAACACTCCGAACGGGAGCCGGATCTGGTAACTGTCAAGCCCGTCAGCGCGGGTCCGGCCCAGACAAACCTACTCATCAGCACAACTGCAGGACACCAGCTAAATCTGTTATTGATCAGCACGGGTGAACAGAGCGTGGGACCACAGACCGTGGATGTGTTGCTGACATATGGAAAACCCCAGGCCGGAAACTTTCTGGTCGAAGAGAATCCCTTCTCGAGCCTCTTTGTCTCGGAGACGCAAAGACTTGTCTCTGAGACGAAAGTTCCTGGAGTCGCGGTGGCGACATCAGCTTCTACCCTGCCAATTGAGCCAGTGAAAGCCGCTGGTCCGGAAGCTGCAAAGAGCATTGCCGACACCTCCGGCGAGGCGCTGGATAAGCTTCTTGCTCGCCAAAGGCAGGCGCCATTGCCGCAGCTCTACGGGCAGCGTCCGGGAGAAATCGACGCGGGACCGCGCGTCAGGGCAGGCGTGAGCGAAGTGCTGGACGAAGGGAAGGCCGTTGTGGTTCTGTTCTCAGTAATGAACCCGGCCAGTCACGCCATCGAGATCCTTCCGCCGCAGATTCAACTTGGCGGCAAACTCAAGAAGAAGTGGACCACCGCGGAGCAATTGTATGTGATTGATTTTCGCTTGAGCGCGCGTCGCGTTGGTGCAGGCCAACGGGCGGATGGCGTGGTTGTCTTTGAGCGACCTGAATTCAAGCAGTCGAATGAGACGCTGTTCTTGCAAATCGCCGACTCCGGTGCGGTGGATCTTCCCGCCCTCGCCCCGATTGGATTCGGTATCAGCAGTGTTCGAGGAGGATCGGCGTATGAACCCCGATGACAAAGTTCGAATCGACAAATTGCGCGAAGAGCCGGGGTCCGGAGCGGCCTCCGAACAGACACACCACAATCAATCCGACCCTGCGGCGGGAGGTGACACAGGTCCTGTGGACCAAACCGAAGAGCCCATCGGGTGGAGCGAACGGTTTCGACAGTTCATGCAGCGACCCGCTCAGGGTGAATCTCGCACCAACGTCAAGCGACAGCAGCTTAAGGAAGATCGCACAAAGGCGTTTCTGCTGCTCGCCGGTTCGACGGTTGTTCTAGGGTTAATGTTCTTCGCGCTGTTTTCTTCGCCGAGTTCAACTCATAAGAGCGATTCGGCTCGACCCAACCAGCCGAACCTGGGGCGCGGGCCCGGAGGAGAGACAGTCGATACCAGCCGCTCGGTTACGCCATTACTCAATGCGGATACTCGCAATCCTAACGACGATCCCGGAAAGTTGAGTCCGCAGGATATCCAAAACACGGCCAGAGCGAGAATGTCCGATATGAGCGTGCCCGCGCCGGCACCGATTCAACAGACGGGAGCGACACCGCAGCCTGCGCTGACGGCACCCAGAGACTATGCGCTGAATCAGATCCAATTTCCCCCCGAGCCAGCAGCCGCGTCAGAGCCTGTTCCGAGTGGCCCCAAAGCCGAGAAGTTGACGAGTGCGTCGTTGGTATTTGTGAGCGCAGGGGCCAGTGCGGGAGCACGCGAGAAAATCGCAACGGGAAGCAATATCCAACCTGCTCTGCTCGATCTGCAATCTTCTCCCCTACCGGCTGGAACGCGCCTCGTAGCTCGACTGCAGACGCCGGTGAGCACCGCGGTGAAAACGCCGGTCGTAGCTGCGATTGAATACAATTACGAGCGCGACGGCGAAATCGTGATCCCCGCGGGTTCCAAGGCATTCGGTGAACTCGATCAATCTAATGAACAAGGCTACCTCGGCATTCGCTTCAACAGCATTCAGTTGCCCGATGGGACGAACCAATCGATTGACGGCCGGGCGATGGGTCTCAACTACCAGCCACTCCAGGGCAAAGTCACCGGCCGGAACACAGGGAAAAAGTTCCTGGTTCGAAGCCTGACCGGGGTCGGCGAAATTCTGGCGGCGACGGTGGGCACGGCCGGGGGGTTGGGAGTGAACGATACGATTTCGAACAATGTGCTGTTGCGACAACGGTTGGCGGATAACGTCGCAGTCGCGGGCGAGCAACAGATGAACGAACTGGCGTATCGGCAGAACATCGTGGTCACAGTGCCGGGCAATACGCGCTTCTATATCGTGTTAGGGAAATCGGGAGACCGCGGTGCTGGCTCACCGCCCGGCAGCGCCGCTCCGGCTTCGAATTCCAACTCTACGAACTACACTGCAGGCTCGATGCCCAGCGTGCAGGAACTGCGGGAACTCATGGAACTCAAGAGCGAATTAACGCAGATGTACGAGCAGCAGCAAGCGAAGCAGCAAATCGTGCCAACAGGCGCACAACAGCAATGAAAACTACGGATGGAAGTGCCGCGCCGAACCGCATTTACAAGGTCTTCGGATCACGTTAAAGTAGTCCGCAGGAGAGCTGTATGTCTTCCTGGCAATCCAGAGGCCTTCCTGCTATCGGCTTCCGGGGACTCCTTTGGATCGTGGTGGTCTCCATACTCCTGCTGAGCTACCTCCTGTATACTCCCCCCTCGTCAGCCCATAACCCGGAAGGAGCCGCAGATTGGATCTTCCAAAGCTGGCCGGCGCTGTTCGCCGCAGCACTTGCCATGTGGCTTCTACTCAATGGGCCCGTATCTAACGCGCACGCACTCGTTCGGAGAGGTTGCCGGCTCGCGATGTTCTTTTTTCTCTACTGCGGATTTCTTTACCTCTTGAAATGGAATCTGTTCTGGCAGTGGATGGTTACTCTAGGCTTCGAAAACCGAAACACGACGGAAGGGTTTCTGATCCTCATTTCGACGCTCGCCTGGTTGGGAATGACTCTGCGTGTCCTCTTTGGATTTCGATTGCCAAGGCTGGGCTTCGGGCGTTCAGTCTCTCTATTGGCGACGAATAGCGCACCCGAGATGAAGACGACACGACCGAACATCACGTTTGCCGATGTCGGTGGTATGGAGGAAGCCAAGCAACAGATCCGCGAGATTGTGGAGAATCGACTTCATCCGGAGACGTTCGGAAAGTATGGGGTTGTTCGGAACGGAATTCTTTTGCATGGTGTACAGGGGACGGGGAAGACATTTCTAGCGGAGGCCACGGCGGGAGAATTTAAGATCAACTATTGCTACATCAAAGGTTCTGAACTGCTGAGTATGTGGGTCGGAGAAACGGAAAAATACCTGAGGGACACCGTCGCCCGCGCTGCAAGAGTCAGGCCAGTGGTGATTTTCTTCGATGAGATTGATGTCCTCGGAGCCGCCAGAAATACAGGAATCAGCCCTACAACCGGGACACGAAGCTGGAATAACATAACAATTCAACTGATGCAATGCGTAGATCAGTATCGGAGCACGTCCGGCTTGATCTTGATGGCGGCAACGAATCTCCTGGAGAATCTTGATCCGGCGCTTACCCGTGAAGGTCGTTTTGATATTCAGATCCACGTCGATTTGCCAGACGTGGGAGCACGGAAGCTGATTTTTGAGGCTCAGTTAGCAAAAAAGCCGTGGAAGCCTTTTAGTGTGGATGGGGCTGCTCGCCGAACGCCGGGGGCGAGCGCGGCCAAAATCAAGAGCATTATCGATCGGGCGGCAGCAATTGCCGCGCAGGAGAACCGCCGCATTGAAGAAGGCGATCTCCGGAAGGCACTTGATGAAACAGGCGGGAAAGATCGCCCATTATTTCAAGCAGTCCAGTGGGAAGACGTAATCATCGAGCCTGACGTGGAGCAGGAATTGCGGACCCTGGTCCGGCAATTGAATGCCGGCTGGTCAGTTACAAAAGGCATGATGGTTCCTACTGGTGTATTGTTGATCGGACCTCCGGGCACCGGTAAGACAATGATTGGGCGGCTGATCGCCACACAAACGAAGCGCAGCTTCTATCCCCTAAGTGCGGCGGATATCCTGGGCGGCCAGGTAGGCGCTTCGGTAAGGAAACTGTCGGAAGTTTTTGCCAGAGCGCGGGAGAATAATCCCTCGATCATTTTCTTTGACGAGATCGACGGCATGCTACCGGCGAACAATGGCCTATTGAATACTCACGACACGCAGTTAGTCGAACAGTGCCGCACGGAAATCAGCCAACTCGAGCCCGAACACAACGTTTTCCTGGTGGGAACCACAAACCATCCCGATCAGATTGATCCGGCGATCCGGCGTGGTGGAAGGCTTTCAGAGAAGATCGAGATCGGGCTGCCCGGTGAAGCGAATCGAGAGCGTCTCTTGCGTAGATACCTGCAGGATCTCACGATCGAATTCGACATCGATCGAGTCGCGGAGCGCCTCGCCGGGCTTTCGCCGGCAGATATCGAGGCAGTCTGTAAATCCGCAACACGCCGAGCCTTCGGCCGCGGGGATCAAGACGATCGTGTTCCGCCCCTGACCTGGGAGGATTTCGAGCACGCCGTCAGGCGCGTCGTCGGTTACAGTTCGTAGACCCGCAACAAGATTCCCCGCTCTGTTTCACACCTTCCCAACTTGCTTCTTGTTTTGACGATACGGTCGTAGAGCGCCTATCGGGCCTCGCGTTCTTTTTCGAATCGAGCTGAGAAATCGTTGGTTTGCACGCTTTCGGATTTCAAGCTATGTTTCTGCCAAGCCCCAACAGCAATGCGGGGCGGAAAGGAGAAGAAATCGAATCCCAATGACATATCAACACGCACGGCGGCAGAAGCTGACTGTTGCCGTACTCATTGCGCTGCTGGTTCTCGTAACTCAGGCAGCGCTCGTAGCCCAGAACCTCGGGACCGCTCCCCAGGTCAACGTAGCCGTCCAGGGTCAAACAGGGGCACAACCGGAAGGTACGTTCCTGAACCTAATCAATTGGATTGGCAACGTAATCGCCCCGGTCGGAGCAGGCGGGGCCGCGCTGATGGCAATCGGATCGTTTGCCATGGGGCGCGGATTCGGCAAATGGGTGTTCACGGCAATCGGGCTCTTGTTGGTCTCAGGTGTCACGAGACTGCTGGAGTTTTGGATTGCCAACGGAACCGGTGGCGTCACTTAACCGGCATCCGGCAGGCAGCGGCCGGGATCCCTCTGCCTGCCGGTCTCTTTCGAAACAAAGGAAAACCATCATGGCTGCTCCACAACTGATACAGGATTTCATGAGGGTGATGCTGCTGCTGGCGCCTTCGGCGGCTATCATCTGCCTGGTGCTTGCCGGCCTGAGCCTGCGTCAAAGCTCTATACCGGATGCGTTTGTCGGCGGCAACTTTGCAAAGTGGATGTTCTGGGCTATTGTGTTTCTCACGCTGCCGCAGTTGATCAGCTGGTTCCCGTCATTCGGCGTTCCGGCGTCTCTCCCAGGCGGCGGTGTCGGGACAGGGTGGCTAGCCACTTTCCAGTCCGACATCTCTAATTTTGTGCAGAACTTCGTGGTAGCACGGATCGCGACTTCGCTGGCGGCCTTTCTGGTGCTTCGCGCCGTTCTCGATACCGTGCAGGGCGGACACCCGCTTCCCTCGATTCTTGGAGCTATGTTCATGCTGGCCATCCAGACGACTCTCACGTTGATGACGAACTACAACAGCGGAACGCAATACGCGACGGCTGACATGCTCGACAGCTTGTGGAACTATATCGCCGGAACGATTTGCCCGATTGCGGCGGGTCTGGCCATCGTGGGCGGCATCTGGCGGTTCGTGACGCAACGGCCGGTGATGCCAATGGTCGGAGCAACACTCGGTCTGCTGACTGTTTCAGCAGTTTGGACGTTGATCACGAAGATGATGTAGGAGCTTGCCAGGATGTCTTTCTATAACGGAATTCTGAACCTGACCAACTGGACCGGCAACGTGATCATGCCGACGCTAGGAGCGCTCTTCATCGCCTTGGCGGTGGTGCAGTTTGCCCGCGGGTATCACCATCTGTATTCGACGTGGGCCTGGGGAGGGCTGATGTGTCTCACGGTCTCAGGCCTGCTTCGCGCGTTCGAGAAGTTCACTGGGCAGTTGGGCTGGAATGATCCGAATCTGTATTGGAACTCCCTGCTGAACTTGGTGGACTGGTTTGCCAACGTCATTCTGCCGGTGTATGCCGGAATGCACGTGGCGATCGGCGCGCTGAAGTTTGGCGACATCATTGACCGCTTCTCGCATCACCAGTTGGACCATACGCGGCATTTCGTAGGAGCGATCATGTGCCTGCTGATTTCCGGCCTGATTCGGTTGGCCGAGTTTTTCGTGGCAAGGGGAACGGGAGGAGTCCGTTGAAGAATGTCGCCGTACAGACCCGTCTTCGTAAAGCTCACGACAGGGAAATGAGGAGCTACTAAATATGGCACTGACAGTCACGGCAGTCCCACGGAATCTTGCCACAAAGATCAGATTCCTCTATCTGGAATTTGAAGACCTCTTCGCGATCTTGGCGCTCGCGGTGGTGATGAACGTTCTGGGCCGCTTCTTTGAGCGAGAGATGTTCGGAATTCCCATGAATATGGTTCTGCAATGGGTGGTTCCGATCTTGAGCATTCCGTTCCTGATCTTGTTCAAGTATGGCAAACCACGCGGATACCTTCAGGATTGGGTCCTCTTCCATATGAGGCCGCACGTGTACTGCGCCCTTGAACGCGACTCGGAACAACACGCGGAATATCTGAAACCGGGGGAGGAATAGATGCCTGTCACAATTCGGCAGTGGGAAGAATCGTTGCGACAGCCGGCACTGTCAGAACTGCTGCCAGTTCGCGACTATCTGGACAATGCCATCGTCCGCATCAACGGCTCATTCGTGGCGGGTTATGAGACGACCGGGCTGAATACATTTTTCCATTCCGACGATACCCGCAACCGAACCAAAGAAACGCTCGAAGCCCTGGTCCGCTCTCTTCCCGAACGGTCGATGCGGATGCAGGTGCGTTACGAAGTGACCGAGGGGCACGGCAACCTGACGGAGCGGTATGTGAAGGAGCAGTCGATTGAAAATCCGGTGTTGCAGGCGCTCGACCGCGAAAGGCTGAAGATGTGGAATGGGCGACAGGAGGAGGGGCAATATCTCGAAAGACGCCTGCACGTGTACTTCATCTGGAATCCGGACGTTCATCATGAGAGCCCCGACTTTGAGTGGCGAAAAACACGCAAGAAGGCGAACAAGTGGAGCCTCTCCGCCACCAAGTGCATCGAGCGCACGTTGCGTGAACACCAGGACCTCCT
>Ga0335073_10008819_pt1 | contig 14145 bp, 13 predicted proteins | sample Lox_Sample_22_FD_207093 | JGI IMG/M metagenome (GOLD analysis project Ga0335073, IMG submission 207093) | Soil microbial communities from Loxahatchee National Wildlife Refuge, Florida, United States - Lox_Sample_2.2 | ecosystem: Environmental > Terrestrial > Soil > Wetlands | place: USA... | reverse complement strand
TTTGGCGCGCCATTGTCATCGCGGTCCTCGACGCAACGCCAGACGCCGACCTCGCCTTACCGGCCGACGCCTGACCCACAGCCGAACCGTCCGTCGTCGCAAACCGCGGCTACTTCACGGTCGACTGATTACAGGCGCTGGGATCCTTTGTTGGTCATCCCCGATACTGGGGGGTTTTCCGGCTTTTGGAACTCTTTGGCATGCGGCTCACTGCCACGCTCGATAAGTGCAATCCCCGAACGATTCTAACGATTCGTCAAGTTCCCCGGTAGGCTCTCACGGTGCTCATCTCCATCCAGTGCTGTAGATTTCTGCCGATGAGTCCTCCGAGAAGGTCGACGTCCCGAGTAAAATACTCCTTTAGAACGTTGTAGGTATTCTGGTCCAGTTCGGGGCGCGCTGCTGCGACGACGTTACGTGAGTAGACCGACCTCAGTAGTCCAAAACCAACATTTATGTGCAGCTTTTGCTTTACTTGGGTAGTTAGGAATTGAGACCGGGCGAGCCATGGCCGTCGTAGGATCCTTGCGGTGTTTTCGACCTGGAAATTAACTCGCCCGTCGTCACTTACCCCCAGGAAGGCCAGTATCTTGAGGTATTCTCTCCGTGGATCCTCTTGGATATCGTCTAGCACGACGGTCAAGACCCGATTTCCCTTGGCGACGTCCAATAACCGCTGCAACTGGGCCCCGAGTGAACATACGTCTCCGTAAAGGAAACAGCGGTGGGGCCCACCAAACGCCGGGATTCGTCGACCCTGACGGCGCTCCCCCTGGAGATCCCATGCAGTTCTGAACGAAGGGATATCTTCATACCCACTGATCAGCATTTCCGAATGCAGAGCCACAGCCATCTCGATCGGATTGCGAACCAGTACGATGAAGCGCGCTTCCGGCTGATACTCAAGTATCTTCTCAACAGCAACTGGCGAGGACAAATACCAAACGGAGGCTTCGCCAACGGCGGCGTCCGAGTCTATCGCATCCCGGAATAGTTCCTCATAGTCAGAAAGATTGGAGATTCCGAGGTGATCGTCATAGTTAAAGAAGCTAGGCTCCTTCATTTCAGTCATGAAAACGTTTGGATGCGCCCGCAACCACGCCCAGAGGGAGGTCGTACCGCATTTCGGAGCGCCCAAAATAAAGAAGTCCGGCTTGCGCATAAATTTCACCTCCGTATTCACGGATCAACTCTCGCCAGGGCTCTTCCCGTAGTCCTGGTCCTCAGTCCGCGCAGCAGATCGACATAGAGCGCCTTCTGCCCGGCGACGAAGACCAGCAGAGCAAAGCACGTCACAGCGAGCACGCCAGTCTCCAGGACTAGCCTTGGCAATGGTGAAAAGAGGTCGCCCCACATCAGCCGCACGGCATAGCCGACCGCTCCTGCCATGACGCCACACGCCAGCGGCCGGATCACCGCGGCCGCAACATCGCGGAAAGAAATCGCCGTGCCGTGCACGCACCAGAGAACATGTGGAACAAGCCAGAGAACCATCACTGTTGAGTAGGCGAACGCCACGCCCGAGGCGCCATACGGCAACCCCAACACGCAACCCAGGATCATGATCGGCGCGAAGACCAGCGCAATGTTGAGGCCTCGCCGCGCAAGCCCGAGCGAGTAGATAAGCCATCCCATCGGATTGATTACGATCGTCACCGTAATCGTCGGCGCCAGCAGGCGGACGATCTCGGTCGCGGCCCGCCACTTAGGCCCCAACAGGACAAGTACGATGTCGTCGGCGAACAGCGCGCACGCGATCGTAATCGGCAGGGTGAGCCCGAGGACGAATGAGAAGCCTTTGAGAAAATAACTTCTGAGGCGAACGGGATCGTGCTGCACTCGGGAGAGCGCGGAGAACGCCACCTCGCCGACCGCCGAATTCAGATTTTCGGTCGGAGTATTGATGAGTTGGAAGCCCCGCCCGTAGATACCGAGGGCGTCAACGCCAAGAAACCGCCCGATCAGCACTTTGTCCGCGTTGAGGGCAATGTTGGTGATCATGACGTTCAAAGTCAGCGCGCCGCCGAAATGCATCATCGACCGGACGCCGGTGCGCCGTCGGGGCATGCCCGGGACCCAACCGGTCGCCAGCCAGTATCCGATGCTGGCGACAAGCGGGGCTATCACCGACATCGCGACGAGCGCCCAGTATCCGTAGCCGCTTGCGGCTCCGCCGATGCCGATCGCCGTCGCGACCGTGAGCGACGCCACGCTGATTACCGCGAGCGCCGTGAAGCGCATCTGCCGCTGCAACAACGCCGAGTGCTGTACTCCCACCGCATTGAACAAGAACGCCGTACCCAGCGCCGCCGTCACCCAAAACAGGCGCGGCTCATGATAGAATGCGGCGATGGCCGGCGCCGCCACCAGCGTCACAAGGGCCAGCATCGCCCCGAGCAGAACGTTGATCCAGAAGAGGGTCGAGTGCTGATCCGCAGTGATGTCCGGGCGTTGCACGGCGGCCGCGGCCAGCCCGAAATTGCGCAAATAGCTTAGCACCCCGGTGAATGCCGTAACCATACCGACCAACCCGAAATCCTTCGGGCCTAACAGCCGCGCGAGCACGACAAGGGCGCCCACGCGCAGGGCCAGGACGGCCGTCTGTGAGCCCAGGCGGGCCGCGCCGCCGCGGATGGTCTTTTCCTTCAGATCCTCCATTGCCAGGACGTATCAACGACCCCAAGAATTACTGGCCCGAAAAGCGCACGCCAGGTCTAACGGCGTTCGACTTGGACTATTGGCTTTGCGGACTAACAATCCGGAACGCCGCCGCATAACGCGTTTGCCAACTGCGCCTCCGTCGGTGCAGAGGCTCAAGGCTCCACCACCCCCACGGCCACGAAGCTCGCAGTGTAGGGTCGCCGTCGTGAATTTCCGCTATCAGCTCCTCCACCGGGTCCCAGCCGAGGTCAATTGCGACCTTCGTTCGAACATCCAGATCGACGCCTGAGACGAAAAGGTGCCCTCCCGGAGTAACCAGCTGCGCCATGTTCCGCAGACATTTTTCGGCATCGACCGGAGCCATGTGGCAGAGAAAATTGCTGGCCACCACAAGGTCCTGAGGACCCAGCTTGCGAATGAGCTCCGGATCAGCCGCATCCCCGAGTCGCCAGACGATCCCTTGGCGGATCCACGATTTGACCTTGCCCTGATCGCCCTCCCAATCAAACATTTCCCCTTTTTCGTGAGCCGTCATGCGTTCAAAAATTGGCGCCTGAACCCAATCGCAGGTGCTAGGCGCGTAAATACCTTTCTCGGCGAAGTTGATGGCTTCCTCTAAAACGTCGACGCCGCAGGTTACAACCTTCAAGTCGGGCCTCGCCGCGCGAATGGTCCAGAGGATTGAGTAGACCTCGGCCCCGATACTGCAACCCAAGACGGCTATTTTAAACGTCGAGCCCAGGGCTTTCCGTTCGGCCAAGCGGCGCATCAATTCCAGCGCGGGACGATTCCGAAGGAAGAGCGTGCCGAAATATTGCTGGCGATTGGAACTAAGGCACACCAAAGTATGCAACCACGCCTCGTAGCAGTGAACAGGATACAAATTCCTCACGCGAGAAGGGAGGCGCCGCCAGATGACCCTATTCAACCGTAAATAAAGGCCGACAGGATGCTTTTCGAACACCCGCCACCTTGCCGCCTTCGCCAAGAGGCCATGAGACACTTGATTATTTATCATGATAAACCATTTGGATATTTATCGTGTCGGAATGAACAACACTGCCTACAGGTCAGCCCGCCCTCTTGAAAACCAGGAGCTCCGTGGCGCCCGGCGGCATCGGCACAATGAAGCTGCCGGCCAGCGTGAACCCTTTGCCGCTGAAAAAGCTAACCGCCACCTCGCGCGGCACGAGGGAGGGATAGGAGCCATTGCGGATGCCCGACTCGGCCCAAATCCGTAAGGCGTCGCCGGTGAGGCATCGCTCGGTCACTACGTCGAAGACCGCCCAACCACCGGCTCCTATCACCCTAGACATCTCGTGCCAATAGCAGCAGGTCGCCATGAACGGCACACCGCTGAATACTTTGTGCGCCTGCACCATGTCCGCGCTGCTGTCCGGGGTATCGGTCAGGGCATAGCCGTTCGTCGGTTGCGAGATTACGTTGTATTCCTTGACGAGATAGGCGGACCACGGCGCCGCAGTTTCGTAGATCTCGTATCGCGGGGGCCGCGCAGCTTTCAGCGTCTTCTCAAGATAGCGCCCGGTGCCAGGACCGATCTCGACGACCGTGCCCATGGGCTTCGAAAACACTCCCACGGACGCCATATTGTTGATGGTGTTTTGCGTCATGCCGGGCGCCCCGTTCATGACAGTATCAACGTAGTCGCCAATCGACATTCGCGCCGTGCGGGCCTTTTTCATGGTCTGCTCGAACGGAATGAAGTTTGCGACGTCGTTCCAGCCGTGGCTATCGACCCTGGTGACCGCTATCCCGATCGGGGCCAGTGACTGATTCAGTGCAGATTTGAGTGCGCTCAGCATAGGACGGTCTTCTCCGCCGGTGAGTAAGAACCAGAACCCGGCCCGATCTCGTTCACGCCGGACAGGGCGACAGGTTCCCTGTAGCGCTCGCCCCCGGCCCTCATCATTCTTACGTTCTTATCAGCAAGTGCGATCGCGGCATTGTCAGTTGCAGCCCGCTCCTCGCGCCATGGATCTTGGCACGGCGGATTTCGGTGGGATTGCCGTGCGTGACCCAGCGGGTCCGCCGTTCTCGAGCGTCGCCGGCCGAATCGTGGCCGCGGTACTCGAGCCGCTTGAGGGCATCGACGATCGAGCCCGCGACCGGCCGGTCCTGACAATCCCCACAATTCCACGCATCGGAAAGCCCTCTATCCGAAATCGGTCCGGCAAAAGCTAGCTTTAAGCCAAGAACCGGCTTCACCACAAGTCAAATTAGGTGAAAGACTTAAAAACTTGGCGCTAACCGGCCGGCCACCCTCAAGGCCCAATCGTCGCCGTCGCCGGTTGGCGAGCATTGCGCTCGTTTGGCATATAATATCTGCCGTTCCTCATATTGTGGCGCCTCAGTGTATAGTTACAATGCAGGATCAATGATTCCTCGAATCCGGGCGTCCCGGTTTTGGTTTCTTGAGCAGCGGAGCGCTTCTGCGAGACCATCCCCACTCGAAGCCGTGACGCCGCGCGCGACATCGCCGATCCTGAGCGCGATCGCAGCATTGACTTCATATTGAAACAATTTAAAAACACAGTCGGGCAACGAGGTTATGGACTGGCGCGCAATAGATGTTCACTTGTCGTGCTCATGATTAGCTCGTCCAGCCCGGCCGCGAGCGTGGAACAGACGGCTTCGAACAGCAATAGTTACGGGGAAATACTCAAGGCCTCTGCGCTCATCGGGGCCTCGACGCTATTCAAGCTCGTGATTGGACTCGTTCGCACCAAGGCGACGGCGGTGTGGCTGGGGCCGACCGGTTTCGGCTTGTTGGGCATGTACAGTTCAATTGTCGAACTCGGGCAAATCCTGACCGGCATGGGGGTCGACGGAAGTGGCGTACGCCAGGTCGCCGCGGCCGTTAGCGTCGGCGACGAGGACAGGATCGCCCGGGCGGTCGCGGCCCTCCGAAAGGCCGTCTTGCTGCTGGGCCTGATCGGCGCGGCGACGCTTGCTGTGTTTGCCGGTCCCGTATCGAAGTTCACCTTCGGCGACAACGATCATGCCGCCGCCGTTCGAATGCTGTCGCCGGTACTGCTGTTTACTTGCCTGTCCGGGGGTCAGACGGCCCTCATCCAAGGGATGAGACGCATCGGGGATCTCGTCAAGGTCGGAATCGCCGGCGCAATCGTGGGCGCAATCGTCGGCCTGCCGTTTATTTACATGCTGCGCGAGCAGGGGATCGTGTTGTCGCTGGTGTTCAGTTCGGCGACGTCGCTAGCCGTGTCCTGGTGGTACAGTCGGAAGATCCGCATCCAGACGCGGAAGATGAGCTTTGCCGAAACTCGCGACGAGGCGGCGGAACTGTTGACGATGGGCGTGGCGCTCATGGCGGGCAGCCTGATGCTCGCGGGATCGTCCTATGTCGTAAGACTGTTCATCCTTCGACATTTGGGCCTAGAGGCGGCGGGGCTGTACCAAGCGGCTTGGAGCCTCGGGAGCATCTATGTTGGGATCATCCTAAACTCCGTCGGGACCGATTTTTATCCCCGCGTGGTCGCGGTCGCCAGTGACAACAGCGCGTGCAATCGCCTCGTCAACGAACAGACGTTGGCCGGGGTCTTGCTGGCGGGTCCCGGGGTCCTCGCTACACTCACGTTGGCGCCCCTTGTTCTGTCGCTGCTTTACGCTCCAGAGTTCCGGGAGGCTGTCGATCTGCTGCGCTGGCTCTGTCTCGGCATGGCGCTGCGCGTGCTCTCGTGGCCGATGGGCTATCTCGTCATCTCGAAGGGAGCGCGTCGTCTGTTCTTCTGGAGCGAACTGGTCTGGTATATCGCCTATGTCGCGCTCACTTACGTGTGTCTGTCAGCGTTTGGCTTGAACGGCGCCGGCATTGCTTTCTTTGTCGCCTATGCCCTCCACGTCGCGCTCGTTTACGGGCTCGTCCGATACCTGAGCGGTTTTCGCTACTCCTCCGAAAGTTGGAACCTCAGCATTCTATATATGTCAATCATCGTGCTTCAGTTCTCGGCGCACCATTTTCTGTCGAATCGCATCGCGACGGCCATTGGTCTGGTCATTTTGACGGCCGCAAGTCTCTATTCGTTCCGATATCTCATCAACCTTGCTGTCCCCGCCGCAATCCCGCGACCCATATTGTCGATGCTTCAACGCATCGGTTTGATCAGGGCCGCGGGATGATTGTCGCGCCTTGCGACCGGAGCCGCGACGGCTGCGACTTCGGGCCGGCGCCCGCGCCTCATACGAAATTCGGTTAAATGGAGGGACCGGGCGCCCCGCAAGACAATCGACTTTTTTCTCGACGAACCGGCGGGGATCTGTTACTGTTTTTCAGAATTAAGCTCAAGGCGGGCTCACGCGTCTCATCGGCCCGGGCGATTCGGGGCTTTCGCGATTCGCGCGAAACGATGGGGGCAAGCCATTGAAAACAAACAATCCCGCGAAATGGCCCATTTCGCGCCCTCAATGATCTCAAGGACTTATGACCGCGCTGCGAAACGCTCCATTTCGCCTTGCGAAACGAGTCCTTGTGTTTTTGCTGGAGTTTTCCGCCCGTCGCGAAGAAAAACGCAACGGCCGCGAAATCGAGGGCGGCATCCGGGCTCGCCGGCGGACGTTGCGCGGCTTGGCGACTCGGAAATGGCGCCGCAAGCCCTTGAAATGGCTCAAAACGGACACGGAAATGGCGCCCGGCTGTTCGCGGTCGCGGGGGTAGAGGATCAGGCGAATTTCGTATCACAAGCTCGAGATGTGGGCCCCGGCCCGCAAGGCCAGTGCGTTAATCGTCAGGGCGGTGTTCAACGCGCCTGCCGAAGGCAGCACCGACGCATCGACCACGAAGAGGCCGCCTATCCCATGCACCTGGCAATTCGGATCGACAACCGATTCTTTCGGGTCGACGCCTAGCCGAGCTGTTCCGACCTCGTGCCACATGTTTTCGCGCGGCGGCGCCCAGACCAAATATCCGGCCCGGCGGAACATTCCGATCGCGAGGTTGCGCAGCCTTGAAAACGTCTTCGCGTTGCTTAAAGGCAAACGCCGGCTATGGATTTCGTCCCCCTTGAAGATGAATCCTGTCTCGCGAGAGGGGAGCGCCTCCGTCATGTAGAAGCACAGCAGAGACCGGGTCCCGATGTACCGGGTGAATGGTCGAACGAGGCGGGACGACTCCTCCCAGAACGGATATTGCCCGGCAATCTGAATTGTCCCCGTGGGATAGGGCCAGTCCGGCGCGCCGTGATAATATTCGTTGATGGCGAAACTCTTGGTGTGCGTTGGAGGAATTTCGCTTAGGCTTGCAAAGACGAAGAAAATACCGACCGAATGCCCCGCCAGATAGCGGCCGAGACAGCCATTCGCATTCCCCAAGCCCTCTGGATGCGCTTCCGTTCGCGAACGCCTAAGCAGGGTAGCCGTGTCGGAAAGTCCCGCGCAAGCGGCGACCGTATTCGCTCTGACGAGGGTGTCGGATCCTGAACGTCTGAGCAGAGCGCCCTCCACCCTCGTTCCGTCCGCGTTCGTCAGAATGCGAAGGCATTCTGTTTCCGTCGCCAACTGAACATTGCCCGTCGCGAGAGCCGGCCGTAATGCAGCAATCTCGGCATCCATTTTCGCATCGTATGGGCAATAATACGCATCACATGTGGAACAAAGGACGCACTTGCCCTGATCGCCAACGTCCAAGCCGCGGGGGATCGGCGAGACGCGCGTTCCCGACCTTTCGAGCCGATCAACCACCTTGGAGACCAACGGGGCGTGAGGGATGGGCGGGTAAGGATACGGAGACGCGCGCGGCGGCTCGCTCGGATCGCTGTCCGGCGAGCCGTGCACGCGATACAGCGCTTCCGCTTGATCGTAATAAGGCGCGAGATCGTTGTACGTGATCGGCCATGCAGGCGAGACGCCGCATTCGTGCCGAACGGCGTTGAAATCGCTTTCGCGAAGACGATAAAGCGCCGAACCGTAAAACTTTGTGTCTCCCCCAACGAAATACGGCTTCTCGTTGGCGCGGACGATGTGGTTCCGATACCGGTCCTTCATTTCGTCCGGCTTCAGGAACGAGCCACGCTCGACCAGCAGGACCCGTCGGTTGAAGCGGGCCAGTTGATAGGCAAGTGTGCTTCCCCCCGCGCCGCTGCCGACAACGATGGCGTCATAGAACTTCCTGAAAGGGGTCACCATCGCGGACGCTTTGACGCTCCTGGACCGGCGCCCGGCAGGCAATCCGCCGGGGGCAAGCGCACTGATGAAGTGGAAATCGGGCCGACCGTGAACGGCGGGGCGAGGAGGAGGGTCCGTTCATCGATGACGCCTGCTAAAACCTACGTGCAGGGCGCTTCTCTGGAACGGTCGACGTCAGTGGGGCCGCTCGCTCCCGATCTTCAATAAGGTCCGGGTAAAGACCTGAAGCGCATAATACTCAAGATGGCCTCTCTCTCTTCGATATTTGGAATGAATCAGACGATGGCCCTCGCGCTCGTCTCGAAGCTGGACTTCGGACGGGTTCGGCGAATGCATAAGCGACGGAGCTCCGACGCGATAATGCAGACTAACCCTGTCCATATAGAAGGCTCCGAAACGCCTCATGGCCCGGATATGGAAATCTGCGTCCTCCATAAGACGGATATCCGAGTCAAAGCCTTCGAGTTGCTCGACGCACTCGCGCCTCAGAACACAAGCGCTGCAGACGAACAGGAGCTGATCGAACAGCATCCTCCCGACGAACGCCCATCTCGGACCTAATTTATTGCATGCCCTGGCCTTGCGGGCGGCTTGTTCGAAAAACTGACGCTCATGAGCGAGTTGACTGTCAGGCGCAGTTCCGAAAGGCTCGATCCGGCCAAAGAGGATGCCAGATTCAGGATGATCGGCGAACGCCTTCAAGACTTCCGCGTAATGTCCATCGGGGACGATGTCGTCATCGTCGAGGAAGTGGATGAATGTTCCCCTCGCCCGGGGCCAGCCCAGATTGCGAACAATACTAGGAAATCCGCCAGTGGGGTTGGCGTTTTTCATATAGAACACCCGTGGATCGTCCAGCCCCTGAACCGGTTCGCGCGCCGCCGCTTCAGGACTGTCGTCAACAACAATGATCTCGACCGTCACGTTCCGCTGACGAAGCACGCTGGCAATCGCGTCGAGTAATTCCTTGGGACGTCGAAATGCGGGAATAATGACAGAGATATCAGGCGCCATCCATTCTCACAAAGTAAATCTGTTGGACGGGGCTGCGACCGAGTTGAGTCGCGTCCTTACGGCAAGCATCGCGCCATAAACAGGCTTGACGTGGGTTGCGACCAAACGCACCGCGACCTCGCCGCCGTAACCGCCGAGGAAACGCCCGATGCCAGGGGAGACGACGCCGTCAAGGTCACAGATGAGGCCGAGCGCATGTGCCCTTTTGATCGCCGACCATATCAAGAGGTTCACGGAACCACTTTCCGACGCGCTCTGCACTCGTGTCGACAGTGTATAATACAGCACCCCGTGACCCCAGACCAGAAAAGTCATGGCCGCTGGCGAACCATCCGGCCGAATAGCCGCCAATATGACCCCGCATGATCGGGCGCTGCATTCGGTGAACAGAAGCGGAAATCTCTCGAATTGGAAATAGCTCTTCTGGCCCAGTTTCGCGATATTGTTTAGATAAAAACTCACAAAATACTTAGGATCAGCTATCTCCGTAATCGTGTATTTTTCCTCTGCTCGTCTGATATGCTGCCTAACTTTAAAATCCATTGCTGCCCAAATGTCGTCTATAGTTATATGGGAGTGAATCAGAAATGTATATTGCGGAGAGATCCTGAAGCCGTATTCCTGCAACGCCAAACCATCTCCGAGGGCCAATCCCTCGTCGAGCGAGGGGTCCATCGCGAATTGGCAGAGATCATAAGCAGGCAGTTGCTCAAGGAGGTCCCGAATGAGGGAAAGCCGATTCGCGAGCCGCTTTTGGCGCTTTCCATTGCCCGACTGGATCATCGGGCCGAGAACGTGCGTGAAAAAAGGCATCCGAAGTAGGCGGAACCCGAATTTGCTCTTGGTTCTAAGGAACGACAGTTTGCCATACAGGCCTTCACCTCGAACGACGGACCACTCGAAATGTTGGTCCCCAGCCGCCGCCGATAGCCACCACGGCTCATGAAAAAGCAACTTACAGCTTTGGCGCGATCCACTGACGAGTGAAGGGGCCAGACTCGGACTGGCCTTCTGCTTTTGGCGGGTCGCGGGCGCCTGGGGCTGGCGGTCCGCAGAGGCAGGCACAGCGAGATTCATAAGTGTATTCCATACGTTAACGATGACGTGCCGGTTTCGCAACCCGGCGCGGTACGGCAAGCCATAGGCAAAATCATCGGGGTTGTACTTTGTCAAGGCGGCTTTTTGCACAGTCAGTCAATGGGGCACCACCAATCAACAAATGTGTAATTGTCCTAACCCTATCAATAGGCATTTTTACCTACTCCACTCTACCTACGTCCGGAGCTGCCCGAGGCTAGAGCCATTTGCTTTAGGATCGACGCCCTCGCAAGCCCCGCGTCGCTTTGGAGCTTTGGCGACACGCGATCGCCCGATCGCCTCGCTCGACTGCCTTTCAACCAGAAGCTCCAGCCCCACGCGCGGCGAAAGGGCCGGGAGCCTGAAAATGCCCTATCTCAAAATCCGATGCGGCTACCCTAACGTCTCGGCGCCCTGTTCGAGACACCCGGGCGCCATGCGGCTGCCAAAGCAGTACTACCTCGCGAGCGAAGCGCCTGGCGAGCGCGGCGTGTTTACCCACTTGGCAGGATTCTTACGGGTAGTTCTGCCTAATTGCCATCCCGGTATGGATAACACCATTAACGCACTTGAAAATTGTGATACGCGATTCTATTCACGAGCGGTTGGCACTAACTCGCAAGCGGGACGCGCATGCCAGCCTTTGACGCGCGGAGCGACTAGACGGCGGCGGAAGTGAACTGGAAAACTTTCCGAATATGGATGCTCCTATCCGCGTTATCGATTGTCCTGAACGGCGCATTCTTCGGTCCAACCGCGTCCCGGGAGAGGGTAACGCCGCGTGTCAACTCGCCGCGTTTCGTTTATAAAGGAACCGACCGTAACGGCGTGCAAGTGTATCAGGTGAACTGGGGCGCCTTGGGCGCCCATCCGTTCGCTGTTCGAGTGTTGACCCCTGACCATCCATCAACTGATTACCCGCACAGTTTTCTTTACGCACTGCCAGTCGAGGCTGGATTTGCCCAATCAGCGTACGGTAGTGGTCTGGACCAAATGGAGAAGCTCGACGTTGAAAATCGCTACAACGCGACGATTATCGAGCCGATCTTCCCTATTGACCCCTGGTACGCCGACAATCCCGTCGATCCAACGATCGACTACGAGACTTTCACAGCGACACTCTTACCAGAGTGGGTTGATAGCCATCTCGCCACCACCGGGACCGAGAAGGACTTGCTAATTGGCTTCTCGAAGTCTGGCTACGCCGCGGTCGTTCTACAGTTCAAACACCCATCTATCTTCCATGCCGTCGCTGCGTGGGATTTCGTCGCGGGCATGTCATCCTATAACGAGTACGGCTCGAACCCGAGCAGTAATTATGGCACCGAGGCGAATTTCCAAGACAATTATCAGTTGACCGGCGCTTTTATTGACTCCTGGAAGGTGCCTTTCACTACCGAAGATCGAATCTGGATCTCTGAGGGTCCGTATTTACACGCTCAGGTTGCGGCTTTCGACATTCTGCTTACGTCGCATGCTGTCTTGCACAGCCATTCCGTACAAATGTACGATCATACGTGGTCCGGCGGTTGGCTGTCTAACGCTGTAGCGGAGCTTTACAGGCTCAAGAAAGACGCTGGGAAGTTTACCTCAGAAAACGTCGGTAGCAAACGAAGCGCCGCCGCATCATTTGCGACCTCAGCCTTAATACCATCCAATAGTTCGTTTGATCTCCAGTGTTTTCCTCTCCCTCGTGAATGCATAGCGAGTTGGTCTGGACACGTAGTGATCCTTACTAAAACAACGTTTCCGGGGTCTACTATGGCGATGCGTATTTTATGCGGTGCACGCCAGTTCGGGCCAATTCTACCTGCCGTGGCCTTGCCGGGCGCATGGTTTCTCATCGAGAGGCGAAAAAGGACCAAATCGGGGCCCGAGGTCGTCGGCCGGCCACGCCGAACGAGCCCTCAGCGGTAGAGTTTATAACAGTCGTCCGCACTTGAGCTATTCACCGCGTCTTTAACGAGCCGCCCCAGGCCAAATCGTCCACATCGGCGCAGCTACGGGCTGTTATAAGCCCGATAGACGATTTGAGATGGTCTTCCGACGAGGTGCTTCTCGACGCCATCGCTGAGCGCTTTCGCATAAACACCCAGCGCCGCGTCGACGGCCTGAATGGTATGATCGATGTCGCTGTCGCTGTGGGCATAGGCGACGATCAGGGACGGCATCAGAACCCCATGCTTGATCGTTTCCTGCAGCAGCAGAGTCCGAAATGCCTGCGAGGGCTGAAAATCCGGACCGAGCGTCCTGTACGTAAGACAGCAGGGCTTGCCAAGCACCGCTACATGGTTTGTTAGACTATGCCGCGAGATTGACTGATCGAGACCCCGTCTCAATCGCTCGCCCTGCCTTAACAGGTGATCGATCACCGGCTCCTGCCGATAGACGTTCATTGTCGCCATCGCGGCCATGAGCGCATGCGTTTCGGCGCCGTGCGTGGTCGACAATAAAAAAACCCGTGGGCGATCGGTGTGATCGAGGCCGCCGAGGCGCATATATTCACGCTTGCCGGCCAGCGCCGAAATCGCAAAGCCATTGCCTAGCGCCTTGCCAAACGCGCTAAGATCGGGCTCGACGCCGTAGTATTTTTGCGCGCCGCCATTATGCCAGCGGAAACCTGTGATCATTTCATCGAGGATGAATAGCGCGCCGTGCCTATGGCACAGCGCCCGCAGCGCTGCGAGATAACCGAGCGGCGGATCACGATCGCGCGCCGCCTCCAAAATCACCGCGGCGATCTGGTTGGGATGGTTGTCGAACATCGTCTCGGCAGCGGCGAGGTCGCCATAGGGAAACAACACGGAGAGCTGTTTCACGGCGTCGGGAACGCCAGCATTCATGGCGGTCGTTCCGATGAACCAGTCGTCGACCGAAAAGAATGGTTGATCAGCGCAAAGGGCGATCAGGTCGCGGCCGGTGTAAGCGCGCGCCAGGCGGACGGCGCCCGAGGTCGCATCAGATCCGTCCTTGCAGAACTTGACCATCTCCGCCCGGTCGATAAGGCTCAAAAATTGCTCGGCGCATTCGGCTTCGAGGTGGGAGGGCCGGGTAAAGTTAGAGCCAAGCGAGAGGCCCTCTTGAACGGCGGCGATCACCGCCGGGTACGCGTGCCCGAGCCCGACGGTGCGAAGACCCATGCCATATTCGATGAATTCGTTGCCGTCGACGTCCCACACCCGACAGCCTTTGCCGCGCGCAATGAAACCGGGCGCAAGCAGCGGATACTGGTCG
>Ga0335073_10008817_pt1 | contig 14146 bp, 10 predicted proteins | sample Lox_Sample_22_FD_207093 | JGI IMG/M metagenome (GOLD analysis project Ga0335073, IMG submission 207093) | Soil microbial communities from Loxahatchee National Wildlife Refuge, Florida, United States - Lox_Sample_2.2 | ecosystem: Environmental > Terrestrial > Soil > Wetlands | place: USA... | reverse complement strand
GCGCCTGCCGGGCGGAAGACGAAAGCCATGGCTGTTTGAAAAACTTTCGAGACAACAACCCGCGGCGCGCATCGGGAGACGAGGAGAATTTTTCTATTTCAATCGCCCGTAACCCATTGAAAAGTCCCGTTTCCAGGAAATAAAAGGAAATAAAAGGAAGCAAATTTACTAGCGCTTACGGGCGTTTAGGCGCATTTTATTTCCGTTTGCTTTTCTCTATGTTCGCGCTCCGGTTGTGGAAACCCCCGAGATCATGCTGTCATGGCGGCGGAAAGAGGGCGCTCTAAAACGGATTCCAGGTCGCCCGCTGGGTAAATTTCAGATAGTTGAGGTTGACGCCCAGACGCCACCCGAGTCCGGTGCGGATGGGGACCACAACGACGCCTTTGGCGCCCAGCGCGGTGAAGCCTAAGCCCCCAACAAAATAGGCCGACCCGTCCAATCCGCCAAAGCGGTCAAAAATCGCTCCCGTATCCGGCAGGTTGTAGACCAACATCATGGTCCGGTCGCCGTCAGCGCCGGCGTCAAAGCCGATCGACGGTCCCTGCCAATAGACCCGCTGGTTGCCGGCGTTGCGGGTGAACATCTTGCCTTCGCCGTATCTAAGCCCGCCCACGAAGGCGCCGGAGGCTTCCTGGCCGAGAATATACGCATTGGGCAGGCCCCAGCGCCGGCACGCTTCCTGGACCCCTTGCGCGAGCCCGCGCGAAACGGTGCCAAAAAACCGCTGGCCGTCGTCGATGACTTCCTCCGGGGCGAATTGCGCAGGCGCGTCGGCGCTCGCGGGCGTGGCGAGCGCAACGGCGCTCGTCGCGGCTAGGGTCAGAAGCTCTCGGCGCGACATATTCGTCATGGCGACATACCTTCGAGGCGGGCAAGCCTTGGGGTTGCTCAGGCGTTCCGGTTCACTCGAGTTGCTGCAGCGGCGCATCGGGCGCTGACGGATGGTCAATCATCGCCCAGCAGGGTTGACAGAAAATTAATGAGGCTCTTCGCCTGCCGGGGTTTGCCGGAAGCGGCGCTCGCGCGACCGATGTGGGCCGCGTCTAGTCCAGAAACTGGAAGACCCGATTGCTGTTGAGGTCGATGATGACGCGGCGACCGTTCACTGTCGCCGTCCCATAGCCAGGTCGGTCCGGGATCGGGGTTGGCCTGACGTCGCCAGGGAGCGTCTGACCCTGGCTCACGTCTCCGGGGATGGTGACGCGTGGACCGGTCCCGACAGCGTCATAGTTCGGGGCGGAAAGAGTCGATTTGCCGACGGACTTGGCGGGAGGCGTCAACCCTGGAGGGCCATAGACGCCGCGCAGCGTCTGGTTCTGTGCGTAACCGAAAGATCCCATTGCCAATAGGACGACACACGAAAGAACAAGCGGGCGCATGGTGCTCTCCGCTGCGCGGACCCTCCGATCGAGCGCAGAGCACAGCCGCGCCCGACTCCGGGGAACCTGGACTCTAGCAGGCCGCCTCGATGAAAGCCAGAATCGGCGTCGCGAGGGTCAGCTGGCGAATCGGAGATGGGAGAGCCACACGTCTAGGACCGCGCAGCGCTGCTCTTCGAGCACGACCCGCAAACCCTCGGCGATCGCCCGCTCCACGTCCTGCGGCCGCTTGACCACCCGTGCAAAGGCGCCGCCAGCCGCCGCGGCGATGCCGGAATAGTCCGGCGGCGGATCGAAGCTCAGGTCTAGGTCTTCGGCGCGGCTGGCGAAGCCGTCCGGATGGATGGCGAGGGCGGAGAATTTGGGCGCCTTCCAGCCGCGATTGTTATAGATGATCTGCAGGAACGGCGTGCGATAGCGACGCGCCATCCAGTGCACGGCGGACGGCGCGGAAAACATGTAGGAGCCGTCGCCCGTGAGGGCGACGAAGGTCTTCGCGGGCGCGGCCAATTTCATGCCGATCGCCGCGCCGCCGGTCCAGCCCAGCGATCCCCCGCCACTCGCGAACATCGTGCCCGGCTTTTCGCGCGCCATGTGGTCGCAGATCGCAGGATAATTGGTGATGCCTTCGTTGAGCACGATCGCATCGGGCCCGACAACATGGCGCACGCAGGCGGTCAGATATTCAGGCGTGACGACGTCGCGGCTAGGCGCCTCGAGACGGACGAGGTCGGCTTTCCGCTCGGCGTGCAGCTCGGAATAATGGCGGCGGCGGCGTTCTGCCGCCTCCTCATCGAGCTCGATGCGATCGAGGCGAGCGTTCAGCTGCGCGAGCGCGGTCGCCGCGTCAGCTCGATAACATTGCCGCGCCTTTATCGACCAAAGCGGCGTCGACTGCTTGAGCGGATCGACGTCGATGATGGCGACCGCGGCCTTTTCGCTCGGCTTGCTGACTGTTGGAATCCAGGGCACGTCGCTATCGACGACGAGAATGAAATCGGCCTCGGCCAGAGCGCGATTCTGGAACGGGTGGTTCCATTGATTGCCCTGGTAGAGCGGATCGCTGTGCGGAAAGTTGACGTAACTCGGCACCGATTCCAGCACGCCGACGCCGAGCCGACCGCAGAAGCGGACGAGCTCGGTCACGGCAGCCGGATTGCGGCCGACATAAGAGGTGACGATGAGCGGCCGCACGGCTTTTTGAATGGCCTCGACCAGGCACGCCACCGCGGCTTCAGGGAGCGGCGTTGGCGCGATCGGCGGCCAGTCCGCGACGTCGATCGCAACACGCTCGGCTTCCTCCTCCATCACCTCGCGGGCGCCGACGAGATAGACGGGCCCCTTGGGATCGCTGTGAGCGATTTGCAGCGATCGATGCACGATCTGCTTCACGTTGCATGCGCTGCGAAGCTCGTTGTCGTATTTCATATATTGGCGGACGATGCCGCGCTGATCGGGGACGTCCTGAATCCATTGGATGAACTCGTTGCGGCTGCCGGTCGCCTCGCCCTCCTGAGTGGCCGGCGACAAGCCGGCGAAGACGAATGCCGGAATGCGCGCCTTGGCGGCGTTGTGGACCGCCCCGCCCAGCGACTGCGTGCCGCAGTCGACATGCACGACGACCGCCTGGGCGCGCCCGGTCAATTGCGCGTAGCCGTGGGCGCAGGTCATCGCGACCATTTCGTTCGGGCAGGTGATCACCGAGGGGATGGGCCGACCCAAAGATCGCGCCTCGGCGATCGCCTCGATGAGAGCCGGATGATCGCTGCCGAAATTGGCGAAGATAAAGGAGACGCCCGCTTCCTCAAGCGCCTCGAGCATTGCCGCGCTCGCGGTATACATTCGGTTCTCTCTCCCGACCTCATGCGTTGCGCGGACCCGCGGCATGCGGTCACCGCCCGGGATTCTGACCCCTGAATTTTGCCGCGAGTTGATCGGCGCCCTTCGCCAGCAGCCCGATGTCGGAGCCAACGGCGGCGAACAAGCAGCCACGGTCGATATAGTGCTGGGCGAGCTCCGCGTCGCCGGTCAATATTCCCGGCGCGCTGCCAGCGCCCTTGATCCTCTGAATCATCCCATCGATGACCTTGATGACTTCGGGGTGGTTGGGTTGGCCGAGATATCCAAGCGCGGCGGAAAGATCGCCCGGGCCAACGAACACGCCGTCGACGCCCTCCACGCGCGCGATGTGTTCGAGGTTCTCAAGCCCGCGCCTCGTCTCCACCTGCACGAGAAGACAGATCTCGGCGTTAGCCGCCGCGTGGTAACCTTTGATCCGGCCGTAGCGCGACGCGCGCGCCTGTCCAGCGAAACCGCGAAAGCCCTCGGGCGGGTAGCGGACCGACATGACCGAGCGGCGGGCTTCCTCCTCCGTCTCCACATAGGGGATCAGCAGCGACTGGGCGCCAATGTCGAGCAAGCGCTTGATGACGACGGGATCGTTCCAGGCCGGCCGAACGACCGCGTGAGCGGTTCCCCCGCTCATCGCCTGAAGTTCGGCGAGCACCATCGGCAATTCGTTCGGCGCGTGCTCGGTGTCGAGCAGAATCCAGTCGAATCCCGCGTCCGCCAGGATTTCGACCGCGAGGTGGCTCGACAGGCTGTGCCACAGCCCGATCTGCAACCGGCCAGATTTCAGCGCCTGCTTGAAGGGATTATGCAGCGTGTCCATGGGAAAACCTAAAGGTCTCGAGGGTGACTTCATTGACTGCCGCCGCCTCGGCTGCAAGCCGGATCTGCGAATCGGGAGATCCTTGGGTTCAACCAGCGCGCGAATTCGCGCCTAGCAAACGCCAGTAAGCGCGAGCAAACGCTCGTAAGCGCTAGTAAATTTGCTTCCTTTTATTTCCTTTTATTTCCCGGAATCGGGACTTTTCAATGGGTTACGGGCGAAGGAAATAGAAAATTTGGCCACGCGCAAGGCTCGCGCGGCGGGTTGTGGGTCCAACGTTTTAAACAGCCATGGCGTCGCTTCTCCGCGCCCGGTTGTCGGCCAAGCGAGGAATAGATTCTGTCCATTAGAATGACATAGTCAATATTTCTGATTTTGTCAAGAAGAAATTTCGGCGCTTATCGGGTGGGTTCGAAGCAAGAGGAACCTGCCGCGCTCTGGAGGGGTGGCACGTCTCGGAATCTCTGTTTAGTGGATCTCGGGGTCCGGCGTCGCCGCGCCGCGGGCGAGAAAATCGAAGTCGCATCCCTCGCTCGCCTGACTCACATGTTCCGAGAACAGCCGCCCGTAGCCCCGCGCGTAGCGAGGCGGCGGCTGGCGCCAGGCTGCGCGGCGGCTGGCGAGCTCCTCGTCGCTTACCTGCAAGGAGAGGCGCCGGCCGGGGATGTCGAGCTCGATGATGTCGCCCTCGCGCACCAGGGCGAGCGGGCCGCCGATAAAGGATTCCGGCGCGACATGCAGGACGCAGGCCCCGTAGCTGGTGCCGCTCATTCGCGCGTCAGAGACGCGAACCATGTCGCGGACGCCTTTGGCGAGCAGCTTTTTCGGGATCGGCAACTGGCCCCATTCGGGCATGCCCGGCGCCCCGATCGGGCCTGCGTTCTTGAGCACCAGAACCGAATTCTCGTCGACCTCGAGAGCGGGATCGTCGACCCGAGCCGCCATGTCGTTATAATCTTCGAACACGACCGCCTTCCCCGCGTGCTTGTGCAGGCGGGATTCGGCTGCCGGCGGTTTGATGATCGCGCCGTCAGGAGCGAGGTTGCCGCGCAGCACGGCGAGGCTGCCGGACGCTAGTAGCGGTTTGTTCAGCGGTCGAATAACGTCCTCGTTGTAAATTCTCGCGGGTTCGACGTTCGCGCCGATCGTAGCCCCGTTCACCGTGCGCGCGCCGACTCTCAGATGGCCTCCGATCGCGAGTTGCTTGAGCACCGCCGGCAACCCGCCGGCGTAGAAGAAATCCTCCATCAGGAACGCCCCTGAGGGACGAATGTTCGCGAGCAGCGGCGTCTCGCGCGCCAGTTGATCAAACGCATCCATATTCAGCGCAAGCCCGGCGCGGCGCGCGAGCGCGATCAGATGCACGATGGCGTTGGTCGAGCCGCCGATCGCGAGCACTGCGGCCACGGCGTTGTGGATCGAATCGTCGCTGATCAGATCGGAGGGTTTGAGATCGTCCCAGACCATATCGACGATGCGTTTCCCCGTCAGCGTCGCCATCACCGCGTGTCGCGAATCAGCGGCCGGGATCGAAGCCGCGCCGGGCAAGGTCATTCCGAGCGCTTCCGCCGCGCTGGTCATCGTCGAGGCGGTGCCCATCGTCATGCAGTGACCGGGCGAGCGCGCGATGCCCTGTTCGATCTCCGCCCAGTCGTCAGCGGTAATCGCGCCCGCGCGCAATTCGGCCCAGTATTTCCAGACGTCGCTGCCCGAGCCAAGCGCGGCGCCCCGCCACGCACCGCGCAACATCGGGCCCGCCGGCATGAAGATCGCCGGAACATTCATCGAAATCGCGCCCATCAAGAGCCCAGGCGTCGTCTTGTCACAGCCACCCATCAGCACCGCGCCATCAGCGGGATAGGAACGCAATGCCTCCTCGGTCTCCATCGCCAGAAAATTGCGATACATCATCGTCGTCGGCTTCTGGAACGGCTCGGACAGCGTCATGGCCGGCAATTCGACCGGGAAGCCTCCCGCCTCCCACACACCCCGCTTCACCTCCTCTACCCGTTGCTTGAAGTGGGTGTGGCAGGGATTGATGTCGCTCCAGGTGTTGAGGATTGCGATCACCGGCTTGCCGGCGTAATCGGAGCGGTCATAGCCCATCTGCGCCGTGCGCGAGCGATGGCCGAAGGCGCGCAGATCGTTCACACCGTACCAGCGATGGCTGCGAAGGTCTTCTGGGCGCTTGCGGGCCATTGTCGAATTGTCCTTTCCGGGATTGGCTGGGATTCATGTCCGCGAGTCGCGCGCCGCAGCGCTCTTGCGCGCTCCTCCCTGACCTCTCCGCAGTTCGCACGGTTGTCGGATCATCTGAGAGGCGTGGGCGCGAATCGTCAAGCGCCGAGCCTGACGACAACGCTTTCCTTCGACCGGCCTCAGATCTTCCTGTTCTTCGCGTCCCAGTTGCGCTCGAGATTGGCGATCAGCGCCGGGCTGAAGTGACAATAGGCCTGCTCGCGCGCGTAAACCGAGGCATAGCGCCGAAACAGATCCAGCGACTCCTGGCCAACCCTGATGGCGCGACGGTTGCCGATGGCGCTGACCGCGCCGGCGCTGGTGAGCCCGTCAACCGCACGGTCGACGGCGGCGTCCATTCCGGACGCGCGCGCGATCTCGTCGCAGATAAGTCGCCCTTCGGCGCTGTCGCACTCAATTTTGCGTTCGTAAAGAATAGCCTGTCGCGTCATGCGATCGCCAACGAAGCGTGGCAGGCGCAAATTCGCGAAGCCGGGGACGATTCCCTCCTTGCGCGCGGGCAAGGTGAGGAAAGCGTCCGATGCGGCCACGACATAGTCCATGACGAGCACCGCCTGGCAATGGCCGCCGATGGCGAACGTATCGACCGCGCCAATCCATAGTTTTTCAGTTCCCCGGCCGTTCACGTCGTCGGGAACGCTGTCCGGCCGAGCGACGCCACGCAGAAGCTTATGCACGTAGCCGAGGTCGCGGACTAGGAACCAAAGGTAGGGAATCTTGCCGAGATAGAGATGCGTGAGATTGATGCCGGCGCCGAAAATGCGCTTACCCCGATATTTCTCGTTGTCCACGGCGACGCCCCGCATGACGGCGATCTCGGTCGTTCGATCGAGCGTCGCGACGTCGACGGCGATCTCGGTCTGGGCCAACGTCGTGTCGTCCTCGGCGTTGAGGAAACGCGGATTGATCATGTCGAGATGAACGGCCTTGCCTTTTCGCGTGAGGCGCGCCGCGCCGAGATCGATGAAGCCGCGCGAGCCGAATTCGGCGATGAGCGCGGCGCTTTCGGAGCGCGGCAAGAGCATCGCATGGCAAAGATGCCCGCCGATGCGCGGGCGCGAAAGAACGTGCGCGAGAAACAGGCCCTGGTCGATCTCGACGCCGTCCTTGTCGCGCTGCGGATGCGCCGCCTCAGCGTCGACCTCCTCTCGCGTCGGAACCAATCCCGGGACGAGCTTCGCCGCGGCGTAGACGAGGTCGTCGAGGCGACGGAAAGTCGAGGAGCGCTCAGTCAAAAGGTCGTAAACTTGCTCGATATGGGCGGCGAGGAACGATTCTCGAAAAGCGCGGGCGAGCGACAGCAGCGCCTCCGCCGCCGCCCGTTCGGCCTCGTTTCGCTGCGGCTTTGGCGGCAGCGCCTGAAGGAGCGCAGCCGACCGGCGCCAAAAGGCGCCGTAGCGGGAAGCGTCCGAATCGTACTCCCCGGCCCCGGCCGGAAGCGCCGCGGACCATTCCTGCGTCTCCTGCTCGGGCAGGCCGGCGGCGCGCAGCGACGCCAGCGCAGATTCCGTCGCGGTCATGTTTTGGGTCTCTTGTCGATGACGCGCTTCGCCTTGCCGGCAGATCGTTCGATCTCCCCCGGCTTGAGCACGCTCACTTTCGCGCTGACGCCGATGCGCCCTTTCATCGCATGCGCAAGTTCTCCGGCCGCGCGCGCCGAATCCAATTCGGCCGATCGCGCCTCGACTTGAACCTCGAGTTCGTCCAGTCGGCCTTCGCGGGTCAGAATGAGCTGATAGTGCGCGGAGAGACCGGGAACGGCGAGCAGAAGCTCTTCGATCTGGGTCGGGAACAGATTGACGCCGCGCACGATCATCATGTCGTCGGTCCGTCCCGATATCTTCTCGATCCGCCGCATTGAGCGCGCGGTGCCGGGCAGCAGTCGAGTGAGATCGCCGGTGCGATAGCGGATCACCGGCATCGCTTCCTTGGTCAGCGAGGTCAAGACGAGCTCGCCGCGTTCGCCATCGGGCAGCACTGCGCCGGTCTCGGGGTCGACGATCTCGGGATAGAAGTGGTCCTCCCAGATGTGGAGACCGTCCTTCGTCTCCACGCATTCGCCGGCGACGCCGGGGCCGATCACCTCGGACAGACCATAGCTGTCGAGGGCGTCAATGTCGAAAGCGTCTTCGAGTTCGTTGCGCATTGCGTTGGTCCATGGCTCCGCGCCGAAGCTGCCGAGCTTCAAAGAGGAGCGGCGCGGGTCAAGCCCCTGGGCGCGGAACTCGTCGACCAGACACAAGGCATAGGATGGTGTGGCCATCAGGATGTCGGGCGCAAAATCGTTGATCAGCTGAACCTGTCGTTCGGTCATCCCGCCGGAGACAGGAACGAGCGAGCAGCCCAGCCGCTCGGCACCATAGTGGTAGCCGAGGCCACCTGTGAACAGGCCATAGCCATAAGCGTTATGGGCCGTCATGCCCCGGCGTCCGCCGGCGGCGCGGATCGTCCGCGCCATCACGTCGCTCCACATGGCGAGATCGTTGCGGGTATAGCCGACCACCGTGGGCTTGCCGGTCGTGCCGGATGACGCATGAACGCGCGCCAGCTGGTCTTTCGGCACGGCGAAAAGACCGAACGGGTAGTTGGCTCGAAGATCCGCCTTGGCGGTGAAGGGAAAGCGCTCGAGATCCGCCAGGGCGTGGAAATCGGCAGGATGGACGCCATGCTGGTCGAATTTGGCGCGCATCGCCGGGACGGCGTCGTAGGTGCGGCGCAGCGTAGCCGCGAGCCGGCGTGTCTGCAGAGCGGCGATCTCGTCGCGCGAGGCTGTCTCGATCAGATCGAGCAAGCTCTTGTCCGGTGGTTCGCCCAGCCTCATGAGGGCGGCCGGACGGCAGTCCAACCAGCGCGGACCGCGCGCCGCTCTGTCAATGCGCCCATATCTCCTCCCTCGCGCAGGCCCCGTCGAGTGCGTCGCAATCTCACAAGCGCAGGCGTCGGTCGTCAAGCGCACGTCCGTTGAGTCCTGTTAACGGCCGATATCGCTGTCTTCCGCCGCCCTGATGTATCGCTCCACATCCTCCTTAAGGAGGAGGCGACGGCGCTCGAGGTTCTGCGCGCTCTCACTTACCGCGCGAACATAGGCGTCATGGTCAGGATAACGCTCCTCAAGCGACAACCGCGGGTCGCCGTTCGCGATCCGCTCCGCTTTCGTGCGCGCGAAAGGAAGGATCATTCCGCTCGCGTCGCACCCTTCGTCCGGGGGATTTTTGCGCAGATTCCAACCTGTGTAGGTCGCGACCGGCGCGGCGATATCCGGCAACCGAACGCCTGCCAGACTATTGCCGTCAGCGTCCGTCTTCGGGACCAGCGCCGGATAAGGCGAACCCAGGCGACGCGGCGGCAGAACCGTCAATATGCCTTCGCTCGCCTGAGGTCCGAAGTCCAGGAGGTCGCCTTCGTGCATGCGACCGCTGAACGGCGCCCCTGGAATCTCAGGGAATCCGACCTCTCGCCGAACCGGGCCGACCAACGTTCCGTCATGGACTCGCGGAACCATGCTCACGGGCGGCTCGACGTTCTCGGACACCCAGGCGTCCAAAGCCGTCAGCAACGCCCGCAGCGCTGCATTTCCAACCAGCGGGTTGCGCGGCATTTGACAGATGCCTGACCCGGTCGCCGGAATCCCGTCTCCATGCGGCCGCCCGACCAGCAGGTAGTTCCGCACGTCCGTTGCCTCCGGCAGATCTCGGCCCTGGGTGTCGATTTCAGCCAGCGCGCCATCCTTGGCCCAGTATTCGCTGTCGGAATTGGCTTCGATGATCTTCGGACAGGCGGCATCCGCGCTGCACCGGCGCAGGCGCCCGTCGGTCTTGCCGCTCACGGAATCGGTTGTCGTCTGGTAGGCGAATGGGAACTGAAATTCGGGGTACAGGCGCCCGATATGTTGGCGATGCGTGCGGAAGGGCTGAGCGAAGCGATAGTTGAGAAACACGCCGCTCGCGCCGCCGACCCAATTAAGCATACCGTCCACGACTTTGCGGCGCAGCGGGGGCCCGTTTTGGTCTGGTGCCGCGTCGTCGTCCTCGTTGAACCCGAGCGCAACGAAGTCGCGCATGAACCGGCAAGGCTGCGATACGCAGATCGTGTAAACGTGTTGCGCGGCGCCGGCGAGGGGATTGGGATGTCCCGCATCGTCTGCCTCGGCGTAGCGGAGGAACGCGGCGAGATCGCGAGTCGCCGCGAAGCCCAGGCCCGCGACCTTCGGCTTTGTCGCCGGATAAACCAATTCGTAAAGCTCGCCCGGCTTGAACTTCGTTCCCTCGGGCAGGAGACTGATCGTCGTGCCGTCCGGCCCGTATCGCCACTGGTCGGCGGGAACCAATATCAGCTGCTCGTCGGGGCGAGCGCGAAAAGTGAGAACGGCCTTTCCGGTGTCGAGGTCGGCCGCCGGATAGGTCAACCGTGCGACCGAGGTCCTGTCGTCGTCGATGACAAACTCTTCCAGGCTCGGCCCGACGATGTCGGAGCCGTCCGGGTTCCGCGCAATCGGCGCGTCGAGCAGGAAGGGTCCGCCGCCGATGTCCGCTCGCGTTCCAGACACGGCGTCCCAGGCTGCCGAGACGAGCGTATAACCCTGCCGCATCATGAAGCCGTTCCCGGCGTCCGCGGCCGTAGACGGATCGTTGCTGTTCTTCGGCGCGTCGTTCAGGAGGCCGAAGGAGAGAATGTTGCCTCTGTTGTTGATCTCAAACAGGAGACGTTGGTTGCCCTTTGCCGGATCCACCGGCCGGATTATGAGAAAGACGCCGGAATATTCGACCATGCCGCGCGCGTTTCGCGGCGCTAGCCGGATGTCGGCGATCGAGGCGTTCAAGGGATCGGCAGGATCAACCTCGCCAAAGAACCGTCCGGCTAGCTTTTCGTACTGGCCCGCGGCGCCGAACGAGGTCCCTTCGAATGTTGGGGATTGGCGAGCGGCAATCTCGATGCGGGTGATCCGCGCATGCGCCGGCGGCGCGACGCCGAGCAAAAACGAGCCGGCGCCGAGCGCAGCCCGAGAGAGTCTGTCCCACCGCATTTCAGGTCCACATTCCTCGCCGCTTTTCCAGCTACTTTTCTCGCCCATCGCCGCGGTTGCCGGGCGTGCAAGGGAACCGATGAAAAGGGCTATTGGCTGAGAAAGTCTAGCAGCGTTTCGTTGAAGGCTTGGGTCGCTTCGAGGTGCCCGAGATGGCCGACGCCCTCGAAAACCTTGACTCTCGCGTTCGCCATGCGCGCCGCCAGCGCTTGGGCGAGGGCCGCGTTCTGGCCCATCTTGGCGCGCAATTCGGGCGGCGCGAACGGTCGCCCCGGCGCATTGTGGTCGTTGGCCCCCATGATGAACAGGGTCGGCCGATCGATGAGCGGAATCTCGTGCACGACCGGCTGCGCATAGATCATCTGGTAAGAAGCGACGAACGACTTGAGCCAGCGCGGATATTCACCACTCTCTTTGATCTCTTCGCGCAGCTGAACGTACGGCTCGATCGCGCTCGACGGCAGGCTCAGCGCATAGTTGGTCATCAATTGTTTGCGGTAGCCGTCCGCGCTCAGTTCGCGTTCGCGCCTGGCGAGCTCTTCGTCCGTCACCGGCGGGACGTAAAAGCGATAGTCCTCAAGCCCGATCGGCGAATAGAGGACGAGATGGTCGATGCGCGACCCATAGGCGCGCGCTAGGCGGACGGCCAGCATGCCCCCCATCGAATGGCCGACCAGATCGAAACGGTCGACGTTCAGGCTATCGATGAGCGCGATCGTGGAGCGGGCCATCGCGTCGAAGCTGTAAGCGAAAGTCGGCTTCGACGACTTGCCGAAGCCGATCTGGTCCGGGGCCACGACCCTATAGCCCGCCTCGCTCAGCGCCTTGATGGTCGGCGCCCAATAGCTCGACGGGAAATTCCGGCCATGAAGAAGAACGACGGTCCGCCCGTTGGATGAGCCAGCCGGGGCTACATCCATGTAGGCAAGGCGCAATTCCTCACCGTTAAGGGTGAGCGGCATGAAATGGACCGGATAGGGATAGGGGAATCCCTCGAGCGCTATGCCCATCGCCTCGGCCCGCGCGGAGGGTGACGCGAAAGCCGCGAACAGGAACGCTGCGATGGCCAGACAGCAGGCAAGGCCGCGGTGAAGCGTCATGGCGGATAACCTCGAGGACAGGGCGACCCTGTTTGCCCGCGCTTGATCTTGCAAAAAAGAACGGAAATCAGACCGACTGCGCTTCGGGTCGCCGAAGGCCATGGCGCGCGCAGAAAACCGCGACCGGAGGTCCGCCTTCCATGATTGACCAGGCCTACCTCTCAATCAGCGAAAGGCGGCTACTGAGATCGACTTTTGGCGACGAACGCTCGCGTTCCGAGTTGGCCGTCGGCCGACTACGGCTTGCGGGTCGGAATCGGCGCCGGCTACATCGCCATAGCGTCCTTCGTGCACTTCTTGACAAAAGAGGTCATCGCGGCGCCGTGCAGATTCTTGTCCTTGGCCTGGGACTCGCAGGACGTCCTTTCGCATTTCGTCATGAAGCTGGTCTTGGCGGCGCCCGCCAGCTTTTTGTCCGTCGCCTGCGTCATGCAATCATCGGCGTAGGCGAGCGCTGGCGCTCCGGCGACGCCGAGCGCGAGCGCAACAATTGCGAGCGTCTTGATCATGGCGCAACTCTCCCAATTCATGGCCGCCCCTTTGCGGCCACGAATCCGAGCATAACGGCGCGGACGCGCCGTGGCGAGGGGCTGTTGGCCGCCCTCCGCGACGCCAGCTTTTGTCCTGCTCGTATCAATCTTCGGCGAAATGTTGCAAAAGGCCCGGCTTGAAACCCGCCCAAATCGGAATGGAGCGATGAGGCGCCCGACGAACCGGCTCTTGGCTCTGCTTGCCCTCGCGCTGCTGGCGCTAGGCGCGGCGGCGCAGCTTGCGCTCATTCGCGCGCCCGTTTCCCCACTCGTCTTCGTCGCCGTCGCTGCGATATTGGCGTTGTTCCTCTCGCTCCGCAATCTTCCGCTTGGCGGTCGTAGGCCGATTGTATTCGTGGTCACACTAGCTCTGCTGGCCGCCTTGACCGGCGGGCTTGCGTATTTCCAGTTCGCCATCAAGCCCGTCATGGTCAAGAAGTTCATGGCCGCGGCGTTCGCGCCGAAGCCGACGGCGGTGACCGCCGAGTCGGTCGAAGTCGAAAAATGGCCTCCCGAGCTGACGGCGATCGGCACATTGCGCGCATATCAAGGCGTCGTCATCGCGCCGCAGGCGGCGGGCGTAGTGACTGCGAAACACTTCGAGTCGGGCGACGATGTCGAAGCCGGCGCACTGCTGATCAATATCGACGATTCGGTTGAGCAGGCCGACCTTGCCAACGGCCTCGCGCAATTGAAGAACGCCGAGGCGACGCTGGCGCGCCAAAAAACGCTCGTGGTCCAGGGCAACACCCCTCAATCGAGCGTCGATGCGGCGATCGCGGCGCGTGATTCCGCCGCCGCGACAGTCGAGCGGACGCGCGCGGTCATCGCTCAGAAGGCGATCAGGGCGCCCTTCGCCGGCAGGCTCGGCTTGCGCAACGTCGATATCGGGCAATATGTCGCCGTGGGGACGAGCCTGGTTACGCTCCAGCAGCTCGACCCGATCTACGCCGACTTTCCCGTGCCCGAGGAGGCGCTTCGCTCGCTCGCCGTTGGTCAGGCGGTCAGCATGACGGTCGACGCCATCCCGGGCCGCAGTTTCGAGGGCAAGGTCGAGGCGATCGACGCGCGGGTCAGCGCCGAATCGCGCAATGTCACCGCCCGCGCCGTGTTCGCCAACCCCGACCGCAAGCTTCTGCCCGGCATGTTCGCCAACCTGACGGTGACGACGGGCGAGCCCG
>Ga0335073_10008816_pt1 | contig 14147 bp, 12 predicted proteins | sample Lox_Sample_22_FD_207093 | JGI IMG/M metagenome (GOLD analysis project Ga0335073, IMG submission 207093) | Soil microbial communities from Loxahatchee National Wildlife Refuge, Florida, United States - Lox_Sample_2.2 | ecosystem: Environmental > Terrestrial > Soil > Wetlands | place: USA... | reverse complement strand
TATCGCACGTCATGAACACGGCTCCCCGCAGCGACGACCGGGAAGATGTGATCCCGACCCCCGAACAGACGCGAGCCCACCAGACGGCCCTGGTGGCACGAGGTTGGTGGAACTGGACCCTGGCTGTCCTCCACCACGCCTCGGGTGAGCTGGTCGGCTTGACCGAGCTCGGCGGCTCCCGGCATCAGCCCTGGCTGGCCCAGCAGGGAGACACGGGGGTCGAACCCACCCACCGAGGCCGCGGTCTGGCCAAGTGGATGAAAGCCACCAACGCCCTGCGCCTGCTGAACGAGCACCCGGATGCCACCACGATCGAGACCAACAACGCCGGCGTCAACGCTCCCATGCTCGCCATCAACCACGCCATGGGATTTCGACGGGTCGCCGAATGGCAGGAGTGGACCCTCCCGATCTGATGTGGTCCGCTCCCTCAGGAGTGGGTATTCATGGCAGCGAGGCATCCTTCCTGGGACGGCCTCGCTTCGGGATGGGCCGGGCCGCCGGGCTGCGTCCGGCGGCGGCCAGGGCGGCGCGCAGGAGGAACTCGATCTGAGCGTTGGTGCTGCGGAGCTCGTCTGCGGCCCAGCGGGCCAGAGCATCATGCACGGCCGGATCGAGCCGGAGGAGAATGCTCTTGCGTTCGACCTCCTGGGCCTCGGACACCTCGTCAGTGGTAGAGGGATCCGGCGTTCACGATCGGCTGGGTGCCGCGGTCGCCGCAAAGCACCACCAGGAGGTTCGAAACCATGGCTGCCTTGCGCTCCTCGTCCAGCTCCACGATGTCCTGATCGGAAAGCTTGGCCAACGCCATCTGCACCATGCCCACGGCTCCCTCCACGATGCGGGAGCGGGCCGCCACCACGGCACTGGCTTGTTGGCGCTGCAGCATGACCTGAGCTATCTCCGGTGCGTAGGAGAGCCGGGTGATCCGCGCCTCGACAACGTCGACACCCGCCGGCACGACGCGCATGGCGATCTCGGACGCCAGCTGGCCCGCCACCTCATCAGTGTGATCCCGCAGCGAAAGAGTCTCGGTGGCGCTGCTGTCGTACGGGTGGCTGTTGGCCACATGACGAAGAGCGGACTCGCTCTGGGTATCGACGAAGGCGACGAAATCCTCGACGCCATAAGTGGCCCGGGCGCTGTCGCGCACCTGCCAAACCACGACCGCGGCTATCTCGATGGGGTTGCCGTCGGCATCGTTGACCTTCACCGTCGGCGTCTCTTTGTTGCGGATTCGGACCGACACCTGCCGTCGAACCGAGAACGGGTTCACCCAGCGCAAGCCTGTCCTACGGACGGTGCCCTGGTAGCCCCCGAAGAGCTGGATCACACGTACCTGGCCGGGTGTGATGGCCGTCAGCCCGGCCACCCCGCCGGTGGCGAGAACCAGCAGTACGATGCCGATAGCTAAAGTTGTCGTCTCTCGCTGCGCGATGAGGACGATACCCACGGCATAACCAACCACTGCGCTCGGAAGCACCATCAGGCCCGGCCACGACCACGTCTCCCGCTCAGTGACGGGCGTGGCGGTCTGCTGCGGCCCGGTGATCGTCTGTGTTGATACCTGCATCGGAATGCCTTCCTATGACCTCACGGCCACCGGACAGACCGGCGGTCTATCAAAGTGATATCACTTTTCCAGCCAACTGTAAAGTGTCAGCGGTAAACGAAGCCCCAGATCTCGGCTTCTCTGACCATGAAAGATGGTGCGTCCGCTGCCAGAATCTCGGAAATGAATGAGGACAGCCGGGCACCGCGGCTGCGGCCCGTGTTGCAAGGCATCCTGCCTCTGGACCGGAAACGCATACCGCTGGACGTCGGCGCCGGCGTGACTCTGGCCGCCCTGGGGATTCCTGAGGTGATGGGCTACTCAAAGATCGCGGGGATGCCGGTGATCACCGGCCTCTACACGATCCTGGTGCCGATAGCCGTGTTCGCGGTACTCGGATCCTCGCGTCACCTGGTGGTCGGAGCCGACTCGGCCACGGCCGCTACCATGGCCGCCGGACTCTCGAGCCTGGCTCCGGTCGCCTCACCAAAGTACGTGGCGCTGGCCGGAATGCTGGCCGTCATCACCGGAGGCATGCTCATCGTGGCCCGATTGATCCGCCTCGGCTTCCTGGTCGACTTCCTCTCTCGCAGTGTCCTCATCGGATTTCTCACCGGGGTGGGAATCCAGGTGGCCATGGGTCAGGTCGGAGGAATGCTCGGCGTGTCAGAAGGAAGCGGAGGGACCATCAGAAAGTTCGTACACGCGCTGGCAAAGATCCCCGATGCCAGCGCCGCGACCGTCGCGGTATCCGTCTCCGTCCTGGCCGTGATGATCGCCGCCCGGCGCATCGACCGCCGGATCCCGGGCGCCCTGATCGCCGTCATCGGCGCCATCATCGTCAGCTGGTCCGCCGACCTGGCCAGTCACGGAGTATCGACACTGGGCAAGGTACCGAGCGGGTTGCCGACCTTCTCATTCCCGTCCGTGACCGGTTCAGAGACGGTTGCTCTCCTGGGCACGGCCGGAGCCGTGTTCGTGATCATCCTGGCCCAGAGCGCGGCCACATCGCGCGCCTACGCCTCCGAGTATCGGGAATCCTTCGACGAGAACGTCGACCTGGACGGGCTGGGGGCGGCCAACCTGGCGGCCGGATTCTCGGGGGCGTTCGTCGTCAACGGCAGCCCGACCAAGACCCAGATGGTGGACAGCGCCGGCGGACGCAGCCAGATCTCCTCTCTCACGACCGCGGCCATAGTTCTGCTGGTCCTGCTGTTCCTGACCGGCCCTCTCCAGTACATGCCCGACGCCGTGCTGTCCTCGGTGGTGTTCCTGATAGGCATCGAGCTGGTGGACGTGAAAGGGATGAACGGCATTCTCCGCGTTCGCCTGGACGAGTTCGTGATCGCAGCCGCCACGGCTTTCGTGGTCATCGTCCTCGGTGTCGAGCAGGGCATCGTGGGCGCTGTCGTCGTCTCCATGATCGCCCACCTGCGCCGGAGCTACCGGCCCAACGACACCGTGCTCGTCCTGCGGGCCGGAGATGTCAAGGCCGCGCCCGTGGCACCTGGCGTCGACACGCTTCCGGGGCTGATCGTGTATCGGTTTACCAACAGCCTCTACTACGCCAACGCCTCTCATTTCCGTACTGAGATCCTCGAGCTGGTGGACTCGGCCGAGCCCAAAGCAGAGTGGCTGTGCATCGACTGCGCCGCTTGCTACGACATCGACTACACCGGGGAGCGTTTGCTCCACGACCTTCATTCAGAGCTGGAAGCCCGCGGGGTGCGCGTCGTCCTGTCGGAGGTCCCGGACGTGGTTCGCCACCTGCTGGATCGCTACGGAATCACGAACCTGTTGGAGCCAAACAGCATCTTCGACACGGTGAGCGAGGTCATCACCGCCTACCATGCCCGGCCGGCGGCGACTCCTCCAACTTCCCCACCAACTCCAGGTACTCGGTGACAGTAGGGAGAGATCCTTTCCTGGCCGCTAACGCCGCCACCTGAGCCGAGGCGAGAAAGACCTGAGCGCCCGGCCCCATTCGGTGGGGGAAGTTCCGGGTCGAGGTGGAAACGACCGTCGCCCCTTCAGCCACGCGCGCCTGATTGCCCATGCACAGGGAGCAGCCCGGGACCTCCGTCCGGGCCCCGACCGACCCGTAGGTGCCGTAGTAACCCTCCTCCCTCAACTGGCGTTCGACCAGCCTGGTCGGAGGGGCCATCCACAGGCGGGTGGGCACCGGGCCACCGGCAGCCGCGAGCAGCTCGCCGGCGGCACGGAAGTGGGTCAGGTTGGTCATGCACGACCCTATGAAGACCTCGTCGATAGGCCGGCCGGCGACGGCCGACAGAGGCCGGACGGCATCGGGATCGTTGGGACAAGCGAGCAACGGCTCCGTGATGGAGCTCATGTCGATCTCGATCACCGCGGCGTAGCGGGCGTTGCCGTCAGCCCGGAGAAGGGTTGGATGGGAGAGCCAGTTCTCCATGGCCTGGGCTCGTCGTTCCAGGGTCCGGGCGTCCTGATAGCCCCAGTCGATCAGCGAGCGCAGCAGGGCGGCGTTGGCCCGGATGGCCCGGGAGACCGACTCCTCGGACAGGACGATGGTGCACCCGGCAGCCGAGCGCTCGGCTGTGGAATCGGTCAGCTCGAAGGCCTCCTCCACGCTGAGGTGCTCGAGCCCTTCTATCTCGATTATCCGGCCGCTGAAAGGCTCGGTCGGGCCGGTCCGGCCCGAGACTGCAGACCCGTGGCGGGCCGCCCACGGGATGGCGTTGACCAGATCCCGCAGAGTGATGCCCTGCTGTCGGGTGCCGCTGAAGCGCACCAGCACCGACTCCGGCATGTCCAGCGGCATCACGCCAAGAGCGGCGGCGAAAGCCACCAAACCGGACCCGGCGGGAAAGGAGATTCCCAACGGAAACCGGGTGTGCGAGTCGCTCCCCGTGCCCACCTGGTCGGGCAGGAGCATGCGGTTCAGCCAGCTGTGAATGATCCCGTCGCCCGGCTTCATGACGATCCCGCCCCGGTTGCTCATGAACTCCGGCAACGTACGCTGCGTTTCGATGTCGACCGGCTTGGGGTAGGCCGCCGTATGGCAGAACGTCTGCAGGACCAGGTCGGCGCTGAATCCCAGGCAGGCCAGGTCTTGAAGCTCCTGGCGGTTCATCGGTCCGGTCGTGTCCTGGCTGCCGACGGTCGAGATGGTGGGCTCGCAGTAGGTGCCGGGGCTGACGCCCTCCACACCGCAGGCCCGGCCCACGATCTTCTGGGCCAGTGTGAATGCCCCCGAGCGAGGCGGGGGGGTGGGCCGCTGGAAGACCTCATCGGGCGCGAGACCGAGAGCGGCCCTGGCCTTCTCGGTGAGGTTCCGCCCGATTATCAGCTGCAGGCGTCCTCCTCCTCTCACGTAGTCGAGCACCTGGCCGGGCCTCAGGTTGAAGCTGGCAATCAACTCACCTCCCGGCCGCTCCAGTCGCCCTTGCCGGGGCCGGAGCACCACGTCGTCGCCGGTCGCCAGTCCGTCGACCTGGCATTCGATCGGCAGCCCGCCGGCGTCCTGCAGGGTGTTGAAGAAGATGGGCGCCATGCGGCCACCGATCACCACCCCGCCGGCCCGCTTGTTGGGAACGAAGGGAATGTCGTACCCGATGTGCCAGAGGAGCGAGTTGACCGCGCTCTTGCGGGACGATCCCGTGCCGACGACGTCCCCGACGAAGGCGACCGGCCGGCCCTCGGCCCTGAGGCCCTCCATGCGCACCCTCATGTCCACGGCGTCGGGGCGCTTTTCGAGGAAAGACTGAGCGTGCAGGGGGATATCCGCTCGCGACCACGCGTGAGGCGCCGGCGACATGTCATCCGTGTTGACCTCGCCGTCGATTTTCACGACGGTGAGGTGAATGTCGTCGGGAACCGGGCGGCGGCGGGTGAACCAGTCGGCGGCAGCCCAGGATTCCATCACCGCCGTCGCGTGCTCGTTGCCCTGCCGGGCCAGATCGGCGACGTCATGGAAGGCATCGAAGACCAGGACGGTCCCGCTGAGCTGCTCGGCCGCCAGGGCACCGAGTTCGCCGTCGCCCAGGAGGTTCACCAGCGAAGCCACGTTGTACCCCCCGGCCATGGTGCCGAGCAGGGCCACCGCGTCCCGGCTGCTTATGGGCGTGCCCACCTCCTCCCCGGTGGCTATGGCCGTGAGGAACTGCGCCTTGTACCGGGCCGCCTCGTCGACCCCGGGGGCCACCCCATGGGCGAGTATGTGTAGCAACTCCGCCGTTCGCGCCGGATCGTCCTCCGATTGGAGCTCGTGGAAGAGGTCCTGGACCTGGCCGGGCGTAAGCGGCAGCGGCGGGATGCCGGCCCCGGCGCGCTGTGACTGGTGGATTCGGTATTCATCGAGCACACAGGGAAGATAAAGCCGGCACCAGCCTGTGTATAGCGCATAGTTTGCATAGTCTGCATGCAAGAATCACATGGTGGATCTGGTCTTGATGCGCTCGTTGCTGGCGGTGGCCGACGCCGGCACCATCACGGATGCGGCCGTCGACATTCACGTCAGCCAGTCCGCCCTGTCCCGAAGACTGCAACAACTGGAAGCCGACCTGGGTGCCACCCTGGTCGTTCGGGATCGCCACGGGATCGAGCTGACCGACATCGGACGTCTCACCGTTGAGCAAGGCCGCCACATCGTCGACCGTTACGACCAGCTACGCCGGAGCATCGTCGAGAACCTTGGGCTGCAGCGCGGAGAGGTCAGGGTGGGTGGGGGCGCCACGGTGGCTTCCTTCCTGCTTCCAGCGGCCATCGCCGACTTTCAGTCCCGCTACCCGGGAATCGTCTTTTATGTCAAAGAGGCGGGCAGCCACGAGATAGCTGCTGACGTAAGTGCCGGACGGCTGGATCTCGGCGTCATCACTCTGCCGGTGTCAGCCCGCGACCTCGACATATCCGAGCTGTTCACCGATGAGATCGTCCTCGCCGGCCGTTCGGACCATGCCCTGGCGAAGAAACGGGCCACGGTCCGGGATCTGGACGGCCAAACGCTGGTGGGATTCGAGGAGGGCACGGCGATCCGGCAGATCATCGACCGCAGCCTTCTGAGTGCCGGCGTCCGGGTCGAGGTGGTCATGGAACTGCGCTCGATCCCCTCCATTCTGAAGATGGTGGAGACCACCGGGAGCCTGGCCTTCGTCAGCAAGCTCAGCCTGGCCGCCGAGCCCGGTGTAACGGCTATTCCGGTACGCGGACTGTCCATCTCGAGGACCCTCGGGTTGGCCCGCCGGTTCGGTGCCCCGCTGTCCGTGGCGGCCGACGCCTTCTCCAGCCTCCTGCCAGGAGTGTGCGCCCAAATGGTTTCGTGACGCCGACGACGATCGGGCAACCTGTAGCCGTGGCTGACAAGAACACGGTTCCGTCCTTCGACATCCGTCTGGGCGGCTCCAGCGACGTCGCCGGCATCGGGCAGCTGCTGCACGACTTCAACCGCGAGTACGACGAACCCACGCCGTCCCCGGCGGAACTGGCGGCGCGGATCGGCCTGCTCCTCGAGTCGGGTGACACCGTGGTGATCCTGGGCGGCGACGGCCCCGACGGCCTGGCCGTCCTCCGATTCCGCCTCTCCATCTGGAGCGCCGCTCTGGAGTGCTACCTGGCCGAGCTGTACGTGGTTCCCGAGCGTAGGGGGTTGGGTCTGGGCCGGGCCTTGATGGAGAAAGCGATCGAGGAGGCTCGCCGACGCGGGGCGGACCACATGGACCTCGGCACCTCCGAGAGCGACACCGCGGCGAGGCATCTCTACGAAGCACTCGGGTTCATCAATCGTGAGAACGGTCCCGGGGGGCCGATCATGTACGTCTACGAACGGGAGATTCTAGGCAGCCCCCCTGTGCTGGAATCGCAGCATGTTTGAAACTCCCGGCGAACTGGACGACTTGCAGCATCTACTCGACGACAGCGCAGCCGGGGCCGGTCCGCACCTGCGGGCGATCATCACGGACGACCGGCGGATGACCGCCACTGAGATCAGCCGGAAGCTGCAGGGGATGTGCCTCCTGGTGGTGGCCACGACCACGAGGGACGGCCGGCCCCTGGCCGGCCCGGTCGACGGGTACCTCCTGCGCGGGTCCTTCTACTTCAGTTCGGGCCGCGATTCGGTCCGCATGCGTCACCTGGCCGCCCGTCCGGCGGTCAGCGCCACGCATATCCCCGGAGACCACCTGGCGGTCACGGTTCACGGCCGGGCCGAATTGTTCGAGCTGACCGACCCGGGCGGGGCCGAGCTCCGGCAGTCCATGCTCGATTACTACCTGCCCCGGCAGGGCCCCGGGTTCGAGACCTGGTTGGACGACCTGGATGCCCTCGGCGCTCGTATCCGGGCCAAGAAGATGTTCACCTTCCACCTGCCCTGATCCCGGGGCTGGGCCACACCGGGGCGCCTATTGAAGTGCCGAGGCGGGGCCGGCGGGTCTAGCCTGGTGCGGATAGACAGCCGACAACCAGGGAGCTAAGCCGGTGGATGAGGGACGCCCGATCTCCTACATGGCCCTGGCGGTCGGCACCGCGGTATTGACGTCGACCGGTACCGAGTTCGGGCAGGTTCATCACGTCCTGCAAGTGCCCGAGCTCGATCTCTTCGACGGCATATCGGTCAAGACCCGACACGGGCTACGGTTCATCGACCGGGACCAGATAACCGATATCACCACCACCCTGGTCCGGTGCTCGATCAGCGACGAGGAGGCGGCGTCGCTACCTCCGCCAACCGGTCCCCCGGTGCTCGAGCTCGACCTGCACCACGACGAGGGGCCATCCCTGACCGCTCGGATCGGCCGCCTGTTCGGCCGGCCCCATTGGAAGAACATCGACGAATAGCTCCGTTGCCCCCTGACATCTCTGCCGTCCAGGCAGACATAACCACCCTCCAAGTCGATGCGGTGGTCAATGCCGCCAACAGCCGGCTGGCGGGAGGCGGCGGGGTCGACGGCGCCATTCACAGAGCTGCGGGCCGGGCCAGCCTCAACGCGGCGTGCGCAGCCCTCGGCGGGTGCGAACCGGGCGACGCCAAGTCCACGCCCGGATTCCGGTTGCCGGCGCGCTGGATAATTCACACCGTCGGCCCGGTCTGGCAAGGTGGCGGCAGGGGCGAGCCCGAAGTGCTGACCCGCTGCTACGTAAGGTCGATGGAGGTGGCGGACCAGCTCGGGGCCCGTTCGGTGGCGTTCCCGGCCATCTCCACGGGCATCTACGGGTTCCCCGGTGACCTGGCCGCCCGTGTAGCTGTAAATGCCCTTCGAGAGACGGACACTTCCGTGGAGCGTGTCATCCTCACGGCCTTCGACCAGGACACGCTGCGGCTCTATGAAGGGCAGCTGAGCGTCGGTCGCTAGCATGGCGCGACCGTGACCGAACCTCCGCCCACCAATACGAGCCTGGCTGGATTCACCATCGGTATCACGGCGGACCGGCGGGGCGACGACCAGGCGGTGATGTTCCGCCGCCTCGGCGCCGAGGTGGTACAGGGTCCGACTATTCAGACTCTGTCCGTCCCCGACCGGGACGCGCTGACGAAGCTGACCCAGGACATCGTCGCCGAGCCACCCGACTACTTGATCGCCAACACCGGGCTGGGCATGCGCACATGGATGGCCCACGCGACCGAGATCTCGATGGACGAGGAGTTGAGAAAGGCCTTGGGCAGAGGTCGCATCGCCGCCCGCGGACCGAAAGCGGCGGCCGCGGTTTCAATGGCGGGCCTGACCGTCTGGTGGCGGTCGCCCAGCGAGCAACTGGCTGAGCTGGCCGGCCATCTTGTCACCGAGGGCATCAGCGGCCAGAGGGTGGCGTTCCAGCTGCACGGCAACGATTCCAAGGAAGTCACCTCCGAGCTGGAGCGGGCCGGGGCCGAGGTGATCGAGATCCCGGTCTACCGGTGGACGACGCCCGAAGGCAGCCAGCTGAACCGGGCCCTCAACCTCATCGACCTGTGCTGCCGGGGCCAGATCGACGCCGTCACCTTCACCGCTGGACCCCAGGTGCGCAACATGATAGAGCTGGCCGACGCGTCGAGTCAGTTGGAGGAACTAAGGACGGCGCTCAACACCAGGGTGCTGGTCGGCTGCATCGGTCCGGTATGCGCCGGAGTGGCGCGCGAGGAGGGCATAGCCGATCCCCTCGTTCCCGCCAACTGGAGACTGGGTTCGCTGGTCAGGGTGGTAGCGGGCGCACTGACCGGCGGCGGCTCCGCCCCCGCGGACGAGCCGGACAGCTAGCCCCTGGAGCGGCCTAGGAGGCCGCTTGAGCCTCTCGCCAGCTTCCGCTCTGAGTCGGGGAGGCGGGCTCCTTCGGCAGGCCGAGCACCATCTCCCCCAGGATGTTGCGCTGGATCTGGGAGGACCCGGCGTAGATGGACCCGGCCCGGCTCATCAAGAAGGCGGTGACCCAGGAAGCGCTGTCATTGGGCGCGCCCACGTCGTCGGCCTGAAAGCCGCTCGACAATCGACCCGACGGGGTCAAGGCGCCGGCACCGAGGATGTCGACGGCCAGGTCCGTGACGACCTTGTGGTATTCGCTCCAGTACAGCTTGAACGTGGACTCGGCCGGCCCCGGCTCAGCACCGGCGAGGAACTTGGTGAGCGTCCGCAGGCCCAGGTACCGCATGATCTCGACCTTGGCATGGCACCAGGCCAGCCGTTGCCGGATCCTCGGGTCCTCACCGGCTCCGTTCTGCCGGGCCAGTTCCACCAGGCGATCCAGCTCAGCCCTGAACATGATCGGGAAGGTAGCGGCGGCCTCGCCCCGCTCGTAGCCGAGCAGGGTCATGGCCACCGACCAGCCACCGTTCACAGCGCCCACCACGTTGGCCCTGTCGGTGCGGGCGTCGGTGAAGAACGTTTCGTTGAACTCCGACAGGCCCGTCATCATCTTGATCGGCCGTATCTGGACCCCGGGCTGGTCCATGGGAACCAGCAGAAACGTGATGCCCTTGTGCTTGCGGGCATCCGGGTCGGTGCGGGCCAGCACGAAGATCCAGTTGGCCAGCTGAGCCGCCGAGGTCCAGATCTTCTGGCCGTTGATAACCCATTCCTCGCCGTCGAGGATGGCCCGGGTTCCCAGGTTGGCCAGGTCGGACCCGGCGCCCGGCTCCGAGTAACCCTGGCACCAGACGTCCTCGCCCGAAAGGATCCGGGGCAGGAAGTGACGCTTCTGCTCCTCGGTGCCCCAGTGGAGCAGGGTGTTGCCCACCATCTGGATGCTGAACGTGTCGTTGACCCCGCCGGTGGGAACGCCGGCCCGGTAGCACTCTTCGGCCAGAACGACCTGCTCCACCGGGCTGAGCCCGCCTCCCCCGTATTCCTTGGGCCAGGCGGCCGCCAGCAGGCCGTTCTCGTACAGGGTCTGCCGCCACTCACCCGTGAAGCGCCGAGCCGCCTCGTGGTCAAGGGCCCCCAGGCCCTTCCACGCAGGTGGCAGGTGCTCGGCCAGGAAGGCGCGGATCTTCTCCCGGTAAGCCTCGGCGTCAGGCGAGTAATGCGGATCCACGTTGCCAACCTACCCCTCGTCCCGATCGGTAGCGAACCCCTCCTGGCCCGAGCATTATGGGACCCCTGATGGACGTACTCGTGGTCGTAGACGGAGCAGCCGTGCCCGAACGCATCGCCGCCCGGGCCCGGCGCCGCATCGACGTCAGCTCCGGGACCCTCGGATCCAACACCATCGCCGACCTGCGCGCCCATATCCCGCGCTCGGTCGGCGTCATCGGCGACGACTCGGCCAACGGGGCGGCGCTGGCGGCAGAGGTGGCCCGTCAGCTGCACCGGGCCGGTCTGCCGGTCACCGTGTATTCGGACTACCCGATCGACGCCGACCCCGGTGTCGAAGTCGACCGGGTCACCGACGACGGGGCGCCGATCGATGCGGCCGACTCCCTCCTGGATCTCGTCGGCGGCACCCCCATGGTGCGGCTGGATCGCATGGCGCGCGACCTTTCCTGTCAGCTCCTGGCGAAGCTGGAATTCCTGAACCCGGGGGGAAGCGTCAAGGACCGTCCCGCCATCGCCATGATCGAGGCGGCCGAGCGCGAGGGACGGTTGACGAAGGGCGGCACGATCGTCGAACCAACCTCGGGCAACACCGGGGTCGGGCTGGCCATCGTGGCGGCCCGGCGCGGCTACCGCTGCATTTTTACGATGCCGGACAAGATCGCCGGGGAGAAGGTTTCGCTGCTCCGGGCCTACGGCGCCGAAGTGGTGGTGTGCCCAACAGCGGTCGATCCCGAACATCCGGACTCCTACTACTCGGTCGCCCGCCGGCTGACCGAGACCACCCCGGGTGCCTTCATGCCCAACCAGTACGCCAACCCGTACAACCCCCGAGCCCATGAGCTGACCACCGGCCCCGAGATCTGGCAGCAGACGTCGGGGCGTATCACTCACCTGGTGGCCAGCATCGGCACCGGCGGAACCATCAGCGGAGTTGGCCGTTATCTCAAGGCTCAGAATCCACTCATCCAGATAGTCGGTGCCGACCCCGAGGGATCGGTGTACTCGGGCGGGACGGGACGGCCCTACCTGGTGGAAGGCATCGGAGAGGACTTCTGGCCCGAGACTTATGACCGCCACATCGCCGACCGCGTCGTCATGGTGTCCGATCGCGACAGCTTCCTGACCGCCCGTCGGGTAACCCGGGAGGAAGGAATCCTGACCGGTGGGTCAGGGGGTACGGCCGTGTGGGCCGCCATCGAGCTCGGACGTGAGCTGGGCCCGAACGCCGTGATCGTGGTGATCCTGCCGGACTCCGGCCGCGGCTACCTCTCCAAGGTCTACGACGACGGTTGGATGTCGGACCACGGGTTCCTGCGGGCGGGCAGCGCCGGCGACACCGTAGAGGAGCTCTTGTCGGCCAAGGGCCAAGGGGGGGCCGGCGCCATTCCACCGCTCGTTCATGTCCACCCGACCGAATCGGTCCGCTCGGCCATTGCCGTGCTAAGGGAATACAGCGTCTCGCAGATGCCGGTCCTGAAAGCAGAGCCGCCTCTGTCCCTCGCCGAGGTGGTGGGTACGGTGACCGACCGTGACCTGCTGGAACGCATAGTGCAGGACCCGGCGGCGTTGGACGCCCCTGTGGCCAGCGTGATGGGACCGCCCCTCCCGATGGTCGGTTCCGGCGAACCGGTCGACGTGGCCTCCTCCCGACTGGCGGAGAGCGCCGCCGTCCTCGTACTGAACAACGGGCACCCGACCGGCATCGTCACCCGCAGCGACCTGCTCGACTTCCTGTCCGGACCCACAGCCCGATGAGCGACCTGGTGGAGCGAAGCCGTGTGACAGGGCGTCGCCCCGGCCCTCAAGCAGGACGACGATGAGCGACCTCGGCTTCGAGACACGAGCCATCCACGCCGGCCAACCCCCCGACCCGGTTACGGGAGCGGTCATACCAGCAGTCTCCTTTGCCACCACCTTCGCCCAGGACGCGGCGGGCCGGCACAAGGGCTTCGACTACGCCCGGACCAACAACCCCACCCGGGCCGGGCTGGAAACCTGCCTGGCCTCGCTCGAGGGTGCCGCCCACGGCCTGGCCTTCGCCAGTGGGATGGCCGCCGAGGACGCTCTGTTGCATTGCCTGTCGCCGGGTGACCACATCATCATCCCTGACGACGCTTACGGTGGAACTTTCCGCCTGATAAACGGGGTCTGGGCCAGCTTCGGGATCTCTCACACCCCGGTGCGGGTGACCGATCTGGAAGCGGTCCGGGCGGCGTGGCAACCCAACACCCGGTTGGTGTGGACCGAGACGCCGTCCAACCCGATGCTGTTGGTCGTCGACATCGAGCCGCTGGCCGCCCTGACCCACGAGCTGGGCGGACGTCTGGTGGTGGACAACACTTTTGCCACTCCCTATCTTCAACAGCCGCTAACCCACGGCGCCGACGTGGTCGTGCATTCCATGACCAAGTACCTTGGCGGGCACAGCGACGTGGTGGGCGGATTCCTGGCTACCAACGAGGCGGCTCTGGCCGAGCGGCTGGCGTTCTACCAGAACTCCGTCGGGGCGGTCCCCGGACCCATGGACTGCTACTTGGTCCAAAGGGGAATAAAGACGCTGGCCGTTCGCATGGACCGCCACTCGACCAACGCAGGCGCGGTGGCAACCATGCTCTCCGCCCACCCGGCGGTGGAACGAGTCCTGTACCCGGGACTCAAGGCCCACCCCGGCCACGAGGTGGCGGCCCGGCAGATGCGCAGCTTCGGTGGCATGGTCTCGTTCATCCACAAGGGCGGAGAGGCCGCCGCCCTCGAAGTGGCCCGGTCCACCGAGATCTTCACCCTCGCCGAGTCCCTCGGCGCGGTCGAATCCCTGATCGAGCATCCCCACCGGATGACCCACACGTCGGTGGTGGGGTCGGCCCTCGAAGTCGATCCCGGCCTGATACGCCTCTCGGTCGGCATCGAATCCGTTGACGACCTGCTGGGCGACCTCAAGCAGGCCTTGAGTCGGGCCCGTTAGAGCGGGCCCACCTCAGAGGACCCGCAGCCGGATGGTCTCGTCCATGTGGGCGAGACGCGAGATCATGTCCTCGGTGTAGTCGCTGGCGATATCGGTGATCACGTATCCGACGTCGCCCCGGGTGCCCAGGGCCTGGCCTTCGATGTTGATCCGG
>Ga0335073_10008814_pt1 | contig 14148 bp, 10 predicted proteins | sample Lox_Sample_22_FD_207093 | JGI IMG/M metagenome (GOLD analysis project Ga0335073, IMG submission 207093) | Soil microbial communities from Loxahatchee National Wildlife Refuge, Florida, United States - Lox_Sample_2.2 | ecosystem: Environmental > Terrestrial > Soil > Wetlands | place: USA... | reverse complement strand
GAGGACGAAGAGTACTACGACGCGGAGGGCTACACAACCGCTAGGTCGTTCCGGTCAAAAGGCGACAATACCACTGGCGGAATGACCATCGTCTTGGCTCCTCGAGTGACTGCACGCGTCGAGAGAGAGCTTGCTGCCGCCAGGGTCTACGTGGAAAGCACTCAAACCGAGGAGGACCTCGACGATGAGACCTGGGATACGTCCATGGTTATTGAATATGGGGAGGAGATCTTTGAGTATATGAAGGAACTTGAGGTAAGCGGTGTACTTTTGTGTAACTTTGATCAACATGCTGACATATTCATAGGAACGTATGCGCCCGAATCCTTACTACATGGAAAGCCAGGCTGAGATCCAGTGGTCCATGCGATCTGTCTTGATCGACTGGTTGACTCAGGTCCATAACCGATTTCAACTTCTACCCGAAACCCTTTTCCTTGCTGTCAACTACATCGACCGCTTCCTCTCTTGCAAGATTGTCTCTCTGGGCAAGCTTCAACTGGTCGGCGCGACCGCTCTGTTTGTCGCTGCCAAATATGAAGAGATTAATTGCCCATCAGTTCAAGAGATTGTATACATGGTTGATGGTGGTTATACCATGGAAGAGATTCTCAAAGCTGAGCGCTTCATGCTCAGCATGCTACAGTTCGAACTTGGTTGGCCTGGCCCAATGAGCTTCTTGCGTCGAGTCAGCAAAGCAGATGACTATGATCTCGAGACTCGCACATTGGCGAAGTACTTCCTAGAAGTAACCATCATGGACGAACGCTTTGTAGCATGTGCTCCTAGCTTCACCGCAGCAGGTGCCCATTGTCTTGCTCGGCTGATGCTCCGCAAGGGTGACTGGAGTCTCGCGCATACTCATTACTCACAATATACATACGGCCAGCTGCGACACCTTCTTACGACCATCCTGGAGTGCTGTCAAGATCCCAAGAAGCATCACGCTGCTGTCTATGATAAGTACACCGACAAACGATACAAGAAGGCATCACTGTTCGTGGAAGGCGAGATTGCGAAAGGCTTTACATTGCCGTCGTTGAAGCGGGACAGCTCCATCAATGGCTACAGCCAGTCATGGCGTCGAAAGTGAGCAACACACGATGCATGGTTCAAACTGAAGGGCAAACCAACTCGATGCCAATATGGCGACGGCTACGAGACGATGTCAATCCTCATTCGTCATCAACTGTTTTCAAGTCAAAATGCCACTCCTCCGGTTGTGAGCTGAGACCATGGCTATAACTTCTCATCTTTTCTCGATAATCACTCCAACATCACACCTCAGCGTTTTGGAACCTTACCGGACGAAATTGTGGGCTAGCAAGGTGTATCTGGTCGACTTAATGAATTAAGTCCTAGGTGCACTCTTCATACTCATATTCCGTTGTAATGTTGCGTTTCTTGCGCTTCTCTTTGTCATTCACTACAACTACATTAATGCTCTGTTCATAAGATGGCGCCGACACGAAGAAACGAGAAAACGAAATCCAAAGGGATCAGCATTCGGACTGAGCTCTTTCACACGAGACTAGTCAAAGTAGAGAGGGAATCTCCGGCGAAAAGAAGGAGTTCATGGAACCATCAATACGGATATTGTTCTTAGCATAACCTCGGGAGTGTAACTAGTAGGTTCAGGTTGGGTTCTACAGGCTATATGAATACCTATTGTTCAAACACAATGCAAGGTGCAAAGTCCTCACGCCGTGACATCTGATAGACCATAACTTGATTCTCGCCATGGCTGAGCCTGCCAAATCTATGTAGGGTATCTGATCCCAAATCGACACCTTAAATTGTAGGTGGGCTCTTTTCGCATCTGAACCTGACACATCTTTACGTCCTCGGCCTGTCTATATTCATTTAGGTTCACCTGGGCTGATTAGAATCACCGAATCGCCTCTCACAAACAACATCTCGCTTTGTTTCTTGACGGTCTATCAACGTATTAGCAACATTGTATCTTTTCCTGAGCTTGCCACATTGCACTGACTCTCATCTCGGCGTTCTCATCGTCGTCATCGATCACGTATATGGTTTCGGTGACATCTCCAAGGACAATATTACAGTGGCTGTCGTATGCCTGGACCAAAACCGTCAGCGGAGGAGCTTTGGAAGAGAAAGCTGTGAAGAGTGCCATACATGCAAGCGACCGTATAATTCGCGATCACCACGGAGCTTCACGAAGACCATTTCGTCAAGACAGAGACGCACGAGGTCGAGGGGTTCGCTGGACTCGCTGGAGTCAGCCATGGTGCGTTGCTGTGGCTATTTGCCCATGCGCAAAGGAAGATGTTTCGCTCTGTAGACCTCAATTTCAATCGAAGGTCAAAATGCGCGGATGAAGGGTATTTATGTGGTCCGAGCTCCATATTTGCCTGGGGCCGCCGTCTGTGATCCATGGTCTTACGCAGCCCAAGCCAACCAACTTCCCTTGCCTGCCGATTGTTCCACCTGCGATCCAACCACGCGTGTTTATGCGTCGATACTTTATTCTTTGAACACTATTAGACCCTCTGAATGTAACAAAAGACATTCGCTATCAAACTCTCTCGTTGCTCTCGGAAATAGCGAACCACAGCGACGCATAACGTCAACTTGTGAGGCTCAACTTTACCTCTGACGCCATAGGACACCACCGGAAAAGCTCCTGGATGAAACTTGGGCATCGCTCGCTTTAGTATCAAGTTCGAACAATGGCAGACAAGAAGAATCCATTCCTCGAACTTCTTCCTCCAACCACCGACTATGTGACTTATCTGACCTTCATTGAACATAATTTGACGGAAGAGCATCTTCCGGTGCTCCATCAAGTGCTACAGGACTCTGAGCTGACTATTAACATTGGATGGGTGAGTCGCTTCTTCATAATTCAAAGTTTTTGCGTCTTTTTTATTCACATGATTTCCGAGCCGGCGGAAGTCGTTCAACATTTCAGAATCATCGTGGATTCGTGGATTAGCTGGAGAATCGTTAGCTTGGTTACTGTTCTTATTTGTTGCGAAAGATTGGAATGGTACTCTAGCATTGCTTTACTACTTCTTATAAGGATGGTAACTAACACCACTATCTCATCTCAGGATCTCGTTCACCTTCTACTGCCGCTTCTCCCAGCCTCAGAAGAATGGTACGTTTCTTCGAAGTGCTAACTTAAAATTCATTCTTTTAGCCTATATTTCACGTCTGAGCGTGGACTCTCTGCTTCTGAATCTTGCATTTATTACGTCTACAACGCTTTAGTGAACAGTCATTGACACCTACACCCATTTAGTCTCCTGGACGTGGCCAGACTTGGTAATCCTCGGGAAGTAGTCTTAAAGGTAGCGGAGGCACTTCGATTCCTTGAAATGGATGGGTTGGAAGAACCATCCGAAGCAGAAGACGAAGATGAAGCTCCAGCAGACGATTCGGCGGCATCAAAAGCTACAGACTCAAGCGCAGACCAAGCAACTGGCGACCCGAATAAGCTACCTCCAAATCCTGATGTCCCCCTTCCCCTCGTAGTAAATCAGTATCAGGTGCTGCTATCAATGCTTGCAATTCTGCACCCGCGAATCAAAACAAAATATCCAAGCCGATTTCTGTCAACATCACTGCAAGCAGTGCTGGCCGCTTACTCTAAGGCGACAATGTTCCATGAGGAGCTGACCACGTCCACGGTGCAACTTATTATAGCACTGGCGGAGCTTAAGCGGCCCCATCTACCGCCTAGAAGAAGTAGCTCGTCGATTTTGCTTGCCAGTACGGCACGAACTGCTCCGGATCCGGAGGCACATTCTGATCCGCCGTCAAATGAAGAGCTGGCCATGCAGCGAAGGTTATTCCAATCCTTATTGACTCACGTCTTCGAGGATTACATGCTATCTTTGCACTCATCAGAAGATGTTCCAGGATTGGCATGGTCAAGCAGACTTGAAGAGAAACTACATCCTGAACGAATTGTGCCTGGCAAGATTACGAACCATGAGCAATTCGAGAAGTCAGACAAACTCCAACTCCTACTCGGGACAGTTGGGCAACTGGTAGCTTTGGCTCAAGACTTGGAAATTGACTCTGATGAGCTATTTAAGATCATCACGGACCTGGAACCTGAAGAAGCGGGCCATCCCGCTGAAGAGGACGAACCACCTTCGGATCCGAAAGACATTCCGCTATCTAAAACCGGTTCACTGTTTCTCTTCACTGCTCGAAAAGCTGCCGAAGAGCTCTATAGTCGACCAAAATCAACAAAGGATGTTGCAATATTCCCCCACCATGCCGTACTCCTTAAGAACTTCGTCGGCGGTGTATCCCGTGCAACCATTGGCCTCGAGCCAGAATCTCTAATCGACACCATTCTCTTCCTCGGGCTCACGGCTATCGAACGCAACGACATCGGCGTTCCCGCTTCGGACGACGAGTTCGCCGAATACCTGCAAAACACATCCCTACTCTCCGCCAACACGCCCTCGGCATCTCTACGCTACGGAGCTCATGTCGTGACGTCGACGGTGCTGCACTCCCACCCGCACGACCTCGCGCGCCTCACCTTCATCCGCGACACGCTCGAGCACTGCCCCTACGCCAACCTGAAAGCAAGCGCAGTATCCTGGCTGAAGACGGAGACGCTGTTGGCGAACGGCGCCCCCGCCGCCTTCGACGCACCCACCACGCCCCCCTCGATCTTCGCCACGCCCGTCGCGCTCTCCGCGCTAACGCCATCCCTCTTCCCCGACCTGAGCGCCGCCTTCGCCGCCGACGACGCCGCCGCCGCGCTCCTGCGCCTCCGCGACAACGCATCCTTCTTCCTCGCCGCCCTCAACTTCTACTACCTGGTGCTGCGCGCGCGGCACCTGTGGGGCCCGCTGGACGTGCGGGCGCTGGCGGCGCGCAGCGCCGTCGAGGCTGGCTTTGTCGAGCCGCTGCGCGCGCTGTGTGGAAGGGTGACGGCGGCGGGGTTCGAGGACGAGCATGACGCCGTCGAGGTTGCGCTGCTAGAGGGCGTGGTTGCGGATGTGGAGGTGGCGAGGGAGACGCTGGGTGAGTGAGTGGTGGGTGGAGGACGGGAGGGATTGGGTGAGATGGGCGAGGGATTGGCGCAGGGCGCGTTGAGGTGGTGGGATATGATGGTCGCGCTCAGATTGTTTGTATAACGGTCCGACGGAATCGGACTCTAAATGATAATGAATTGAAGTCACGCGTCTCAATTATACTCGATTGCTAACCCATGCTATGCCTTGCTGGTTCTTAAAGTGAAGATGAATATGTAACTCTCTTTGGCTCATCTCAAGATCTAGACATGATATATCCACACGTGACATCGAATTCGGAAAGTCTATGAGTAGCATTGTAGCGACTACAGATAGTCATAAGACAGCCGCTAGACCGCAAAGTATCTACAATATATAGCACTCTCTTCGCGTGGAGACTCCGAAACCATTAACGTGAAAGGAGAATCGTGTCGATAAGATTTCGTAGGTGAGCCATTCCAAGCAATTTGCTCAAACCCTAATAAGCCCTGCCACTCCAAAGAGGGCGGGCACCCTAAAAATCAAAGCGATGCGCGCGCGCGGACAATAATCCCGAAAAATGCCTGCACAACAGCACCAGAGCAAGTTTTCCCAACCCATCCAATATCGTACCAGGCGCCAACCCACGCCGCCCAAGCCCACACCAGCTCAAAGCGCACCGACACTCCTCCCCTGCGCCTCGTCGCTGACAAACCCCTCATCAACATCGCTGAGCGCATCCCGCACACCAACAAGCTCCTTCGCGACGGCGACGCAGCGCCCGACAACGGCGGCCTGCGCGGCGCGCGACAAGCCCAGCCTTCGCGCCGCGTCGCGGCCCGCCCACAGCCGCAGGGCCCGCGCGACGCGCTCGAGGCCGGCGCGCGCGGGGTGCGCGAGCCGCTCGTCGCCCGCGAACACGCGCAGCGCGCGGTGCGCCGCCACGGCCGACAGCAGCGTCAGCGCGGCGTCGTCGGGCGCGTAGGCGGCGAGCGCGGCGGCGGCGAGCGCGCGCGCCTGGGCGCTGGGCGCCGCCGCCAGCGACACGCACTTTGCCATTGTGAGGGCTTCGCGCACGCTCGGCGGCACCGGCGACGCCGCGATGAGGTTGAGCAGCGCGGCGGGCGGGCACGTGGCGCTGGGGGGCGAGGCCGGCGGCGGGCGCGGCAGCGCGTCGAGCGCGGCCGCGATGTCGGGCTCCGCGGCCGTGAACACGGCGTTTGCGGCGAGGGCGCGCGCGTGCGAGCGCGAGGCCGGCGGCGCTGTGTGGATCGCCACTGCCAGGTCTGCCGGCGGAGAGGGTGCAGGCGAGCCGGAGTCCGCGCTGTCGTCGAGCGACCGCGCCAGCACGCGGCTTAGCACCAGGCTGGACCACCAGGAGGCGAGGGCGTCGAGCGGCGACGAGATGGCGAAGTCCTCGACCACGCTGTCCATGGTCTCGTCGATGCTGGCGTCCTGCGCGATCGGGTTGTTCCACGCTAGGTTGTAGGCGCGCTGGATGATGGCGTCGACGAGTACGTCGTCGCAGTCGAGCTCGAGCAGCGCTGCCAGGTGCGCGGCGAGCGGCTCGGCGCCGTCGGAGCGCGGTGCGCCGTTCTTCAGCACCCTGTTCTGCTCCCGCGCTGCGTTCCAGTAGCTGCGCGCCATCTTCAGGTTGAAGCCGTTGAACATCCACAGCCACCACGAGCGATAGCCGTTCTTCGAGAGATCCCAAAGCATAAGGCGGATGTGGAGTGCCTTGAGCATTAGTCGTGCCGGCGTGTCAGGTAGCGTTCCGGAGGCGAGCAAGGTGAGCAGCAGTCGACTCGTACTGATTTCCTCATCTCCACCCGCGAGCTGTGCGTCCAGTGCAATGTCCCAGGCTTTCACTCTTGCCACCTCTTGCTCGCGAGTAAAGCCGGTAATGAGCGAGTAGCCTTGCCATCCAATGAGTCGTCTGGTGCTCAGTTTCAGTGTCTTAAGTAAAAGGGCAGCCAATTCGAGCGGGAAGCTGTGCTGTGGCACCCAAACAGTTTGAATAGCGGTCAACCACGCGTTGCGACGAACCTCAACGGGCGACGCCAGAGGTGGAGCTGGCGCCAGCCGCACTGCAGGTGATTTTTGTTTCGGCTTTGGCTTGAAAGCGAACAGTGGAGCGATGAGGTAGAGGAAAGCACCGACAATGAAGAACAGCTTGAGTATCGGTAGCAACCCGTTTGGTGCGAAAGCCGATGGTACTTTTAGTGAAGCAGCTAGATTTGATACGAGCCGCAGCGGGAGCGCGAACAAGCCTCTGGCTTCCGTACCTTCGTCGGACCGCTCGCGGCTTGCGAAGCCTTCAATGAGCATGAGGCCAGCTAGTGAGCCAACCATTAGCTTGCCCATCATGCCGTTACGACCTTGCGGGCCGTTCATAACCGGTCGGCCAGGAATCTGCTGTCCAGGCGCAACGGTGTACGGGATTTGATTAGCATAATGTGGTTGGTTCACGGCGGCGTGTCGCAACTGTGCAATGGCTTCCGGGACTTGTATCATGCCTTGAGGGCGCGAGTGGCTTGCCATTGCGTCAGGATTCTGTGGGAAAGGATTTGAATCGAAGCGTGTTGCTTCCGGGCTGAGCATTCCAGCTTGGAAGGCGAAGGGACCACCAGCCATGGCCATCTTATCATAGGCCTCTGCGCGTGCTTTCAACGAGACCACTTCGTCTTGCAGTTTCTTGTTGCGCTTCTCCAAGTGTCTAATGTACTCGGTGGCTTTGGACAAGACGGTAGCTTTGTTCAGCTTGTGGGCGGGAGTCAGGCCTTCCAGGTCCTCGGCGTCATCATCTTCGTCGCCATTGCCAGGGCGCGACATGACACGCAGGCTCGGAACACTATCGCGAAGGGCTGCGATCTTGTCGTTTAAGTTAGTTCGGTATCGCTTCTCGATCATGTTGTGCGCCGTCTTCTTGACGGGATGCTGTTTCGTCGGTGTTTCACTGGCGCCATCGTCGTCCACCAAGGATTTGCGCTTCTTCTTGTTGACGGACTCGGAAATGTCTTCGGGAGAAGAATGATCCGAAGACGAAGTTGCTTGCATCTGTGCAGACTCCGGGCTGTGGCCTAGACTCGGGGTGGATAGAGGCGGTGGTGGGACCTGCGATTGGCCGTCCAGCGACAAAGGCGAGGCCAGGTTGTTGTTTGCGTTCCAGTCGGTCGAAAGCGCAGTTGATATCTGTTGTTCAGCAGTCACGGCAGGGCCTGTCATGGGCGCACAGAAGTTAAAAGCAGGAAGCGCATCGACAGGCTGGCCGAAAGCGAATGGCATGGTGGACGATGTAGGCGCATCGGCAGCGGCAAAGGCAGGGTCCTGTGGGTCAGTGTGCGGGCGGGAGGCGTACAGGCGGCCGTTGTCAGGATTATTCGGAGCATGGAGGGCTTTGGGCGGTGACTGGGCCTGCGAGGGGTTCCAGCGCATCCACTCGTCCCAGGTGGTAGCGGCGAAGTTGTCGGGTGAGTGGGCGGGGTTTGCTGAGAGATCATCGCCCGTCGATACAAACCAAGGGCCTCGCAGTCCGTCGACAAAGGGAGACTCGCTGCTCAGCGCCTCGTCCATCTTGATTTTCTTGTTCTCGGCGCCTCGGGATGAGCTCTCGGCCCCAGCAATCTGGTACCCCGGCGACGGCCTAAGATTATCGAACACACAATACGGCCCGACCTGTTTTTACGCGTCAGTGCTGCCACATTTTTCGCTTGCTCGCCGCTACATCCATCCATTTGCGGTGTCGAAAGTAGGACATACAGCGATGCGCTCGAGCTCCAAAGGATCGCTCTCTTGCAAAGGGTTAGCCATGTCCATGTTCGCCATTCAATTGCCGTGTAGACGACAAGTGTGCGTTGCGGATGCAGGCGGCAACGAAAATATGATGAACAGAAGCAGGCAGAATACGGCTTACCGCGACGATGTCAAAGCAGGTGCCGCGCTCTAGTGTGCGCTTGGATATTGCAGCAGGCGATGACGGTAAAGGCTTCCCAGGACGCACGGGGAGACGACTGCGGGTTGGGCCCCCCGGTGTCGAATGTCAGCGCAATCCGTCAATCAGACGATGATGGGCAGATTTCCCGCTTGAGACAGAGTGTTTGAGCTGCTGGGGGTGGTGACGACGGATGGGAACGACGAGAAGCAGCTGTACAAGTGGAATGATGTTGTTCGGCAAGTGGTGTGAAAATCATACGAGGCCAAGCTTTGGGCAACTGCGCGAGAGAGACAATTGGCTGCAAACCGGCTGGTAGCTGGCTGGCATCTGCTTCTCATTTGACATATCAGTGGCTGTCGGTTCTAGAACTTTGCCGCCCTATCCACTCTTCTTCGCCGCCATACGATACCATTTATCCATGGTCCATGTACCTAAGGTACCCATGCCAGCTAGTTTCCCGCGCCGCCGCGCTCCGCCGCTTGGTAATTCCGCCCAAATGCCGTTCCCGTACCCGATGCATCGTTCTTCACTGTTTCTTTTGTCCCAGCGTAGGAGCACACTAGCTAGGGGTGCCGAGTCGCTTCCACAGCCCTTTTCAAGCTAACACCACGTATCGGCAGCCGCAAATACTCCGCCGTCGACCCATCTGGCGTGACTTTCGCTGCAATTCCGCCGTTAAGGTGCCAAACGCTGCACATGAGGAACTGCTCGATTCGGCACCATCACAAATGCCATAATCTAGCATGAACCCTCCATCTTCTCCATCAGCAAGCTATTAGCGTTGAGACAATCGTCCACCAGCCTTGATAAGGCTGAGTCAGCTGGTATGTTGCATCTGGGCCGGGTTCCCAAAGTACAATGTTGACGAATTGTCGAAATAAGACCATCCTGAAAAGTTGAGTGCCGGGATTTAAGGTTTACTTGACTGCTTACGATAGCCATGATGGCCCTCCTCTTGCATCAAGAGCATTAATTACATTCCGTGGCCGGCCAACCAACCTACCTTACAACAGCTCACCAGGATCAACGCCAGAATAGAAACAAACAACAGACGACACCTCTCCGATGCGTAGCGCGTTACCTTTCAGATTTCTACCTTTCTCCATTCATCTCCGTCGTCGGCCGTGGCCATAAGGGTATATCCACCTGATCACTTTCGTCGTCGTAAATCTCGTCTCCGACCGCCACCGACGGCCGCACGGATAGTTTGCACGAGGCCTCCGTTATCGAGAAAAGATTCCTCGATCTCAGCATCGGTCAGCACTGGATCATCATCATCATTATCATCGGGTGGGTCTGCGAGTAGTGGGACAATAGGTTCGTAGTTGTAACCACTGTCTATGATTCCACAATCTTGTCCAAGGGCCACGAGCTGTGTACAAATAATATTGGCGGATATGATAGATGCGAAGTTCAGACACGACATACGGAATCGTCAACATGCTCGTGCGTATATTCGTCCCGCCACCGCTTCGACATGGCTCGCCAACCTACAGATTTGCACGTGACTTATCACAAAAGCATTAATTTTGAATCGATTTAAGCAAGTATGCAAGAGAAGCGACTTCGCTTGTATGCTTTCAAAGGTTCAAGCAACTCCAATGGTCCGAACTTGTATAAATAGTGCCTGGTTTGTGGATAGCTGAGGCATTGGTCAAGTCGTCACTCAAGGATTCCACGTTGATGAGCTAGGAGGGTTGAGGATGGGAAATCTACTGCCTTAAATGGGAACTTACGTTGAAAAGGGACGTGTCTCTCCAACCTGTGAGTCTACTTCAAAGGAAGGCAGAGTGAACCAAGACAGGACTTTGGCCTCGGTTGGATTATACCTACCGAATCGTATTTTGATTAGCACAATCTATTAGGCAGCAAAAATGATGCTTTAGAAACCGAGGTCTTGCAAGAGTAAAGCATCTACGGTCCAAGCTATTACTTTATACGCACTCGAGAAGCTTAGCCTTGCAGTTCACCACCGATACTCCTTCTAGTCAACAGCAACACGTCATCAGCGGGAAGAAATTTAAGTAACATCATTCGGGATCTCTATTCATCCGTCATTTCATACTAGCTCATTCATCCTGCGCCGAAGAAAGCAATGCAGTCTGGCATCTCCACTCGGATGCACAGAAACGATTCGAGCCGATTGGATATCTTTAAATAGATACCATAGGAAACCCATTACACCATTGTGCGCACGATCACAATCAGACCGTTCTCTTACTCGCTGGACTCTTCTACTACACTTTCTCGGCACAAATCTATCAAGGATCTGACGTCTCCTGCCATTATTATGAATTACTGCAAGCCAAAGATAGCTCGCCGCGACAATACAACCCTGCAAAGCATACGTCCTCTCTCCGTCAGAATGCAGCAACTGAGTAATAAAATTCGATCTCAAATCGACGCCGATGCCATCAGCCGCGCAGAGAGAGGTGTCGTGAAGCGGAACCGAAGCTATCCCTCTAGAATGTGAAGGTGGGAGTTTTGACCCAAGATATCGTTACAGTGGCTTGAACCACCGTATAACCCAAGAGAGAAATAAAACTGCTCTCTGTAATCGTGCTGCGGACTTGGTGCAGAACAGTTTCGGTTGACTTCATCTAACATGCCCAGCTCTTGCTGTTCAATTGCAGCATCATCTGGACACGTAACGAGCTTCGCAAAATGCCGTGCCTATTGGTGATCGAGCTCGTACGCGGGGGCTTCGGCGTCTCCTTCCTGTGCCATCACCTCATCATATGTTGGCGGTTGGTCCGCAGCAATCGATTGTAACGATTTCCGCTTCGCCCGCCGTGCACATTTCTGTGCTCTTCGGATCCAAAGATAGACGAATACCAGCGATCCTATGAAGAGCAACGGGATTATGACGACGAGGGCGATGACGAGAGGCGGAGGGTCCCAATTCGTGTTGGTTGGTGCATTGGTTTCGTCAGTGGAGGTGGGCAAAAGAATCGTCGAGGTCGCCGTGCCAAATGTCACCGAGTATGTGCCGTCCAGAATGCCATTTGAGTTAGTTACGGGTACAGCGGTCGTCGCCGTATCGGATGGGCCTGCATTCGCCCTGTATGCGGTCGGCAACGGGGTCTGCGACGTCGCAAGCGTGGCTCCGGGAGACGAACAGCCCAGTCCACCGCCGCCCGTAGGTCCAGCAACTTGCGAATAGCAAACCCAATTCTCTTGGCAGCACACGCCTAGCGAGTTGCCATCGGTGCATAGCTCCCACGACGGATCTGCGCACTTCGTGTCCGTGGAAACGTAGTCGACGCAATCTGTCTCTGCTGGATAGTCAGCGGCGCGGACAATGCTATCCAGATCAAAACGAAATCGTACCGGACTCTCCTCCACAGCAAAAGGCACCGTTTTCGTTCTTCACAAAGGTCTGAGAAGCGGGGCAGCACATCTGCTCATTCTCCACCGCCGTGCCATTCACCAGGCCGCTCGGGCAGTCGTCTGGTACTGTGAGAGGGATGCCGCCAACATAATTATAACTCCCGAGCTGCCCCAGCGCACTCAATGGTAGCGAAAGCCACCAAAGAGACGTGAGTAGCTGCATTGGTGTGAAGGTGAGAATGCGAAAGTCAGAGTTTCGTGGTTGTGTCCAAGATGGAGTCCTCGGCATTCACGTGCTACCCATGCGAGTTTCAAAGGTTGCCGTCAACGTGAAATTGGGATTGCGCTACAGGTTTCCCCTCACTTATCGTCTGTATATCGAATAATGGATTGATTGTTCATGTATTATAGGTCATCTTGTTGGGTCTTTATCACCCGAGCGGCCCGACCTTCAGCTGCCGGGACATTCTCGTATTTTTGGACCGCGTATGCATTCTGGCCTCGCCAGCTAGGGCCATTACGTAGGAAGAGGTAGAGAGCATTGTAATTAGCACCAATACGACATGCATCCTTGCTCGAATCCACAATGACGAGTTAGTTCTGTCGCGGCAAAGTTTGTTGCCTTGCTCCGGTCGAACCACAACCTGTTTCGGGCCGAGATTCGACGGTTATTCCTCAAGAGCCAGCTTAAGTACGCCCGTAACTAGAATCCCATTGTCTTCAAGGTCGATGATTCTTTGAGGCTTCGGTATGATTTTATATTGTGGTTCTGTCGATATGAGCTGATGCATAATGCTTGTACGGCTGAAGTGCCCTGGTGATGTTCTGGCCGTACTGAAAGAAGAAAGATGTCTGGACTCGACATCTAGATTCAGTTACACTTCCAAAGACCTAAGAATTGCGAACGCGATTCGCTGAGAGGAATATTCTCATTGTTGGAAATGCTGTATTCTTCTAAAGACGTTATCTGGATGCTTCCATAAACGAAAATCATATACCAAACTTATGCTGCTAAACGCGTGATCTTGTGCCGTGATGCATTCTAGCGAGAGAATGAGAGAGTGGTCTCAGATGGTCTGATGTCGACCTAACATCTCTTTTCCTCTACCATCTCGTCCCTCGCTTTCAGTGATCTTCTCGACCTCCTTCAAAAGATCATACTGAATATCATCGCTTACCACGCTGTCCTTGTTGTAGCCCGGATGCGTCCTCACATACTCTCTGATCCATCTTGCGTTTGTCCAGAGTTCACCGCTCGCACGCTTGCGAATCAGGTCCAGGTATGTCGCGAGTTCGCACCTCGTTTCGATGTCGATGTTGACGCTATCAAGATACGACTCGACGAGCGGGATGAGGCCCGGGAATTCTCCGTCGGGGCAGCCAGAGCGCGTGGCGGCCGCGACGTTGAAGCCAGAACGGGCTTGGCCGTTGATCACCTCGTCGACGGTCATCTCGCAGTACTCGCTCTCGATGGGACCGAGAGGCGTTGGCGGGCGGCTGGCGCGCTGGCCGCGCGGTGGAAACGGGTTCTTGCGAAACCAGAACTTGGTGTGCAATACGGCATCGCGCGTGTGGGCCCGCTCCATGTTCTCTGACACTCGTGTGATCGGTATGTAAAGATTCAGATCGAAGCTGAGGATCGCTCGCGTGATCAGTACCGCGAAGACGCTGAACGCTGCATTCTCGAAGTCCGTCGTTTGAATCTCCATAGGCCGCACTTCGACGCGCCAACCCATGTCATTACCCAGTGGTGGTGGTTTGAATCGCATGTGCTGCCAGTTCGTGGATTGCAAGTTTTCAAAGTGGTCGGTCTTGGACAGATCAAGCTCTTTCAGGTCCTCTGCAAATATCACCAAAGGATCGCGAATGAATAAGTGAGCAAAGTGCGTGGCGAGG